>Ga0080064_1000782_pt1 | contig 75593 bp, 63 predicted proteins | sample Subgrocontami54m_FD_69260 | JGI IMG/M metagenome (GOLD analysis project Ga0080064, IMG submission 69260) | Subsurface groundwater microbial communities from S. Glens Falls, New York, USA - GMW46 contaminated, 5.4 m (SPADES assembly) (version 2) ...
TCGCCTCTCCTTCCCACCCCCCCCCGGCGGCCGATTCGCCCCCCGCCCCGCGGGAGGAGGAAGCTGCGGCGGCTTGCGCTGCCGCTGCCGCAGCCGCGTGGCCCCGCCGCTCGACCCACAGGATGACGAACCCACCGATGATGAAAGCCATCGCCACGGGCAGCGGACGAAACAGGAAAGCCTTGATGTAACTGCCGAACGCGAGCCCGAGCAGCGCCGCCGGCATGAACGCCACGAGCACATTGACGGCGAAGCGTTGCGCCTGCGGCTCCGAGGCGAGGCCGGCAAGCACCGCGGCGAAGCGCACCCGATATTCCCAGACGATGGCCAGCATTGCCCCTGTCTGGATGGCAATGGAAAAGACCTTGCCCTTCTCGTCATTGAAATCGAGCAGGTCCCCGGCCAGGATCAGGTGGCCCGTGGAGGAAATAGGAAGGAATTCCGTAAGCCCTTCGACGATGCCGAGCATCAGGGCTTTGAGCAGCAGGGTCAGGTCCATCGGGCGCTATTGTACCCGCCCGACATTTCGCATGAATATTATATCTATATCGATAATTATTTTCCTGTACAACAGCTGCTGTCGGGTATCCTGTCGGTATGATTCACTCAATTACGCAGCGCCGGACCACCTCCTGGCCGGTCCCCGCCCATGCCCTGTCAGGCTTTGTGGTAGATCGCCGCGCCCTTCTTCACGAATTCGACGGCCTTCTCCTGCATCCCTTTCTTCAGCGCGTCTTCTCCGGACACGCCATGCTTCTCGGCGTAATCGCGCACGTCCTGGGTGATTTTCATGGAGCAGAAGTGCGGTCCGCACATCGAGCAGAAGTGCGCCACTTTCGCGCCGTCCTGCGGCAGGGTCTCGTCGTGGAAATCCCTGGCGGTATCCGGATCCAGTCCCAGATTGAACTGGTCTGCCCAGCGGAATTCAAAGCGCGCCTTTGACAATGCGTTGTCGCGAATCTGGGCGCCGGGATGGCCCTTGGCGAGGTCGGCGGCGTGGGCGGCGATGCGGTAGGCCATGATGCCGTCCTTCACGTCTTTCTTGTCCGGCAGGCCAAGGTGTTCCTTCGGCGTGACGTAGCACAGCATCGCCGTGCCGTACCAGCCGATCTGCGCCGCGCCGATGGCGCTGGTGATGTGGTCATAGCCGGGCGCGATGTCGGTGGTCAGCGGACCCAGGGTATAAAACGGCGCCTCGTGGCAGTCGCGCAATTCGAGATCCATGTTTTCCTTGATCAATTGCATCGGCACGTGGCCCGGCCCTTCGATCATCACCTGGCAATCGTGCCGCCATGCGACCTGGGTCAGCTCGCCCAGGGTCTTCAGTTCGGACAGCTGCGCTTCGTCGTTGGCGTCGTAAATGGAGCCCGGGCGCAGGCCGTCGCCCAGCGAGAACGAGACATCGTAGGCACACATGATTTCGCAGATTTCCTCGAAACGCGTGTACAGAAAGCTTTCGGTGTGGTGCGCCAGACACCATTTCGCCATGATGGAACCGCCGCGCGACACGATGCCGGTCATGCGCCTGGCCGTCATCGGAATAAAGGGCAGGCGCACGCCGGCGTGAATGGTGAAGTAATCCACGCCCTGTTCCGCCTGTTCGATGAGCGTGTCGCGGAATATTTCCCAGGTCAGGTCTTCGGCCTTGCCATTGACTTTTTCCAGCGCCTGATAGATCGGCACCGTGCCGATGGGCACCGGCGAATTGCGGATGATCCATTCGCGCGTCTCGTGAATATTCTTTCCGGTGGACAGGTCCATGACCGTGTCGCCGCCCCAGCGGATCGACCAGGTCATCTTCTCCACTTCCTCGGCGATGCCGGAGGTGACCGCCGAGTTGCCGATGTTGGCATTGATTTTCACCAGAAAATTGCGGCCGATGATCATCGGCTCGGACTCAGGATGGTTGATGTTCGCGGGGATGATGGCGCGGCCGCGCGCCACTTCGCTGCGCACGAACTCAGGCGTCATGTCGGCGGGAATCGCCGCGCCGAACGACTGGCCCGGGTGCTGGCGCGCCATCATCTCGGCGAGCTTCGCGCCGTTCGGTCCGGAGGTTCTCAGGCTCTCCAGATATTCGTTGCGGCGCTGATTTTCCCGGATGGCGATGAATTCCATTTCCGGGGTGACGAGCCCGTTCTTCGCGTAATGCATCTGGCTGACGTTTTTCCCGGCCCTGGCGCGGCGCGGCGCGCGCTTCAGATTGAAGCGCATTTCGGCAAGCTTGGGGTCGGTCAGCCGCTCAACCCCGTATTGCGAGCTCGGCCCGGACAGTTCCTCGGTGTCGCCGCGCTCCACGATCCAGCCCAGACGCAGCGGCGCCAGACCCGAGCGGATGTCGATGCTCGCGTTCGGGTCGGTGTAGGGGCCGGAGGTGTCGTAGACACAGACCGGCGGATTTTTTTCCGCGCCGAACGAAGCCGGCGTGTCGGCCTGGGAGATCTCCCGCATCGGAACGCGAATGTCGGAACGCGAGCCCTGAGCATAGATTTTTTTCGAGTTGGGCAGCGCCTTGACCGCTGCTTCATCAACGTGCGCCGTCTCGGCCAGAAACTTGGGATTGGCGTTCATGACATTCCTCTCAGGCTGTATGCCGCAGGAAAGCGAAGCCGAGGTCCTCGTCAACGCTTCCCTGCGGCGGCATTATCCGCATCAGGTTCGAAGGGTGTGCTCTCACCCGGACACCGGAATCGAAACGGCGCCAGGACCCCTACGTTGTGTCGCACAACCTACTCCAAAGCAGTACGTCACGCAATCGTGCTCGAAGCGCGGCCGTCTGGCGAGCACCGCAAAGCCGTGACGCGCGGCGACCCCATGCGTGCCGTCCTGCCGTCCTGCCGTCCTCGTGTGAGCACAAGCGAACGAACCCCGCCAGTATTCAACCCAAGCGCTATTTAACGATTATATTACCGGCCAGTCAGTCAATAGGACGGAAATTGCACACACCCGCCCCCGCAACCACGGCGAGCAAGTCATGAGCAGGCGCACCTCATTCATCGCCCTGGGCGTCATTGCCGCTGCCTTGATCGGCGCCATTGCCATGTTCATGGCGCCCGCGAAAAGCCTCGCGCCGGCTGCCGACACGGCGCCCCCGTCCATCGAAATTGCCGCCAACGATCTCTACGAGGTTCGCAGGAGCGAAATGCGTCAGTCCCTTTCGTTGACCGGTACCCTGCAACCGCGCAACTGGACCACGGTAAAGGCCAAAGCCCCCGGCGACCTGCGCGAGATTTCGGTGCGGGAAGGCGAGACGGTCAAGGCCGGACAGGTCGTGGCGCGCATCGACGCGAGCGAAGCACAGGCCAGGCTTCAGGAAAAGCTTGCCGACCTGGAGGGCGCCAGGGCGCAGCTGGCGCTGGCCGGGAAGAACCGGGACAATCAGCTTGCCCTGCTCAAACAGAAATTCATTTCGCAAAATGCCTACGACGTCACCGACAGCAATTACCTGGTGGCCGAAGCAAGACTGAAGGCGCTGGATGCGCAGGCCGCGATTGCCCGCAAGTCGCTGGAGGACACCGTGGTGCGGGCGCCGATCGCGGGCGTCGTGTCGCAGCGGCTGGCGCAGCCGGGCGAAAAAGTGGCGATCGATGCAAAGATTCTGGCGCTGGTCGATCTGAGCGTATTTGAAGTCGAATCGCCGGTCCCCGCCTCCGACATTTCCAGCGTGCGTCTCGGCCAGGAAATACAGTTTCGGGTCGAAGGCCATGGTGAGCGCATCTTCGCCGGCCGCATCGATCGCATCAATCCCTCGACCCAGACCGGCACGCGATCGATCATGGTTTATGCGCTGTTGCCGAACCGCGACGGTGCTCTGCGCGGCGGTTTGTTCGCCAAAGGCAGCCTTACCATCGAGAAAAGGGACAAGGCGATGGTGCTGCCGGATTCCGCCGTCCACCGGGAAGGCGGGCAGGCGCTGGTGTGGCGCGTCAAGGGCGGCCGTCTTACGGCGGAACCGATTGCCCTTGGCATGCGCAACGACGACGAAGGCGTGGTGGAAGTGCTGTCGGGCCTGACGCCGGGGGACACCATCCTGAAAACCCAGCTAGGCGCGCAGTCCGGTGGTCTGCGTCCGGGCACAGCCGTCACCATCAGCCGTACGCCGGCGGGAGACGAATCGGTCAAACCGGCTGGCGCGGTGGAGTCCGGCGCCCCCCGGCCCGCGCGTTCCGGCGGCTGAGCACCGGCGCGGCCGCTCAAGATGTGGTTTACCCGCATTTCCATTGCCAACCCGGTGCTGGCCACCATGATGATGGCGGCCCTGCTGGTCCTGGGCGTGTTCTCTTCCCAGCGCCTGTCGATCGAACAATTTCCCGATGTGAGTTTTCCGGTGGTCGTGGTGCAGACCGAGTATCCCGGCGCCTCGCCGGAGGCGGTCGAGTCGGATATCACCCGCCGGATTGAGGAGACGGTCAACACCATCAGCGGGGTGAAGACCCTGTCCTCCCGATCCTACGAGGGGCAATCGGTCGTCATCGTCGAGTTCGATCTCACCATCAATCCGGCTTTGGCCGCGCAGGACGTACGGGAAAAAGTGGCCGCCGTGCGGGCGGGCTTCCGCAAGGAGATCAAGGAACCGCGGATCTCGCGCTTCAATCCCGATGACCTGCCGATTCTGTCGGTCGCGGTGCGCGGCGAAGGTAAATCCCTGAGGGAACTGACCACGCTCACCGAACAGGTCATCAAAAAGCGCATGGAGAACGTGCGCGGAGTGGGCCGCGCCACCACAGTCGGCGGCGTGAAGCGCGAAATCCAGATTTTTCTCAAGCCCGCCGAAATGGAAGCATTGGGCGTCGGCGTGGATCAGCTCATCAATGCCATCCGCGCCGAAAACCAGGAACTCCCCGCCGGCAGTCTTATCACGCGCGACCGGGAACAACTGGTGCAGGTGCAGGGCCGCATCCAGCGGCCGGAACAGTTTCGCGGCATCGTCGTGGCCCGCCGCGGTGGCCAGCCGGTGCTGCTGTCGCAGGTGGCCAATGTGGTCGATGGGCAGGAGGAAGAGGAAAGCGTCGCCCTGGTGGATGGCAGGCGCGTTCTTGCCATTGACATCGTCAAGGCGCAGGACGCGAACACCATCGAGGTGGTCGATGCGGTCCGGGAAGCCATCGTCGAACTGCAGCAGCGCCTGCCCAAAGACGTCCGCCTGGAGGTGGTGCGCGACACCTCCCAGGGCATCCACAATTCCGTCAACGACGTGAAGCACACCCTCATCGTGGGCGCCCTGCTGACCATCCTCATCGTGTTCCTGTTCCTGAATTCGTGGCGCAGTACGGTCATTACGGGACTGACTTTACCGATCGCGCTGATCGGCACCTTCCTGGTGATGTATGCGTTCGGCTTTTCCATCAATGTCCTCACCCTGATGGCCATGTCGCTGTGCGTCGGCTTGCTGATCGACGATGCCATCGTCGTTCGCGAAAACATCGTTCGCCACCTCGCCATGGGGAAAACCCATCGCCAGGCGGCGCTCGATGGCACCCGGGAAATCGGCCTGGCGGTGATGGCAACGACTTTCACCATTGTTGCGGTATTCCTGCCGGTCGGCTTCATGGGCGGCATCATCGGGCGGTTCTTTCACCAGTTCGGCATCACCGTCGCCGCCGCGGTGCTGCTGTCGATGTTCGTCTCGTTCACGCTCGATCCGATGCTCTCGGCTGTCTGGTACGACCCCGCGGCGCATGGGGTGCGCGGCAAGGGCCGGCTTGCCCGGATACTGGGCTGGCACGAAGAATTGGTGGAGCGTGCCGGCAGGCACTATCAGCGCCTCCTCGGCTGGGCGCTGGGACGCCGCAAGACCGTCATCGCCGCGGCCCTGGCGAGCTTCTTCGGCAGCTTCGCGCTGATGCCGTGGATAGGCTCGGAATTCGTGCCCGAAGCGGATCTCGGCGAAGTGATGGTGCAGTTGTCCGCGCCGGTGGGTTCCTCCCTGGAATTCACCCGGGGGAAAGTGCAACAGGCCGAAGCGGCATTGCGGGAATTTGCGCAGGTGCGCTACACCTATGCCAACGTCAATACCGGCACGGCGCTGGGGAAGAATTACGGGACGATTTTCGTCAAACTGGTGGAGCGCAGCCAGCGCGCCACCAATCAGAAGGAGCTGCAACAGCCGTTTCGCGAACGTCTGGCCCGCATCGCCGGGATCGTGGTGACCAATGTCGGAGTGTTTCAGTCCGTGGGCAGCGGCAAGCCGCTGCAGGTCAGCATCCAGGGCCAGGACATCCAGGAGCTGGATCGGCTGTCGCGGCAGATCATGGCCATGATGCGCTCGCTGCCCGGCGTGGTCGACGTCGATTCGAGCCAGAAAGCGGCCAAACCGACGCTCGCGGTGCGGCTCGATCGGGAATTGGCAAGCGATCTGGGCGTGGGCGTCGAGCGCATCGGTGCGGCACTGCGCCCGTTGCTTGCCGGCGAGGCGGCAACCACCTGGAAAGCGCCCGATGACGAGATTTACGACGTCAAGGTGCGGCTCGCCCGGGCCGAGCGCAATACCGCGGCCGACCTGGAACGCATCTACGTGGCCAGCAGTCTGCTGAACGCCGATGGCGGCCCGAAAATGGTCGCGCTCAGGCAGGTCGCGGAGCTGGTCCCGACCAGCGGCGCAACCCAGATCAACCGCAAGGATCTGACCCGGGAAGTGCTGGTGACCGCGAATGCGTTCGGCAGGCCCGCCGGCGACCTGGGCAAGGAGATCAAACGCGAACTCGGCCGCATCAACCTGCAGCCCGGTTATCGTTTCGCCATGGGGGGTTCGACCAAGGACATTCAGGAAACCATGGGCTATGCCCTGACTGCGCTCGCTCTGGGCGTGGTGTTCATCTACCTCATTCTTGCGTCCCAGTTTGCGTCTTTCCTGCAGCCCCTGGCCATCATGGCCTCGCTGCCGCTGTCCCTTGCAGGCGTGCTGCTCGCCCTGCTCGCCACCGGCTCGACGCTCAATATCTTTTCCATCATCGGCTTTGTGATGCTGATGGGGCTGGTGACCAAAAACGCCATCCTGCTGGTGGACTTTACCAATCAGGCGCTGGCCGCCGGCCGAGATCGGAGCACAGCCATCATCGAAGCCGGGCGCATCAGACTGCGCCCCATCGTCATGACGACTCTTGCCATGATTTTCGGCATGCTGCCGCTTGCTCTGGGTCTCGGAGAGGGTTCCGAACAGCGCTCGCCCATGGCCCATGCGGTGATCGGCGGTCTGATCACTTCGACCCTGCTGACCCTGATCGTGGTGCCGGTGCTCTACACCTGCCTGGATGACCTTGGCGCATGGATGAAGCACAGACTTTCCGGGGACGGCTCGCCGGCCCGGCCGGATATCCAGGATGCGGCGCCATCGCCGGTGAAAAAGATTTGATGCACCAGCCCGCGCCGGCGTCCGGCACCGGTCCTTCTTCAGTTGGCTGATTCGGGAATTGTCCGCCCGTGCCGGGGTGATCGGCGATGGTTGGCGAGGGCTGCGGCTTCTGCACGCAGCGGGCCTCATGCTAAACTGCCCCGCTCCCGAACGCTGACAAATCAAGCAACCAGCCATGAGCGCGACGATCGACATTGAGCACGCCCGTTTCAACATGGTGGAACAGCAAGTCCGTACCTGGGAAGTGCTCGACCCGGATGTTCTGGACCTCCTGTACGTGGTTCGCCGCGAGGAATTCGTCCCGGAAGACAAGCGTAATCTGGCGTTCTCCGATCTCGAAATACCACTGGGCGACGGCCAGCGCATGATGGCGCCCAAGGTCGAAGCGCGGATCGTGCAGGATCTGACGCTCGGCAAAGGCGACAGGGTGCTGGAGGTCGGAACCGGCAGTGGTTACCTGACCGCGTTGCTCGCACACCGCGCCATGCACGTCTTCAGCGTCGAAATCAATCCGGGGCTTCTGGCCTTCGCCAGGCGGAATCTGGCACGTCACGGGGCTGCCAACATCACCACCGAACCAGGCGATGCAGCGCAGGGCTGGGCCGCGCATGCGCCATACGATGTCATCGTGCTGACCGGTTCCACCCCGTTGCTGCCGGCCGGTTTCCTCGAACAGTTGAAACCGGGCGGCCGGATGTTCGCCATCGTGGGCGACGCACCGGTCATGTCCGCGCGCCTGATGACGTGTGACGCCGGATCACCGGCGCCGCGTTCGTGGCAGGGAATCGACCTGTTCGAAACCCACTTTCCTCCCCTCATCAATGCGCTGCAGCCGGAACGCTTCCAGTTCTAGAAAGAAAACGCCCCGCGTTTTCCCCGATTTCGGGGTGCGCGAGGGGGCTTGCCCCATCGCGTCGTGGATGACAGGAAAGAAAACGCCCCGCGTTTTCCCCGATTTCGGGGTGTGGGAGGGGGCTTGCCCCCTCGCGTCGTGGATGACCGGCGACGATTGATGAAACAGATCACCCCGCAACAGCTGTCCGAGTGGCTCGCGGACCCGGGTCGAACGGCCCCGATTCTGCTGGACGTTCGTGAGCCCTGGGAATTCCTGGTCTGCAGCCTGGCCGATTCACTGCATATTCCGATGAACGAGATTCCTTCGCGAACGGCGCAACTCGATCCCTCCGCCGAAACGATAGTAATCTGCCATCATGGCGGACGCAGTCGGCAGATTGCGATGTATCTGGAACGAAACGGCTTTGACCGTATTTTTAACCTGCAGGGCGGCGTGGATGCCTGGGCCCGGCAGGTCGATGCCGCCATGCCCGTGTATTAGGCACCGATGAAACCCTGGCCCATGGTGGTGGGAATTGCGCTCGCTGTCGCCTCGGGCGCCGCTTCCCCGGCCGATCTGCTGCAGGTGCTGCGCGACGCCAGGAACTATGACGCCCAGTACGCCTCGGCGCGCGCCGCACTCGAGGCAGGCAGGGAAAAATTGCCTCAGGGCCGGGCGCTGCTGTTGCCGACCATCAACGGCGCCGGCAACACCACCTGGAACAGAAACGAGATTTCGTTTCGCGGCGGTGCGACACCCGGGCCTTTCATCCGCGAGTTCAACTCCAACAGCGCCACCATCACCCTGACGCAACCGCTGTTTCGCAGACAGAACCTGGTTCAGTACGAACAGGCGGGCTACCAGGTCCTCCAGGCCGAAACGCAGTACCTGCTTGCCGGTCAGGACCTCATCGTCCGGGTGGCACAGGCCTATTTCGACGTGCTCGCCGCACAGGACAGCGTCGCCTTTATCCGGGCACAGAAGACTTCGATCACCGAGCAGCTGGCGCAGGCGAAGCGCAACTTCGAGGTCGGTACCGCGACCATCACCGATACGCATGAAGCGCAGTCGCGATTCGATTTGTCGATTTCCCAGGAAATTGCCGCCGAGAACGACCTGGAATTGAAGCGCCGGGTCCTGCAGCAGTTGATCGGAAAATTTCCCGCGGAACTGGCGCCCCTGAGAAGCGCCCTGCAGCTTTCGCCGCCCCAACCCAACAGCATGAATCAATGGGTCGAATCGGCGCAGGCGCAAAACCTCAGTGTGCGGGTGCAGGAGGCGGCGGCGGAAATTGCGGCGCTTGAAGTAACGCGCAACCGCGCCGGGCGCTATCCGACGGTCGATGTGGTCGGCCAGATAGGCCGCAGCGCGAGCGGCAGCAATCAGCTTTCCGGTGTCGGCAACGATCAGACATTTTCCGCCGTGGGACTGCAACTGGCGGTCCCTTTCTATGCCGGCGGAGCGATCGACTCACGGGTACGCGAAGCGCTCGCGAATCAGGACCGGGCCCGTTCGGATCTCGAGAACACCCGCAGGAGCGCGGCGCTGTCGGCGCGCCAGTCGTTCCTCGGCGTGACCAATGGCATGGCGCAGGTCCGGGCGCTGGAACAGGCGCTCATCTCCAGTGAAGCTGCGCTGGCATCGAACCGGCTCGGCTACGACGTCGGTGTTCGAATCAATATCGACGTGCTCAATTCGCAGCAACAGGTGTTCTCCGTCAAGCGCGACCTGTCACGGGCCCGATACGACACGATTGTGAACGGGCTGCGGCTCAAGGCAGCCGCCGGCACGCTCACCGAAGCGGATGTCGAAGAAGTCAACCGCCTGCTGGCGGAATAGGCAGGGTGCGGTTTTCAGCGCGCTGAAATAAGCTGTTCGCACAGCGCCAGAGTGCGCGCGGTTGCGCCGCGATGCGATTCACAGAAGGCACGCCCGGCGGCTCCCATGCGGGCGCGCCGCGCCGGGTCTGCCAGCAAATGCGTCGCTTGGGCCACCAGTTCACCGGCCGATGCCACCCGCAGGGCCGCTCCGGCGGCAATCGCCTGTTCAGCCACTTCGGAGAAATTGAAGGTGTGGGGCCCGATCAGTACGGGCACGCCGACGGCGCTCGCTTCGATCAGGTTTTGTCCGCCATAGGGAAGCAGGCTGCCGCCCACGAAGGCGAGATCGCTGGCGGCATAGTAGCCGGCCAGTTCCCCCATGCTGTCGCCCAGCACGAAGCGGCAGTCCGGCGGAATCGGCCGATTGTCACTGCGGCGCACGCATTTGCCTCTGGCTTCGAGCAAGCGCATCACTTCCTCAAAGCGTTGCGGGTGGCGCGGCACCACCGTCACCAGCACCTCGCGCGGCAAGGCGGCCAGCGCCTCCAGCAGCAATTGTTCTTCACCTTCGCGCGTGCTGGCCGCCAGCAGCACCGGCCGGCTTCCGTACCGTGCGCGCAGTAGTGCGGCCAGCGTCGCAGGAGCCGGTACGATGTCGAACTTGAGATTGCCGGTGACCTCGCACCTGCCCGCACCGAGCGAGCGCAGACGCACCGCGTCTTCCGTAGTTTGCGCGCCAACGACATCAATGCGCGAAAATGCACGCCTTGACAGCCCGGACACGAGTTCGTAGCCACGCGCGGATCGCGCCGACATGCGCGCATTGGCGAGCAGCAACGGGATGCCGGCGCGCTTGCACTCGCGGACCAGGTTGAACCAGATTTCCGTCTCCATCAGAATCCCCAGCCCGGGCTGAAAGGACGCGATAAAACGCCTCACGGCAAAGCCGTAGTCGTAGGGCAGGTAAACGATCTCGGCCCGGCCGCCAAACAGTTCACGTGCCGATTTTCGTCCTGTGGCCGTCATCTGGGTCACTACGATCCGGTAATCCGGATGGCGTTCAAGCAGCGCCTCGACCAGGGGCGCAGCGGCGTTGGTTTCACCTATCGAAACAGCGTGCAGCCAGAGAACCTTTCGCGCAGCGTTACGGGAAGGCCGCGCTCCGTAGAATCCGAATCTTTCGCGGATATTCAGCCTGTATTCCGGTTCGCGCCGGCCGCGCCACCAGAGGCGGGCAAGCACCCAGGGCAGCGCCAGCCACAGCACCAGGGTGTAGCCCAGGTGTGCCATCAGGACGGCAGGCGATCGAACGCCGCGATGACCTCGGGCGCCTCGGGCGGCGTGCCGGGTCCGCCGAGGTTGGTTGCCCGCCGCCCGCCGCGGACACCCGTCAGTTTGGGCTCCGTGGCTGCGAAAATCGCGACAGTGGGCCGATCCAGCGCGGCGGCGAGATGAGCAAGCCCGGTATCGACACCGAAGACGGCGGCGGCGCCGGCCAGCAGGCCGGCGATCGCGTCGATCGGCAGGGCGTCCGGCACCAGGGGCGCCTTGAGCGATGCGGCCATGCGCAGCGCACGGGCGCGCTCCGCTTCGTTCCCCCAGGGTAAAACGCATTCGAGACCGCGCGCCTGCAGCATCCGTCCCAATTCGATCCATCGCTCCGCCGGCCAGAGTTTTTCGGCGCGGCTGCTGCCGTGCAGCAATACAGCATAGGGACCGGCGGGCGCCATTGCCGCGCACGCCGGCGCGCGCAGGCCGTAATCGATCGCCTCGGTCTTCGGGCAGCAAAGCGCTGCGGCGGCGAGTGCGAGGTTTCTGATTACCGCGTGCTGGTTCAGCGCAACGGCGTGGCGAGTGTCGTACCACAGCGCCGCCAGGGGTTCGCGCGCGCTGGCCGCATCAAATCCGTGGCGCCGGCCACGGGCCGCCCGGGCAATCAGTGCGCTCTTGAGCAATCCCTGCGAGTCGAGGATCACGTCGTAGGCGTCATCGTGGGAGCGCCGTCTGAATTCGGCGATTTCCCGCCATGTAGCCGGATCGAACAGGCGCCGCCGCCAGCGTCGCACGGCGACGGTAATGACACTGCGCACCGCGGGATGCAGTCGCAGCAACGGCGCGTACGCTTCTTCGACGACCCAATCGATGACTGCGTCGGGAAAATGAATGCGAAGCCAGGTGGCGACCGGCAGATTGTGAATCACGTCGCCGAGGGACGAGGTCTTGACCAGGAGGATTTTTTTCATAGCGCCCGGCGAACGGCGGACCAGATCATCGCTGCTTGGGTACGAAAAGGCCCGGCTGCTGCAGAATAGCCCGCGGCAACCTGCACAAGCTGCTAAAATACGTGCATAACCCGCTGATTATACGGCAATGCTCAGCCGTTCCGACACAATTCACAGCGCGCATGACTTTATCCGCCGTCATCATTACTTACAATGCCGTTGTCCGGCTCGAGAGCTGCTTGGCAAGCCTCGCCTTCGCCGACGAAGTGCTGGTTGTCGATTCCAGCAGCAGCGACGGCACGATAGCGCTGGCTGAGCGGCACCGCGCCCGGGTGGTGCAGAAGGAATGGCTGGGCTTTGGCCCGCAAAAGCAATTCGCGGTGGAGGCGGCATCCCACGACTGGGTGCTGTGCATCGATGCCGACGAACGTGTCAGCGATCACCTGCGAGCCAGCATCCTCGAGGCAATTGCCGCGCCGCGCAGCGGCGCCTATGCCATGGCGCGCTGCAACCGGTTTCTCGGCCGCTGGCTGAAGCACGGCGAAGGCTACCCGGACTGGAGCCTGCGCCTGTTCGACCGCCGCCACGCCCGCTGGAGCGATGACGGTGTTCATGAAAAGGTAATGACCGCCCAGCCGGTGTTGCGATTGCGCGGTGACCTGCTGCACGACTCTGCCGAAACGCTGGACCGGTATCTGGAGAAACAGAATCGCTATACCTCGCTGCAGGCCGAACAGCTCAACCGCCGCGGCGGCAGGGCGTCCGCCTGGCGCCTGGTGCTCAGTCCGTTGTTGCGATTTATCAAGTTCTATTTTTTCCGGCTCGGCTTCCTCGACGGCGTGCCGGGCCTCATTCACGTTTCCATCGGTTGCATGAACAGCTTCAATAAATACGCCAAGCTGATGGCGCTGCAGCGGCCGGCGCCGTGACGATACTGGTCACAGGCGGCGCGGGATTCATCGGCGCGAACTTCATCCACGACTGGCTGGCGCAGTCGGACGAGCCGGTGGTGAATCTCGACAAGCTTACCTACGCGGGAAATCTTTTCAACCTGGACAGCCTGCGGAGCGATCGGCGCCATCATTTCGTTCGAGGGGATATCTGCGATCGGGATTTGCTCCGGGAGCTGCTCGCGCAGCACCGGCCCCGCGCCCTGGTCCACTTTGCCGCCGAAAGCCACGTCGATCGCTCCATCCACGGACCCGGCGATTTCGTCCAGACAAACGTTGTGGGCACCTTCTGCCTGCTCGAGGAGTCGCGGGCGCATTGGCAGCAACTGGGCGCGGCGGCGAAGGCCGGTTTTCGCTTCGTTCACGTCTCGACCGATGAGGTCTACGGTTCGCTGGCCGCGGAAGATCCGCCGTTCAGCGAAACCAACCCGCATGCGCCCAACAGCCCGTATTCGGCATCCAAGGCGGGCGCGGACCATCTGGTGCGCGCCTACCACCATACCTACGGGCTCCCCACGCTGACGACGAACTGCTCCAACAACTACGGCCCTTACCAGTTTCCCGAGAAGCTCATTCCGCTGATCTTGTCCAACGCGCTGCAGGGCAAGGCGCTGCCGGTATACGGTGACGGACGCAACGTCCGCGACTGGCTCTATGTGGGCGACCACTGCATCGCCCTCAGGGCGGTGCTCGAAGGCGGCAGCCCGGGCGGGGTGTACAACATCGGCGGGCTGAACGAGCTGGCCAATATCGACGTGGTGAAAACGATTTGCCGGCTGCTGGACGAGGTGCGCCCGAAACAGGCAGGTTCTTACCAGGCACTCATCACCTTCGTCGGCGACCGGCCCGGGCACGACCGCCGCTATGCCATGGACATCCGGAAAATCTCGGCCGAGCTCCACTGGTCGCCGCGGGAGACATTCGAAAGCGGACTGCGAAAAACCGTGTCCTGGTACCTCGGCAACCAGGCCTGGAGCGAGCGTATCCGCTCCGGCGAATATCAGCAGTGGCTGCAACTGAACTATGCCGCCAGATGAGGCGCGGATGAAGGGAATCATCCTCGCGGGCGGCTCGGGTACCCGCCTCTATCCGGTTACCCAGGCGGTGTCCAAGCAGTTGCTGCCGGTATACGACAAGCCGATGATCTATTATCCGCTCTGCACCCTGATGATCGCCGGGATTCGCGACATATTGCTGATCTCGACGCCGCAGGACACGCCGCGATTCGAGCAACTGCTCGGCGATGGCGCGCGCTGGGGGCTGTCGCTCAGTTACGCGGTGCAGCCCTCGCCCGAGGGGATCGCCCAGGCGTTCATCATCGGCGAGCGTTTTATCGGCGGCGACGGTTGCGCACTGGTTCTGGGCGACAACATTTTTTACGGCCATGACCTGCAAAGCGACCTGCAGCGCGCCGCAGCCAGGAAAGAGGGCGCCACCATATTCGCCTACCCGGTCAACGATCCGCAACGCTATGGCGTGGTGGAATTCGGCGCGGACGGCAAGGGACTCAGCCTGGAAGAAAAGCCGGTCAATCCAAAATCGCGATTTGCCGTGACCGGGCTCTACTTCTACGACGGCCAGGTGGCGCGCATCGCGCGCGCCTTGAAGCCCTCGGCGCGCGGGGAGCTGGAAATCACCGATCTCAACCGGCACTATCTTGCCGCCGGCCAGCTGGATGTCGTCACGCTCGGACGCGGTCACGCCTGGCTCGACACGGGCACCCACGACTCCCTGCTCGATGCCAGCAGCTTCATCCAGACCCTGGAGCGGCGGCAGGGACTGAAAATATGCTGCCCGGAGGAAATCGCGTGGCGGATGAAATACATCAGCGCCAGTCAGCTCGAGGCGCTGGCCACCCCGCTCAAGGCAAGCGGCTACGGCAGTTACCTGCTGGATGTGCTGCGCGACGGCAATCGTGGCTGAAACCGCCGGGAGTCTGACGTCATGAAGGTGCGCCGCACCGCCATTCCGGACGTCGTCGTGGTCGAGCCCGAGGTGTTCGGCGACCAGCGCGGATTTTTCCTCGAAAGCTGGAACCAGCGCGAATTCGACCGGGCCGGCATCCGGGCGCATTTCGTGCAGGACAATCTTTCCCGTTCAGCCGGGGGCGTGTTGCGCGGGCTGCACTACCAGCTACGCCAGCCGCAGGGCAAGCTGGTGCGCGTCATGCGGGGCGAAATATACGACGTGGCCGTCGATATCCGGCGCAGTTCGGCTACCTTCGGCAAGTGGGTCGGAGAGCGGCTGGCGGCGGCGGAGCACGCGATGATCTGGATTCCATCGGGTTTTGCCCATGGCTTCCTGGTACTGTCCGATGCCGCCGAAGTGTTCTACAAGGCGACTGACTACTATGCGCCCGAACACGAGCGAACCATTGCATGGAATGACCCGGACCTTGCGATCGGCTGGCCGCTCGACGGACAGCCCATCCTTTCGGCCAAGGACCGGCAAGGCACGGCCATGAGCGCTGCCGAGTGCTTCGCGTGAAAATCCTGCTTTGCGGCAGGAACGGTCAGGTGGGGTGGGAACTTCAGCGCAGCCTGCACGCGCTCGGAGAACTGGTGGCGCACGACCGCAGCACCCTGAATCTGGCGCGGCCCGAATCCATTGCCGCGGCGGTCAGAGCCGTCAGGCCGGACGTCATCGTCAATGCCGCTGCGTACACCGCTGTCGATCAGGCGGAATCGGAAGCCAGCGCGGCATTCGCGATCAATGCGGCCGCACCCGGCGTGCTGGCCGGCGAAGCCCGGAAGCTGGGGGCGCTGCTGGTCCATTACTCGAGCGACTATGTGTTCGACGGCAGACGCACCGGGCCGTACAGGGAGGAGGACATGCCCGGCCCGCTCAACGCATACGGCCGGAGCAAGCTGGAAGGCGAACGCGCCATCGCAAGCTCCGGATGCCGTCACCTCATTCTGCGCACGAGCTGGGTATACTCGACCCGGGGAAAGAATTTTCTGCTGGCGATCCTGCGCCTCGCCGGCGAGCGGCCGGAGCTTAAAATCGTCAACGACCAGCGCGGCGCACCGACGTCGGCTGCGGCACTTGCCGACGCGACGGCCGCGATGGTGCGCAATCTGGCCGCCGGCGAAGGCGGTGAAGGCCTGTATCACATGAGCGCCGCCGGCAGCACCACCTGGTTCGGTTTCGCCGGCGCGATCGTCGCGGCGAACAACCTTCCCTGCCGGGTGCTGCCGATCGCCAGCCGGGACCTCCCCCTGCCTGCACGGCGTCCGGCGAATTCGCTGCTCGATAACGGCAAGCTGCGTCGCGATTTCGGCATTACGCTTTCCCCGTGGCAGGAAGAACTGGCGCGCCGCATGGGCGACATCGCCGCGGCGAAGCCGGCCGCGTCCGCCGCCGGCGGCGTGGGATAATTGCGGAGCTACCTAGGAAGAAAACGCCCAGGCGTTTTCCCGAATTCGGGGTGGGCGAGGGGGCCTGCCCCCTCGCGTTGTGGATGACTCGGAAGAAAACGCCCAGGCGTTTTCCCGATTTCGGGGTGGGCGAGCGGGCCTGCCCCCTCGCGTGGATGACTGAGAGGATGAACAAATTGACTACTGTCGCAGTCGTCGGCCTGGGCTATGTGGGCCTGCCGCTTGCCGTTGAGCTGGGGAAAAAACGCCGCACCATCGGCTATGACCGGTCTGCTGCCAAAATCGATGCCTACCGGCGTGGGGTGGACCCCACCGGCGAAGTCACGCCGGAGGCGCTGCGGGCCGCAAGCCAGCTCGAAGTGACCTGCGACCCCGCGCTGCTGGCGCACGCGGATTTCATCCTGGTGGCCGTGCCGACGCCGGTTGGCGATGCGCACCAGCCGGATTTCGGCCCGCTGATTTCAGCGAGCACCGCGGTCGGTGCGAACATGCGCAAGGGCGCCGTGGTGGTGTATGAATCAACCGTCTATCCCGGCGCGACCGAGGAGGTCTGCGTCCCGGTGCTCGAATCCAGTTCGGGCATGAAATGGCGGCGCGATTTCCATGTCGGCTATTCCCCGGAGCGGATCAACCCGGGCGACCGCGAACACACCCTGACCCGGATCGTGAAGATCGTCTCGGGGGACGACGCCGAGACACTGGAAAAGGTTGCCGCGCTCTACGAGAGCATAGTCACCGCGGGGGTGCACCGCGCCTCCGGCATCCGCGTCGCCGAGGCCGCCAAGGTGATCGAGAACACGCAGCGCGACCTGAACATCGCGCTGATGAATGAACTGGCGATCATCTTCGACCGTATGGGCATCGATACCACCGAAGTGCTGCAGGCGGCGGGCACGAAATGGAACTTCCTGCCGTTCCGTCCTGGCCTGGTTGGCGGCCACTGCATCGGCGTCGATCCCTATTACCTCACCCACAAGGCGGAAATGGTCGGCTACCATCCGCAGGTCATACTGGCGGGACGGCGGATCAACGACGGCATGGCCAAGTTTGTCGCCGAGAGCACCATCAAGGCGCTGGCCAAATCCGGGCATCCGATACACGGCACCCGCATCAACGTGCTCGGCCTCACGTTCAAGGAGGACTGCCCCGATCTGCGCAACTCCAAGGTCGCCGATCTCATCACCGAACTGAAGAGCTACGGCGCCGACGTGCGCATTCACGATCCGATGGCGAGCAGCGACGAGGCGCAAAGGGAGTACGGTTTTGCGCTGACGCAATGGGATGATTTGCCGCAAGCCGCCGCGCTGGTCGTGGCGGTCGCCCACCAGGCATATCTGCAGCGCCCGCTCGCGCAACTGCTGGAAAAGCTTCAGCCCAATGGCTGCTTCGTCGATGTGAAGTCGCGTTTTGATCAGGCGGCAATCCGCAATGCCGGTTACGGTGTCTGGCGGCTATAACCCTATCCACAATCTGCATTGAAACAGAGCACCGGTGATCATTTCGAGCCGTAATCCTTCCACCGCAATAGCTGCGGCCGAATTCGCCCAACGAGCGGGCAACCGGTGATCCAATACGGCCGGCACTTTATCGATGAGGACGACATACAGGCCGTCGTAAATCAGCTTCGCAGCGGGTCGCTTACCCAGGGGGCGGCGATCGATGAATTCGAACGTGCAGTAGCGTCCTATGTCGGCGCGCGCTACGCGATTGCCGTGACCAGCGGTACCGTGGCCCTGCATCTCGCATGCGCCGCCGAAGGAATCAGTGCCGGTGACAACATCATTACCAGCGCGATCACATTCGTCGCCAGCGCAAACTGCGCGCTGTACGTGGGCGCCACCCCGCAGTTCGCCGACATCAACCCGGAAACGCTCAATGTCGACCCGGTGGATCTTGAGCGGCGTTGCGCCGCACTGGGTAAAGTCCGCGGGATCATACCCGTGCACTTCGCCGGGCTTCCCTGCGATATGCCGGCCATCCAGTCCGTCGCCCGGCGATACAGTGCGGTGGTCATCGAAGATGCGTCCCACGCGCTCGGCGCCCATTACGCCGATGGCGGCCGGGTCGGCTGCTGCTCGCATTCGGACATGACCGTTTTTTCATTCCACCCCGTCAAGCAGATCACGACCGGAGAAGGCGGGATGATCACCACAAATAGCGAGCCGCTTTATCGGAACCTGCTGCGGCTTCGCAGCCACGGCATCAACAAGGGCAACGATCCGTTCATGGCGCCCGAGCAAGCGAGCACCAACGGCGTGCCGAACCGCTGGTATTACGAAATGCAGGAACTGGGATTCAACTACAGGCTGACGGAAATTCAGGCCGCATTAGGATTGTCGCAACTGCGCAAATTGGGTCGCTTCCTCTCGCGGCGCCGAGCGCTCGTTGAACGATACGACGAGGCGTTCGGCGGAAAAGCCCCGATTCGGCCTGCCCAACTAACTGGGCGACGGCTGAGCGGCCACCACCTTTACGTGATTCGCGCTCCCTTCGGGAAGGAATGCGTGTCGCGCAATGAATTCATGCGGCGCCTCTACCAGACAGGCATAATCACGCAGGTCCATTACATTCCGGTTCCCCTGCATCCGTTTTACCGGCAACTCGGGCACCGCGCCGCTGATTACCCGAATGCCTGCGCTTACTACGACGAAGCATTGAGTATTCCACTTTTCTTCGGCCTGACGGACTCGCAGCAGGATGAGGTAATCGAAAAGCTGCGACGGCTTATCCAATGATGCTCGGTCTGGGAACCGCCCAGTTCGGCGCTGACTACGGGATTTCCAACGCACGCGGACGGGTTCCAAAAGCCGAAGTCGAACGGATTCTCCGGATGGCTGCCAACAGCGGCGTCGATGCGCTGGACACCGCGCCGGCCTACGGCGAAAGCGAAGCCACCCTTGGGGCGGTTCTTTGGGACGGACATCCGTTTCGGATCGTCACCAAAGTAGCGGCACTGAGCGTGCGGGAAATCGGGCGTAACGATGCAGCATTGGTGCGGGATGCCTTCAAGCGCTCGCTGGAACGCATGCGGCAGAAATCGGTGCACGGGCTGCTGCTCCATCACGCGGCCGATGTGATGAAACCCGGGGGCGAGTGGCTGGCTGAAGCCTTGTTGCAACTACGGAGTGAGGGTTTGGTGAAAAAAATCGGCGCGTCTTTTTACTCTGCTGCCGATATTCGCGGTATCAGCGACCGAATGATTCTGGAGATTGCGCAGGTGCCGGTCAATCTCGTGGATCAGCGACTCCTCAGCGACGGGTCACTGGCCGAATTGCACGCACGGGGCGTGGAGGTTCATGCACGCTCGGTGTTTCTGCAAGGCCTGCTGCTCATGGACGTGCGGCGTATGCCACCCTACTTTGCGCCGTATCGCCCGCTATTTGATCGAATCGAGCTTTGCGCAGCGCGGGCTGGAATATCCACCGTTGCGCTGGCCCTTGCGTTCGCTCGCCAAGTTCCCCATGTCGATACCGTCCTGACTGGAGTTACCACAGTGGCCGAACTGCGTGAGATCATTGACGCATTCGCGGTCGCGATGCCGGCAGTGGATTTCGCGGCACTCGCCGGCAGCGACGAAGCTGTTTTGAATCCATCAATGTGGCCCACGCCGACGAACGCATCGAATGCCTGATCCATTGATCATCGCCGAAGTAGCTCAGGGGTACGAAGGCAGCGCCGCACAGGCTGCGGCGCTTGTCAGGGCGGCATCGGCCGCCGGGGCGGACGCCGTTAAGCTGCAGCTGGTATACGCAGATGAACTCGCCACCGCGGGCTATGAGCACTTCGCACTATTCCGCAAACTTGAAATGCCGGATGAGTCGTGGTATGGCATTTCGCAACTCGCCGGATCCCTAGGGCTACAGTTTCACCTCGACGTTTTCGGGGGACGCAGCCTCGAATTGGCTGAAAGACTGAACGTCGGGGCGATCAAGATCCACACTACCGACATGTCCAATCCGGGCCTGTTGCAGGCGGTGGCCGCCAGCAGCGTCTCCAGGATATTGTTATCCGTGGGCGGATGTTTCGCTCCGGAGGTCGACCGCGCCGTTGACATGCTGGCTGGCAAACACCTGGTCCTGCTTCACGGCTTCCAGGGCTACCCGACGCCGACCGGCGCCAACCAGATTTTTCGTCTCCGGCAACTGGCCTCGCGTTACGGTGACCGACCGAATGTCCTGCTCGGCTTTGCCGATCATGCCGATCCGGACGGCACCCAGGCAATGCTGCTTGCCGCCGCCGCGCTTGGCGCAGGCGCCAGCGTGATCGAAAAGCACCTTACGCTGGCGAAGGTCATGAAGCTCGAGGACCACGAATCGGCCCTGAATCCCGATGAGTTCGCCGAATTTGCGCGACAGATGCGCGCCTGCCGCGATGCCCTGGGCTTGGTTGCGCGCGACGGCGCTTCCGCTTCCGGTGTCAAGCAGGGCAACGCCTCAGGCGCGGATTTCGGCATGCACGAAACGGAACGCACATACCGCGGGAAGACGCGCAAACATGTGGTTGCGGTCCGCGATCTGGACGCCGGAACGGTGATTGCGGCGACCGACGTTGTGCTCAAGCGGACTCCGAGCGACGTCTTTCTGCAGGAGGCGGACGAGGTGATCGGCCGGGTACTCACGCGCGCAGTCCGGCGTGATGAAGCTGTTGCTCCGGAAGCGATCAAGGCGCCGCAATGAAGCGCAAGCTGGTTGCCGCCCTGGCCTGCCGCAACACCGGGTCGAGGCTTTACGGCAAACCCCTGCAGAAGATCAATGACAGGGACACCATTCTGGATCAGATCATAAACGCGCTGAAGCGCATTCCGGAGATCGACGAGATCGTGCTCGGCATATCCGAGGGCAGTGCAAACCTGCCATTCATGGCGGTCGCTCACACGCATGACGTGTCGTACATATTCGGCGATCCAGAGGACGTTCTGTGGCGCCTCGTCCAGTGTGGCCGTGCGGGCGCCGCGAGCGATGTCTTTCGCGTGACGACCGAGTGCCCGTGGTGCGCATATGAAATGATCCCGCACTTATGGAAGCATCACGTCTCCAAAGGAAACGACATCACCGCATGCGATCAGCTTCCCGAGGGACTGCATTTCGAGATTTATTCCCTTGAAGCGCTGGAACGCGCGCATCGCAACGGTGCGGCGGGTGACCGCTCCGAATTCTGCTCCAACTATCCGCGCACCCACCCGGATGAATTCAAGGCAACCGTCTTCGTCCCGGCGGCAAAGTACAGACGTATGGACCTTCGGGTCACGGTCGATTACCCGGAAGACCTGGTGTTGGCGCGCGAAATAGCGCGCAGCTGCGCATCGAAAATGCCGCTTGTTCCGTTGCAGGACATCATCGGGGTTCTGGACTCGAGAACGGATCTCAGGGCGCTGGTCGCGCCGTACGTGGTGGCCCAACCGCTTTGGTCCATGGTTTCAGATCAGGCGAGCTTCGATGGCACTTCCAAAGATTGAAAATTTCGCGCAGTCGCGCGAATTCTCCCGCCGCATCCATGACCTCATTCCGGGCGGCGCCCATACATACTCCAAGGGCGATGATCAATTTCCCCTGAATGCCCCCGCGGCGATCAGCCACGGCAAAGACGCGCGTGTCTGGGACCTGGACGGAAACAGCTACATCGACTGCAGCATGGGCCTCACCTCGGTTTCCATCGGTCATGGATACGAGCCAGTGGTACAGGCGGTCTGCGAGGCCGCGGCGCGTGGAGTGAACTTTCAGCGGCCGGCCACCCTCGAACTGACGGCGGCCGAGCGGTTTCTGGCTACTGTTCAGTCAGGCAACATGGTCAAGTTTGCAAAAAACGGGTCGACCGTCACGACTGCCGCCGTCAAGCTTGCCCGCGCCCATACGGGTCGAAGCAGGGTCGCGCTATGCAGGGAGCACAATTTTTTCAGCTATGACGACTGGTTCATCGCCACGACACCAGTGGACCGCGGCATCCCTCCCGACACCCGCCAGCTTTCGGCAATGTTCGGTTACAACGATATCGAGTCCGTCGAAGCCCTGTTTCGGGACAATGATCACGATATCGCCTGCCTGATCATGGAACCCGTCAAGTTCGACGAGCCGCGCGATGGCTTTCTGCATCGGGTCGGTGAACTATGCCGCAAGCACGGCGTCGTGTATGTCCTCGACGAAATGATTTCCGGATTCAAGTGGGGCCTGCGCGGCGCGCAGCATCATTTCGGCGTCAAGCCGGACCTGTCCACCTGGGGAAAAGGCATCGCAAACGGGTTTTCCTGCTGCGCGCTCACAGGCCGCGCCGACATCATGGAACTCGGCGGCATTCGCCGCGAGGGAGACAACAAGCTGTTCCTGATTTCGACCACGCATGGCGCGGAATCCACGGGGCTCGCGGCCATGTTGGCGACCATAGATGCATTCGAACGGCATCGGATGATCGAGTCGAACTGGGAACGCGGTGGTCGGCTCATTCGGGATGTCGACGCGATGATAAACCGCCACGGCCTTCGCCGGCATCTCGAGCTGGCCGGCTCCCCTTGCCTTGCCGCTCTGATATGCGCAGGCACCGACGGCAAACCCGATGATGCCTACAGAACGCTTTTCATGCAGGAAATGATTGCTTCCGGCGTTCTTTTCCAGGGACTGCTCTATCCGACATGGTCCCACCAGGCTGCCGAACTCGAGCAGATAAGCGCGGCGTTCGATCGCGCCTGTGAAGTGTACAAAAAGGCCATCGAAGCCGGAAGTTGCGATGGTCTGCTGGTGGGCCCTCCGGCCAAACCGGTATTCCGGAAGCGAATCTGACATACCGCGCGATGCAAGTTCTGATCCGTAGCGATGCGTCATCAGCAATCGGTAGCGGACACGTCGTGCGCTGCCTTGCACTCGCGGATGCGCTCCGCATGGAAGGCGCGGAAGTAAGTTTTCTCAGCAGGGAATTGCCGGGGCACCTCTGTGATTTCGCCGATTCGCTCGGATTCAGGGTAATCAGGCTTCAGGCGCGGAACAGCGACGGCGTTCCCGGGGAAGCGGAATTCGACGAAATGCCGGGTTCGGTCGGCGGCGCGCAGGTCGACTGGCTTGTCATCGACCACTACGGCATTGACGCCGCATGGGAGCATCGCGCACGGGCGTATTGCAAGCACATTCTCGTGATCGACGACCTTGCCGATCGCCGCCACGAGTGCGATGTTCTGCTGGATCAGAATTTTTCGCTTGATCCGGCCGCACGTTACAAAGGTCTCCTGGACCCTTCGTGCGAAGTGCTACTGGGTCCGCGGTATGCGCTTCTTCGTCCTGAATTTGCCGCCGCGCACGCGGCAGCGCGGCAACGAGACGGCAAGGTGCGGCGCATATTCGTCTTTTTTGGAGGCAGCGATTGCGGCGGGGAAACGCTCAAGGCTATCGAAGCACTCGCCGCGCTCGATGATGACAATCTGTCGATCAACATAGTCATTGGCCGTGCCAATCCGCATGCCGCGGCAATCCGGCGCGCCTCCGCCCGACTGGCCGGCGCGACGTGCCAGGTGGGCAGCAACGACATGGCCGCCCTGATGGCGCACGCGGACCTGGCCATCGGGGCAGGAGGAAGCACGACATGGGAACGATGCTGCGTGGGCCTTCCTTCGGTGATGGTCGCGATCGCCGACAATCAGATTCCGGGCAGTCGTGATTTGCACCAAGCCGGATACGCGCTGTTTCTCGGAGAGTCAGCCGAGGTATCTGCCTCATCGCTTACCGAGGCGATCCGCGGGCTATTGACCGATCCTGCCCGTGTGTGCGCGTTGTCACAGGCGTCGTCGATGCTAGTTGACGGCTACGGCGCGAAGCGGGTCGCAAACACCCTGTGGGCCGCGGACATAGCCCTCCGACGAGCACGGGACGAGGACTGCATCGACGTATTTTCCTGGCGCGATCATCCGGAAACCCGACGCTACTCCAACGACGCCAATGAGATCTCTCTGGAAGGACACCGGCTGTGGTACGCGCGAAAGCTCAGCGATCCGTCCTGCGAATTTCTGATTGGCGAACTGGCCGGGGCACCCATCGGGGTACTTCGCTACGATGTGCAGGGCAGGGAGGCCATGGTGTCGATTTATCTGGTCCCGGGTCAGCAAGGGCGCGGTTTTGGCAGGGCGCTGCTGCGCAAGGGCGTGCAGTGGCTATCCACAGTACGCCCGGAGATCAGACGACTTAGTGCCAGGGTGTTGAAGGGAAATCAGCGGTCGGCGAGGGCCTTCGAAGCTGCCGGTTTCCGCTTCGATGGCGAACGCTATTACCGGGCTATATGAATCGGATTTCCTAATGATCGATACGTCCGTCAAGATCGCGTCTCGCCTGATTGGCCTCGGCCAACCGCCGTTCGTTATTGCCGAAATATCCGGAAACCACAACGGTTCGCTGAGCCGCGCGATGCAGATCGTCGAGTCGGCTGCGAAAGCCGGCGCGCATGCCGTCAAGCTTCAGACATACACCGCCGACACCATGACACTGGACATTTCCACGGGCGACTTCCATATTTCCGACCCGGGCAGTCCCTGGAGTGGCCGGTCGCTGTACGATCTGTATCGGAACGCGGCAACTCCCTGGGAGTGGCATCAGCCGATTTTCAAGCGTTGCCGAGAATTGGGAATGATCGCATTCAGCACGCCGTTCGATGCATCCGCCGTCGATTTTCTCGAGTCCCTGGACGTGCCTTGCTACAAGATCGCATCCTTCGAGAACACTGACCTTCCGTTGATCCGGAAGGCCGCATCCACCGGCAGGCCCCTCATCATCTCGACAGGCATGGCCAGCGCGGGCGAGATCGATGAAGCGGTGCGCACGGCGCGCAGCGCCGGATGCCGGGGCGTCGCGCTGCTAAAGTGCACCAGCAGTTATCCTGCGGACCCGTCCGAGTCGAATCTCGCGACCATCCCAAATCTCAGGGAAACATTTCGCTGCGAAGTCGGCTTGTCTGACCACACCCTGGGGATCGGTGCTGCAGTGGCCGCCGTCGCCCTCGGAGCCACCATCATAGAAAAGCATGTGACGCTGTCCCGGGCAGACGGCGGCGTCGATGCCCTGTTCTCCCTGGAGCCCGCCGAACTGGCAGCGCTCCTGCTGGAGACCGAGCGCGCCTGGCGGGCGATGGGTTCGGTGCATTTCGGTCCGACCGCCTCGGAAATTCCTTCACTGCAGTTCCGGCGCTCCCTGTACGTCGCGAAGGAAATGAAGGCGGGCGATGTATTCGACACGACGAACCTGCGCGCAGTGAGGCCCGGCCGCGGCCTGCCGCCGAAATACTATGACGCCGTGCTTGGCCGTCGCGTGCGCTGCGATGTGGCCCAGGGAACGCCGGTCAGCTGGGACCTCGTAAAGTGACCGGCGCGTCAATGGAATCGCTCAGCGGATCAACCAGCGTGCGCCGCATCGAGACACCACGGTTCATTCTGCGGACGCTTCAAATCGAAGATGCCAGCGCGACCTACCTGGGCTGGTTCGCCGACCCGGTGGTGCGGCGATTCATAGTTGCGGCTCGAGACACGCAGACCGTGCGGTCCCTGCAGGCATTTATCGCGGAAAAATACGCGTCGCCCCAAGCCGAACTGTTCGGCATCTTCGTCAAGGATTCGGGACTGCACATCGGAAACATCAAGTTCGAGCCTATCGACGCTGCTATGCAGCGGAGCATCGTCGGCGTGCTGATCGGGAACGCGGCCTGGCGCGGCAGGGGTGTTTTCCGCGAGGTTTATCCGAACGCAGCGCAATGGTTGCTCGGCACCCGCGGCATTCGCGAATTCTGGCTGAGTGTTGTGCGAGACAACATTGCGGCCCTGAAAAGCTACCGCGCGGCGGGATTCGCGGAAGACGCTCTGCCGGCGAGCTTTGGAAGCGCAAGGCCGGATTCCATTTGTTTGAAACACGTCATTGCAAACGACGACGGATGAACCGGTCAGACAGAAGGCGGTATTTATACATACACCGTCTGCACCCGGTTAACCTGGTTTTCGCGATATTGCTGAGCCCATTTTTCCGCGTCATCTACTGGCGGCAAGAAATGGTTCCGTCTTCCCTGGCGTCACGTTTCACAGTGCTTGATCCATCCGAAACGTTCGATCTGGACGAGTGGCAGGGAGCAGGCGAGTGCGCTTTTGCGCAATGGCAAGAGATTGCGAAGATCGGGGGCAATTTGCCGTCCGCACATGGTTTTGTAGCAGATCAAAAAATTGACTTTTCCGCCTGCTGGCAACAATGGATTGCGGCGGCAGTCGAGGAACGGTACTTGTTCTTTCGAATGCTGAAAGCTGTTTCGGCGGCCAACGAGCCCGCCTATATTGCAGATTCGGTAATCGATCGCGTTGTGCAGGGCCTTGAATATCAGCTTTGTCCACCCGCTGGCCTGCGTTTCCTCGGGGGCTTTCGGTGGTTGGACCGGCTATGGAGCGTGGTGCGACTGGCCACGCTGTCGATGCGCCGGGCATTCGCTTTGATTCGCCGGGGCGGCGCGATTGGCCAAGGCCCTGCCGCAATTCTTTGGACCGGCATAGGTCCATCTGAAATCGCCGATGGCACCGAGGAGCTCGACTTCTCGTTCCTCGTGCGAGACGGCCATCTCTCTGCGGATGACTGCGTCTATGTGCTTCCGTCCGCGCCCGTGGGCGCTGCGCGCGACCAACTTTACCGAAGAAGGGTACGCTGGATAACGTCTAACCGCCTGAGTTTTCTTCCCTTGTCAGTTAAGCTGCGGGCGTTGATCGATATTTTGCGCAACCTTGCGAGAGGGATCTTTTATGGGTTGTGGTCGGCGCGCGAGTTGTTCGCAGCTACAAGCGCATGCGCTTCGATCCCGGCAGCCAGCGTGGCACGTTTTCTGCGGACGAACACTTATCTGACCTCGGTCAGCGCCTGCTGGCCTGAGAATCCTGAAGTCGCTGCGCTTAACGATCTCGGGGTGCGAACCATCAACTGGTCGTATGGCGCGAATACATTTCTTTACTCGTCGTCCAATCCACGATTTCGCGACGTCGGCATTGCGCGGAGCGTGGCGGTAGCGTCCGATATTTGGGTTTGGTCCGACGAAGTGCGTGATTGGCTGCTGCAGCGCTCACTGATCACCTCCAGCCAGATTCGGACTATTGGACCGGTAATGTGTGGCGACTCCCGGTGGTGCGCCTTGACGCCCGCCCAGGCCCGCCAACGCTACGGCATTTCGGGCGACGCCGGCAGGTTTTACATTGCGCTTTTCGATGTGCCTCCGCTTAGTCGCGAAGCCCGGCTTGCAGTCGGACACGGGCCGACGAATTATCCGGTCGAGATGCTTGAGCAGTTTTTCGCGGACTGCGAACGTCTGCTGCAGGAATTCGGGGATGTGGTTCTTATTGTGAAACCTAAACGGGCGTTAGCTGATTCCAACAGGCAATACAGCCGCAGGATGCAGCGCATCCTCGATCCCCAATCGGACCTCGTTAAAGCGGGCAAAGCCGTTGTCGTTTCGCATGGCATTGATCCGTATATACCGGTCGCAATGGCGGATATTGCAGTGGGTGTTCCCTTTACCTCTCCCGTTTTCGCCGCGCTGGCCAGCGGTCGCACAGGTATTTATCATGATTCCCTCGATTCGGTCCGGTACTTCCGGCCACATGGATACGGATCGCTGGTAACGCATTCGTACGCCGAGCTGGCAGCGGGGATATCCGCGGGGCGATCGACCCCGGCCATCTACGGTTGGAAGAACGGGGACCCGGTTCGTCGGTTCGCCGCGATGCTCAGCACGAAGAAGCCGCAGGAATGAGCATCCCGCAGCGCAGGCTATTGATACGCGTCTACGGCGACTCACTGAGTCTGCCGCGCCATTCGACAGGCATCGAATACCACGACACTTACCCCGAGAGGCTTCGTGAAGAGATCGAACGATGCCAGGCGCCGCGCGTGTCTGTTTATAACCGCTCATTGGGCGGCGCGACAATTTCCGATCTTTACGCGCAGTATCTCCGCGACTCGGCTTATTTCGGCGGCAAAACGGAGCAATGGATAATCATCCAGTGCGGCGTCGTTGATTGCGCGCCGCGACCGGTCTCGATGCCGGTCAGAAAACTGATTTCCAGGCTCCCTGTCCCTTTAAAATGGCTGGCAATCAAATTGATTCACCACAGCAGACCATTTCTGCTGCGTTTCGGTTGCTCCTTCAGGGCGACGAGTCTACCGCACTTCGAGTCAATTTTTTCGGCCTGGCTGAAGCATGCGGCCGAACATTGCTCCCGGGTGTTCGTGGTAAACATCGCCCCCACCGTCGCCGAGGTCGAAGCGCACTCCCCTGGATTCACATCCAGTATCGTTGAATACAATCTGGCTATAAATCGACTTGTCAGGAATTCCAGCCTGATTGCGCTGATCGATGTTTTCCAGGCTATAAGCCGCGCGGGCGATGTGGCTGCCTGCATCGATCGATCCGACGGCCACCACCTCACGCTCGCGGGACATCGGCTTTACGCAACACTAGTCGCCTCGCAGGCAGTCGCTCGGAAAAATTCATGTCTCTGGTAGTTCAATTGATGAGTTTGTTTGACCGTCGCGAGCGGATTTCCGTTGTCGCGATTTGTACACTGATGGTCGTCGTCGCGTTTCTTGAAGTAGTTGGAATCGGGATGATCCTTCCGTTCATCAGCATGCTGAGCGATCCCCAGCTAACCCTGAAGCAGCCCTCGCTTCGGACCCTTTATGAGGCGACGGGTGCTCAGAGCGTCCACGGGTTTCAACTGTTCCTTGCTCTTGCGCTTTTCGGCGTCTATGTGGTCAAGAACGTTATTGCGGGCTTGTTGGGCTATTTGATGTCGAAATTTGCCTTCGATAAACAATCTCTATTGAGTAGGGAATTGCTGCGTGGTTACCTAATGCGCCCATACATTGAACACTTTGGTCAAAATACCGCGCAAATGACGCGAAACGTCCTTTCAGAAGTGGGAAAGGTGGTCAACGGTATACTTCTCCCGATGCTTACCGTGATCACCGAAGCCCTGGTCCTTGCTTTTATCCTGATTTTTCTGATTGTCGTCGAACCTGTTGTATCGATAAGTGCTTTCACAATGGTTGGACTGGCCGCCGGTGCCATCCAGTTGGGGCTGAAAAGGCCGATCTCCTCAGTCACTTTAACGCGGCTTAATCACTATACCGACGCAATCAAATGGATGAATCAGTCATTCGGTGCCTTCAAGGAAATCAAGGCTTACGGTCGTGAAGACTACTTTGTTGACAGGTTTGGCTCGGGCATTGATGCGTTTTGCCGCTCAGAACGCATATTTTCAACGCTGAATTCCTTACCCCGGTTGCTGCTTGAATTGACGTTCATTGGGGGCATTCTCATTGTGATCGCGCTCCTGCTGTTGAAGGGCTCGAATCTGGTCAGTGCAATCCCTGTTCTTGCGGTTTTCGCGGTAGCGGCGACGCGAATCATGCCATCTGCAAACCGAATCCTTTCCGCAGTTAACGTACTGCGCTACAGCCGGCCAGCCCTTGACGAGTTATGCCGTGATTTACCAGTAGTGGCGCCTCAAGCATCAAAGTCCGTCAAGACGAAAAAAACGGCCGCCTCTCCCCCAGTCCCTTCAAGGTTCGAGGCTCTGGTAATCGAGGATGTTTGCTTCCGCTATCCCGGCGCCGACGGTTGGGCAGTGAAAGGCATTTCATTACGTATCCCCCACGGGTCCAGCCTGGGCCTTTTCGGTCGCTCTGGCAGCGGTAAGAGCACGCTGGTCGAGTTGATCGTAGGGCTTTTCGAGCCCCAAGCAGGAGTAATTACCGTGGATGGCGTATCGATTCCGTCCTTAGGCGCGCTTTGGCAGGAACAAATTGGTTATGTTCCACAGGCCATTTACCTGCTGGATGATACGGTTCAGAGCAATATCGCTTTTGGGCAGCCGGACCGCCTTATTGACAGCGACCGCGTATGGGCGGCCTTGGACTTGGCGCGCGCGGCCGAATTCGTTCACGAGCTTCCCCAAAAGCTGCAGACGGTCATAGGAGAGGGTGGACAAAAGCTCTCCGGCGGTCAGCGACAACGGCTTGGCATTGCCCGAGCCCTTTACCACAGACCGTCGTTGCTGGTGCTGGACGAGGCGACCTCTGCATTGGACGGACTTACGGAAAACGAGGTGCGCGAGACGCTTGCCGGACTTTCTGAAAAGGTGACCATCATCATAATTGCACATCGGATCAGTACAATCATGATTTGCGATCAGGTTGCGCACCTGGACGGGGGTCGTCTGCTGGCGGTCGCGTCTTTCGAACAGCTGTTCGATACGGATTTACAGTTTCGCAAGCTGGTGCAATCAGCATCGCATGGGACCTGAGCGATAGCGGTTTTAAATTAATGGTTAGCGCTTCCGTCCGGATGTCACCGGCTTTGGGCAACACCAGGGGGACAGGGCTTGGGAATTCCGCCTGATGCCTTCCCCACCCGCTCGGTGTCTCGATCTATTGGCTGCGGTGTTCTGCAGGCTCTTCAGGCTTGGTCGCCCAACGTTGTGGTCGGGGCTTGTGCAGCGCCGATCCGGAAGAGCGGTGCTGGTTCAAAATGACCAACACCGCTACACCTATGATGCATCGAGCCCGCTACTACTGTGGCGTGCAAACACTTTGTTTGATAAAGAGCCTGAAACCATTGAATGGCTGCGGGGGCTGACGTTCAACGACGTTTTGTATGACGTCGGTGCCAATGTGGGCATGTATTCCGTCTACGCCGGAATGCGTTGCCGCAAGGTTTATTCCTTCGAACCGGAGAGCGCGAACTTTTCCATCCTCAACCGGAATATCGGGCTGAACGGACTCGTCGATCGGGTCATCGCCTATCCTCTGGCCCTATCCGACGAGGAACGGCTGGACACGCTGCGCCTGAGTACCGTGGAACCCGGAGCCGCACTGCATGCCTTTGGGACCAACGTCGATTTTCGCGGCCTGAGCTTCGAACCCAAGTTTGCGCAGGGCTCCATCTGCACGACTCTGGATGCACTGGTCTATCGTTGGGGGCTGGAATGTCCCACTCACCTGAAGATCGATGTCGATGGACTGGAGCCGCGCATCGTGCGCGGCGCTGAGCGCCTTCTGGCGAACCCTGGTCTGCGCAGCGTGCTGATAGAGATCAACGAAATGTTGGGCCCGGACCGGGACATTGTGCAGACTCTCGAACGCCACGGATTCTCCGTCGCAGCAATCGGAGAACCAGTCGAAGACAAAGCAGAAACGATGAGGATGCGGAATTATGTGTTCGAGCGACAACCGGGCTGAACCGGCATCCTGCCCGCTTTGCGGCGATGCGATGCCTGGTCTGCTCGCTTACCCGTCAAGTTCTGCACCGCCTGGTCTGCGTCTGGAAGTTATCCGTTCCTGTGCCGGTTGCGGCTTCGGCGAAGCCTTACCGCGGCCTACCCAGGCGCAACTGGACGATTTCTACCGCAGCGGAAAATACTGGCATGGCAGCGGCGCGGACCCGTATCAGCTGGCGCATGAAAATCAGCAATCGCGACTGCGCGTGCAACGCGTTTTGCCGTGGCTTGATCGCATGCATCCGTTGCGCGTGGCGGATATCGGCGCGGGACATGGCTGTATTACCCGCTGGCTCGAAATGACTCCAGGCATGCAAGTTTCAGCTTATGACTTCATCGAACCCGACGACACCAACGCGCGCGCCATCCAGGCCAAGACTGCCCGCTTCCAGGTGTCGCGAAAGCCGGGAACTGCCGCGCTGTCGGTCGGCAGCTATGACCTGGTGTTCATGAATCATGTGCTGGAACACGTCGCCGATCCGGTCTGTTTCGCAAAGCAGGTGTTGGGCGCACTCCGGGTCGGTGGCATTGCCTACGTTGAAACGCCTCATCTGGACTACCGCTTCAAGCCGGATGTCTTTCCTCACACACTGTTCTTTACGCGCGATGCCTTTGCCGTCCTCGCGGTCCGCACAGGGGTCACCCAGCTTGAGTGCACGCAGTTCGGCGCCTGGCCGGGGAGCCCGGCCGGTATCAGCGTGCCGGCGTACCGGGCCATGGCACGGCTGTTTCGCCTCAGCGTGAACCTTGGCTGGGGCGCGATGCAACAAACTCTGGATTCGGCAATCTGGCGTTATCGAAGCAATGACGATGGCATCTGGCTACGCTGGATTGTCCGGCGCACGTCAGCAACTGCTCCTTGATCACATCCGGGAATGCAGCTCTTGGCGCAGGACGCTGCGCGGAATGAACGCCCGCTGAAAGGCGCTCAACCCGGCGGCATCATCGGCCGGAAAGTCATAGCAGTGCAGGCGCGTATCATCGGGCAGAGGCAGGAATACCGCATAGCCCAGATCGCGAAAGCCCGTGTGGGGATTTCGGGCGCGGTGCAACCCCCGGGTGTCTTCGATGATGACGCTGCCCGCGGGCACCTCGCTCACCAGCCGGCGCGGCGATCCCGGCGGATGTACGGCGTCTATTTCCGCGTCAGTGTAATAACGCCGCCCGTTCAAAACCCCTAGATCGCGGTGCGAGCCGCGGATGAATTCATGCGGCCCGTTGTCCACACTGGTATCTGTCAGAAAAATGAACACCTTCACCAGGTGATGCCGGTCATTCAGATCGCGGTGCCAGTAATGGTTCATGACGCGAAACCGGGCCGGGAAATTCCTGCGCACATAGGCTTCCGCGAGCTTGGGCACGAGTCCCATGTAATGCGCAACGATTGCGAGGATGTGCGGATCGAGCCAGACGCCACGGTAGGTCGAGGATCGGGAAAGCATGTAGGAAGTCAGCGTCGAGGGCTCAAAGGCGGACACCACCTGATCGATGCTGGTCGCCTCGTGGCGGCTGAACGCGGCCCCGACCGACTCCAGCTGCGCGGGAGTGGCATACAGATAGTCGTCTATGAGTTCGCGGTGGCGCTCAGGATCGAGCCGCGTCTGAGCCAGACAGGGCATCTCGAAATCCAGGCTGCGCAACGCCGCGTCGAATTCCCCGCGCAGTTTCGCGGTGATTTCCGGACTCAGATACCTATCGAGAACGACCGTTCCCTCACGCCGGAGATCTTCAACGCAGCGCGCCCGGACACTGTCCAGCTGCGGCATGCTGCTGCGGTGCGCGTAGCAATCCCGAAAGCGAACGCGCCGGAATGCCTGCTCAAATGGCCGCGGCGGATTCAGCTGGAAGGCGTTGCGTGGGGGCACGATCGGGGCTGGCACAGGGGAGGGCCCCTATAATAGCCAAACCAGCTTGATTGGGCACCCGCATGGACAGCATTGCCTTCGTCATACCGACAAAGGACCGCCCCGATGACCTGCGCCGCATGCTGCAAAGCCTTGCGGCGCAATCGACGCGGCCGCAACAGGTCGTCGTGGTCGATGGCAGCGATCCGCCGATCCGCCGCGTGGTTGAGGAATTTGCCGGATTGCCGCTCGACTACGTGCGCGTGTTTCCGCCTTCTCTCGCGCAGCAGCGCAATGCCGGAATGCAGCGCCTGCGTCCCGAGATCACGCTGGCCGGATATCTTGATGACGACGTCGTCCTGGAGCCTGAGGCCGTGGCCAGCATGCTCCAATGCTGGGCAGGGGCACAGAAGGATATCGGCGGCATTGCATTCAACGTCGTCAATAACCCATTGCCCGGCATGCTGGGGTTGAAGCGGTTGTTCGGCATTGACCACCCCGTCCCGGGACAGATCCTGCGTTCCGGGTTTCCTTCATCGTTCTCGGGCATCACCGAGGATATCGAAACCGACTGGCTGTGCGGCGGCGCCACGGTGTGGCGGCGCGAGGTGATTTCGAGTTTTCCCTACGACGAATGGTTTATCGGTACCGGCTTCATGGAAGACGTCGATTTTTCCTTTGCGGTCCGGTCGCGCTACCGGCTGCTGGTGGCGGCGCGCGCGCGCCTCGCCCACCATAGTCACCCGATCCGCGCCGATCGCGAGCGGCTGCTGGGTAAATGGCAGGTTGTGAACCGCATGTATTTTGTCCGGAAATATTCCGCCCGGGGACTATCGCGCGTTGCCGCGTGGTGGGCCAGCCTGGGTCTGGTGCTGATCTATAGCGCGGGCGCCGTTTTTAGCGGCCAGCGCCGGTACTGGGATCGGGCACTGGGCAACCTGGCCGGCATGGCGGCCGAGATTTCCGGCCGGCGCGAGCAGGTCGGTGGCCATCTGAAGTGAAGCAGCGCCGGGCCGACTGCGCCGAGGCTGCTGAAACACCTGTATAATTACGGCCTTATCGACGTTCCGGCCCCTAGCACGCAACGCTGCGGGGCTCCTACCGCACCATTCAGGAGGCAGCGTGCTGAATCTCAAGCCGCGGGCGGTCATACCCATCCGATCGCAGATGGCAAACCGCTACGACACCGTGAATCTGCTGCACGACGGCAGTGTCGCGGCACGCGAGGCGGAACTTCAGGAAGTCCTCGGCATACTGCAAGGCGAGCAGCCGGTCACCCGCCTGCTGCATCCGGAAGTGCGCTACGAAGTCACCGACCACTGCAATGCCACCTGCATCATGTGTCCGCGCGACAAGCACGAGCACGGCCGCGAACACGGCATCATGGACCAGGCAGCGTATGAAAAAAGCATCGACGAGGTGGTTGCCCTCGGGGCGAAAAAAGTCGTGCTCACCGGATTCGGCGAACCGCTGCTCGACAAGCGGCTGGAAAAGAAAGTCGCGTACGCCCATGGCAAAGGCCTTTCCACCTACTTCATCACCAATGCCTCTGCCTTGACCGCGGTGCGCTCGCGCAGGCTGATCGAAGCCGGCCTCGACGAAATGCGGGTCAGCTTCTACGGCATGGGAGCGGACACCTACAACGCCGTGATGCAGGGATTGGACTTCGAACGCACCAAATCGAAAGTGCTCGAATTCCTGCGCCTGCGCGATGAGCTGGGCGCAAAAACGCGGGTGCAGATGTCATACCTCGAAATGCCCGAAAACCGGCGGGATACCCAGGCGTTCAGGGATTTCTGGGAGCCCAAGGTCAATGCCATCGAGATCTGGAGACCGCACAACTTCGGCGACGGCCGCGACTACCGTCACCGGCTGGACGATTCTCAGAAAACCAGCTGCGGGCGCCCGGAAAACGGCCCCCTGCAGATCCAGTGGAATGGCGAAGTGATCCCGTGCTGCTATGACTACAACAACCAGATCATACTCGGCAATGCCTTCGAGCAGCCGGTCCTGGAACTGCTCAACGGACCGAAATACCGTCTGCTGCGTTATTCCCATCGCATGAAGCAATTCGGCATGTTCCCGTATTGCAACCAATGCGATCAGTTGCTGCCCCACGCGGATGCGCTGGTGTATACCAACCGCCATAACCTCCCGCCCGAGGAGGCCGTCAAATTGTCCAACACCGATTTGTTCGACCTGGTGGCCGGCAGGGAGATTGCCGAAGATCAGTTGAACACCCGCTACAAAGGGGCCTAGGACGGGGCCTGGGACGCACGCGCCGTCCTCTGCAACGGCTGCGCCGGCAATTACATTTGTGCGGCGCCTGCCGTCTTCCGATCGGCCGGTTTTTTATGTCTCACTGGGTGAGGCGCGCTCAGATGCACAGCCGCGCCACGTGGCAGTCCCGCTCGAGGGCCGGCTCGGGAACACCGAAGCCGTGCGCGAGTGGTATGTGGACTGGCTGGGCGCGGCGAACAGGGAAAACGCGAGACTGGAGTGGTGGGCGCACACCAGCACCGCCAAGAATTTTCTTTCCTCCCCGCTCGCCCATGAAGTGGTGGAAACGCTTGCATTGACCCGCGTCCTCGCCACCGGTGAGGCGGGGAACCTGTTCGTTGTCGGCGCATCCTCCGCCCAGGTCGAAACCATACGCGCATGGGCCCGACAAGCAAAGCCGGCACTGAAGATCACTGACAGGCGCGGCATTTTGAGGACGCCGCAACTAGCCTTTACACGACTCGTCTTTCAGACGCTGCGCATGATGGACTGGTGGCTGTTCAGGCGCCCTGCCGTGCGTCCTCCGGCTGACGTTTACCTGTTTACCTACGCCGACGGCGGTTTTCGTGATGGCCACGACGCATTCTTTGGAGAATTGGCGGCGCGCCTCGAAACCTTGTTGCCGGGCGCATCGGTGCTGCATCTGGCGCACGTACAGGCGCCGTACGGGCAGGTCGTTCCCCTGCTGGAGAAGGCGACGGCCCACCGCTACCAGTTGCTGCTCGCTGAATTGCGTTTCGGCGACATCGCCAAGGCGTTTATCGCAACTCTGCGCGCGCTGTGGAACAGCCGCCGTTGCGCCCTCCCGCCGATCGCCGGGCTCAATACGGACGCCTTGTTGCGGCGGGCGTTTGCATGGGAAATCGCCCGGGGCGGATACCTGCTGAACATGCTGGTCTATCATGCCGCAAGACGGTTTGCCCAACGCTGCCGCCCGGCCCGGTTCATCTACCCGTATGAAAACAAGTCGCTGGAGAAAATGCTGCTGCTGGGCCTGCGCGAGATGCATGCCGCCTGCCGTGTCGTCGGCTATCAGCACACCGCGGTGACGCCACGGCATGCAACGCTGTTGTTCGCCCCCGGCGAGGCAGCGGCGACGCCGCTGCCGGACCGGATACTGACGACCGGCCGGGTGACGCTCGACTATCTGCGCCGGCTGGGGCGCTACCCCGAGGGCATGCTGGCCGAGGGCTGCGCCCTGCGCCAGCGCACGGGAGAGGCGCCGAGACAGCGCTCCCGCAGCGCCGGCCGCGTCAGGCTGCTGGTCGCGCTCTCCTCGAGCCGGCTCGAACTGGAGCGCGTGGTGCGTTTCCTCATCGACGTGAAAACCCGGCTGCCGGATATCGAGCTGGGCATTCGGGCGCATCCGGAATTCCCGCTGTCGCAGTTGCCGCGCCCATTGTCGGCATGGCTGGCCGCCCATGCCGCGGATCTGTCAGGAACCTCCCTGGAGGACAATCTCGCCTGGTGCGACGCCGCCGCCTATGTCTCTTCCACGGTGGCGCTGGAAGCGCTGCTGGCCGGCCGGCCGGCGATCCACATTGCCATAGGCGACTACCTCGATCCTGATCCGGTCATAGCCGGACCCGCGTTGCATCGCAGGACGGACAGCGTGGCTGCGTTCCTGCACGCGCTCGAGGACTTCATGGCAAAGGATGATGCGGCATGGGACGCGCTCGCCGGAGAAGCGTTTCGCTATGCGCGCGAATATTTCCTGCCGCCCACCGACGTTCGGATCAGGGCATTTCTGGGATGAAAACGCCCCGGCGTTTTCCCCGATGCCGGGGTGTGCGAGGGGGCTTGCCCCCTCGCATCGTGGACAACTGACATGACTTCACCGGAGCATCGGCGGCCGATGTGCAGGCTGCCGCAACACGCACAGTCCAACGGATTCGGGTGGAGCCGGCGAAAGATCCTGAAATGCGCCTGATCATTCACGCGCCGGGCATACGCGCAGGGGGCGGGAAGGCGTTGCTCGCAGCGCTGCTCCGGGACATGACCCTGCCTTGCGAGGCACTGCTGGACCAGCGATTCATCGACGATGGCCCCCGGTTGGCGCCACAGATTACCGTCCACCCCATCGGCCGCACCCTGTTTGCCAGGCTGGCCGCCGAATGGTCTCTCCGGGACCTGACGGCCGATGAGGACATCGTATTGTGTTTTTCGAATCTGCCGCCGCTGTTTCACTGCCGCGGCCGGGTGTTGGTATTCCTGCAGAACCGTTATCTGGTCGAAAACGTCCCGCTCGCCGGCTTCCCGGCACGGATGAAGCTGAAAATCCGGCTGGATCGGGCGTGGCTGCGGGCGCGCATCGGCAACACCGGTGCCATCATCGTTCAGACCGATTCGATGGCCCGGGCGGTGTCGCAGGCATTGCGGTGCGAAGCGCGTGTCATGCCTTTTCGCCGCGGCTTGGACACTGTTCGATCAGTGTCTTCGACCGAACGGGGCAGCGCTGCCCATTCATCCACGTTTGTCTATGTGGCCTCGGGCGAACCGCACAAAAATCACCGCAGGTTGATACAGGCCTGGGCGATACTGGCGCGCGATGGCATCAAGCCGCGCCTCATCCTCACGCTGGAGCGCACGGCAGGGGCATCTCTGTACGACTGGATCTGCGCGTGCCGCGCACAGCATGGGCTGGCCGTCGAATTCGACACCCCGGCCGGCGCGGCGGCCCTGGCACGCCTCTACTCGTCCGCGGATGCGCTGATTTACCCATCGCTGATGGAATCGTTCGGCCTGCCGCTGCTTGAAGCGGTGGAAACCGGCCTGCCGATCATCGCATCGGAACGCGATTATGTCCGCGATGTGGTATCTCCGGCGGAAACCTTCGATCCGGACTCTGCCGTATCGATCGCCCGCGCGGTCAGGCGTTTCCTTGCGCAACCGGAACCGGTCGCGCCGATCGCGTCACCCGCGCAGTTTCTCAGCCGCCTCATGGGACTGTGAATCCCCGTGCGGATCCTGATCGTCTCCCAGTACTTCTGGCCGGAGAATTTCCGCATTACCGACGTCGCCCTGGGATTGCTGGAACGGGGCCACGACGTGACGGTCTATACCGGCCTGCCCAATTACCCGGCGGGCCGCCTGTACGCGGGCTATGGATTCCTGTCGCCGCTGCAGGAAGACCATCAGGGTCTGGCGATCCGGCGCGCCCCGCTGATTCCCCGGGGTGCGGGCGGGCCTGTCCGTCTGCTGCTGAACTACGCCTCCTACGCCGCCAGCGCGTCGCTGTTCGCCGCATGGTTCTGCCGCGGACATTTCGACGCGATACTCGCCTACGAGCCCTCCCCCGTCACCGTCGGCATACCAGGGCGAGTGTTGAAATCGATGAAGCGCGCGCCGCTGCTGTTCTGGGTGCAGGACCTGTGGCCGCAGACGCTCGCGGCCACCGGCGCGATCGCCTCGCCGGGGATACTCGCCGCAGTCGATAGAATGGTTCGCTGGATCTACCGCGGCTGCGATCGCGTTCTGGTGCAGTCGCGCGCGTTCAGCGAACCGGTAGCCGCGCAAGGGGTCGATCCGGCCCGCATCATCTACCTGCCCAACAGCGCCGAAGCTTACTACCAGCGCATAGCGGCCCGTGCGGACGATGACTGCGCTGCCGAACTTCCAGCCGGATTTCGGGTGATGTTTGCCGGAAACATCGGCGCCGCGCAGGATTTTCCCACCATCATGGCCGCCGCGGAATTGCTGCGGGATCACCAGAACATCCAGTGGATCGTCATCGGCGACGGCCGGCAGCGCAAATGGGTGGAAACCGAAGTCAGGTCGCGCGGTCTGGAAGCGACGTTCCGCCTGCTGGGCTCCCGGCCGCCGCAGGCCATGCCGCGTTACTTTGCGCACGCCGACGTATTGCTTGCGACCCTCAAACGGGAAGCGATCTTTGCGTATACTATCCCTTCGAAAATTCAGTCCTATCTTGCCTGCGGCAAGCCCGTCGTCGCCGCCCTGGAAGGCGAAGGCGCGCGGGTGATCAGCGAGTCGGGGGCCGGCTGGGTTGCGCCGCCCGAAAATCCGCGGGCACTGGCCGATGCGGTGCTCGCCGCCAGCAGACTCGGAAAGACCGGGATCGAACAAATGGGAAATCGCGCTGAAGCCTATTTCAATGAGCACTTCGACCGCTCGCGCCTGCTCACGCGGCTGGAGCGCGTGCTTGCCGAAGTAGTCAACGCGGCCGCATGAAGATTCTCGTCCTGGGCGGCGACGGCATGCTGGGCCACCAGTTGCTGCAGCTCCTGTCGAGCCGTCACGAAGTCCGGGTCACGCTGCGCCAGGAATTTGCGGCCTATGCCGCTTGCAGCGTTTTTTCGCCGTCCAACGCATTCGCAGGCGTGGACGTCCGGGTTTCAGATCGCGTACTGGCCGTGCTGTCCGAATTCCATCCCGATGCGGTCGTCAATGCCGTCGGTATCGTCAAGCAGCGTCCGGACGGACTGGACGTCATACCCAACCTCGAAATCAACGCCCTGCTGCCGCACCGCCTGGCGCTGATCTGCCGCGCGACCGGATCCCGGTTCATACACATCAGCACCGATTGCGTATTCTCCGGAAGCCGCGGGCACTACCGGGAGGACGACCGCCCCGACCCGGTCGATATCTACGGCCACAGCAAGCTGCTCGGCGAAGTCGCCGCGGAAGGCGCGATCACGCTGCGCACCTCGATCATCGGCCTGGGCCTCGGCCTGTTTCGCAAGACCAGTCTCATCGACTGGTTCATGCGGCAGAATTCCCGGGTGTACGGGTATCGCAACGCGATCTTTTCCGGTTTCACCACCAAGGAGTTGTCCCGTGTCATCGAGATGCTGCTGGTTGAGCATCCGGCGGCGTCGGGGCTGTATCATCTGTCCAGCGCACCCACCAGCAAATACGAATTGCTGGTGCGCCTGCGCGACAAACTGGGGCTCAGGACCGATATCCAGCCCGACGACGATTTTCGCTGCGACCGCAGCCTCGATTCCACGCGCTTCAGAAAGGACTTCTCCTACGTGCCGCCCACCTGGGACGACATGCTGGATGAACTTGCCAATGACATCCGGAACCGGCCCCATGATATTTCAGGATAAGACCATCCTCGTCACCGGCGGAACCGGCTCCATGGGCCGCACCCTGGTGCATCGCGTGCTTTCGGGCGAGCTGGGCCTGCCGCGCAAGGTCATCGTGTTTTCGCGCGATGAAGCCAAGCAGCACGAAATGCGCATGTCGTACCTGCATCGCGGCGAGGCGACCGACGAAGTCATCTTCCGCAATTTCATGAACGTGCTCGAATTCCGCATCGGCGACGTGCGCAGCTACGCCGAGGTGTGCGGGGCGGTGCGCGACGCCGATATCGTGGTCAACGCGGCCGCGCTCAAGCAGGTGCCGACCTGCGAGTATTTTCCCGAACAGGCATTGCTGACCAACTGCGTGGGCGCCGCCAACATCGTTCGCGCCATCGGCGAAAACCGCTATCAGGTCAGGACGGTGATCGGCATCTCGACCGACAAGGCGTGCAAGCCGGTCAACGTCATGGGGATGACCAAGTCGCTGCAGGAGCGGATATTCGTTTCCGCCAACATTCTCAACCCGGATACCCGCTTCATCTGCGTGCGCTACGGCAACGTGCTCGCCTCGCGCGGATCGGTCATTCCGCTTTTTCTGGACCAGATCAGGCATGGCGGTCCGGTCACCCTGACCGTGCCCGGCATGACCCGCTTCCTGCTCAGTCTGGATCAGGCGGTCGATACGGTGTTCAGCGCCCTTGGCGAGGCGCGTGCCGGCGAGACCTACGTACCGCTAGCCCCCTCGGCCACCGTCGAAAACATCGCCAAAGCCCTGATCGGCAGCCGCGCCATCCAGACCAGCATCATCGGCATCCGTCCCGGCGAAAAAATGCACGAGATCATGGTGTCCGAAGAGGAGGCCAACCACTGCGTGCGCCGCGGCGACTACTACGCCATCCTGCCGATGCTGCCCGAACTGCGGCGGGGCGCCGATGCGGAGTCCAACGCGCTCGGCAAGGAGTTCAGCTCCGGCGATACGGTGCTGGACGCCGCCGGAACGCTGGCACTGCTCAGGCGGCACAAACTGATGCCCGAAGATACCGAAGCCGAAACCGGCGAGTTGCTGCGTTAGGAGGCTTCTCTGCCATGAAGGTCATGACCCTCGTCGGCACGCGGCCGGAGATCATCAAGCTGTGCTGCGTCATCCGCGAACTCGACCGGTCGGTGGAGCAGGTGCTGGTGCACACCGGGCAGAACTACGACTACGAGCTCAACCAGATCTTTTTCGATGGCCTGGGATTGCGCAAGCCCGACCGGTTTCTCGATGCCGCGGGCGCCTCGGTGGCCCAGACCATAGCCAACGTGATTGCGCGGAGCGACGCGGTGATGGCCGAAGAACGGCCGGATGCGCTGCTGCTGCTCGGCGATACCAATAGCTGCCTTGCCGCGATCGCGGCAAAGCGCCGGAAGATTCCGATTTTTCACATGGAAGCGGGCAACCGTTCGTTCGACGAGCGCGTGCCAGAGGAAGTCAACCGGCGCATCGTCGATCACGTCAGCGACATCAACCTGCCCTACACCGAGCATGCGCGGCGCTATCTGCTCGCCGAGGGCATACGTCCCGAGACGGTCATCAAGACCGGCTCCCCGATGAAGCAGGTGATCGCCAGCCAGCGCGGCGCCATCGACGCTTCGCAGATTCTCGCGCAGCACGGCCTTGCGCCGGACCGCTACTTCGTGACGAGCATTCATCGCGAGGAAAACGTCGATAGCGACGAGCGGTTCGGGCAGTTGCTGGAAGCGCTGGCTGCGGTCGCCGAGCGCCACACGATGCCAGTCATCGCCTCCACCCATCCGCGCACGCGCAAGCGCCTGGAGGCGATGGGCGGCGCGCAGCCCGGGGGCATCCGCTTCCTGAAGCCGCTCGGGTTCGCCGATTACGTCAAGCTCCAGTTGCACGCTTATTGCGTGCTGTCCGACAGCGGCACGTTGACCGAAGAGTCGTCGATTCTCGGATTCCCGGCAGTCATGCTGCGTGAAGCGCATGAACGCCCCGAAGGCATGGACGAGGGCACCCTGGTCATGAGCGGCACGCGCCCGGCCCGAGTGCTCGAGGCCGTGGCGCTCGCGACCGGGCGTCATGCGCGCAAGGACCGGGCCATGCGCATCGTGCCCGACTACGATGTCGATGACGTCGCCGCCAAAGTGGTCAACGTCATCCTCAGCTATACGGACTACGTCAATCGTACCGTGTGGCGTAAAGTGACATAGAGGCTGCCGATTTTCATCCGTTCATTCGCGCCGGCGGCAGACCGTTGAACGCGTGAACCCACCCGGCCGAGTTCTCGTCACCGGCGCCACCGGTTTCGTCGGGCGTCACCTGGTGCAGACCCTGCTCGACCGGGGATGGCAGGTGAAGGGTACCGGCCGGGACCCATCCCGCCGCCCGCCGGATTGCGAGTTTGTTCCGGCCGACTTCGAGCGCTTTACCGGGTTCGATTCACTGATGGCGGACGTGGACACGATCGTGCATCTCGCCGCCCGGGTACATGTGATGCGCGAGACCGCGGCCGACCCGCTGGCGGACTTTCGGCGCGCCAACGTTGCGCCCACCGCCCGGCTCGCCGAGGCGGCGGCGAGACACGGGATCCGTCACTTCGTATACGTGTCGTCCATCAAGGTCAACGGCGAGGAAACCGGATCGAAGCCGTTTACCGAAAATGATCCGCCCCGCCCGGGCGATCCCTATGCGGTGTCCAAACTCGAAGCGGAGCGCCTGCTTGCGGATCGATCGGCCGCCACCGCCTTGCCGGTTTCAATTTTGCGGCCGCCACTCATCTACGGACCCGGCGTCGGGGGAAATTTTGCGCGGCTGCTGGGATTAATCGACCGCGGTGTGCCGCTGCCGCTTGGCAGCGTGGCCAACCGCCGCAGCCTGCTCTACGCAGGCAATCTGTGCGACGCAATCGCCGCCATTCTGGCAGTAGCAGTAGCAGGAACCGGAACCAGGACCTACCTGATCTGCGATTCGGCTGACCTGTCCACCCCCGATCTGGTCCGGGGACTGGCCGCAGCGCTGAATCGTCCAGCGCGTCTGCTGCCCATACCGGTGTCATTGCTTCGTATTGGCGCGTCCGTGACCGGACTCGGCGCCGAATTGCGGCGGCTCACCGAGTCGCTGGTCATCGACAGTTCATCCATACGGACACAATTGGGCTGGCAGGCGCCTTACAGCGTGGAGCAAGGCTTCGCCGCCACGGCCCAGGCATTCCGCAGGGAGCGCTGCCCCGGCACCCCTGCCGGCAGCCGATAGAATGGCGGTCCGATGACCGATCTGCCGCAACACCTGTGGATGGCGCCCTTGTCCGCCGCGCTCATCAGCGGCGTGGTATTGACGATGCTGCTGCGCCGGCCGGGCGTACTGGTCGATGTGCCGAACCAGCGCTCGCTGCACCAGCGCCCGGTGCCGCGCACCGGCGGCATCGCGATAGTTCTCGGCGCTTTGGGCGCCTGCGCCCTGCTCGTGCCCGGCGGCAGAACAGTCATCACTCTGGCGTTGCTGGTTTCCCTGGTTTCGCTGCTGGACGACTGGCGCCGACTCCCGGCTGCGCCACGCTTCGCTGTGCAATTGGTGCTCGCAGCCGTATTTGTCCGGTACGGCCTCGGCGGTGCGCCGCTTGCGCAAGCGGTATTCGTCGTATTGACCGTGGTATGGGTGGCCAACCTGTTCAATTTCATGGATGGCTCCGATGGCTTGGCGGGCGGCATGGCGCTGATCGGCTTTTCCTTTTACGGTCTGGCCGCGTGGCTGGCTGGCCATCCGATCATCAGCACCATCAGCTTTTCGATCGCCGCGGCCGCCGCGCCATTCCTGGTTTTTAATTTTCACCCGGCGCGGATTTTCATGGGTGACGCGGGTTCGGTCACGTTGGGTTTTTTGGCGGCGGCGCTGGGCATTCTCGGCTGGCGGGAAGGCACCTGGTCGCCGTTCCTGCCGGTTTTCGTCTTTTCGCCATTCATCGCGGACGCCAGCCTGACCCTGCTGAGAAGAGTGCTTGCGCGCGAGCGCTTCTGGCAACCCCACCGCGAGCACTACTACCAGAAGCTGGTACGCATGGGCTGGGGACACCGCAATACCGCGCTCGCGGAATATGCGCTGATGCTGATAGCAGGCGCAGCGGGCATTGCCAGCGCCTCGCTTGACGGCGTGTCGCAACTCGCCGCCCTGCTCGGCTGGGGCGCGGTGCTGCTGCTGATGGCATTTCTTGTCGACCGGAACTGGGCCGGGCATTCGCCCGCGGCGGGATGATTCCGCGCGACAAGCGATCATTCGCCGCTTTCGGCCACGACGTGGTGGCGGCGCTCGCGGCGTGGTGCGGCGCATTCTGGCTGCGCTTCAATCTCGAGGTCCCCGAGTTCTTCGTCAGCAGCATGCTGCACACGCTCGGCCCGGTGGTGCCGCTGCAGGCGGCAATCTTCCTCGGATTGGGGCTGTATCGGGGAATCTGGCGCTACGCCAGCATGCCCGACCTGAGTCTCATCCTGTTCGCGGCGTCCCTGGGCACCATGACCATTTCGATGATCGTGCTGATTTTCAGGATCCCCGACGTGCCGCGCTCGGTGCTGCTCCTCTATCCGCTGCTGCTGGTATTGATCATGGGCGGCAGCCGGCTCGCTTACCGCGCATGGAAGGAGCGTGCCGGCAACGCGGCTGTTGCGGACGGGGCGAAGCCGGTGCTGGTGCTCGGCGCCGGTGACGCCGCCTCCGACCTGCTGAAACACCTGGCGCGCAGCACCCAATGGCGGGTGGTCGGATTGCTCGACGACAGCGCCGCCAAGCAGCGGCGCCAGATCCATGGCGTGACCGTGCTCGGTCCGCTGGCATCGCTCGGGAGCCACGCGTTGCAGCGCGGCGCCCGCCACGCCATCATCGCCATGCCGGGCAGCAATCATTCGGCGCGCCGCCATGCGGCGGCATTATGCGCCGCGGCTGGTGTGCAGGCCCTCACCGTGCCCTCGTTCGAAGACATCGCCAGCGGCAAGGTGACCGTCTCGCAAATACGCAGCATCGAGCTCGATGACCTCCTCGGGCGCGACCCGGTCCGGCTCGACAGTTCCGGCCTGACCGGATGGTTGCAAGGCAGGACGGTGCTGGTCACGGGTGCGGGCGGATCGATCGGCGCCGAACTGTGCCGCCAGATCGCGCGATTCGGTCCGGCGATGCTGGTCATGGTGGAGCATAACGAGTTTGCCCTGTATCGGATTGCCGAAGAATTTCTCGCCGACAACCCGTCGCTCCGGCACGCCGCCGTCATCGCCGACGTGAAAAACGAAGTCCGGCTGCAGCAGGTTTTCCGGCACTTCCGTCCCGCGGTCGTGTTCCATGCCGCGGCCTACAAACACGTACCGTTGATGGAAGGCCTGAATGCCTGGGAAGCGGTGCAGAACAATGTGGCTGGCACGTTGACGGCCGCACGCACTGCTGCCGCCGCCGGCGTGGACAAGTTCGTGTTGATTTCCACCGACAAGGCAGTCAATCCGACCAATGTCATGGGCGCGACCAAGCGCCTGGCCGAGCTGGTATGCCTCAACGTGCCGGCCGGCGCCACGCGATTCGTCACGGTTCGTTTTGGCAACGTGCTCGGTTCGGCCGGAAGCGTGATTCCGAAGTTCCGCGAGCAGATCGCCAAGGGCGGGCCGATCACCGTCACCCACCCGGAAATCCAGCGCTTTTTCATGTCCATTCCCGAAGCCGCGCAACTGGTCCTGCAGGCGGGGCTGATGGGACAGGGCCGGGAAATTTTCGTGCTCGATATGGGCGAACCCGTTCGTATCGTCGATCTTGCGCAGGATCTGATCCGGCTTTCCGGATTCTCCGAACAGGAGATTCGCATCGAATTCACGGGTTTGCGCCCGGGCGAAAAACTCTACGAAGAGCTGCTTGCCGACGACGAACTCACCTTGCCCACGCCGCACCCGAAACTGCGCATCGCGCAGGCCGCGGGGCAGATGCAATCTGCCGCTTTCGCCGGGCTGCTCGACTGGCTGTCGCATCGCGACGCCATGGCCGAGGAAGCCGTCCGGACCGGGCTGGTGCGCTTCATTCCTGAATACAACGCGGATCCGGCACAGGGAGAAAGCGTTGCAAGCCGTTCGACGGCCGGATCCAACCCCTGAGCACGTATCGGGAAGCAGCGTTCAACCGCCCCCCAGCAGGCGCATGCAGGCGGTCTCGACCTCGGCGGGACTGATATCGCGCACCTCGCCGGTTGGGGCCTGAAGCAATTGATGCGGCACCGCCCAGGGACGCCAGCGCGACGGCGGCGAATCGCCAAACAGGCATACCACCGGCTTTGCGGCAGCGGCGGCGAGATGCATTGCGCCGCCATCGGGGCAGACAACGATGTCCGACGCCGCCAGCGCAGCAATCAGTTCCGCAAGCGACCGTGTGGGATAGAACAGCGCTGGCATGTCTTTGAGCAATCCTTCGAGCGCGCGCGCTTTCTCGTCGTCGCCCGGATGCAGCGGGTTCGCCGCGCTGCCGGGTGCCCACAGAACGATGAACGCCACCTTGTGCCTTGCGTGCAGCCGGGTTGCCAGCGCTGCGTAGTGTTCCACCGGCCAGCGCTGGCCAGGCCTGCGAGCGCTGAGGTGCAACGCGACCAGCGGCGGGCGTAGCCTTGGATCAGGTTCATTGATCCGGCCTGTTGCGGCCGCGACCGCTTGCGTGACGTGCTGCAAAGCAGATGGATCCGCTTGCACCTTCATCGGAGGCGGCGTCCCTTCGATACCGAGCGGCGCGAGCAGTCGCCACACGTCCTCGACCTCGTGGAGCGCGGCACCGGCGCCGTAAGTCACCGGTATTTCCAGAAGGCGATCCTGCCCGCCGGGCACGAATCCCAGCACTTTTTTTGCACCGGCCAGTCGCGCAAATCGCAAGCCATGCGCCTGAAAGCCCGGCGCCGCCAGAATGGCGATGTCGAAGCCGATCCGGCGCATCTCGATAAACATGCGCAGGCGTTGCGCATACACGCCCAGCAGCGTCTCCCCGGATTGCCGGTGCTTCGCCTTGGTGTACGCGAAAATCTCGTCCACGTCCGGATTTCCAGCCAGCACGTCGCAGTTGTAGCTGTTAACCAGTGCCGCAATATGCGCCTGCGGGTAATGCCGGCGCAGGCCCGCCAGGAGCGGCGTAGTGCACACCAGATCGCCGATGTTGTCGCGCCGGATGACAAGGAAACGAGGTGTCCGGCTCATGTTGCCCCGAGCCGCTGCAGCACCGCTTTGATACGCAAGGCGCGCGCATCCCAGGTATACCGTTTCGACTTCTCCCGCACCGCGTCGCCCAGACGCCGCGCGCGATCGGGGTCCGCAATGAGCTGGCCCAGGCCGGCGGCGAGGCTCGCCGGGTCGCCGGGCCTGGACCAGACCGCTTCGTCATCGGCCAGGACCTCGCGCAGCGCCGGCAGGTCGCTGGCGACGATGGCGCATCCGGCGGCCATGTACTCGAACAACTTGATCGGCGAGGTGAAGGCGCTGTCCGGATCGGCGCGATTGGGCAGCACCGCGATGCACGCGCCAGCCAGCCGCTCCGCCACGGCGGCGTGCGGCAATCGAGCGCTCAGCACAATTTCGGCGCCGCCCCCGGAAGCCGGCCGGGGGATACGGTCAATCTGCCCGGGCTCTCCTCCCAGCAGTTCGATCCGCACACCGGGCAGCGCGCGGCCGGCTTCGATGAGGTCGGTGGCGCCCTTCCAGGGAAAAAAACTTCCCGCATAAACGATGTGCCGGTGCGCCTGCAGCCAGTCCTTCGGCGGTATCCGGTCAGGACGCGCAACACCGTTGGGAATTACGTCGGGCAGACGGGGCGTGCCGTAGAGTTCACACAGCCGCCTCGCCGTCGCGCCGGAATTGGCGATGACCGCGGCGGCGCCGCGCATCACCGCGGCTTCCTCGACGCGGCGCCGCGATTGCTTTGCGGCGGGCGCGGTATCGGCCAACACCTCATGCGCCTCATAGACAAATCGGGCGCCCCGCGCCGCCAGCCATGCCGCGAGCTTGAGGTGTCGGACCAGCGTCATCCCGTGATCGAGTCGATCTGCGAATCGCCGCGACAGTCGCCACGCGAACATCCGGTTCGAATGCGTCCGTGCGAGCGGCCAGGGCAGCGAACGCGAAAGCGGGGCCAGGGTCACGCCGGACGGCTGCTCGACCGCGTAGCGCAGAAACGGATTTTCATCCGCAGGTGCGTAGGCGAGATCGACGCACACACCGGTGCGTGCCAGCGCGGCGACGGTATGAATCGTCTGGATGCCGCGAGCGCGATCCAGCGGCAGCGGTTCGGGAAAGGCGTAGAGCAGCCTCACCCGGACTTCACCGCCTCAACGATGACGCAATCGCCGTACAGCATGGCCTCGCTCGCGACGCCTTGATCGGCAAAACCGCGCCTGCGCAGGTTGCCGCGGATGACATGGGCCAGGAAGCGCTCCAGAAGCCGTTTCACGGCCGAGGGCTTGTACAGGCACAGGTTGGTGGAGACTCGCGTGATTCTCGCGCCGGCGCGAAGCAGGAAATGATTGAGCTGCCAGTAATAGATCGGGCTGACGTGCGCGTGCACCGCACTTTGTCCGACCACCGTTTGCGGTTCTTTCGCCAAGGGACGAAACCGGGGGTAGTACCCAGAAACAAGGTATTTCAGCCGCGCGTCTATGGAAAGCGTGTTGGGCGTGGTGATGTAGAGGCGGCCACCGGGCCTGACCACTCGGCACAGTTCCTTGACGAATGTGAACGGGCTGTCGAAATGCTCCAGGCCCTCGATACTGAAAGCATAGTCAAAAAATCCGTCCGCATAAGGCAACGAATTGCTGACATCGTGCTGTCGGAATTCAACGCGAGGATCGCGCAACATAAACTGGTCGCCATACAGGTCCAGGCAATGCACGTCGCCATACCCGGCCTCGAGCAACATCTGGGCAAAAGCGCCGTGCCCCGCCGGCACGTCAAGAATGCGGCCGGGCGGAGCATTGCCGAACAACTGCAGCACCGCGGGATAGTGGTGCGCGTCGCCTACCAGGGCCGGGATGTCATTTGCGCTCATCGTCCCGTTTGCAGGCCAGGTGTCAGGGTCATGGTGGGGCGTCTCGGACTTCCGGCGCGGGCGGCGGCGGCATGCTGCCGGGGGGCGCGAGGCACCCGATGAGGTCCCGCGCGATACGCTGCGGAGCGAACTCGGCAGCCAGCCGCAGGCACGATTCGGACCACCTGGCGCGTATTTCAGGCGAGCGGAGCGCGGCGATTATAGCATCGCCCAATGGGACAATTTTCTGCCGCGGCACCACCACACCCGCATCATGACGGCGGATCCAGTCAACGATGCCCGCGCCGTCGCTGCATACCGAAGGCGTTCCCACGGCGGCCGCTTCCACCGTCGCCATGTTCAGGCTCTCGCACAGCGAAGGATTGACGTGCAGATCGGCATTCAAAAAATGTTCGAACACGGCATCCCCGTTCAGCCATCCGGTGGTAACCACGCCGGCACGCGCAGCCTCTGGCGAGGGGCCGCCGCTTTGTTCCGCGGCGGCGCGGGCGAGTGCGGGCCAGACTGCACGGTCCAGCCACGGATGGTCCGGCCCGCACAGCACCCATCTGGCCAGCGGAAATTCGCGCAGCACGGCGGGCCAGGCGCTTGCCAGCAGGTGCAGTCCCTTGCCTTTCTGATTCCCACCCAGGGTGACGATGACCGGAGCCGATTCGGCAATGCCGAGCGCCGCACGAACGCGCCGCCGGATCGATGCCCGATCGTCGCGGAGCTTTTCCAGCCGGGTCGGATCCAGAACGAGATGGCTGGGTATCACCACGATACGCGCAAGGTCGGCGCCGGCGCCTATCAGTTCGTCGCGTACCAACGGCGATACCGGGCGCAATGTCTCCGGCCCGCGCAGCGCGGTGCGTATCATCCAGCCGGTCAGGCCGGTCCTGCGCTTGCCCACGTCCGCTTCCGGGCAGTCGAGAATGTCGCCGCCGATATAGCTCTGCAGCAGCGGCGTTTCAAGCAACCCGAGTTGCTTCAGAAAGGACGCGGGAATGCCGTAGCTGAACCCATCGCTGGCGATGAGCGCATCGGGTTTGAAGTGGCGTACCGCGGCGCGGATGATCCACATGCGGTGGACCAGATTGCGGCCCTCGAAACTGCGGCGGAAAAACCGGTCCAGCGGCCAGGTGAGCAGCCGCTCCAGGCCGCGGCCGGGGTGGTACCAGAAAGTCCGGATGCCATCGCCCTCGATTCTGAAATGCTCGTCCACCCGCCGCGATGCGGCCATGTCGCGCCGCTCTTCGAGCGCGCATACCTCATGCCCCAGGTCCCGCAGGGTCAGGAGCATCTGATACTCGCCGCTCCAGGCATTGGGATGCAAATAGAGCAGGCGCATCGGTGCTATCGCGTCGCGCCGGCGATCGCGCGGCTGACGCGATCCCGGAAAGCGTCTCGCGAGAAGTGCGCCAGATGACCGGTTGCCTGCAGTGGCGCAGGACGCTGCAATCCCGCCTGGATGGCTTGCAGCAGGCGGCCGAAATCCGCGCCGCCGTCGTGGCGCGGATCCTGGTACAGATAGCCGGTTTGGCCGTGCGCCACGGTCTCGTCGAATGGCGGGGCGTCCACCGCCAGCACCGGCGTGCCGCAATACTGCGCTTCGATGAGATTCAGCCCGAGCGCCTCTTTTTCAGGCAGGCCGGACATGACGTAATCGAGTTGCCGGAAGACCTGCGACACATCGGCCTGATCGCCCCAGAACCGCACCCGCTCGCCGAGCGGCGCCACCGCGCGGCGCAGGTCGCGCACCGAGGCGTAACCGCCGCTGCCAAAGATATCGATGTTGATCCCGGATAGCGGCGCAAGCACCGCTTCGGTGGCCTGGAACAGCAACGGAAACTGCTTGATCGGCGTCAGCCGGGAGACGATACCCAGGGTAATTCCCGGCCGGCGCCGATACTGAGGTCGCGCCATGAAGGGCTCGATGAACGGTTCCAGAAAACCGGCCAGCCGGTCACGCACTTTGCGCCGGTCCCAGCTGTAAACGCTTGCGGCGCGCAGCGGTCCCCGCACCAGACGTCTCGGCGCGATGTCGGCCACGGCATAGAGCGGCTCGCTGTGCACGTTGGCCAATCCTCGCGCCAAAGCGCTGGCCATCACGTGCCTGGACACGGCAAAGACCCGGTGATAGTGCGCCAGCCCCCCCGGGTCGCGCTCGTATAGCGGCATATGAGCGAATCCGGCAAGCCGATTGCGCGCCGCAATGCGTTCTGCCAGTTCCGGAGTCAGGGTGGTATGGGTCACAACGAAACTCGCGACCTTGGGCAAAGCCGCAACGAGTTCGGCCTCATCGGCGATCTCATGGATTTCTGCCGATGGCAGCAGGTCTCGCCAGTATCCGGCGCCGCGCGCCACCAGCAGCACGCTACGCATACCCAGCTCGGCAAGCGTTTCGGTAAAGAATCGCGTGTACACCTCCCCGCCGCCGAAGGTCGGCTGCAGATTGATCTGATAGCAGACACTGTTCATCTCGCCTGCAATGCCGCAAGCAAGGCATTCGCAATACGCTCCGGATGGGTGATCGCAGCCAGCTTGTCCGCGGCCTCGCGACGCGCCTGCCCGGTGGGCGGATGCGCCAGCCGTTGCCCGAGGCGCTCGCCCCAGGCCGGTGGGCTGCGCGTAGCGACGATCTCACCGCCGCCCGCTTCGACCACCCACGGGCCGGCGCCCACCGTTTCCGACATCAGGGATGGCGTGCCAACGAATGTCGCTTCCACTACCGAGTAGTTATAGGTATCGATTACCGAGGGTGCAAGGTGCACGTCCGCGGCCGCGAGATGGCGAGCCACTTGCAGCTTGTCTATTGCTCCGGCGAAGACGACCCGTCCGGCAATGCCAAGCCGCATCGCACGCGCCTCGAGCGCCGCGCGGTAACTTCCCATCCCGGCGACTCGCCTGTCGCCGCCACAAATCAACAGCCAGCAATGTCCCGGACCCGCGGCTACGGCGTCCACCGCCAATTCCAGGCCCTTCACCGCATCCAGCCGGCACATCACGATGGCCAGGGACGCAGCGGCGGGAACCGACCAGCGCGAGCGGATGTCATCGCGCGCCAGGCGCCGGTAGTCCTCCAGATCTCCGTTCGGAATCGCCATCCACGCGGGGCGATGCAGCGGCAACACGAATATTTTTTCCGGATCGCATCCCCCTTGCACCAGCGCATCGCGCGTTACGAACGAATTCGCGCGCACAGAAGTGGCCTGATCGAGCACCCAGCGCTTCGCCATTTCCCGCCAGCGGCTGCGCGGCCGTCCCGGGTAATCGATGGGGATGCGTAAATAAAGCGTGTCATGAATGCCGACCACCCAGCGCAGCGGCAATCCGCGGCGCGCCAGCGCCACGAACAAGCCGATCCAGTCGCCCTCTACCAGCGCGATATCGCAATCGCGCTGGGCTTTCAGAAAACGCCGCACCGCGAACAGCGAAGTAAAGAAACGCCGGCCCAGCCACGGTTTGCCGAGTCGATCGAGCAGCCATACCGGGGCGGCACGGCGCGTGTCGCTGATCACCCAGAACGCCACACCCTCTTCGCTAAAGCGGGTGAAATGCCAGCCGCTGGGCGCGCGGCCATCCTCGGTATAGACCACCACTTGCTGCCCCAGACGCGCGAGGGTGCGGGCAAGCTCCAGGTGCACGGTTCCCCAAATACCGGGGGCCACGATGGCCAATTTCATACAGTGCGATGCGGCACGTTAGGTCCGGTGTAATCGCAGCCGGTCATAACGGCACGCGATAGCGCTCGACCCACAGCGCCAGCACGAACATCGACCACAGGCGCATCGCATTGCCCGCTCGCCCTGCCAGGTGATCCTCCACCTGTGCCGTCACCGCCTCCTGGCGAAACCAGGGCGCGAGCACGCGCCGGGTGATGAGGGTTTCACGCATCATTTCCGCCAGGTCTTCTCGCAGCCAGCGCGCCAGCGGCACCGAGAAACCCTTCTTGGGACGATCCATGAATCCGGGCGGCAACCAATCGCGAAACGCTTCCTTCAGGATGTGCTTGTGCCGGCCGCCGCGCGATAACTTGTAGCTGCCGGGCAGGCTGGCGGCAAACTCGATCAACTTGTGATCGAGAAACGGCGAACGGCATTCCAGGGAGGCTGCCATGCTGGCCGCATCGACCTTGAACAAAATGTCCTCGGGCAGGTACGTCACCATGTCCAGGTACAGGTAGCGGTTCATCGGGTCCGCCCCCGGCCGGTCGAAATGCCGGGCCAGATAGTCGGCTGGCCGGGATGCGGCGGCACGCGCCGCGAATTCAGGCGTGACCAGCGCAGCCTTGTCCGCGTCGGTGAAAAACGCCAGCAGATGCTTGTAGCGCTCGATGCCCTCGAGCGCCAGCATCTGGTCGGCGCGCGTCGCCGGAAACCTGCGCGCCCGCCTGCCCGGCCGCGCCCGGTCTTCCAGCGCCACAGTGAGCCGGCGCAAAGCCCGCCACGCCGGCACCAGGCCATGCCGCGCCAGCCAGTCCATGCGCCGCATCTGGTAGAAGCGCCGGTAGCCGCCGAACACCTCGTCGCCGCCGTCACCGGTCAGCGCCACGGTGACGCCGCCGCGGGCAAACCGGGAAACGTAGTAGGTCGGCACCATGGAACTGTCGGCCATCGGCTCGCCCAGATGGTCGATCATGCGCGGCATCACCTCGACGGCATCGGCGTGCACCATCATTTCCTGATGGTCGGTGCCCAGGTGACGCGCCACTTCGCGCGCGTGCGGCAGCTCATTGAATTGCGCGTCATCGAAGCCGATGGAGTACGTCCTGGGGGGCGCCGCGCCCAGCCGCGCCATCGCCGCGACAGTGATGCCCGAATCGATACCACCGGACAGGAAGGCGCCCAGCGGCACGTCGGACGCGAGCCGCAGGCGGGTGGCCTCCAGCAACTGTTCGCGGACGGCTTCGCAGGCCTCGCCAAAGGACAGCGCGCTGCGCCGCGCGAGGTCGATGTCCCAGTAACGGAACAGGCGTTCCACCCGCCCGTTTTTCACGGTCATGGCATGCGCCGGCGGCAACTTGCGGATCGCCCGGAATCCGCTCATCGGCGAGGGGATGTACTGGAAGGTCAGGTAATGATCGATCGCCTCGACGTCCGGCGCGCGCGACAAGGATGGGTCGAGCGCAAACAATGCCTGGATCTCCGAGGCGAACAACACCCCGGAGGTCGTCTGCGCATACACCAGCGGCTTCACCCCCAGCCGGTCGCGCGCCAGCGACAGCCGCTGCTCGTGCCGGTCCCATACGGCGAACGAAAACATGCCGCGCAACCGCGCCAGGCACCGTTCCAGCCCCTCTCGCGCGAACAGCCGCAGCAATACTTCGGTATCGGCGTGCCCGCGAAACGTTTCCCCGGCGCGCTCCAGGTCTTCGCGCAACGCCGGATGGTTGTAGATCTCGCCATTGAAGACCATCACGTAGCGTCCATCCGGGCTGTGCATCGGTTGAGCACCGTTGGCCGAGAGATCGATGATGGCGAGGCGTGCAAAGCCCAGTTGAGCCGTGCCGTCAGCCCACACGCCCCTGTCGTCCGGGCCGCGATGCCGCAGGCGATTGACCGCGGACGCCAGGTCAGCCGGGGCGGAACCTGCAGCCGCGGCAAAACCGGCTATGCCGCACACGCGGCGTTCTCCCCGGCGATCAGCGCCTCCAGTCTTGCGGCGTTGGCCGCCCAGGTAAACTCCGCTTCCACACGGGCGCGTCCGGCCGCGCCCCAGCGGGCGAGTGCCGGCCGGTCCGCTTCGGCGGCCGCGAGTGCGTGCTGCCATGCCGCCGTGTCGCCGCGCGGCAGCAGCCGTCCGGTCAGCCCGTCCGCGACGATCTCCGGCAATCCCCCGCTCAGCGATGCCAGCACCGGCAGAGCGCACGCCATCGCCTCGACCACACTGATGCCGAACGCTTCCTCGCCGATGGTCGGCTGGACGAACAAATCGGCTCGCGCGAGGGCTTCGGGCAGCGCCGCATGCAGGACGCGACCGGCGAAACGCACGCGTGAGGCGACGCCTTTGTCCGCCGCGAGTCGTTCCAGAGGAGATCGTTCCGGTCCTTCGCCCACGATGACGAAACAGATGTGCGGCGCAAGGCCCGCCAGTGCTTCGATGATGACGCGCAACCCTTTCAGCCCGACCAGCCGGCCCACGCTCATCAGCACAAAGGCGTTGTCGGGCAGCCCGAGCGTCCGGCGCCAGCCGTCATCTTCACTGCGCACCACGAAGCGCCCCACGTCCACGCCGTTGTGGATCACCGTGACCCCGCGCCCGTAGCGGGCCTGGACCTGCGCGGCGTTGTGGCGGCTCGAGGATGCCCAGCGATCGATGGCCGAGGCGAACCAGCGGTCGCCGGCAAAAAAATCCGTGCCGCCGGAACGAAACAACGTCCGGCCGGCAAAGCCGCGCTGGCGCGCGCGCCACAAAACAGGGAAATCGAACGGCTTGTTCACCACTACCGCGTCGTAGTTGCCGTGCACGACATGGTCCAGCGAGTGCCAGGCGAATGATAGCCGTTCCATGAGCCGGCGAAAACGCGTGCCCAGGTCAGGCCAGTCCTGCTCCGGCCGATAGGGAAACTGCACCAGCTGCACCTCGTCATGCCACGCCGGCCCGGCGGCGCCGGCGCAGATCACCACTTGGTGGCCGCGGCGCGCCAGCGCCCGGCCCGCTTCCCAGCAATAGGTTTCCAGCCCGCCGTGCAGGCTCGCGGCGGTGACGTTGTAGAAAAGTATTTTCATGCGGCCTGACCCGTGGCCGGCGGCGGGCCGGCGCCGGCCAGGCGGCGCATGCCGCAACCGAGCAGCGCACCGTTCAATGCCCAGAAAAGCAATGCCCCGTCGCGCACGAAAAAATCGTTGGTCAGGTTCCGCGCGACCACACCGACGATCATCAGCACTCCTGCGATGCCCAGCAGCGCCCAATTGCCCGGCGCACCGCGTGCGACCCGCAGGTGCGCCATGCCCAGCGCGATGAAGACCGCGGCGATGACCGCCATCCCGGGAAGCCCTGCGCTGATTCCGTAATTGAGAAATACGTTGTGAGCGTGCCACAGATTGGTATCGCTGCCCGGAACCAGGTCGGGATGCGCCTTGCGCATCGCCTGGCGGCCGAACCCGTTTCCCAGAGGTGTTTCGATGATCCGGTTCATCACCCGGGGCCATTGTGCGATTCGGGCGTCGTCGATAAATGGCCGGGTATTGCGGTCCGCCAGGCGCCACGCCTGCATGGCAGCCACACCGGTCACGGCAATGAGGACGATGCCTGCGAGCGCGGCCGCTGCAATGCGCGGCGACGCGATGATCATGCCGGCGCGCCGCAGCAGGAAAATCCCGAGAATGATTTGCAGCGCGAGCACCGGCCAGACGATGCGCTGGCGTCCGGCCAGGGTAATGGCGATCAATCCGATCAGAACGATGGCGATGACTATGCGCTCGCTGCGGCGCCGCGCCGCCACCGCCGCAATGCCGAACAGGGGGAACACGGCAACGACGAAGGCGCCCAAGGCTCCCCTGCCGCCATGCCCGCCTCCGTCCTGCCAGTCCCCGGCGCGCAGCGCCGCGTAGCCGCCCCAGACGGCGATGACCAGGGCCGCCAGCGCCAGCGCGGCGATGAACCAGCGCAATTCCCGCGCGCCGCGGCTCACCGCGAAAAAGGCGACAAACGCCATCATCGCGTAGCCGACTTCGTTCTTGAACTCGCCCAGGCTGTAAGCAGGATCAAAGGACCAGGGCACCGCCGCGAGTGCCACGGCGGACCAGAGGATGAGCACGGTCCTGCACGGAATCGGCGCGGGCGAAAGGCGCCGCCAACTCCATAGCGCCGCCGCGAACGCCAGCGCGAGGCACAGCAGCCGCAACGCCACCGTGCCCGGAAACGGCAGGATGAACAGGAACACCGCAAAGGGAGTCAGCAGCAGTCCTTGATTCACGCGCCGGTTCACGCGCTTGTTGCCGCATGCGTCCGCGGCACACCGCGCCGGGCCGCCAGTAGTTCAGCGGCGGCGGCCCAGACGGCATCGACGCTGACGCCAGCCATATCCGCATGCGCATCGTCCGCGACGCCGCCGGCCGGTTGCTCGAGGACGCGGCACAGCGGATGGTCCAGCGGCATCAGATTGCGCCCCGGATAGCGGGCGTGATACAGGGCCACCATGGGCACGCCGAGCGCGCCTGCGATGTGGGTCGGACCGGTATCGACACCGACGTACAGATCGCAGGCTTCGATCAGCGCCGCGCTTTCCCGCAAGGTGGTCTCACCGGCCGCGAGCGCCGCCCGCCCGCCCAGCCGGCGTGTCATCGACGCGGCATTGGCGCGTGCCGCGGCATCGCCCAGCACCAGAAAGCGCGCCTCCGGCCATGCGTCCAGGATGCGGCCCGCCAGTTCGCCGAAATGATGAATGGGCCAGTCGCGGTGCGACTTGGTGGGAAAGCTCTGCGTCTGCAGCGCGATCAGCGGCCGGGTCCGGTCGGGCCAGCGCGCGGCGAGATAGCGCCGGGCCCACTCGCGCTCTTCGGGAAGCACGCGGTAAGCCAGGCGAACATCCTCGACCCTGAATCCGGCGGCCGTGGCGAGCCGGGCGCGATCCCGAACGGCATGGGTCCCTTCCTCCGGCCGCACCAGGGTCAGTCGCGGATCATCCGGCATGCCCGGGAATCCGAACGCCACCGCGCGCGCAGCGACGCGCAAGGCAAAGTGCGCCAGCGCCGCATCGCGGCCATACACCAGCGCCAGCGCATACATTCCGCCGCCGAACCAGCCCCGCCACCGGGCACGATTTTTAGTGATGCCGTGCAACCGGTCGATGAACGGCAGGCCGCGCAACACCTCCAGGCGATGGGGATGGGCGAGCACCGTCAGTTCACCGCGAGGCGCGGCGGCGCGTGCCGCGCGCATCACCGGCGTGGCAAGCAGCGTGTCGCCAATGCGGGCGACGCTGACGATCAGCACGGTTGCATCGGCGGCAAGCGGCATCATTCCCGCCCGGTTTCGCGCACCGCGGCCACGCCGGCGGATCGCTGCTGCAGAGTGTGAAACAGCGTTTCCATGCGGTCGAGCATCGGCTCCAGCCCGTGGCGGGCCCGCACCTGCTCCAGTCCGGCGCGCGACAGGCGTTCGCGCAGCGCCCTGTCGGCGCGCAACTGCACGATGGCATTGCGCAGCGATACGGCGTCCTGCGGCGCCACCGCGAGGCCCGTCACGCCGGGCACCACCACTTCGCCAATCGCGCCGGCGGCAGTGCTGACCACGGGCAGCCCGCACGCCATGGCCTGTACGATGGCCTGGGGAACGCCTTCGTTGGCATACGAGGGCAGGGTGAACACATCCATTGCCCGCAACCAGGGCACCACGTCGGCCTGCTGCCCGGGCATGAAGACCCGCGCTGCGATGCCCAGCGACTCAACCTGCCGGCGCAGGTTGTCCCGCCCGGGACCGTCGCCGACGATGGCGAGCAGCACCCCGGCATCCGCTATCCCGGCAATCGCCTCGACCAGGAAGCGGTGTCCCTTCCAGCTGCGCAGGGTCGCCACGATGCCCACCACGAATGCCCCCGCAGGCAGGCCGAGCGCACGCCGCGCCGCCTGACCATCGCCGGGTGAGAACTGCTGCAGGTCCACGCCGGTCGGAATCGACGTGACGCGATCCGCCGCAAGGCCGGTTTCGCGCATCACCTGCCGGCGCAGCGCCTCCCCGGTGGTGACAATGTGATCGGTGCCACTGTGATACAGCCAGCGTGTCGCCGCATTGTCCGGAATGGGCGCGGAAATATGGCGGGTCCTGACAATGCGGCGCTTCACCCCCAGGTGCCTGCAGGCGACGGACGCAAGCCAGGAATCGGTGGAGCTGTGGGTATTGACGATGTCGGCGTCGCTGCGGCTGAGAAAGCGGCGCATCGCCAGCAGCGCCGGCAAGGACTTGCGCGCGATCGGCAAAGCGCTCACCGGCACACCCCGCCGCCCCGCCTCCTCGAAAATCCGCGACTGCGCCGGCGCTGCGATACGGACCCCATGTCCCCGTCCCATCAGTCCCCTGGACTCGATGATGACCCGCAGTTCCTGGCCTCCCCAGCCGCACGACGATTCGGTATGGACGATGGAAAGCCGCCTCATGCGCGCGCTGGTTCGTCCGCCGGTTCGGCCGCCGGTTTGTCCTCCGCCGGGTCGTTCGCCGGTTCGTCCGCCAGGTCGTCAATCAGCGCGAACTGGATGCGGTGCAGCCTGGCGTACAGTCCGCTGCGCTCCAGCAGCTCAGCGTGCGTGCCGGTCTCGACGATGCGGCCTCGCTGCAGCACGACGATGCGATGGGCATGTTCGACGGTCGATAACCGGTGCGCGATGACGATGGTGGTACGGCCGTTCATCAACGTGGCCAGCGCCGCCTGCACCTGCCGCTCCGATTCCGAATCGAGCGCCGAGGTGGCCTCGTCCAGCAGCAGGATCGGGGCGTCTTTGAGCAGGGCACGGGCGATGGCGAGCCGCTGTCGCTGGCCGCCGGAGAGGCGCACGCCTTTCTCGCCGATCTGGGTGTCGAATCCCTGCGGCATCTCGCGGATGAATTGCAGCGCATGGGCGGCCTGCGCCGCCCGCTCGATGGCATCCATCGAGGTCGTCTTCATGGTGCCGTAGGCGATGTTCGCCGCGACCGTATCGTTGAACAGGGACACATCCTGGCTGACCAGCGCGATGTTGGCGCGCAGACTTTCCAGCCGCACATCGCGGATTTCCATGCCATCGACAAGAATGCGGCCGGCGCTCGCCTGATAAAAGCGCGGCAGCAGATTCACCAGACTGGTCTTGCCGCCGCCCGACGGACCCACCAGCGCGATGGTCTGGCCGGGATCGATGGACAGACTCACCCCATCCAGCGCCGGCCGTTCGCCGCCGGGATAAGTGAGCGATACCTGGTCGAACTCGATGCGGCCTTCGGACCGGCCCAGCTGCAGGGTGCCCCGGTCCTCCTCCGGAACCTCGTCGAGCAACTGGAATACGCTTTGCGCCGAAGCCAGTCCGCGCTGCAGCGGCGCGTTGACATCGGCGAGGTGCCTGAGGGGGCTGAGCAGCATCAGCATTGCCGTGATGAACGAGACGAATCCACCCACGGTGAGCTCGTTCGCAGCCGATTGGACGACCGCGATGCTGATGATGATGGCAAGCGCGACGGAGGCGAACGTCTGAACGATCGGCACCGTCGCCGCCGCCGCGATTGCCTGGCGCATGCTGTAACCGCGCAGCGTCTCGTTCGCCCTGTCAAAACGCGCTGCCTCGTAATCCCGGCCCCCGAAGATCTTCACCACCTTGTGGCAGTCGATCGTCTCCTCGATCACGTGGGTAATCTCGCCCATGGTGCGCATCGATTTCAGACTCATGTTGCGCAGTCGCCTGGAAAACAGCTTGACCGCCAGGGCGATGCCCGGCGCGATCACCAGGGTCACCAGCGTCAATTTCCAGTTGAGATAGACCAGCCACGCGAGCAGGCCGACTGCCGTGAGCGAATCGCGCACCAGCACGGTCAGGACGCTGGTGGCGGCAGCCGTCAGTCCCTGTACGTCGTAGGCAATCCTGGATATCAGCGCCCCCGAGGACTGGGCGTCGTAGTAGCGCGTGGGCAGGTCGATCAGCCGCCCGAACATGGCATTGCGCACGTCCACCATGACTTTGTTCGATACCCAGGCAAGCGAATAGGACGAGACGTAGGTGAGCGCGCCCCGCAGCAGAAAGATACCGATGAGGGCGATGGGGATCAGATGCAGTTGACTCGCGTCGCGCTTGACGAAGCTGCCGTCCAGCAGGGGCCTCATCAAGGCGGGGAAAAGCGGCTCGGTCGCGGCGGTCAGGACCATGCCGAGCACCGCCAGGGCAAACGCCCGCCAGTACGGCCGGACATATCCAAGCAGCCGCAGGTACAGCTCCCGTGACGAGGTCGGCGCAGTCACCATAGGGTCGCTGGAAAATGATGAATTGTAACTGAAACTCCCCGCCCCTCCGGCGGCCGGCGGGCTAACCAGGGGGGGTTGGCGCGGGTGAGGGACCCGGCCGGGGTGACGACGCCCCCAGCAAGCTGTGATAAAGCCCGAGCAATCGTTCAGCCATGTCCGCAACACCGAATCCCATGGCCCGTTCCCGGGCATGGGCGCCCATGATCGCGGCTGACGCGCGGTCGAGGCGGCCGAGCGCGGCGCCGAGGCCCGCGACATCGAGCGCATCGCAGACAAAACCCGCCTTGCCTTCTTCAATCAGTTCGGCGGCGCCGCATTGATGGGTGGTGATGAGCGGCAGGCCGCTCGCCATGGCTTCGAGCGCCGCGTTGGGAAAGGGATCGTAAAGCGTCGGCAGGACGAAACAGTCCGCCGCGCCATACCAGGGCCGCACGTCGTTCTGCGCCCCGGCAAAATGCACCCGAGCGCTCATCCCCATTGCCCCCGCCTGCCGGGCGAATCGCGCCGCGTGCCGATCGCTGCCGACGAGCAGCAGCCGGGCATCCGCGGGGGCGCCCTGGGCGAATGCCTGCAGCAGGCGCGGCACGCCCTTGCGCTCAAACCCGCTGCCGACAAACAGGAACACCGTGGCGTCCGGCGCGATGCCAAGGCGCACCCGCAGCGCGCTACCCGGGCCTTCCTTGAACCGTGGATGAAATGCCTCCAGATCGACACCGTTGTAGATGACGTGCAGCCTGCGATCGTCGGTGCCGAACCAGCGGCGAATTTCTTTTTTAACCATGTTCGAATTGCAGATCACCGCCCGCAGCCGCGGACTGGCGAACAGCCGGCGTTCCGCGGCGAGCGTGTAGCGGTGATAGGGATTCAGACGAACGCAAAGGCCGAGCAGTGCGCCGCCGGCCGCCTGCCGGTTCGCCAGCCACTGCGCATGAACGCCGTCGCCGGCGCGGAACACGTCGCAGCAGGCGATCCGCTCATGCGACTGCACCAGATCGAATGGCAACTGTTCCAGGCGCCGGCAGGCGGCACGGGCGAAACCCGCGTCACGCCAGACGCTGCCGAGGAAGAACGGGTCGCAGCGGAGCACATCGGTTTGCCGGCCGGCGTTGCTTGCGTCCTGCGGCAACGGCAGACCTGTTTGCCATTGCCGTGCCAGCACCGTGACCCCGACACCGCGCCTTTGCAATGCGTCCATGGCGCGCTCGACGAAGCGTTCCGCGCCGCCATGCGGGTTGTAGCGCTGCCTGACGATTGCCAGCCTCATGCCGGGGTGGGCCGCGCCGGAGTACGCGATACAGCACCGCGCAACCGTCCCGGATCAGCGCACAGCGCCTGCGCATCGCCAATCGGGTGCATCGCCGGAAGCGAACCGATACCTCTCACCGCGGCAGCAGGGCCAGCGCGGCCTCAAGCACCGATTGCACCGGGAGCGTCGCCAGGCAATCGCTGACCCGGCTGCCGCCGCAGCCGGCCTGGCCGCAGGGGCGGCACGGATGGCGATGCGATGCCACGATCCGGTGCGCCACCTGCCAGGGACCCCATTCGGCTTCGCCACTGGGTCCGAACAACGCCACCACCGGCGTGCCCATCGCCGCCGCAATATGCATGGGCGCCGAGTCCACGCCGATGAAAAGGCGGGCCCGCGCGGTCAACGCGGCCAGGCTCTTGAGCGAAAGCTTACCGGAGAGATCGATGGGCTTTGACCTGGTTTTGGACAAAATTGCCGCGATCAGCGCCTGCTCATCCGCATCCGGCGCGGCGGTAAGCACCACCCGTTCGCCGCGCTCGGCGAGGGCATCGATCAGCGCCGCGGTGCGCTCCGCCGGCCAGCATTTGAATTGCCAGCGCGACCCCGGATGCAGGTGGACAAACTGTCCGGGGGCAACGCCGGCCGCGGCGAGCAATGTTTCGGCCTCGCGCTCCGCCGCCTCGCCCGGCACCAGCACCAGTCCGCGCTCATCCTCGCCGGGCTGGATGCCGAGGCGGCGCAGCGCATCGAGATTCCACTCGGCCATCGGCCGCCGCGGGTTGAACGGCAACGCGTAGCGATGCGAAAAACTGCGCTTCCAGAAACCGCCCTGGTCGCGATAGTCCGGGGCCACCGCGTAGCGCGGCCGCAGCGCGCGCGCCAGCCAGGCGCCGCGCGGATGCTCCGAGAGATGGATGAGCAGATCGTAGCGCCGCGCGCGCAGCGCCGAGAAAAGCGCCCGCTCCGCTTTGCAGCGATCGATAACACCGGCCTGCTTCCAGTTTCTGTCGATCACGTGGATTTGCGCAATGGCCGGGTGGAACAGCAGCATCTCACGCGTGTCCGCATAGATCAGGGCGTCGATTTCAATGCCCGGCGCCCGCTTTTTCAATACCGAAAATACCGGGGAGGCAAGCAGCACGTCGCCATGATGGCGAAGCTTGATAACGAGCGCGCGTTGCAGAGCGCCCGTGTCGATCGCATCGTTCAGCCCGTACGGCATGCGCGCACCTTAGCAGAAACGAAGTAAGCCAAGCGCCTTGGCGGTTTCGAGATCCATGACCATCTCGAATTGGCGAGATGCTCGCTATTGCGGGCGGATGAGGTAGTCGAATGAACCGCTCGATGACCCGGCCCACGATGCGGCAGTTTCGCTTGGGAGCTGTAAATAAAGTTCTCAAGTTTTTGAGACGTTTGGTTTGATGATGCAGTTCCACTCTCCATGGAACGTGTTGCGTTCCAGATTGACGCGCTGCTTTTCTTCGTCGCTCACTTCGCGCCCCGTTGGTATCCGACCGGGGGTTACCGGGCGACTGACTGGACGCGACCGGAGATTAAACCCTCCGCTTGTCGGCCATCAGTTGACTCGGCGTAGAGAAACTGCAAAGCAGCTCCGCTCCTCCGGAAATAGCGGGAAGACAGAGACTACGGTGGGACCAGCGCGGAGGCTTCGTTGATCAATTGCGCGACCAGCGTGCGCAGCTCCGCGACGGCCGAGTCTTCCACTTCCAGCAGGCCCTCGTATTCGGCGAGATTGCGCTTCTGGTGTGCGGCATCCAGCACCCGCCAGCGCGCTGCGGCCCAGCTCAGCGTGTGTGCGAGGCACTGGAACACGGTAAAGCGGTTCTCGCTGCGGTATCCGTGGTGCCGCAGCGCGGCGAGCGCTGCCGCATGCGCGGCGTTGTAGGCGCTGAGGAACCGGCCTTCGCGGGACGCGCCCGCGAGGCCTGAGTCCGCCAGGTGGGTGCGCGCCATCGCCAGCAGGCGGCGGCACTCGGCCTCGTTGCGTGCCTCGGCCTTGAGCTGGCCGATGCGCACGAGGTTATCCAGCGCCGGCAGGCTCAATCGGGTCCCCGGCCAGTTGAATGACGGGCTGCGCGAGCACGCGGCTTACGAACGAATCGGGCTCGGCGCGGCGGCGCTTGAACTCGACCGGCGTCAAGATCGTCGGATTGATCTTGCGGCCGAGCTGCGCCTCGAGCGGAAGCAGCGCTTCGAGCACTTTGCCCAGAGACAGGCTCCTGCCGATCAGCATCACGTCGATGTCGCTCTTCGCCGTGTCGGTCTCCTTTGCCATTGAGCCGTAGATCCAGGCAGCTTTCGGGTTGAGGGATTGCAGTGCCTCGCGCAGCAACGGCTCCGCGCCCAGCGTCTTTCGCGTCAGAGCTACCAGCTCGCCGTAGACCGGACTTTGCGGGTTGGCCTGGAAGCGGCGCAGGTTTCCGACCCGCTCCGAGCTTATCAAGCCCGCGCCGGCGAGACGATTGAGCTCTCGCTGTATGGAGGCGCTGCCCAGGCCGGTGAGCCGGCGGAGCTCGCTCAGGTGGAAACCGCGGTCAGGCTGGCCGAAGAGCCAGCGGAAGATGCGGGTCTGGCTGTCGGAGAAGAGGCTGCTGGCGACTGACATTGCCAGATATTAGCATGATCGTGCTGGAAAGTGGCTTGATTAGGCGGTGAGTCTGGGCGGCTGCTACGCGCCGCTTCAACACCGAAAATACCGGGGAGGCAAGCAGCACGTCGCCATGATGGCGAAGCTTGCTAAGCCGCGTTTGAGCCCGTCCGCGTCGATGGCATCGTTCAGCCGGTACGGCATGCGCGCACCTTAGCAGAAGCCCAGCGCGGACCAGGCAACGGTACCTGCCCGCCGTGCGGAAACCCGCCGGTGCGTGTCGCCTGGCCGCGCAGTGGGCTAACGCATAGTGGCAAGCAACCGGTCGATCTGCACATGCTCCTCGAGCGCGTCGGCAAGCCGATCGATGCCTGCCTCGCGCAACGCGGCGTAATCCACCGGTACCGGGCGCGACAGCCCCGCCCACGCCAGCAGTGCGGTGCATGCCTGCGGGGCCTCGAACAGGCCGTGCAGATAGGTTGAGAATACCTGGCCGTCCGCGGAAAGCGCGCCGTCGGGGCGGCCGTCGTCGAATTGGATTGCGGGACGCGCGAGCGCCGGTCCGGCGCTGACACCCATATGTATCTCGTATCCTGAGACGCGGGCGCCGGATTCGCGTAAATGGCCATGGACCTGGCGCAACTGCTTGTCCGGCCCGACAGTCGTCTCGTAGTCGAGCAGTCCGAGGCCGGGCCGGCTTCCCGGCGCACCCTCCAGACCATGCGGATCGTGGAGCATCGTGCCCAGCATCTGCATGCCGCCGCATAGGCCGAGCAGCTTGCCGCCGTAACGCAGATGCCGGCTGATTTCCGGGCCCCAGCCCTCCTGCCGCAGCCAGTCAAGATCGGCCTGCACGCTCTTCGAGCCCGGCAGCACGATCAGGTCGGCGCGCGGCTTGCGCATGCCCGGTCCGACGAAGCTGAACTCCACCTGCGGATGCGCGCGCAGCGGGTCGAAGTCGGTGTGATTGCTGATGCGCGGGAACACCGGGGCGATAACGCGCAGCCGCTCGCCTTGCGTCTTTTCGCCTTGCTCGGTCTTGATTGCGTCCTCGGCGTCAAGGTGCAGGCCGTGCAGATAGGGCAGTACGCCGAACGCCGGTTTGCCGGTTTTTTGCTGCAGCCATGCGAGGCCCGGCGCGAGCAGCCCCATATCGCCGCGAAAGCGGTTGATGACAAAGCCATGGATCCGGGCCTGCTCGGAGGCGGACAGGCATGCCAGCGTGCCGACAAAATGCGCGAACACGCCGCCACGGTCGATGTCGGCCACCAGCACCACCGGGCAATCGACCGCCTCGGCGAAACCCATATTGGCGATGTCGCGCTCGCGCAGGTTCACCTCGGCCGGACTGCCGGCGCCTTCCACCAGCACGCAGTCGTACTGCGCTTGCAGGCGGCGATAGGATTGCAGCACCGCTGCCATCGCGCGAGGCTTGTACTCATGATAGGTGCGCGCGTCCATGTCCAGGCACACCTTGCCATGAATGATGATTTGCGCGCCCGTGTCGGAGCTCGGTTTGAGCAGCACCGGATTCATGTCGCTGTGCGGCGGTACACCTGCGGCCTGCGCCTGCAACGCCTGCGCGCGGCCGATCTCGCCGCCGTCGGCCGTCACCGCGCTGTTCAGCGCCATGTTCTGCGGCTTGAACGGCACGACACGCACCCCGCGGCGGGCGAGCACGCGGCATAAACCCGCAACCAGCGTGCTCTTGCCGGCATCCGAAGTCGTGCCCTGCACCATCAGCGTTCCGCGCGGTCCGGCCATTGTGCTGTGCTTTATCACGCTAGATCCGGGTCTCGGCGTCGCGCCACCACCGCACCGCAGCGCTCCGGTTACCCGGGCCCTTCGGTAGTCGCGCCCGGCGATGCGCTGCTAGCTCATTTCCTCTTCGCCCGCGCCGCATCCAGGTGCTCGCATATCTGCTGTGCGCCGTCCAGGATGCGCGGCCCGTAACGGCTGATGAGTTCGGTGTGGATGACAAACAGATTGTCGCGCGCCGCCGCTCTGAGGCGCGGCCATCTTTTCCAGTTATCCAGATTGCCCCGCGTGTTGACCTCGGAGGTCGCCCCGGCAATCGCCTCGGGATTCGCCATCAGCACGGCCTCGTTCGAAATGACCGGCACCAGGGGCTTCAGGCCGGCAAACACGTTCTGACCGCCGCACATGCGGATCAGGTCGCTGACGATGTGCTCGCCGTTGATGGTCATCAGCGGATTCTCCGATATCTGATAAAACACACTCACGGGCGCGCGCCCGGTGTAACGGGCGCGCAACTGCGCCTCGCGCGCGGTGAACGCTTGCGCAATGGTGAGCGCTATCGCTTCGGTGCCCGCCAGTCGGCCAAAGTTTTCGATCGAGTGTGCTATATCGGGGAGCCTGTTTGGCTGGTTGTAGTACGCGGGAATTCCCAGGCTCAGGAGTTTGTCGAGTTGGCGCTGCGCGTTGCCGTGTTGCCACACCACAATCAGGTCGGGCTTCAGGGCAACAATGCGCTCCAGATCGAGCAGCGCGCTGTCGCCGATACGCGGAATGCGCTTTGCCGCCTCCGGATAGTTGCTGTATTCGACCGCACCGACAATGCGCTCGCCGGCCCCGGCGGCAAACAGCAACTCGACGATGTGCGGCGCCAGGGTGATGATGCGCCGCGCAGGTTCTTTGAGCGTTACGGTCCTGCCGCTGTCGTCGGTCAGGCGGATCTCGGCGGACGCCGCGGCGTTGCCAAGCATCAGCACGGCGGCAACAAAAAGGTGGAGATGAAAAAGCGGCGCGATCATGCGGACCCGGTCAGCAATGCGGCCACAGCCGCCGGATTGGACGGAAAGCACGCGTGCAGGTACGACGCGATGAGCGCGCCGCGGCCGGAATACGCACCTACCACCGCCTTTTTGCGCTGCATGCGGATAGTGTGGCGCCTGTTGATGTCGTCACGTTCGCCGGATTCGCCGTTCGCTGTCATTCTCACTCCGGCACAAACAGCGTTCTGCCGGCCACCTCGATGCGCGTCACACGGTGGCCGAACGCGCACCCAAGGTCGGACTCGGTCATTACCTCGCCTATGAGCCCGTGCCGCACCACGCCCTGCGGCGTGAGAATCAGGGCGTGACTGGCAAAGCGTGCGGCCAGATTGAGATCGTGCACCGTAAACAGCACGCCCGTGCCGCGTTCGCGGGCGAGTCGTCCGAGATGCGTCAGCACCAGCACCTGGTGATGCAGGTCCAGGTGCGACACCGGCTCATCGAGCAGCAGCAGCGACGCGTCCTGGGCAAGCAGCGACGCCAATGCCACGCGCTGGCGCTCCCCGCCGGACAGCGTCAACACGTCGCGGTCTTGGAATTCGGCGAGATCAACCACCTTCAACGCGGCCAGTGCGATGTCGCGGTCGCCTTCGCCCTCCCATTGCCAACGGGCGAGATGCGGATGGCGTCCCAGCATCACGCTGTCCAGCACGCTCGCGCTAAACGCATCGTACAGCGTCTGCGGCAGGAAGCCGCGCAGGCCTGCCGCCTCGGCCGGCGTCCAGTCATGCAGCCTGCGGCCGGCCAGTTGTACCGTGCCGCCCTGCGGCTCACGCAGCCCCACCGCGGTATGCAGGAAGGTGGTTTTGCCGGCACCATTCGGGCCGAGCATGCACCACATCTCGCCGGCGTTGAGCCGGAAACTCAACTCGCGCACCAGGGTGCGCCCACCCACTTCGAGCATCAATCCCTCCACCTCGAGCAGCGGCGCGTTCACGCTTTTCCCGGATCGCGCGTCAGCAGGAACAGGAAGGAAGGCACGCCGATCAGCGCGGTGATCACGCCGACCGGGAGTTGCTGCGGCGCGATGACGGTGCGCGCCGCGGTGTCGGCGAGCAACAGCAGCGCGCCGCCGGCCAGTGCCGAGGCCGGCAGCAGCATGCGCTGATCATTGCCGAGGGCCAGGCGCAGTGCATGCGGCACCACCAATCCGATGAAACCGATGGCGCCGGCGGTGGTCACGGCGAGCGCCGTTGCCACCGAGGCAACCAGGCAGAGGATGCGGCGCAGTGACACGACATGTACGCCGAGCGCGTGCGCGATCATCTCGCCGCGCAGCAGCACATTGAGATCGCGGGCCATCGGATAGATCACCAGGAGCGCAGCCGCCAGCGCGAGCAACGCGGGCGCCCACGATTGCGCGCCGCTCAAATCACCCATCAGCCAGAACAGCATGCCGCGCAGCCTGGCTTCGGGCGCCAGCGCAAACATCATGGTAATGACGGCCCCCCAGCCGGAGGCAAGCATGACACCGGTGAGCAACAGGCGCGGCGACGCGTCGAGCGCGCCGAATATCTGCTGGCGGGCGAAATCGCGCCGGGCGAGCGCAAATAACAGGACGATTGCCGCGAGCGCGCCAAACGCCGCGCCGAGATTGACGGCGAGCGCGCCGAGCCCGGCCAGCATGGCGCCCAGTGCGCCGGCCGCAGCGCCACCCGACAGGCCCAGCACATATGGATCGGCGAGCGGATTGCGCAGCAGGACTTGCATCAAGGCTCCCGCCAGCGCCAGCAGCCCGCCGGTCGCGAAGGCCGCCAGCGCACGCGGCAGGCGCAGCCCAATGACTATTTCGTGGGCGATGCTGTCGCCCGGAGTGAATAGCGCCCGCAGCAGTTCGAGCGGCGCCAGCCGACTGCTGCCGCTGGCCAATGCAAGCCCGAATGCCGCGAGCGTGACCCCGGAAAGTATCAGCCAGATGAGCAGCGCGCGCCGCAAGCGCACCCCTACTGCTGCCAGCCGAGCGAGACGAACAAGCCGCGACCCGGCACGTTGAAGCCCTGCGCAAGCTGGTAATGTTCGTCGAACAGATTTTCCAGCCGGGCGGCGATGAAAGCATTGTTGCCCAGCGGCCGGCGTGCCGTAAGATTGACGAGCTTGTAGCCGCCGAGCGTCACCGGCGCACCGCTGACAATGTCGTTGTCGGGCCGCGTCCCGCTGACAATGACTTCAGATCCCAATCGCCAGCCGGAAAACGTCGTGTTCACCGCCACGTTTCCGAAAGTGGTGCCGCGGCGGCGTAACTGCGCACCGGTGACGGTGTTGATCGGATCCTGCACGGTCAAGCTTGCGCGTAGATCCCAGCCGTCCAATCGCCCTGCGTAGCTCATCTCGGTACCCTCGACGCGCGCCCGAGCGACGTTCTGCGGCAGGAAAGTGGGGGCCGGCGTGTCGATCAGGTTCCGGTAAGCAGTGCGAAAGGTGGCGACACGCAGCAAATGCCGCTCGACCGAATACTGCAGCCCCAGTTCGTTGCTGCTGCTCCACTCCGGTTGCAAGTTGGGATTGCCGAATCCCGGAAAGAACAATTGGTTGAAGGTGGGTGCGGTGAACGCATTGGAACGCATGGCCGTCGCCTTCCAGTGCGACGTAATGTCGTAGCCGTAGCCGGCCAGCCAGGTATCGGCTTTCCCGAAATCGGAATACCGGTCGCGCCTGATGCTCGCCTGGAATTGATGCGCGCTGAGACGGCCGTTATAGGCCAGCATCGAGCTGTTCACATTGCGTCCCGTGACAGGATAGGGGGTGGTGCTTTGGACGCGCTGGAGCTGGCGCTCCATCCCGGCCGTAATAGTGTGATCCTGCGTCGGTCGAAAATCGTTCTGCCACTGCAACTGGGTATTGCGGGTGTCGGTGCGCGTCGGGGTCAGATTGTTGGTGAAGTTTTTTCCCTTGTCGGCGCCTTCGGCCAGGGTCAGGCGCGAATTCCAGACGGAGGTGAGCCGGTTGTTGGCGTACAAGGCGTAGCTTGACACGGCGTTTTCCGAACGGTTGCGGTCGGTCGGGGCACCGAACGCGTTATCGAAATCGACTTCGCCATGGTTCTGATACGCGCGCAGGCCAATTTCATGTCCATCGGCAAGGCGCTGGGCGATCTGCCCGGAAAAACTTGAATTGCGGTAGCCATCGCTATCAGGATTGGCCCTGGGTGCTTGTTGTGCGTCGATCGCCGAGACTCCCCCGGTCTGGAACCGCGACACGTTCAGGCTGAATCGGGTGTTCTCCACGCTGCCGCGATAACCGGCCGAAACACGTGAGGTGCCGCGTGCGCCCACCATTGCCCCTGCCTCGGCACGCGGCGCGCCGTAGCCTTGCTTGGTGAAAATCTGAATCACGCCGCCAGTGGCGCCGGCGCCGTACAGCGCAGAAACGTTGCCGCGCACAATTTCCACCCGCTCGACCTGTTCGAGCATCACACCCTCGATCTGAGTGGTACCCAGCGTGGCCGAGCCGGCCCGTACGCCATCGATCAGGACCAGCACCTGCCGGCCGTCGCCGCCACGCAGAAAAATCCCGGTCACCGTGCCCATGCCGCCGTTCTGCACGAACTCGAAGCCGGCTTCCCGGCGCAGCAGGCTGGGCAGATCGACGGCCTGCGACTCGCGGATCTCCTTTGGTGTGATTACCGTGGTGTGGGCGATGGCGTCGGTCAACGGCTGTTCCAGCCGCGATGCAGTGACGACTACCGCGTCGCGCGTGCTTTCGTCCTGCGATTGCGCCGCAGCCGGCGTGGAAAGCGAAAGGAATAGCGAACCGATCAAATGCAAGTGAAGCAGGCGTTGATTACCCATTGGCGTTCTCCATTAAACAGCCTGCGTCCCCGCGGGCCGTTACGTGACGTGAAGCGTCACGGGAGAATCCGGAATGCAGGCGCAGCACCTTGTGGCGCATTGCCGGCGCACCGAAGGCAGCCTCCCGCTACCGCTTCGCCTGTTTTTTGGCCGGTCTCCGGGCTGACAAGTCTTGATGCGCTCACCTTCCCGCGGCGTATCGCCGCAGTGGCTCGAGACTCGGGGAGAGCCTCGTCGAGCGCAACCGCACTTGCTTACCGTTGCGGGGGCAGCACAGGTTGCCGAATATTTCGGTCCCTGTTTCCCGTTTCACCCGGGCCGCCAAGGCGACCCGGACACCAAAAAAGCAGCGCCTATTATATACACCGCGGCCAGGTCGGCGGCGGCGTTCCGCTGCGGGTTGCTGCCCCCTCGCGGTATCCTCAGCCGGTCGGGGACCCCGCCGCATCGAGTACAGTGAACGTCGAGAGAACCTGTCGCTATCGACGGCCGAATCGATACTTCCAGGGCGGGCTGTTCTGATTCGCTCCTGGAATTCAGCGAGATGCCAGACGGCACGCGCCTTCCGGCGTTTTCAGGTACCGCCTCGCGGCGGCCACGAATTTACATTGAATGTCCACCCTTAAACCTTGACGCATCAGGATTTTGGCAACTATAGTGCTGCGATGGACGCCTCGTTGACCGTGCTCGAAGAAAAAATTCGTCAAGCCGTGCATCTGTGCCAGCGCCTGCGTGACGAGAATCTGCACCTGCGCCGGCAACTGCTGGCGCTGCAACACGACCGATCCCAACTGGGCGAAAAAATAGATCATGCGCGGGCCCGGCTGGAAGGCTTGCTGAAACAACTACCTGGCTGAGAGCGGGAGATGACTGCAAAACCCAAGACGCTCGATGTATCCATCATGGGACGCGCCTACAAGGTGGCGTGCGCCGACGAGGAACGGGAGGCGCTGACAGCCGCGGTCGAGTATCTCGATCGCAAAATGAACGAGATCAAAAGCGCCGGCAAAGTCGCCAGCGCCGAGCGCATTGCGGTGATGGCGGCACTGAACATCGCCCACGAGTTGCTCATCGCAAAAAAAAATCACAACGGCTTTGACTCCGAATCGTGGAAGCGTAGAATGGCTGCCATGGAAGCGACGCTGACAGAGACGCTTTCGCAGCAGGACAAGTTGCTCTGACGATTCAGGTCCGCGGTCCGCGGGCCGCTGCGAATGTTCCGCTGCTGCGCCGCTCGAGCTTTGTCCCCTGAGGTGTTTGCGACGGCCCGTAAATTCTTGAACCAACATTGGTGACTTAGGTTGCGGCCCAGTGTCATTGTTGTGAGCGTCCCCGGATGGAGTCTAGGCTGCATCCGGCCGGATGAACCTGATATGACCGGAAAGTAACCGCCTTGAACCTCCGGTTCAGGAGTCCGGCCCAACGGCATCGCGGGGGGCACCCGTTTGTTTTTTTGGCAGCTACCGTGTTACCGGGAAACGCAGGCGATGAGCCTGCGTTCCTTTTTGCGGGAGGCGAATCCGGGATGCGCTACTGGCTGATGAAGTCCGAGCCAGACGAGTTCAGCATCGATGATCTCATCGCCGCGCCGAAACAAACCACCGCCTGGTTTGGCGTCCGCAATTATCAGGCGCGCAATTTCATGCGCGACCAGATGCGCGTCGGAGACAAGGTTTTCTTCTATCACTCCAGTTGCCCCGAGCCGGGCATCGCCGGAATTGCGACGGTGAACAGCACCGCCTATCCGGATATGACGCAATTTGAGCGCAACAGTCCGTACTTCGACCCGAAATCCCCGCGCGACGCACCGCGCTGGCTGAACGTCGACGTCACTTTGGTGAAGAAGACACCGCTGGTGAGCCTTGCCCGGTTGCGCCTCCATCCTGAACTTGCCGGGATGCGGCTGCTTGCGCGCGGCAACCGGCTTTCGATCATGCCGGTGGATCCGCGCGAATGGGACTTCATCACCACGCGCTTGATGAAGTTATAGGGCGCAATCGGCAGATCGCCGCGTCGCTTTCCTCCGCTACGTCCGGACCGGCTGCCCGTTTTCCAGATGTGCAGGCCTGCGCGCAGGCGGATTGCCGTTTCGCCCGCGCTGTGGCACAAAACAACAACTAGACGGTGCCCCGGGCATTCCGACCGTCGCTTACGACCTCGCCAGCGCGTACTTTCATGCTCAACAACGATACCTTCATCCGCGCGCTGCTGAGGCAGCCGACCGACTACACGCCGATCTGGCTGATGCGGCAGGCAGGCCGCTACCTCCCCGAATACAACGCCACGCGAAAACAGGCCGGAAGTTTCCTGACGCTTTGCAAAACGCCGAGCCTGGCCACTGAGGTGACCTTGCAGCCGCTGGAGCGTTTTCCGCTCGACGCCGCCATCCTGTTCTCGGACATCCTGACCATTCCCGATGCCATGGGTCTGGGACTGTATTTCGCGGAGGGCGAAGGACCGAAATTCCAGCGCCCGGTACGCGACGAGGGCGACGTCGCGCGGCTCCGGGTCCCCGATCCCGCCGGAGAATTGCGCTACGTGACCGATGCGATCAGCGAAATCCGGCGCGCGCTGCAGCAGCGGCTGCCGCTCATCGGTTTTGCCGGCAGCCCGTACACCCTGGCTTGCTACATGATCGAAGGGGGAGCGAGCGACGATTTCCGAGTGACCAAGGGGATGCTCTACCGCAGGCCCGACCTGCTGCACCGGATCCTCGCGACCAACGCGGCCGCCGTGGCGGCGTATCTCAACGCCCAGATCGATGCAGGCGTTCACGCCATCATGCTGTTCGATACCTGGGGCGGGAATCTTTCGCATGCCGCGTACCAGGAATTTTCGCTACGCTACCTCGAACAAGTCCTCGCCACCGTGAAACGCGAGTGCGATGGCCGGCGCGTGCCGGCTATCGTATTCACCAAAGGCGGCGGCGCATGGCTGGAAAAGATTGCCGCCATCGGCTGTGATTGCGTCGGAATCGATTGGAGCACCGATATCGGCGCAGCGCGCCAGCGCATCGGATCTCGGGCCGCCCTGCAGGGAAACCTGGATCCCGCAGTGCTGTTGTCATCGCCCGACATCATTCGCCGCGAAGCCGGAGCAGTCCTGTCGGCTTTTGGTCCGGGTCCAGGGCATGTATTCAATCTGGGACATGGCGTCTCGCAGTTTACGCCGCCCGAAAATGTGGCCGCCCTGGTTAGCGCGGTGCACCAATTGAGTCGTCAG
>Ga0080064_1000784_pt1 | contig 75461 bp, 51 predicted proteins | sample Subgrocontami54m_FD_69260 | JGI IMG/M metagenome (GOLD analysis project Ga0080064, IMG submission 69260) | Subsurface groundwater microbial communities from S. Glens Falls, New York, USA - GMW46 contaminated, 5.4 m (SPADES assembly) (version 2) ...
ATGGCATGCCAGGATGGATAACCATCTGGCGAGGATGGACGCGCATGGAAGCCATGGTAGAGGGCGCCAACCTCGTCCGTCGCAACCGTCGTCATGTGAAAAGATCCGGGTAAAGATAAGGGCTGCGCCCCTGGCTCTCTTGAGACGCCCCTTCGGGGCTTCCTGACCCTCACTTCGTCTGGATCGGCGTCGTCGCCCGCTTGAGGAAGAGGACCGCGAAGGCGGTCTCGGTCCCCGACGAGGCCCACGCCCCGTCCGCCGTCTGCACCGCGATCAGCGTGAGCGCCCCCTCACGATACCAGTCGTGGTCTCCCACCCAGCGCTTCTGCGCGAGCACCATCGCGCGCTCCACGCCGTACATGTAGTAGTAGTACCAGCCCGCGCCGTAGACCGACTCCTTCACCGTGAAGTGGCGATCCATCCAGGCGAGCCCGTCGATCACCGCGCGCTCCGCCGTGCGACCCTTGTCGGCGGGGATGGCGCGCAACGCCGCGAGCTGCGCGCGGGCCAGGCAGACGCTCGAGATCCCCGCGCAGGTCATGCTCCCCTTCGTCAGCTCCGGGACGGGCGTCCCCTTGGGCACCGACGGGGGGTTCGAGGCGTCGCTGTACCCCCACCCGCGCGCCGTCGCGGCTACCTGGCGCGCGTCCTTCTCGTCGAACGAGCGGAGCAGCACCTTCGCCGCCGGCCCGTCCTTCTCCTGCGTCGCGAGCCAGTGGTCCAGGACCTCCATCCACGTCTTCGCTGGGATCGAGAGCCCGCACCGCGCCGCGCTGTACAACCCCAGCACGCCGTATTGCGAGTTCGAGTGGTCGTATCCCCCCACGACCGCGCCGGCCCCGCTCCCTCCCCCCTGGTACCCCCACGCCCCGTCGGGCGTCATCGCGCGACCGACCCACGAGGCCAGCTCCTGCATCCAGGCGAGGTCCTCCTTCGACACCTTCCGCTTCGGCGGCTTCGCCTCCACGGTCTTCCCGTCGAGAAAGGCCTCCGCGGCGCGCGTCTCCTCCGGCGAGATGTACTTCGCCTCGATCGCCATGAGGGCGAGTCCCACCGAGTAGGTCCGGTCGAGCTTCTGTTGCCTGAGGTACGCGAAGCCCTTCTCGATCACGGAGTCCTTCGGGCTCGTCCCCGCCTTCAAGAGGGCGAGCAGGATGAGCGCCGTGGGGCCGCCCGGGTAGGCCTCCTTGTTTCCCTCGTCCCACCCCCCGTCCTTGTCCTGCTTCGTCTTGAGGAACGCCACGCCCTTGTCGATCGCCTCCCTCACCTTCGGCCCGAGGTCGATCGATCCGATGTCCGTCACCGAGGCGAGGTCCCACTGCTCCCTCATCCGCCAGTCGTAGTCCTGCAGATCCGTCTTGCTCTGCTCCTTGACCAGCTTCTTGTACTCGTCGCTGTAGCAGAGCTTCATGTGGACGTCGTAGCGCGCCTTGACGAGGACCCCGCGCTCGGCGTCGAACCACTGCGTCCACTCCAGCCGTCCCTCGGACAGCGTCTGGTAGTACTGCGTATTCTGGTTCTTCGGCGGGTTCTTGTCGGCGACGAGGTCGAGCGTCGACATGATCGACGCGACCACCTTCCCGTCCAGCTCTTCCATGGCCGTGAATGTCGAGGTCCCCTTCGTCGTGAAGGGGTTTACGCCGGGGAGGAGCGGGTAGGGGCGGACGAGCTTGAGCACCGCGCCGGGTTTCACCTTGGCAGACGGGAGCCTGAGGAGCCAGGGCGTGACCAGCTCCGTGTACTGCCTCGGCTCGGCGACGTAGGCCCCCTTCGCGTCGACCTCGTAGCCGAAGAGCTGAAAGGCCCGCGTCGGCTGGGGCGTGAGCTGGATCTGGCCGTTCGCCTCGCTCACCGTCGAGACGTTGTAGAGCGCGACGTCCTGCGCACGCAGCTTCCACGCCAGGTCGACCGCGTCGTCGGCAGAGACGACCGCGGCCAGGAGGAGGAGGACGGCGGGGCGCATCGGGCCTCCTACTTCGTCGGGGACTCCCTGCGGAAGAGCCACACCCAGCCGTGGTTCTCGGACTCCGCGGGCAGCTTTGCGCGCAGGTCCGTGACGGTCTTCCGCACCTCTTCGAATTCCTTCTCCAGCTTCTCGAGCTCCTCCTTCGATGTCTCCCTTGCGGAGCCGTAGAGCAGGTCCACGAGCTCGTGGTACCGCGCCTGGACCGGTTCCAACTCCTTCCGGACCCGCTCGTGCTCCGCCTGCTGCTCGGCGGTGAACTCCGGCAGCGCGGGCTTCTGCGTGGCGTAGTCGCCGACGAGGAGGTCGAGGTCCCCATCGCCGTCCCAGTCGGCCGCGCAGGGCTTGGCGCGGATGCCACGGCGGGGCTCCGCGGGGGCGTCGCCGTCCTCAGCGGGGGCGACGAGGTCCACGCCCGCCGCGAGGGCGGGGGCCTTCGCTGCGCCGTCGTTCCGGAAGAGCGTGACGGCGCCGCTCCCCGCGCCGACGATCAGGTCGAGGTCCCCGTCGCCGTCCCAGTCGGCCGCGAACGGGCCTGCGTCCCCGCTGACCGTCAGGGGCTGCCCGCCCGCATCGAGCTGCCTATGGGCGCCGAAGGAGAAGGCCGTCGTGGTCCCCTCGTTCGTCACCAGGTAGACGCGTCCGCGGATGTCTCCGACGAGGAGGTCGAGGTCCTCGTCGCCGTCCCAGTCGACCGCGTGGACGGCCGAGGCCGTCCCGGTCGTGAAGATCGGCTTCTCGGGGGTCTTCAGGATCCGCTCCCCGTGGTAGACGACGTAGGTCCCCTCGGCCGTCTCCTCGTTCGTCGTCGTCCCGTAGACGAGGAAGCTCCCGTCAGGCTGCTCCTCGATGCCCCCGCCGATGTTGATGATCTTCCCGTCCTTGTCCTGGAGCATCTCGGGGGCGGCGAAGACGGCGCTCCCCTGTCCGCGGAACAGGAACAGCTCGCCGGGCCAGGAGCCGGAGAGGACGTCGACGTGGCCGTCCCCGTCGAGGTCCGCCAACTGCGGACCGAAGCCGACGCATCAGCCTGTGGGGACGACGCCGTCCTTCCCGCCCGCCTGGAACTTCCACGGGGAGAGGAGTGAGGGCTCGGCGTCGGTCCCCTCGTTTCGGAAGACCCAGAGGACGCCGCCGCCGAACTGGCCGACGAGGAGGTCCTGGTCCCCGTCCCCCTCGATGTCCCCGACGAACGGCGCTGCGTGGCCGATTTCGGTGTCGATCGGCTTTCCGCCGGCCTCGATCCGAACAGGCGCTGTCAGCTCACGGGAGGGGTCCTCCCCGAGGAGGGGGGAAATTGCCAGGAGCATCACGGCGAGGGGTCTCTGCATGCGCGTCCTCCTCGGGCTTTGGTACAGGGCACCCTACCAGCCAGCGCGGAACCGGGTCAAGCGACCGACCACGAAAAGCACGATGGGGACACCGCAAGGACACGGAGATCGGGCGAGATTGCACGCGAATCCCACCGGGATTCCACAGGGCTTCCACGGGGATTCGCCGAGGATTCGCCCGGCACCCACCCGGGTGAGAAGGTGGCCGAGGCGTCCGGATCGCCGATCCGGGCGGGATTCCACGAACGCATTGCGTCTCGGAGCCTGAAACTCCTCCACCGGCATCCGGTCACGCAACCGACTGGTAATTCGCGTGTTGCGACAACTTTCCACAGGGCTTCCACCGGTCTCCAGAGGATTGACAGGCCTTCCTGGCGGGACTAGCATGCGCATCTGGCGTCCCGGTCCGTTCTTGTCCACGAATGCACACGAATCGAGTGGCGTGATTGGAGGAACCTGCATGCGGAAGAGCTTCTGGATTGGCGCGGTCCTCGCGACCCTGATCGGGGCCTGGGTACTGACGCCGGCGATCGGAGAGGATGAGGACCGCCCGCCGAGGCAGCCCAAGGGCGAGGGTGGGCGCGGTGGACAGGGCGGGCAAGGCGGACGGATGGGAATGGGCCCCATGCAGCCCGCGAGCATCTGCGCGCTCGGAAACGCGATCTACGTCGTCCGCGGGAACACGATCTACAAGATCGACCCCGAGACCCTCCAGGTCGTGAAGAAGGCGACGTACGAGGAAGAGCAGATGCCGGGCAAGCCGCCGGGCGGCGGCGAGGGCGGCCCCGGAGACGGCCCGCCTCCGGACGAGGGGAGATAGCGTTGCCGCGGGCGGTCGTCCTCCTCTCGGGAGGCGTCGACTCCAGCACCGCGATCGCGATCGCGAGGGCGGAGGGATTCGAGACCTTCGCCCTCACCATCCGCTACGGCCAGCGGCACGCGCACGAGCTGTCGGCGGCCCAGGCGATCGCGCGGTGGGCGGGCGCGGCGCGGCACCTCGTCATCGACGTCGACCTGCGCGGGATCGGCGGGTCGGCCCTCACGGCCGACCTCGCCGTCCCGAAGGGTCGCACGGCCGCCGACATGGCCGACGGCATCCCCGTCACGTACGTCCCGGCCCGCAACACGCTCTTCCTCTCCCTCGCCCTCGGCTGGGCCGAGGTCCTCGGCGCTGAGGACCTCTTCCTCGGCGTGAACGCCCTCGACTACAGCGGCTACCCGGACTGCCGCCCCGAGTTCGTGGAGGCCTTCGAGCGGCTCGCCAACCTCGCCACGAAGGCGGGCGTCGAGGGAAAGGCGCACTTCCGCGTCCGGACCCCGCTGCTCCGGATGACGAAGGCGGGGATCGTGCGGCGCGGCACCGACCTCGGCGTCCCGTTCGCCCTGACCCACTCCTGCTACGACCCGGCCCCGGACGGCGCCGCGTGCGGGGCGTGCGACTCCTGCGAGCTCCGTCGGAAGGGCTTCCTCGAGGCCGGTGTCCCGGACCCCACGCGCTATCGCCTGTAGGCTGGGCATCTGGTACACTCCCGGCCGTTCGAGAGAGGTGCCCCGCATGCGCTTCGTCTCCGTCGCGAGCCGCGAGGAGAACTCCGCCAAGGCGTTCACGGAAGTCGCGGACCAGATCCGCGCCTCGGGCGTCCGCCCGGACCTTCTCCTCCTCTTCTTCACGATGCACCACGCGGGGGAGGGGATCGAGGACCGCGTGGCGGCCGTGCGCCGGACGACGGGCGCGAAGCACGTCCTCGGGAGCACGGGCGAGGGGCTGATCGGCGGCGGCGCGGAGCACGAGGGCATCCCCGCCGTCGTCGCGCAGGCCGCGGAGCTGCCCGGCACGCGCATCCAGCCGTTCGCCTTTCCGCAGGAGGAGCTGGAGTCGGCGCTGACGGGGATGTTCTGGAAGGACCGCGTCGAGGCCGTCGCCGACCCCGTCTTCCTGGTGCTCGCCGACCCGTTCTCGATCGACGTGGAGCGCCTGCTTTACGAGGTCGACCTGTCGTTCCCCGGAGCCCCGGCGATCGGCGGCAACGCGAGCGGGGGGCACCAGCCTGGGACGCACGTCCTCTGCTTCGGGGACGAGGTCCGGCGCGAGGGGGCGATCGGCGTTGCGCTCTCCGGGGGCTTCCGCTTCCGCGCGCTCGTGGCGCAGGGGTGCCGCCCGATCGGCCGGCACCTGGTGGTCACGGAGGCGCACGAGAACATCATCGCGAAGATCGGCGGCAAGCCCGCCCTCGCGGTCGTCCAGGAGGTGATCGAGCAGCTCTCCGAGGACGACCTCGCGCGCGTCCGCCGCGGGCTGCACATCGGACGGGTGATCAACGAGAGCAAGGAGACGTTCAAGCAGGGGGACTTCCTGATCAAGAACGTGATCGGGATCGACCGCGAGAGCGGCGCGCTCGCGGCGGGGGACCTCTTCCGCAAGGGGCAGACGATCCAGTTCCACGTGCGGGACGCGGACGCGGCGCGAGAGGACCTGCGGACGCTCCTCACCGACTTCCAGGCCTCCGAGGGGGGCAAGAAGGTCGCCGGGAGCATGCTCTTCTCCTGCAACGGCCGCGGCGAGCGGCTCTTCGGGGTCCCAGACCACGACACCCGCCTCGTCCGCGAGGTCCTGGGGGAGTTCCCGATCGCGGGGTTCTTCTGCGCAGGGGAGATCGGGCCCGTCGGGGGGAAGAACTTCCTCCACGGGTTCACGTCGAGCGTGGGCTTGTTCATCGAGGCGTGACGGCAATGGGGGCAAGGAAGCTGCTGCTGCTGGAGGACGACCCCGTGATCCGGGACGTCGTCCGCCAGTTCGTCGAGAACGCGGGGTGGGGGGTCGAGGCCTTCGACGACGGGAACAAGGCGGCGATCGCTTTTTCCGGTCGCCTGTTCGACGCAGCGATCCTCGACGTGCAGGTCCCCGGGATGAACGGCCCGACGCTCCTGGAGAGGATGCGCCGCGAAAAACCGGAATTCCCGGTGATCCTGATGTCCGGCGCGGCGACGGAGGCGAGCGTGCAGGCCCTGCTGGGCCGCAGGGTCCGGCTCCTGGGAAAGCCCTTCACGTCCGAGGAGCTCCGGGCGGCGCTCGACCTCCTCTGGGAAGGCGCGGAGCGGGCGGCGCTCAATGTCCTCGTGGTCGATGATCACGACGGGATCCGCGAGATGGTCCGCGGGCACCTGGAGGCGGAGGGGTTCAAGATCGAGGCCTTCGTGAATGGCAGGGAGGCGCTCGCGCGTGTCTCGAGCCGCGAGAAGCCGTACGACATCGCGCTGGTCGACCTCCACATGCCCGGGATGCTCGGGATGGAGCTGGTTCGGGCGGTCTCGAAGGCGAGCCCGAAAACGCTCTCGATCATGATGACGGGCGAGGCGAACGCGAACGAGGTCCAGGAGGGGTACAAGAACGGGGCGTACGGGCTCCTGCGGAAGCCGTTCGACCTCGACGAGCTGGCGCGCTACTTCCGCGCGCTCGACCCCGCGATGCGAGATCGGAAAACGGAGGGGGCGAAGAAGGAGGCGCTCGCGAAGGCGCCCATGCCGGTTCAGGTCCTTCACGAGATGAAGTCCGCGTGGAAGTCGATGTCGCCGGGCAAGCGTCGGGAGACCAAGAACCTCTTCGTGGTGCTCGTCCTCGCGGTGGCGATCGGCGTGCCTCTCCTCTCACTCGCCTACTCGGCCTGGGCGTGGGCCTCGGGAGACGAGAACAAGATCGTCACGTTCATGGACGACGTGATGGGATATCTGGAGAGGGACGAGCAGAGGGAGCTGAACCAGAAGAAGAATGCGCCCCCGGGGCCGCATTAGAGGATACCGGCGGAGGGATTTGAACCCCCGACCCAGGGCTTATGAGTCCCTTGCTCTACCAGGCTGAGCTACGCCGGCATCGTCCGCCCCTCTCGACGAAGGGCGGCAAGGTGCTTGAAGCCGCGGAATTCTAGCGGCGCCCCAGATCCCGATCAAGTCCCGCGTCGTACGCCGCTCACTCGGGGATGCGCCCCTCCTTGAGAAACACCTTCTCCGCCTCGGCGTGCGCGCCCTTTTCGGCACCGCGCCGCTTGAAGTAGCGATAGAGGATGTAGAGGGCGAGGAAGGCGAGGATCCCGATCGCGATCTGCAACTTCACGCGCTTCATCACCTTGATCGCGTGCTGGATGTCCTTCCCGAAGTACTTTCCCGCCCAGATCGAAATCGGCACGGACAGGGCCGCGCCCCAGAAGTCGAGCCAGAGAAACCTCCAGGAGCGCATCTTCAGCGACCCGGCCATGAAGTAGACGGGGACGCGGATCCCAGCGAAGAAACGCGCGAAGAAGACCGTCTTCACGCCGTACTTGCGGAAGTAGAGCGTCACGCGCGCGAGCTTGCGGCGCGTCAGCATCCTCCGGAACCACCTCGACCGAAGGATCCACTTCCCGTAGCGCTTCCCCAGGAGGAACATCAGCCAGTCCCCCAGGAGGATCGCCGTCATGCAGACGAGGATCGTCAGCCACAGCGACCTCTGGAGCTTCCAGCACAGGTAGCCGCCCGCGATGAGCGTGACCTCCTCCGGCACGGGGAGCCCGAGCCCGCACGCGAGGAGGATGATGAACTCCGCCGCGTAGCTGTACTGGAGGACGAAGTCGATGAACGGCGCGACGAAGGACTCCACCGCGCCCTACTTCTTCGCCATCGCTTCGACGAGAACGCGGGCGACCTCGGGCCGCGAGAACTCCGGCGGCGGGAGCTGCCCCTCGGCGAGCATCTTCCGCACGGCGGTCCCCGAGAGGCTCACGTGGTTCTTCGGGTCGTGCGGGCACGTCTTCGTCGACGCCATGTTCCCGCAGGCCCGGCAGAAGAAGGTGTTGTCGAAGAAGAGCGGCGTGATCCCCAGCTCCCCGGGCGCGAACTCGGAGAAGATCGCCTGCGCGTCATAGGAGCCATAGTAGCTCCCCACGCCCGCGTGGTCGCGCCCGACGATGAAGTGCGTGCAGCCGTAGTTCTTCCGCATGATCGCGTGGAAGATCGCCTCGCGGGGCCCGGCGTAGCGCATCGCCGCGGGGAGCACGACAAGGGCGCTGCGGTTCTTCGGGTAGTAGTGCTCGAGGAGGGCCTCGTAGCAACGCATCCGGACGTCCGCGGGGATGTCGTCCCCTTTTGTCTCCCCGACGAGCGGGTGGAGGAGAAGGGCGTCGACCGTCTCCATCGCGCACTTCTGGATGTACTCGTGGGCGCGGTGGACGGGGTTGCGGGTCTGAAAGCCGACCACGGTCCGCCAGCCGCGCTCCGCGAAGAGCCTCCTCGTCTCGGCGGGGTCGAGACGATACGCCTCGAAGTCCCCGTGGGCCGGCCGCTCGAGGACGTCGACGGGGCCGGCCAGGCAGACATCGCCCTCGCGGTAGAGGTTCGCGACGCCTGGGTGGGCCTCTTCCTTGGTGCGGTAGACCTTCTCGGCCTCCCTCGGCTTGTCGCGGCGGAAGGTCTCCTGGACGTGGAGGACGGCGAGGACGCAGCCGGTCTCGTCGGCGAGGGCGACTTCGTTCCCCGTGGGGGCCTCTGTGACGGCAAGGACGATCGGGATGGTCCACGGGAGGCCGCTGGCAGAGCCAGCTTGCTGGTTCGCGAGGCGCATCCGGTCGACGACGGAGTCGTAGTCCGCCTTGCCCATGAAACCCGTGAGCGGGCTGAAGCCGCCGATGGCGATCATCTCCAGGTCGGAACACTGGAACCGCGAAAGGGTGACGCGGGGGAGGGCGGCGGCGCGGGAACGCAGGGCGTCGCGCTTCTCGGCGGGGACCACGCGGTCCACCAGGGTGCCGCCGTGGGGGAGAACTGGCGAGGCCAGCTTGCTGGTCGGCTCGACGGGCATGGGACCTCCATGAAAAGGCCCGACATGGTACCCTGGTAGGTCCGGAGGATCAATCGCGGCGGCGTGGACGCCCCGCGTCCGCGCGACTACAATCGCCGCCGATGAGTGCCATCCTCGTGGTCGACGACGAGAAATCGATGCGGATCACGCTCTCCGAGCTGCTCCGCGAGGAGGGGCATGTCGTCGACCTCGCGGAGAACGGCGAGACGGCCCTCAGGAAGCTCCAGGCAGAGCCGTACGACCTCGTCCTCTCCGACCTCAAGATGGACGAGATCGACGGGCTCGACGTCCTCAAGGGCGCGAAGGCGATCTCGGCCGAGATCGAGGTGATCCTCGTCACCGCGCACGGGACGATCGGGACCGCGGTCGAGGCGATGAAGCACGGCGCGGCCGATTTCCTGACCAAGCCGTTCGACCCCGACGAGCTCCTCATCCGCGTCGAGAAGGCCCTGGAGCGGAGGAGGCTCGTCCATGAGGCGGGGCAGCTCCGCCGCGAGGCACGCGAGCGGGCCGGTGGTGGGTCGCTCCTCGGTGGATCGGCGGCAATCAAGCGTGTGCTCGACCTCGTCGACCGCGTGGCGCCGACGGACTCGACCGTCCTCGTGGAGGGGGAGAGCGGGACGGGGAAGGAGCTCGTGGCGCGCGCGATCCACGAGAAGAGCGGCCGCGCGGGACGGTCGTTCATCCCGGTGAACTGCGGCGCGTTTCCGGAGGGGCTCCTCGAGAGCGAGCTCTTCGGCCACATCAAGGGGGCCTTCACGGGGGCGGCGTCGAACCGGAAGGGGCTCTTCGAGGAGGCGGACCGCGGGACGATCTTCCTCGACGAGGCGTCCGACACGACGCCGGCGACGCAGGTGAAGCTGCTGCGCGTCCTGCAGGAGCACGAGATCCGCCGCCTGGGGTCGAACCAGCCGCTGCGGATCGACGTCCGTGTCATCGCTGCGACGAACCGGAACCTGAAGACCCTCGTGAACGAGGGGAAGTTCCGCGATGACCTCTTCTACCGCCTGTCGGTCTTTCCGATCCACATCGCCCCGCTCCGGGACCGACGAGAGGACATCCTGCTCCTCGCGGAGCACTTCCTCAGGCGGTGCGCCGTGGAGATGCACAAGCCCGTCGTGGGGTTCGAGACTGGCGCGGCGCGGCTCCTCGAGGCGTACGGCTGGCCGGGGAACGTCCGCGAGCTGGAGAACGCGCTCGAGCGGGCCGTGATCCTGGCGACGGGGGAGAAGATCGGCGCCGGGGACCTGCCTCCCGAGGTGCAGGGGGCCTCGCCGGATCTTCTGGTGGCCGCGGGGACGAGAGGGTTGACGCTGGAGGAGATGGAGAGGAACTACATTCTCACGACGCTCGACCGGTTCCAGGGGGACCGGGGGAAGACGGCCGACTTCCTGAAGATCGGCCGAAACACGCTCTGGCGAAAGCTGAAGCAGTACGGCCGCCCCTGACGAGCCGAAATCCCGGCCTGCGGGAGATCCCAGATCCAAAATCCCAGATCCGAACGAAAACCCGAATCCCAACACTGGTATGGCTCTCTGCAGTGTTCGGATCTGGGATTTCGTTGGGATCTCGGATTTGGGATCTCGGATTTCGACGGCGGCGCTGCGACCTACACGTCACACACCACCGCCGCCTCCCAGCCGTCGGCCGTCTCCTTCACGTACAGTCCGCAGAACGTCACGGCCTTGATCTCGCTCTTGAACTCGTGCCGCGCAGGGTCGTACGCCTCGCCGCGAGCCACGCCCTTCACGTGGGTGTCGGAGATCTCGTCGACGCGGAACTCGCACAGCAGCAGCCGATCGAGGTCGAACGCCTTCTGACACTCCGAGAGCCAGTAGACGAGGAGCAGCTCGCGGTCGTCCGCGCTGGCCTCGATGGGGCGCTCCTCGATCGGCCGCACCCCTTCGGGCGCCGCGATTGACGCGTAGAGCGCCCTCGCGGCGTTCTGGAACAATTCCGCCATCGTCCCCCCATGCGCGACGAAGCGGATGTCCCCCGTGTGGTCCACGAACTCGTACGGCTCGACGCTCACTTCACCCGCTCCGCCACGATCCGAAAGCCCGTGCCGTTCTCGACCGTCTCGAATCCAACGATGTACCTGGCGGCCGCCCGCGCGATCCCCTCCGTGCCGTTCCAGGCGCCTCCCTTGACAACCCTCCACGCCTCGTCCGACGGCAGCCGGGTGGAGGTCAGCTCGGAGACCACGCCCGCGAGGTCCCTGACGCCGTAGGGACTCTCGTCGATCGGGAAGGCCCCGGGAGGCTCGGCGCTGAGCCCGTCGCGGGAGGACTGGATGCAGCAGAAGGAGGGATCGAACGTGTCTCCCCATGGGAAACATCGTCCGTCCGGCCCGCGGGCGGCCTTCTCCCACTCGTCCTCCGTGGGCAGGCGGAAGGTCCAGACTCCCCCGCCCGTCTTCCGGGTCAGCCAGGCGCAGAAGTCCTCGGCATCCGACGGAGAGACACCCGAGATGGACCAGTGCGGCCCCCACCAGTCGGGGTGGTAGGAGAAACGACCATCCGTATCACGGCGCATGAATGCACTCTCGCGCGACGGTGTCGCCGTCCTCCTCGGAATCCGCGCCCACGCCTTCGAGGGCTCGTGCCAGCCGCCGTCGTTGAGATACGCAAGCCAGAGGTCGGTCGAAACCTCGAATCGGGTGAGGAAGAACCCCTCGGCGCCTGCGTCCGGCACGCGGCAACGCGCTCCACGCCGCGGCGGCACCTGCAGGCAGGCCGGGTCGTTGCTCGACCGGTACGGTCCGGCGGGGACGAACACCCAGAAGGTCTCGCCTTCCGAATCCGAGTCGGCCTCCCCGGGCGGAGCCGGCGGAGACACCGCGGCGAGGTCGCAGGTCTCATTCCATGACTCCTCCCGCGCCACCTCGAAGGGGTACCGCGTCTCGAACAACCCCTGTCCAGGCGAGAGGAGAAGCACGTACGAGCCTTTCGGAAGGTCCCGACAGAAGACGGTCCTGCCCGATTCCACGGAGAGCGGGACTCTATTCCGGCCCGACAGGGGCAGCCGTACTGCGGGTGCAGATCGATGGGCAGGCGGGGCCCTGAGGGCCGGTGCGGGCTCCCATGGCCCCAACCCAGGTATCCCGATCCGCGATCCACCATGGGTGTCGATCGGCACGAGCGCGAGGACCGGGGGGATCGAGCACGGCATCCACTCGAACAGGTACGCGTCGATGTTCGTTCGCGCGATGCCCGCCGGGAGCCGAAACTCCACGCGCACCGTCTTCACTCCGCGGAGACGGTCCTTCATTGCGGCATTGCCGTATTCCTGCACGAGCCGCGTGTACCTTCCGGCTTCGGAGTGGTCCTTGCGCCGCTCCGCGCGCACGAGCTCGTCCCAGTACAGCTCCGCGAGCTCGGAACGCGAGGCCGCGTGGACGGGATCGTGCGTCAGCGCCTCGTGGCACTTGAGCACTGCCTGCGACCAGGCGGTCCCGCGGTTCGCCTCCGCGTCGTGTAGCTTCGCGTCGCGCTGCCAGCGCGCCTCCCGGCCCTCGGGGACGGCCGCGTCGAAGAGCGTTTGTTCGGCGCGAACGCACGAATCGTACTCCGCGGCCAACTCGCGACCCTTCGCGGCCAGGACGTCCGCGAGGAGACCGCTTGCGGCGGAGTCCTCGGGGTCGATGGCGACCGCGCTGCGGGCCTTGACCAGGGCCTGCGGCAGCCGCCCGTCGGCGAGTGCGCTCCGGGCCTCCGCGAGCTCGCTCCGGAAGCGCACCTGCTCCCGGATCGCCCCTCCCGCCCAGGCCGCGAGGACGGCGACGAGGAGGAACGCCATCACGCCCATCGGGATGGCGACGGCCTTGTTCCGCCGGGCCCTCCGCCACGTGCGAAGAAGGAGACCGACACGACGCGCGGAGATCGGTTCGCCGTCGAGCCATCGGCGACAGTCCTCCGCCAGGGCCCCGGCGCTCGTGTACCGGTGTCCGGGGTCCTTCTGCAGGCATCTGAGGCAAATCGTCTCGACATCGCCATCGAGCACGGGTTTCCAGCGACGTGGCAGGACGGGGTCCTCCTGGACGATCACCTGGAACAGCTCCGCAAGCGTCGCGCGATCGAACGGGACGCGGCCCGTGAGAGCCTCGTAGAGCGTCGCGCCGAGCGAGTAGACGTCGCTCCGCGCGTCGACCGCGCGCATGCTGCGTACCTGCTCGGGGCTCATGTAGACCGGCGTGCCGAGGACCTCGCCGGTCCGCGTGAGCGTGGGGCCGCTGCTCCCCTCTCCGCCCGCGCGCAGCTCCTGCTCGACCATCTTCGCCAGCCCGAAGTCGACCACCTTCGCGGTCCAGCCGACTCCCTCGCGGATCACAACGATGTTCCGGGGCTTGATGTCGCGGTGGAGGACCCCGCGCTCGTGCGCGTAGTGGAGCGCCGTCGCGACCTGGCGGATGATGTCGACGACCTCCCGGGGGGCGAGGCCGGGCTCGCGCAGGACCTCGTCGAGCCCTCGCCCCGGGAGGAGCTCCATCGTGTAGTAGGGCTTTCCGTCAGCCTCGCCGACGTCATGGATCTGGACGATCCCCGGATGCGAGAGCTTTGCGGCGGCGCGAGCCTCGCGATGGAAGCGCTCGATAGCCTCGGAGCCGACGCGACCGGAGACGAGGAGGACCTTGAGTGCGACCTCGCGGCGGAGGTCAGGGTCGAAGGCGCGGTAGACGACGCCCATCCCGCCTCGTCCGAGCTCCGCGCGGATTTCGTAGGCGCCGATCCGCGCGGGGACCTCGTCAGGCGTCTTTGCGACGGGGCCCTCGACGTGGACCGTCGGCGAGTCCGGGCCGGGCGGGGGCACGCGTCGGGTCGCGTCGACGTCTCCCGCCAGGCGTTCCGTGGCCTCTGAACCGGTCGTGTCTTCAGGCATCGCCGGCCGAGCCTATCCCTGTCCGCGGGGCGCGTCAACGATGGGCCGAGAAACCGGGATCCTCCCGGCCCTCGACCCTGGTCCGTCGTTACAGCGCTGGCCGTACAAGGAGGAGGAGCACATGCGGCACCTGACACGCCGACGCGGCGTCACGCTCATCGAGATGCTCGTCGTCCTCGTCATCATCGGGCTGGTCGCGACCCTCACGACGCTCGCCGTGACCGGGATTCTCGGCAGCTCGAAACAGAAGACCGCCCGGGCCCAGATGAGCAGCCTGCAGTCGGGTGTGATGACGTTCAAGATTGACCAGAACCGGTACCCGGCGACGCTCGACGACCTCGAGACCGCACCCGCGGGCCTTCCGAAGCCCTTCCCGCCGGGAGGCTATCTGCTGACGAAGGGCGTCCCGCTCGACCCGTGGGGTCGTCCCTACCAGTACGCCGTGGGAGGCGAGGAGGGGTTCACGATCACCTGCCTGGGCGAGGACGGAACCGTGGGAGGCACCGGGGAACAAGCCGACCTCAGTACGAACGACCCGGTCGACAAGTAGCGCCTGTGTCGCATTCGTTCACCGCAGAGGCGCAGAGCACGCAGAGACCCGCAGAGGGCTGATCCTCGGAAACCGGGCCTCTCTCCCACCATCGGGCCCGTTGCGGTCGATCACACCTCTGCGGTTCTCTGCGCCCTCTGCGCCTCTGCGGTGCATGGCTGGCGTGCACGATCTCCGCCCGTGCACGCTATTTCGTCTTCTTCGCCGCCGTGAGCGCGGTCAGCGTGAACTGCTCGATCGAGGGCTCCGGCCCAAACGTCGCGAAGCCGATGAAGTCCTTCTTCAACGGACGCGCGCTGATCCGGTCGAACACCACCACGTCGTTCATCTTCACCGAGATGAACCCGTCCAGGCGCTCGAACGAGACCTTCATCTCCTTCGCGGGCGGCACCTCCAGCGCCGGGGCGTGGTAGACGAGGCGGTCGTATTCCTCGAGGCGCACGGAGATCTTCCCGTCGCCAGGCAGGAAGACGAACGTCCACCCGGACAACCCGTCGTTCTCCCCCTCGCCGTCCAGCGTCACCGTGAACTTCGGCAGCGACGGCTGCGACATCGCGAGGACCAGGTCGACGCGGAAGTCCTTCTTCCCCGCGTAGCGCTGCGGCTTGAGCCAGACCTGGTTCGCGGGGGCGTCCTTCTCCACACCCGGGGTGACGAGGAATTTCCTCCAGAGGACGTTCCGCTTCGTGTCGAGGCCCGTGAGTTTCCCGTTCTGGATCTTCCACTCCCCCGCGGTGGAGGTCCAGTGCGTCCCGAAGGCGCGCTTGTCCCGGAACTCGTCCGCGAACATCGTCCCGCGCGGGAGCGGGCTCGGGGGCGACGGGATGGCGTCCTCGTGAGGCTCCTTCGACACGACGAGCCCCTCGATCGCGCGCCCATCCCTGTCCGTCACGCGGCAGCCGAATCCCAGGTCCCCGCCGACGTTCGAGATCTTGATGAGGAGCCGATTCCACCCGGCGCGGAGCGCGAGCGGGTGGCGGTCCTGGTCGAACAGGTAGGCGTGCTCCGTGTCCCGCTTCTCGACGAGTCGCCCGTTCACCCAGGCTGCGTGCTTGTCATTGCAGCCGATCCAGAGAAACGCGGCTGTGTCCTTCGGGCACTCGATCCAGGTGACCCCGTAGATCGCGCAGTGCTCCGGGTAGGCGAACTGGAACTCCATCGTCCCGTCGAACTTCACCTCCGGGTCGAACCACTTCGGCGTGGCGTACGGGTTCTTGTACTCCTTCGCGAGGTCGATCTCACACTCCGGCTCGAAGGCGTCGTGGAGCGTCGTGTGCGCCGGAGAGTAGAACGGCCCGCACGTCTTCCACTCCCGCAGGATCCCCAGTTCTCTCGCCATCCGGTCAACGATGTCCTTCTTCTCCTCACTCTCGGCACACCCCAGGACCTCGAGACGCGCGAACGCCGCGGCGTGCGAGGTCGGGAACCGCTCCACGAGCTTCGCGAGGGCGGCCAGGGCCTCGTCAGTGTCCTCGCGACGAGCCTCGAGGCGGACCTCCTCGAGGAGCGCGGGAAGGTCGCCGTGCTCGGCGGCGATCGCCTCGGCGTCGCGGCCGGCGAGGACGGGGAAGCCGAACCTCTCGAGGTCGGCCCAGACCTTCGGGCCGAAGCACTCCGCGAGGCACCAGCCGAAGTGGCGGATCTTGTCGTACGTCTCGCCCGCGGGGCGCGGGTCCTCCTTGAGCAGGCGGAAGAAGCGCCGGTACCTCGCCCAGTCCAGGCGGTCCCCGTCCTTGCCGTACTGGAGGAGGAAGTGGAGGTAGAAGCCGCAGCTCGGGCCGTAGTTCTGGATCCGCCAGTAGTTCAGCTCGCGGCCGAGGAAGTCCTTCTCGAACTGCGCGTAGTTGGACCGAACGGAGTCGTTCGCCTCCTTGGGAAATCCGAGCGCGTCGAACGCATACGTGGCGCCGAAGTTCGCGATCCCCTCGACCATGCCCGCGTAGATCATCGCGCTGTAGAAGAGGCAGTGGGAGAGCTCGTGGTAGAAGAGCCCGTTCGAGACCGAGGGGGACTTCTGCGAGACGTCGACGCTCCCGATGTCGATCGTGCGGCCTCCGCCGACCCCTCCGGAGAACTCCCAGAGCTCCTTGAAGAACACGGTGATCCGCCCCTGGGCGTCGGGGTTCGGGTAGTCGTTCAGGTCGGTGATGAAGAGGTAGGCGAGGTCGAGGAGGAGCTTCGACTCGCCGGGGATCCGCCCGAGGAACTCGCGGTCCCCGATGTAGATGAAGTGGTGGGAGGGAATGGAGCCGAGCTTCGCCCAGGCGGGATGGTTCACCACGCCGTCGACGAAGGTTGCCTGTTCCTCGGAGATGTCGTTGCAGATCGCCTCTTTCACCTCGCCGATCTTCTTCGCGATGGGGTCCCGCTTATCGTCGTCGTACGTCTCGTGGTAGTACTTCTCGTAGAGGGCGAGGGCGAGCCATCGCATCGTCTGCTCGACTTTCGCGGCCTGCTCGAGGAGTAGATCGCCCTTCGCCGCGGCCCTCAGCTTCTCGAATTCGGCCTCCTGGTCGGGGGGAGGGGTCCGGATGAGGCGGGTCTTCACGTCGTCGATAGCCCGCTGCTGGTCCTCGTTCTCTCCCCCCAGTTCCTCGAGCACGGCCTTCTGGAGGGCGAGCTCGGCGTGAAGCCACTTCCGGTCCCTCGCCGCTCCGGCGCGCTGGCGGAAGTGGCGGATGCGCTCGTCGCGGATCCGCGTGGCGACGAGGGCCTCCTCGGCGGCGTCGACGGGGCGTGGGTCGATCGGGCCGATCTTGAGGATCTCGTCGCGCGCCTCGTACTTGGGCGGCATGGTCTCGGCGCGGCGGATGACGGATTCGAGCTTCTCGACGGCCTCGAGCCGCTTCCCGGCCGTCGCGAGCTCCCTGGCCTCCTCGATCTCGGCGGCGAGCGCCGCGTCGTCCGCGCGCGCGGCGATGGGGTAGAGGAGGAGCGCAGCGACGAAGAGGAGCGGGCTGGAGCGCGTCATCGATCGGCGTTTCCGCGTAAGACGCGCCGATTGTACGTCCGCCGAGGGTGCCTCGCACGGACTTCAAATCAACCGGCGCGTGGAGATCGCATGCGGTCTTGGACGCTGGCCCCAGCGCAACGGGGAGACCTTCCCTGCCGTCGGACGCCACGATCGCCCCTTGCCCCTGGACGGGACGGGTGCTACTCTCGCACCGTCCCGCCAGGGAGAACGACCCTTGGCCACATCGCAGTGGTCGCTGGGAGGGGAGCCCTCCAGGTTCACCTCGACCGTCTGGTCGCGCCTGAGGCTCGCGCAGCAGGGCGATCGGTCGGCGTGGAGCACCTCCTACCTCCAGTATCGTCGCCCGCTCGTTGCGTTCATCGAGAGACGTGTTCCCAAGAGGGTCGACGCGGAGCTCCTCGCCGATCAGGTCGTAGAACTCATCCTCTCGCCAGCCTTCCTCGCGAAGGCGGACGAGGGCAAGGGGCGGTTTCGCGACCTCCTCCTCGCCACCGCCCGCTATCAGATGGCAAACGCCTCGCGGAAGAGGGGGGACGCCAACCCTCCGACCGGGCACGCCCGGGTCCCCTTCGAGGACGTCGCGCCATTCCTTGCCGCACCGGAGAAGGAGCGCCTGGAGTTCGCCGCCTTTTTCGTTCGAGAGGTCCTCGACGAGGCGCGGAAGCTCCACCGAAAGGAGTGTCGCAAGCGCAGCAGCCCGGAAGCGGAGCTGATGGACCTCCGGTACGACCAGGACCTCACGCAGGCCGAGATCGCCGAACGGGTCGGGCGGACCGTTGCTTCGGTGAACACCCTGCTCTCGCGCGGCAGGGCGGCGTTGAAGACGTGGGTTCGAGAGGTCCTCTGCCCGCTCAGCACGAGCGAAGAGGAGCTGGAGGAAGAGGTGGGGTTCCTCCTCTCCATCGCCGCGAGACGCAAGACGAAGGGGTAGGGCGCCTCCATGCCGACTCGATGGGACCGTATCCTGGATCTCGCCGTCTCGAAGGGCCTCCTGCCGCGAGAGGCCGCGAACCGCTTCGCTGCGAGCGTCCCCAAGGAGGCGACCCTCGAGGAGTTCATTCGGGTCACCAGCCTCCCCGAGGTCCTCGTACGCGGCCTGGATCAGGAGGCGCAGGCGCCCCCGCCCTCCGGAACCCCGCCACGGATCGACGCGCCAACGGCCCTCCAGCCCGCGACGTACGTAATCGGATCGGCTCCCCACCCTGGATCCTCGGTCGTGGCCGCGGTCGCGGCGGATCTCCTCTCCCCGACGACGTCGTCCGCAGGTGGGGCATCTGACCTGCCCGTCACGATCGGGAAATACGCCATCCTCTCCCGCCTCGGCAAGGGAGGCATGGGCACCGTCTACAAGGCGCTCGACCCGACGCTTCGGCGCCCCGTGGCGTTGAAGACGATGGATCTGCCCGTGAGCTGCGATCGCGAGCTCATGGCAGCGCGGTTTCTTCGCGAGGTCCAGGCGGTCGCGAGGCTCCGCCACCCCGGAATCGTCCCCGTCCACGAGCAGGGTGAGACGGAAGGGACTCTCTACTACACGATGGACTTCATCGAGGGGAAGTCGTTCGCGGAAGCGCTTCGCGACGGAACCTTGCGCGCGCCAAGCGCGCATGGGCAGGCGGGGCCTCCTTCCGCCGACGCGCCGACGGTTCCAGCCGGGGAGGGCTCCGCCCCGCGCCCGGTCCGCTGCCCTGGCGGCCTCCCTCGCGAGGGCGCCCTCGCGGTTCTCGTACAAGTCGGTCAGGCGCTCGGGTACGCCCACCTCCAGGGCATCGTGCATCGCGACGTGAAGCCCCTGAACGTGCTGCTCGACCGTGACGGCAGGGCGTTCGTCTCGGACTTCGGTCTGGCAAAGGACATGACGGCATCGTTCGAGTTGACCCAGACCGGGGACGTGGCGGGGTCGCCTTACTACATGAGTCCGGAGCAGAGCAGTGGGCGGATGAAGGACGTGACCCCCGCCAGCGACGTCTTCGCACTCGGCGTCATGCTCTACGAGGTCCTCACGGGCACGCACCCATTCACGGGGGACTCCCGGATCGAGATCCTGCGGAGGATCCAGGAGGAGGAGGCCGCGCTGCCCACCCGGGTCGCCGCAGACATCCCCCGCGACCTGGAGACGATTTGCCTCAAGGCCCTGGAGAAGGACCCCGCACGGCGCTACCCCACGGGAAAGGAGTTTGCGGAGGACCTTCAGAGGTTTCTGGGCGGCGAAGCCATCGAGGCCCGCCCGCCTTCGCGGCTGGAGAGGGTCCGCCGCTCGCTGCGGAAGCGCCCGATGCTCCGAGGTGTTCTCGCAAGCCTCCTCGTGGCCGGTCTCGTGATCGCGTCCTACGTCGCGTATTCGTCGGTGCGTGAGGCCAGGCGCTGGCGCGTCGTGTACGAAGGACCCTCCCGCGACGAGCAGGTGTCGACGGCGTGGCTCGGTTCCCCGGGGATGGAAGGCGCTTGGAGCATCGAGGGGGAGACGCTCGTAGGAAAGCCGACGACGGTGCCTCAGACCCTCATCGTCCTCACGCGCAGGACCACGGAGGACCTCCGGGTCCGGTTCGACGTGAACGGCTACGACGGGGGCCCCGACAGCAGCTTCGGTTTCTTCCTCGCATCCGATGCACGTGGGTGGGAGCACGGCATACCGAATTCGCCCGAATACAAGTGCGGAACGGGCTATCTCGTTCGCTTCCGAGGGGATCGGGTCGGCGTTGTCAGGCTGGGGGACATGAGTCATCCCCTGCAAGAGGGGCCGCTCCCTGCGCTGCCCGGAGCGGACGGATGGCTGCGCGTCGAGATCGAACGCGCGGGTGGTCGAATCGTCGTGTCCGTCGTCTCGGGAGGAGACGCGAACCCCCGCGTCCTCGAGTGCGTCGACCCCCAACCCCTTCAGACCAAGGCAGGGGAGGAGCATGACTACTCCGGCTTCTACTGGTGGAGCGCACCGCGTACTGCTGTGCGGTTCCGAGGAATCCACGTGAGCGTACGCGATGTCGATCTCGCGACCAATGCGATTGAAGGCGATATCGAAGCCGCAGCGCTGCTGTTCGAACGGGGGCGATACGCCGAGCATCGCAAGCAAATCGAGCGCGCCCTCGCCGACCCCGCCTTGTCTGAGGACGCCCGAAGGGGCCTGCGGGCGCAGATGGATCGGGCGGTCTTCTGCCTGACATGGAACGCAGCGACGCCGGACGACCTCCTCGCGGAGTGTCGTCTGGCGCTCCGCGCCGGCCTGAACGAGGACGGCCTGGCGCGTCTGGGCGGGGCCATCCCGCACGCGGCCAGGTCCGACTCGTGGAACGCCCTGCTGGACGACCTGGCAGGACTCTTGCGGACGACTCCGGACTCGGCTAGCGCGAGGCTGCTGCAGGCCGACCTCCTCCTCGAGAGGGGGCGGGAGACGGACGCGCTCCGTGTGCTTGAAGACGCGCCGCGCGAGGTGCGCGCCACGCCGAGTTGGCTTGGCGCGCGGTTTCGCGCCCTCCTCGCGGCCGGTAAGAGGGCCGAGGCGCATGAGACGGCGTCCGACGTCGATCGCGCCTACCTCCTCGCCGAAGATGGCGCTTGCGAGGAGCTTGTCGGCCTCTTGGCGAAAGAGGGCCCGAACCCGCCCTGGCAGTTCGCGGCGCTCCTGGCCTACCGCATGGGGACTCCTCCTCCCCAGGCGATGATCGACCGTTTCGGTTGGGACCCGTGGAACATGGTCGCACGAGGCATCCTTGCCGGGAGTGCGAAAAACCTGGAGGCGATCGTCGCGTGTTGGAAAACGGTTCCGGAGGCCGAGTACGCAGCGCTCCCGGCTCCTCCCCCGCGAATCGACTCGCCGATGGGGAATCCGGAGCTCGCAACATGGCGGCTCCCGGTGGAGCGCGGCTTCGTGCGCTATCTCGCCGGGAAGGGGGAGGAGTCCGCCGCGGAGCGATTCGTCGTGCGCAACGTCCGCGCCGAGCGCGCCTGGCTTCGCCTGGCCCTCGCCATCCGCGCCGAGGCGGATGGCCGCCGCGACGCCGCCATCGGTCACTACGAGCTGTGTCGCGACGACTGCCTTGGCGAAGAGTTCCCGCGCGAGTGGGCTGTCGCCGCCATCGAGCGGCTGGGCCGGAAGTGAACCTTCAGATCCCCCCTACGCCTTCGCCGGGGCCGCGGCGGGCTTCTTCGAGCCGACCTTCTTCTCCAGGCGCAACTTGTTCCCGCGACCGATGAACTGCACCCCGTCCATGCACTCGAGCATCAGCTTGATCCCGAGGCCCCCGGAGCGCCCCATCGCCTGGCTGTGCCGGGCCCGCTCGACCGCGTCCAGCTCCTCGGCGAGGTTCGTGAAGTACCCGTGGTCGAATCCGCTCCCCTCGTCCTCGACCGTCACGACGAGCTTCTCCTTGTCGAGGAGGAAGACGCAGTCGATCCGCTTGTCCTCGTTGTAGCGGTTCCCGTGGCGGTGGGCGTTGTCGACCGCCTCCTGGAACGCCGCAAACACCGTCACCGCCTCGTCTTCGCCGAATCCCGCCTCGTTGATGATGTTCCGCGCCAGGCCGTGTGCGGAGTTCGTCGCGTCGCTCGTCCCCTTGAACGTCAGGTGGAGCTGGTGCAGGAAACTCGCCCTCGCCTTCGGCGCGCGAACGATCTCCGCCTCGATCAGCGCGTACAGCTCCAGCATGTCGAATGGTTCGACGAGGTAGTCGTCCTCCCAGATCTTGAACTTCGACCGGACGCCGATGTCCGCGTCCCGCTGGTAGATCTTGATCACCGAGACGAGCGACCGCCCCTTGTTGACCTTCACTTCCTTGAGGAAGTCGTCCGCCCCGGGGAGGGCGTTCTCGAGGACCACGACGTCCGGCGGCTCCTTGTCGATCGACGCGAGCGCCGACGCCGCGTCGCGGACGAGCGTGAACTTCCCGCCCGCCTTCTCGAAGCGGAGCTTGAGGACGTCCGTGAACAGGTTCTCCGTCGGGGAGACCATGAGGACCGTCCCCTTGACCCCCGCCGCCGGGCGGCGGATCGGGAACTGCGCGACCTGCTTCTTCCTGGCAAGCCCAGCTTGCTGGGCGGCCGGCTTCGGCTTTGCCGAGACCTTCGTCTCCTGCGGGTTGCGCCGCGCCGAGACCTGTACGAAGTAGTCCGCGGCGGCCTTTTCGTCCTTCAGGAACGGCACGAGCGAGGTCAGGCCCAGGACGTGCATCACCCGCCCGACGTCGCGGTGGACCTTGATCAGCGCCACGTCGCCGTTCTGCCCGCGCACCGTCTGGTAGTGCGTGAGAAGCGTCGAGATCCCCATGGAGTTGATGTAGTCGACGCCGAGGAAGTCGATCACGAGGAACCGGATGTTCTTCGCCAGCGTGCTCCCGAGGGCGTCCTCGAGGGCGCGATTCGTGGAGGCGTTGACGAAACCGGACAGGCGCAACACCGCGCCCTTCAGCGGAAGGTCGCCCTTCAGCTCTTCAAGACGGACTGTGAGCCCGCGCATGGTGTCCCCCCCTATGACGAGGCCCCGAGTTCTCCACTCTATCGACATTCCGAGGCGGCGACCTTGACTTCACCGCTCACGTCGGAAAACAAAAGCCTCCTTCGCGCCGGAATGCCCGGCCGGCCGATCCTGCCGACCGGTCACGGCTTCCGTGCGGACCCTCTCGCAGCCCCGGGTGCGCTCACTCCAGCGACTCGCAAGCAACGCAACCCACGTGTGTTGCATCGCGCACACCCCGGAAAACGAGGCCGGCATTTTCGTTGAACGCCTTCCCCGGGCCCGTAGAATTCGCGCCGCTCCACTCGCTAGGGTTCCACTCCATGTCCGTCCTCACCGAAGAAATCAAGGGACGCATCGTCGCCGAATTGCGCGGACGGGTGGATCCCCAGCAATTCGGCACCTGGTTCTCCTTCGTCGACTTTCGCCAGGTCGAGGGCGAGCGCGTCGAGGTCGTTTTCCCCAACGCCTACTACCGCGACTGGTGCGTCCGGAACTTCGAAGGCGCCCTCCGCGAGGCAATCGAGTCGACGATGGGGCCGACGCCCGTCGAGTTCATGCTCTCGAACACCCCGCCCCCCGCCCCGGCCCCGGTCCGCGTGGTCCTCCCGACCGCGACGCGCACCTCCCCACAGGACTACATCCTCAACGAGCACTACACGTTCGAGAACTTCGTCGTCGGTCCCCAGAACCGCCTCGCCCACGCCGCGGCGCTCGCCGTCAGCGAAAACGTCGGCCGCGTCTACAACCCGCTCTTCATCCACGGCACCGTCGGCCTCGGGAAGACCCACCTCCTCCAGGCCGTCTGCCACGCGCTCCTCGAACGGCAGCCCGACCTCGACATCTGCTTCGTCTCCTGCGAGGGCTTCGTCAACCACTACATCGAGTCACTCAAGCGCGGGCAGGTGGAGGCCTTCCGACGGAAGTACCGCTCGCTCGACGTCCTCCTCCTCGATGACATCCACTTCCTCCAGCGCAAGGAGGGGAGCCAGGAGGAGTTCTTCCACACGTTCAACGCCCTCCACGAGGCGCACCGCCAGATCATCCTGTCGAGCGACTCGCCGGCGAAGGACATCCCCACACTCGAGGAGCGCCTCGTCTCCCGCTTCAAGTGGGGGATGGAGGTCCGGATCGACACGCCGTCGTTCGAGAGCCGCGTGGCGATCCTCCGCATGAAGGCCGAGATGCGCGGAAAGTCCGTCCGCGACGAGGTGCTGCAGTTCATCGCGCAGCACGTCGACACGAACATCCGGGAGCTGGAGGGGGCGATCGTCAAGGTGATCGGCCTCGCGAGCCTCTCCAACGTCCCGATCGACCTCGATTTCGCGAAAGAGACGCTCAAGGACACCATCCGCGTCCATCCAAGCAGCTTCCCGGTCTCGATGAACGACATCCAGAAGGCCGTCGCGGAGTTCTTCAACCTGAAGATCGCCGACCTTCAGTCGAGGAAGCGCACGAAGTCGATCTCGCTGCCGAGACAGATCGCGATGTACGTCGCGCGGACGATGCTGACGACGTTCTCGCTCGAGGAGATCGGCGCCTACTTCGGGAGCAAGCACCACACGACGGTGATGTACGCGATTGAGCGAATCGAGCAGAAAATTGAGACCGATCCGCACTTCCGGGCGCTGGTGGATCGGATCAGGGCCCAGGTACGGACCGGCGGTTAGTCGGCGGCGGATTCAAGGCGCCCAGTTTGTGGACAATCGGTGGGGGGTCGGGGTGTTTTCCACAGGGGGATCCGGGGGCCATGGGGAAGTCGAGAGTTGCCCATGGGTCGATGCCGGATCTGCACCGATTTTCCACAGTCCACGCAATGCCTGTTTTTGTTGCAATCCTTTACCAGTTCAGGTATTTAGAAATCCTCCTCAGCGGGTTTTCCACATCAAACCGAGGGCCGGATAAGAAGAAGTACTAAGATCTCTACTCTCTTAAAGATCCCCCTCCCACGGAGGCCTCCATGAAGCTGAAATGCAACCGAGCATCGCTCCTCGCCGCCTTCCAAACCGTGATGTCGGTCGTCCCGACGAAGAGCACGGTTCCCATCCTCCAGAACGTCAAGCTTCACGCCCACGGCAAGGAGGTCTTCCTGTTGGGGACGGACCTCGACATCGGCATCGTCCGTGAGGTCCCCGGCTGCGAAGTGAAGGCGGAGGGGATCTTGATCCTCCCGCCGGCGCCGTTCGCCGGGCTCCTGCGCGAGGCGGCGGACGAGGAGATCTCCATCGAGAGCGACGGGAATCTCGCCAACGTCTCGTACAAGGGCGGGAAGTTCAAGATCGTGGGCGCCGAGCCGAAGGAGTACCCGAACTTCCCGGTCTTCGAGAGCAAGTCGGCCGTCCCGATGGAGACGAAAGACCTTCGCGACATGATTGCGAAGACGGCCTTTGCGGTCTCCAACGACACGACGCGCAACGCCCTCACCGGGATCCTCCTCGTCCTCAAGGGGAAGGACATTCGGATGGTCTCCAGCGACGCGCGCCGCCTGGCGCTCGTGCGGCGCAAGGTCGAGAAGAACGAGCATGGCGCGCTCGAGGTCCTCGTCCCCCCGAAGGCCCTGACGCTCCTCGAGAAGACGCTGGGGACGGAGGACGAGACGATCCACGTCGCGGTTCAGCAGAACCAGTTCCTGATGCGGACGCACAACGCGATGGTCTTCACGCGCCTCGTCGAGGGGAAGTTCCCCGACTACGACGCGGTCATCCCGAAGGACTACGATCACAAGATCTACCTCGGGACCGAGGAGTTCCTCGCGGCGGTCCGCCAGGCGGCGCTGATGACGAGCGACCGCTGCAAGGCGGTGAAGATGCAGATCCGCGAGAACCACCTGACGCTCCTCTCCCGCGCGCAGGACCTCGGCGAGGCGAAGGTGGACCTGGCGGCGAAGTACACGGGCAACGAGGTGGAGATCGTCTTCAACCCCGACTTCTTCATCGACGTCCTCCGCGTCGTGGGAGAGGAGGGGGTGACGCTCGAGTTCAAGGACAAGGCGAGCGCGGTCGTGCTGCGCGGCGGAAAGGACTACACGTACCTCGTCATGCCGCTCACGATCGACGTCTAGCGGCATGGAGCGGCGCAAGCCCCGGGCGCTGGGCGACGTCGTGCGGGAGTTCCTGGAGGTCTCCGGGCTCTCCCGTCGCGCGGAGCTGGCGCCTGTCGAGACCGCCTGGCGCAAGGTGGCCGGCCCGGAGGTCTCGGCCAGAACACGACTCATGGGGATCACGCGCTACGTCGTAACGATCGAGGTCGGATCCCCGGCGCTCCTTGCGGAGCTGTCGGGGTTCCGGAGGCGCGACCTCGTTGCGCGGATGGCGGCCGAGCTTCCGAACCAGCTCGTGAAGGACATCAAGTTCGTGCAGGGAAGTCTGTGACCGAGCCTACCGAGAATCCCACGCCCCAATCCTCCCCGGACCGGTACGACGCGGACTCCATCAAGGTCCTCGGCGGCATCGAGGCGGTTCGCAAGCGCCCCGGGATGTTCATCGGGGACACGGGGACGAAGGGGCTGCACCACCTCGTCTTCGAGGTCGTCGACAACGCGGTCGACGAGGCCCAGGCGGGGCACTGCAAGAACGTCCTGGTGCGGCTGCACGCGGACGGCAGCGTCGCAGTGACCGACGACGGCCGGGGAATCCCGGTGGGGATCCACCACCAGACGGGGCGCAACGCGCTCGAGGTCGTGATGACGACCCTCCACGCGGGGGGGAAGTTCGACAACAACGTCTACAAGGTCTCCGCGGGCCTCCACGGGGTCGGCGTGAGCGCCGTGTGCGCGCTCTCCGAGTGGATGGAGGTGGAGGTCTGGAGGGACGGGCACGAGTACTTCCAGAAGTACGAGCGCGGGGTCGCGGTGACGCCGGTGGAGGCGCGGGGCGTCTCGAAGAAGCGCGGGACCAAGGTCCAGTTCAAGCCGGACACGACGATCTTCACGACCGACACGACGTACAGCTTCGAGGTCCTGGCGGGGAGGCTGCGGGATCTCGCCTTCCTGAACAAGGGTCTTTCGATCTCGATCACGGACGAGCGGACGGGGAAGAGCGAGGCCTTCCTCTTCGAGGGCGGGATCCGGGCGTTCATCGAGCACCTCAACCAGAACAAGACCACGGTCCACCAGGACATCATCTACTTCGAGAAGGAGGATCCGAGCGGTCTCTCCCTCGAGGTCGCGATGCAATACAACGACGGATACAACGAGGCGGTCTTCTCCTTCGCGAACAGCATCAACACGCACGACGGCGGGACGCACCTTTCGGGGTTCAAGGCCGCGCTCACGCGGGCGATGAACGCGTACGCGAAGAAGCAGGAAATCCTCAAGGCGAGCGAGGAGCCGCCGTCCGGGGACGACTACCGCGAGGGGCTCGCGGCCATCGTCAACGTCAAGGTCCCGAATCCGCAGTTCGAGAGCCAGACGAAGGTCAAGCTGACGAACGTCGAGGTGGAGGGATTCGTCGCCTCGACGACGGCGGAGGCCCTTTCGACCTATCTGGAAGAGCACCCGACGGCCGCGGCGACGATCGTGGGCAAGGCGGTCTCTGCGGCGCACGTCCGCGAGGAGGTTCGCAAGGCGCGGGACGTGGCGCGTCGGAAGGGGGCCCTCGCGAGCGGGGGGCTTCCGGGGAAGCTGGCCGACTGCCAGAGCCGCGACGTCGAGTCGACGGAGATCTTCCTCGTCGAGGGGGACAGCGCGGGCGGCTCCGCGAAGGGCGGGAGGGACAGGAAGTACCAGGCGATCCTGCCGCTCCGGGGCAAGATCCTGAACGTCGAGAAGGCGCGGCTGGACAAGATGCTCGCGCACGAGGAAATCAGGGTCATCATCTCCGCGCTCGGAACGGGGATCGGGACGGACGAGTTCGACATCACGAAGCTCAGGTACGGCAAGTGCGTTTTGATGACAGACGCTGACGTCGATGGTTCGCACATCAGAACTCTATTGCTGACCTTCTTTTACCGCCACATGCCGAAGCTGATTCAGGAGGGCCACGTCTACATCGCCTGCCCGCCGCTGTACAAGGTGAAGAGGAAGAAGAAGGAGGAGTACGTCCGCAGCGAGAACGAGATGCGCGCGACGCTCATCGAGCTGGGGCTGGACGGGACGACAATGCACAACGTCCGCGAGGGGGAGCCCGTCCCGCCTGAGACGCTGCGGAAGCTCGTCGACGTCCTCGTCCGCCTCGAGGACCAGGTCGTCCCGATCCAGAAGAAGGGCGTCGCCTTCGATCGCTACCTGCGGATGCGCAAGGACGGGCGATTCCCCGAGGCCCGGGTCGTCCTGGACGGGACGGAGCACTTCTTCTACCACCCGGACGAGTATACGGCCTTCCTCCAACGGCACGCCGAGGCGGGAAGGGAGCTGACGACGGTCGAAGAGGACGACCTTCCGCAGGAGCGGCCGGAGAACCCCGTCGACTACTACTCCATCCACACCGCAAGCGACATCTCGACGATCATCGCGGAGCTCGAGGCGTTCGGGTTCCCGCTCGAGGAGTATTGGAGGGATACCGATACCGAGGCCTCGCCCCGCTACAAACTCGTCTACGAGGGGGATGAGACGCCGATCTACTGCCTGAAGGAGCTGCTCAAGGCGGTCCAGAAGATCGGGAAGGAGGGGATCGAGATCCAGCGGTACAAGGGGCTGGGGGAGATGAACCCCGAACAGCTCTGGGAGACGACGATGAACCCCGCGACGAGGACGCTCCTCAGGGTGAAGCTCGTGAACGAGATGAAGGCGGATCAGATGTTCTCCATCCTGATGGGGGAGGTCGTCGAGCCCCGCAGGGAGTTCATCGAGAAGCACGCGCTCGACGTGAAGTTCCTCGACGTCTAGGAGGGGCCGAGATGGGCGTCCATGACCACAAGCACGAGGCGGAGAAGATCGGGCCGGTCGGGTTCGTGGTGATCACGACGAGCGACTCGAAGACGCTCGAGACGGATACGACCGGGAAGCTCGTGAAGCAGTTCATCGTCGACGCCGGGCATAAGGTCGTCTCGCACTCGGTCGTGAAGAACGACACGGCGGCCATCCGCCAGGCCGTCGAGGGGGCCCTGGCAGGCGAGGCCCAGTGCGTCATCACGACGGGGGGGACGGGGGTCGGGAAGAAGGACGTCACGCTCGAGGCGGTCACGCCACTCTTCGAGAAGACGTTGCCGGGGTTCGGGGAGCTGTACCGCCACCTCTCGTTCGACCAGATCGGCCCCTCGGCGATGCTCTCCCGCGCGCAGCTCGGGATCGTGAAGGGGAAGGTCGTCGTCAACATCCCCGGCAGCTCCGGCGGCGCGGAGGTGGGGATGAAGGATTTGCTCCTTCCAGAGATCGCGCACATCCTCAGCGTCGCGAGCAAGTAATCCCGCCGCTTCCCGGCGTCGGCCTGCCCCAATCGTATTCGTACTCGTACTCGTACTCGTGCTCGACGCCGCTTGGCACTATCTCCGCGCCAGGATCCTCTCGATCAGCTTGCAGATCATCTCCGCAATCCGCCGAAGCAACGCCTTGCCCTCGTTGACCACCTCCGGCGCCAAGGCCCTCCTCGCCACCAGCACATCGAGGCAGGCGGCGCATTCGAGAGCGGATCCACGCGAGATGTCCAGGAACTTGCAGCGGTCACGGCTGCCGCGCCGCCCGTTTCCCTCCGCGATGTTGAGGGTGATCGAGGATGAGGCCTGATCCAGGTGCTTTCGCGTGTCCAGCGAGCACTTCTCAAGAGGGCCATCGAGGAGGGTCCCTGCCCAGGCGTTGAAGCCGATGGAGATGCGGTAGACGTCGAGGCGTTCGTGATCGAAGAAGGATGTGTCCATGGTGGAACCCTTTCGAGTACGAGCACGAGTACGAGTACGAAGCCGGTTCGCGGAAGACCACCGCCACCGACCCCCGCGAAAAGAGGCCGCCCGGGGCGCGGGGGGTGGGCCCGCGACCCCGGGCAGCGAGAGGAGGTCAGCTTCCATTCGCGTAGGCCATGAGGACAGGTAGGACACACGGAGTGCCAGGTTCGCTCGATCCGCGCGATTTGAACGCATGGAGCATCGCCGCAATGGATTGCGTTGAAAGTGGGGTCGCGGCGAGGGTCTGCAAAGTGCTGGGTTTTCCAGCAGTGGCCCGATCGCACTGCTGGAAATGACGACTTAACTTGATCCCGCCCGCCCCCCGCGGGACGCTGCCCCCTCCCCATGAAGCTGATCGACCTCATCAACGAGTTGCCCCCGGAGATCCAGCGCGAGCTGGGCCAGGTCGGGCCGCGCGATTCCTACATCCCCCTCGGGCGGATCGAAATCCGGATCACCTCCCCCGAATACCTCAACGCCGTCCTCGCCAACCTCACCGCAATCGAGAAGGAGGTCCTTCGCGACGTCCTCTCCGAGGGCGGGGAATCCCTCCTCGCCGAGACAGAGCAGCGCCTCTCCCGCCTCGGTCCCCCCGAGGTCAAGACGGCCATCGCGGCGCTGCGGAGCCGCGCCCTCCTCTTCACCCCCCGCGCCGCGCGGCAGAAGGCCGGCGGCGACCTCCTCTTCCTCCCCCCCCAGAATTTCTCCCTCTGCCACGCCCGCGTCCCCGCCGAGCCCCGCCTCGGCCTCTGCCTGATCAAGGGCCTCGATCGCCGCGCCCTCGAGGCCCTCGTCTCGCGCTACCGCTGCCCGGTGACCGGCGACCTCGCGGCTTCGTACGTCTCCGCCTTCCGCGCCCACCTCCGCGACGAGGCGCGCCTCCGCGCGGCGATCGCCAGCCTCCCCGCCGAGGCCCTCCGCGCGCTCGAGCGACTCATGGATTCCGGCGGGCAGATGTCCCGCGACGACTGGATCGCCGCCTTCGTCCCGAAGGCCCAGCGCGCCCAATTCTGGACCCGCCCGTGGTCGCCCGAGAAGGAGCTGACCGATCGCGGCCTCGCCTTCACCCTCCCCATCTTCCACCCCCCCCTCGCCGTCATCCCCGCCGACGAGCGCGAGCGGTTCGCGAAGGTCCTCCTCCAATCCCGCCAGTCGGCCGTCGACACCGCCCTCGCGAAGGGGGATCTCGGACGGACGCCCGCGCGGACGGCGACGAACGAGGGGAACCTCCTCCGCGACCTGCGCGCCTTCCTCGCTGCCTCCGCCGCGGGGATCGTCCGCGCGACGCAGGCCGGGCAGGTCACCCGCGCCGACGTCAAGCGCCTTGCCCCTGCCTTCGCGCTGCTCCGCGACGAGGCCTACTACCCCGACTTCGTCGCCTCGCTCGGCCTCGCCCTCGGGATCGCCGCGATCGCCGAGGACGCCGCCGAGGAGCGCCGCGTCGTCGTCGCGGGGGAGGGCCCCGCGTTCTTCGAGGAGGGCTTCGCCGCCCACGAGCGGACCTTCCGCGCCTGGCTCGCGGGGAGGTTCTGGAACGAGGGCTCCCCCCGTCGCCTCATGGAGGGGGAGGCGGATAAGGACATCTTGATGGCCGCGAACCGCGTCCCCGTCATCCGGGCGCGCGAGGCCCTCCTCCGCGGCCTCGCCCTCTGCCCGCCGGGGCGCTGGATCCACCTCTCCGCGGTCCAGGCCCTTGCGCGCGAGATGGGGTACTTCGCCCTTTTTGAGACCGCGGACCCCGGCCCGCAAGCGGGCGCCCCCCCGCCTCCCGTCCCCCCAGCGGAGCTGCTCAGACGAATCGTCGCAGAGAGCCTCCTCTGGATCGGCGTCGTGCGCGTAGAGGAGGCCTCGGAGGACCCCGGCGTCTGCCTCACGCCGCTCGGCGCCGCGCTCCTTGGGAAGGCCCCGCGCCCGGAGGGGGAGGCCTGCCCGTCGGAGGAGAAGATCGTCGTGCAAGCGAGCCTCGAGATCCTCGCACCGGCCGCCTCCTTCGAGGTGGCCCGCGAGCTGTTCTCCTTCGCGGAGCCCGCAGGCGAGGGAAAATTCCGCCTCTCCCGCGAGTCGGTCCGCGGGCACCTCGATCGGGGCCGCCCCGCGGAGGAGATGATCGCCTTCCTCGAGTCGCACTCGCGGACGCCGCTTCCCGACGTGGTCCGCCGGCTCGTCGAGGAGGTCTCCACGCGCTACGGCCACATCCGCGTCGGGGAGGCGGAGGCGTACGTCGTCGTGGACGACTCGCACGTCCTCGAGGAGGTCCTTGCGAGCCGGAAGCTCTCCCCTCTCGTCGACCGCCGCCTGGGCCCGACGGTCGCCATCGTGAAGAAGCGGAATCTCGACACGCTCGTGAAGGCCCTCCGCGCCGCGGGGTACTTCCCCTCGGTCGACGAGGGAAGTTCCGCTTGACGCGACGGGGCCGGGGGGATACCGGAGGAGCCGACTTGCACAGGAGGAGAGGACGATGATCGCGCGGACGGTGGCCCTACTGCTCGCCCTGGTCGTGGCGGCCTCGGCCCAGGACGACAAGGCCAAGGCCGAATATGAGAAGAAGATCGCCGCGGCGAGGAAGAAGGCGGCGACCGAGTACGTCACGCTCGGGAAGTGGGCCGCGGAGAAGAAGGCCCACCACCTCGCCTGCCCGTGCTGGGAGCGGGCGATCGTCTACGACCCCGACGAGCCGACGGCGCGGAAGAACCTCGGCTTCAAGAAGGAGGGGGACGCCTGGGTCGAGATCCCCCGCTACGACATCCTCCGCGCCTACATGGGGCCGGGCGACAAGAAGGAGGCGATCCAGAACGAGTTCGACACGAAGAAGCCCAAGACCGAGAAGAAGCTCGCCGACGAGTACGCCAACGTGGGCAAGTTCGCGAAGGACAAGGGCATGACAGCGGAGGCCGACGCGTGCTTCCAGGAGGCGATCGTCTTCGATCCCGAGCACGAGGCGGCGCGGAAGGCCCTGGGGCACGTGAAGGAGAACGGCGTCTGGGTCTCTCCGGCGGACAAGGAGGCTCAGAAAGCGAACGCGGCGAAGGTCGCCGGCGCGGGCGAGGGGGAGGAGTGGAACGAGGAGACCGAGATCGAGAAGGCCCTCGGCCTCAAGCTCTCGAAGCGGAAGAGCGAGCGGTTCCACGTGTGGGCCTTCTACAGCGGGGACCCGCTCAAGAAGACAATCAAGCTCGCCGAGGCGGCGCAGACGGAGTTCTACGCGATTTTCGAGCTGTCGGCAGACACGCTGCTCGCCCCTCCGCCGATCGAGCTGATCATCCTCGAGACGCAGGACCACCACGGGCTGTTCATCGACGCCCTCTCGGGCTGCGCGGAGGAGAACAAGAAGTGGATGAAGTCGCTCGGCGGCTTCTATTCGTGGGAGCCCCCGCGCGGCGAGTGCTGGGCGGGGCCGTGGGGCCCGGACTACGGGATCGACTTCGCGATCCACGAAACGACGCACATCCTGTGGGCCTTCTACGCGAGGGAGCTTCTCGAACGGGCCTGGATCTTCGAGGGGCTCGCGTACTACATGAGCGCGAAGCTGAACAACACGGCGAGCACGTTCTGCATCGCGCAGCAGTCGGGGGCGATGGGGGGGAAGAGCATCGGGACGCCGCCGGGATGGAAGGCGCTCATCAAGGCGGGCCTGAAGGACGGGACGGACCCGGACATGAGGGCGACGCTGAACGCGGGGACGAACTCGCTCAATTCGTTGATGTGCGTGAAGGCCTGGAGCCTGCTCGACTGGTTCCTCTCGACGCGGAAGAAGGACTTCATGCGCTTCCTCGGGATGATGAAGAGCGGCACGCCGCAGGACCAGGCGATCATCGACGCCTTCGGAGGGAGCTACGACAAGCTCCAGTCCGACTGGGCTGCCTGGGTGAAGGCGAACTACTAGGATCCCGGTCCTTTTTTCCCGCACGAGCGGATTGCCCGCGCCGATGCCCTCGGCGCGGGTCCTGCCTGCCGCACGTCGGAACCCCGCGACTAAACATCCGGCTGTCCCGCTGCCGATACAGATCGCGGAGCAAGTCGCCATCAGCCAACATGTCACATCCGAGGAGGATGTTGAATGCACCCCCGAGCGATGCGCGGTGACCAGTCCCACGACCTCCGCGCGGCCCTTCTGAAGCGCGTGCAGGACCTGCGGGACGACATCGTGAAATGCATCTCCGAGCTCGACGACTCCCCTGCGGCGCCGTGGAACTACCCGTCCCAGGCGCTCATCGGAATCGCCGAGGAGGAGATCATCCTCAAACGCGTGCAGAACCACCTCGAAGACCCCACGACGGGCGTCGAGCAGCTCCGCAAGGCGGCGAGCTGGATCATGCAGCTCCAGGCCGTCGCGGAAGACCTGATGAAGGAGCTGCGCGAGGCGGGCGTGGCCGCCCGCCCCGTGATCTAGGCGGTTCCGCAATCCCTAAGTGAACGCATCCCGCTGTAAGACAGCGGGATGCGGCAGCGTCACGGCTTTCCCCTTCCGTCGGGGGTCGGCTAGCGCTGGGAGAGCGGCAGGAAGGCGCGGTGCGTCTTCCCGGTGTAGATCTGCCGCGGGCGATTGATCCGCGCCTCGCCGGTCTCGCGCATCTCCTTCCAGTGCGCGATCCAGCCCGGCATCCTCCCGAGGGCGAACATGACGGTGAACATGTTCGTCGGGATTCCCATCGCGCGGTACAGGATGCCGCTGTAGAAGTCGACGTTCGGGTACAGCTTCCTCTCCTTGAAGTAGCCGTCGGAGAGGGCGGCCTCCTCCAGGCCGCGCGCAATGTCGAGGAGCGGGTCCTTGACGCCGAGCTGCTTGAGGACCTTGTCCGCGGCCTCCTTCAGGATCACGCACCGCGGGTCGAAGTTCTTGTAGACGCGGTGCCCGAACCCCATCAGCTTGAAGCCGCTGTCCTTCTTCTTCGCCAGGTCGACGTACTTCTTCACCTCGCCGCCGTCCTTCTGGATCTCCTTCAGCATCTCGATCACGGCCTGATTCGCGCCGCCGTGCAGGCGTCCCCAGAGGGCGTCGATCCCCGCCGCGATGCTGGCGAAGATGTTCGCGCCGCTGGAGCAGACCATCCGCACCGTCGAGGTGGAGCAGTTCTGCTCGTGGTCGGCGTGGAGGATGAGGAGCTGGTTGAGGGCCTCCTCCCAGACGGGGTTCACCTCGTACGGCTCCGCGGGGACCGCGAACATCATCCGGAGGAAGTTCGCGGGGTACGAGAGGTTGTTCTGCGGGTAGATGAAGGGCTGGCCGATCGACTTCTTGTAGGCGAAGGCGGCGATCGTCTTCGTCTTGGCGAGGAGGCGGACCATGTTGGTCGCCTGCTCCTCCTCCGATTCGGGGTAGTAGGCGGAGAGGGAGGCGACCATGGCGGAGAGGATGGCCATCGGGTGGGCCTGCGGCGGGAAGCCCTCGAAGTACTTCTTCATGTCCTCGTGGATGAGCGAGTGGTGCGTGAGCTGGTAGCGCCACTGCTCGGCCTGCTGGCGGTTGGGCATCTCGCCGTGGAGGAGAAGGTAGCAGACCTCGGAGAACCGCGTCTCGCCGCGGGCGAGGTCCTGGATGTCGTAGCCGCGGTAGCGGAGGATCCCCTTCTCTCCGTCGATGAAGCAGATGGCGCTCTTGCAGGCGCCGGTGTTGGCGTAGCCGTCGTCGAGCGTGATCGCGCCGGAGGCTGCGCGGAGTTTCGAGACGTCGACGCCGACCTCCCCCTCGGAGCCGACAACGACGGGAAGCTCGTATTCCTTCCCGTCCAGGATGAGCTTGGCAGTGTTCGCCATGGTCGTTCCTCGCAACAGGCGGGGACGGGCAGGACTTCCCTGCCCGGACGGCGGATTATGGCAGAGAGGGGGATCCGGTTCCAGATCCACTGTTCCGTCCATCATCCTTCCGCGCCCGCGCCCGCGCCCGCGCCCGAAAACCGTTCTCCGTACCCGCGGCGCGTTCCCGTGCCCGTACCTGTGCCCGCCCGATCGCCCGGCGCCTCGGATGTGGACTTCGGGACGGGTTGGGATTGCGGGCGACGGGTCTCGGGCACGGGTGCGGGGAACGGGTCACGGGAAACGGGCACGGGAAACGGCGCGGCGGGCGCGGGCGCGGGCGCGGGCGCGGAGCGTGTCCACTTGGACCCAGTGTGCACAGTCTCGCGCGAGCCCTGGCGATTGGAGTGGATCCCACCCGATGGCCAGGGGTAGGATCCCCGTCGATTGCACAGAGGGAGGAGACATGCGAGGAGTCCGCCTCGTCCTCGCGGCCATCTGCGTTTGTGCCCTCTTCGCCCCCGCCGACCAGGAGCTTCCGCGGCCCCGGTTCGTCGTCGCGTCCGTCCAGGTCGCCTCGTTTGCGAGTTCCGTGCTTGCCGTCGCGCTCGAACCCCCATCGTCCCTGAAGATCGAGCTCGCCGTCACCTCGTCCAACCCGGCGGTCATACCCGTCCCGCCGACCGTCACCGCGTTGGAGGGCGCTTTCTACGCCTTCATCCCGATCATCCCCCAGAACAAGGGTGTTGCGACGTTGACCGTCACCATCGGCGGTGAGTCTTCCGCGTGCGATGTATCCAGCGATGGTCCGCACCTCGAACTCCCGCGAAAGCGTCTGGCGCACTTTGAGCTGACAGGCGTGACCGGGGAGGTTCTTTCGATCGAGGCGGAGAACACGCCAGACCCGGGGCAGAAGGACGCCGTGGCCCCCGTCGTGGAGCGTGACGGCGTGAAGGTACGCGGGCAATGGTCGAGCAACCAGGTCGTCGACTGGCCGTGCGAGGTCCCGCGCACCGGCTTCTACTACTTCACTGTGGACGGCTGCTGCGACGAGTTCCTGGACGTTCCGGAGTGCGGCGTCGTCCTCGACGGCAAGGGAGACCCGGTCGCGCGGGGGAAGATCTGGTCCTCCAAGGTGGAGGGATTCGTCCTGGAGCCGGCTGTCAAGCTGGAGGCAGGCAGGCACACCTTCTCGTTTCGCTTCCTGAACGACGCGTACGACCCGGAGACGAAACTCGACCGGAACCAGTACCTGGACCGGATGGCGATCGTCTGGGTCGGCGAAACCGCGCCGGACCACCTCGCGCCTCGGGTGAAGATCCTGGCCCCAGTCGACGGGCAGGAGCTCGGGAGCCCCGTCGACGTCCTCGTCGAGGCCTGGGACGACGTGGGGGTGTCCGAGGTGCGGTTGTACGTAAACGACGCGCTCGTCGTCACGGCACCAGGGCGCCGCCTCGCGCGTCGAATCGCCCCCCCCGTGGGAGCGTGCCGGCTCCGCGCCGTGGCCGTCGACTCTGCCGGGAACGAAAACGCAGACGTGTGCGAGGTGGTCCGCCTCCCATTCGACGGGCCTCCGATCGCCCCACCCGGCTGGATTGGCGCCTCCGAGGCGAAGGGAATGGAGGCGCGGCGCGAGTCGTCCTCGCCGACGGGAGCCTGTCTCGCCATGTACTCGAGCGAGCCCGTGCCGACCCTCACGGTCCAGTCCGAGCGCGAGGAAGAAGTCGAAGTGCGCGTGCTCGCCCGCGCGGACCTGTACCAGGGACCTCCTCGCGTCGAGGTGGAGGTGAATGGCCAGACGCTTGGCGCAGATGTGACCTCCACGGACTACCGTGAACTCCTCCTCGGTCGCGTCCGCCTTGGCGAGGGGGACAACCATGTCGTCGTTCGCTTCCCCAACGACGCGTACGGGGGGGCAGGCGACGCCGATCGGAATCTCTTCGTAGCGGCCATCGGATTCGGCGCACCGGTCGAGGACTCGGCCGCCCCGCGGGTCGAGCTCGTCAACGTCTCGAGGGTCCTCTCGGGGTCGGAGCTGATTCTCGCACGCGCGTCCGACAACGCCGCCGTGGCAAGTGTGGAGCTCCTCGTAAACGGAAAGCCTACGGGCTCCGTCGACTCGGTCGATCCGTTCGGGATGTGGCTCGACACCGAGCGCCTGGAACCCGGGCGGCACCGGCTTGCCGCGCGTGCCTGGGACGCCGCCGGAAACGAGGCGAGCTCGCCTGAAATCGAGGTCGAGGTTGTCCGCGCCTCGCACACCTCGCCGCTCTCGCGCACCGAGCGCGGAGCGCACCTCCTGAACCGCGTCGGGATGGGTTACTCGCGCGAAGCGCTGGAGCGGCTCCTGCTGATGGGCGAGGAGAGGTGGCTCGAACACGAGCTGGCTCGGCCCGACGCCCCCGCGATCGAGTGCGCGGAGTTCGAGCCCATCCGCGGAGACTACGGACGGCTCCTCATGGCCACAATCGCCCGCCTGAGGCGCCCCCGGGCCGAGGTCCGCGAACGGCTCGCGCTCTTCTGGGACAATCACTTCAGCACGTTCGTCCACAAGACGAACCCACAATCGGAGTGGAACGAGTACGGACGCTTCCGCGGGGACGCCCTCGGGCGGTTCCGCGACCTGCTCGACGCGAGCGCACACTCGGCCGTAATGCTGACCTACCTTGACAACCAGACGAACCGGAAGGGCCATCCGAACGAGAACTACGCCCGCGAGATCATGGAGCTGCACACGCTCGGCGTGCATGGGGGGTACACGCAGCGGGACGTGGAGCAGGTGACGCGGATCCTGACCGGCTGGGCCGCCGACGCCGGCGGCGACGTGTTCTCCTATGTCCCGCAGTTCCACGACGACGGGGAGAAGCGGGCCCTCGGCATGGTCTTTCCCCCAGGGGAGGGCGAGAAGGAGGGCGAGTGGCTCCTCGACGTGCTTGCAGCGCACCCCTCCACGGCGCGCTTCGTCTGCGGCAAGCTCGCCGCGATGTGGGTAAGTGACGACCCGCCCCCGGATCTGCTGGAGGCCATGTCGCAGGCGTTTCTCTCGAGCGGAGGGGACATCGCCGCGGTCCTCCGCGCCACGGTGGCGCACCCGGCCTTCTTCGATCGGAAGCACTTCGCGACCAAGGTCAAGGACCCGCTGGAGTTCGTGATGGGCCTCTCGCGCCACGGGGCGTGGGCGGGGGACCTGTGGGCGCTCGACCGCGGGATGGTGAGGCTGGGACGGCGGCTCTACGAGTGCCAGCCCCCCACGGGGTACAAGGAGCGCGCGGAGGAGTGGCTGAACAGCGCCGCGCTCCTCACGAGGTGGAACCTCGCGGAAGAGGCCGCCTCGCAGCTCCCGTTGGGCCGCGTCTTCCCGGGCGGCTGGGCGGACCGCCCCGTCGAGGCGCTCCTCGACGAGGCGTCCCTCTCGCTCCTGGGTCGGCCGCTCGCCCCCGATCGTCGCCGAATCGTCCTGGAGGCCCTGGACGGCACGGAAGGCGAGCGCCGCGTCCGAGCCCTGCTCGCGCTCATCCTCCAAATGCCCGAAGCACAGATGAATTGACCGCCCCATGGCCACTGATAGCAGATACCCGATAGCAGGTACCTGATACCCGATAGGACCGGCGAACCTATCGGGTATCGGGTATCTGCTATCGGGTATCTGCTATCGATCGTCTTCCCACACACACTCTCTTCTGGAGCACATTCCATGTCGTTGACCCGCCGCGATTTCCTCAAGGCCGCCTCCGCCAGCCTTCTCCTCGGCCCGCTCGCCGGCCGCGCGCTCGCCGAGCGCCCGCCCGCGCCCAAGGCCCTCGTCTCGATCTTCCTGCGCGGAGGCGCGGACGGCCTGAACCTCGTCGTCCCCTACAAGGACCCCGGCTACGCGGCCCTCCGCCGCGCGATCCGCATCCCCGCGCCCGGGACGGGCACCGGCCCCACGGCCATCGACCTGGACGGCTTCTTCGGCGTTCACCCCGCGCTGTCTCCCTTCGCGAGGCTCTTCTCCGAGAAGAAGCTCGCCATCGTCCACGCGGTCAGCTACCCGGAGGCGAACCGCTCCCACTTCGAGGAGCAGGACGTCTGGGAGACGGCCATCCCGAAGCCCGACGTCCGCGCGGACGGCTGGCTGAACCGCTGGCTCGGGACGCACGAGGGGTGCGGGCCGCTCCGCGCGGTCGCGCTGGGAGACACCCTCCCGAGGCAGCTCCGCGGCGCCGTGGGCGTCCAGTCGGTGCAGCGGATCGAGGAACTGCGCCTCTCCACGCCCGAGGACCGCCGCGCGCGGACGCTCGACGCGCTCGCGGGGGCCTACGCGGCCGGCGGGGAGGCGGGGGAGAAGGAGCGGGGCCTCGCTGAGACGGGGCAGGGGACGCTCTCGGGGATCGAGGCGCTCCGCGAGCTCGATCCGTCGACGTACGCGCCCGAGAACGGCGCGGCGTACCCGCAGACGGGGCTGGCGGGACGCCTCCGCCAGGCGGCGCAGCTCCTGAAGAGCGACGTCGGCGTCGAGGTGATCTCGACGGACCTCGGGGGCTGGGACACGCACCAGGACCAGGGAGGGGTGGCGGGGCAGCAGGCGAACCTCGCCAGGGAACTTTCGGAGGCGTGCGAGGCCTTCACGGCGGACATGGGCGGTCGAATGCGCGACGTGCTCGTCCTCGTTGCGAGCGAGTTCGGCCGTACGGGGGAGGAGAATGGCACGGGGGGCACCGACCACGGCCACGGGAACTGCCTCTTCCTGATCGGCGGCGGAGTCCTGGGAGGCCGCGTCCACGGCACCTGGCCAGGCCTGGCGAAGGACAAGCTCGTCGAGCAGCGGGACCTCGCGCACACGACCGACTTCCGTGACGTCTACGCGGAGGTGATCACCTACCACCTCGGCCGCACGCGCGCGGGCGCCATCCTGCCGGAGCATCGCCCGCGCCCGGTCGGCCTGTTTTACGTGTAGACGATGAAGAAGAAGATCGCGGTGATTGGGGACGTCCACGGGCACCGAGCGAGGCTCGAGCCGGTGCTGGAGAAACTCGCCTCGGAGGCGCCCGAGCTCGCCGTGCTCGTGGGAGACATCGGGGCCGACCCGCCCTACAGGGAGGGGCGGGAGGTCCACTGGGCCTCGGTGCGCGGAGTCATCGGCCGCGTCCGAGAGGTCCTCAAGGCCCCCGTGGTCTTCGTGCCCGGCAACCACGACCTCCCCGAGGCGCCGCCCGATGTCGATGCGATGAACCTGGACGGAAAGCTCGCGGAGGTCGCCGGCCTGCGGATCTTCGGCTTCGGAGGCGCCGGCCCCGCGCTGTTCGGGTTCCCCTACGAGTGGACCGACGCCGACGCCGAGAAGCGCCTCGTGACCCTCCTGCGAGGGGTCTCCGGGATCGACATCTTCCTCGCGCACGCGCCGCCCTTCGAGTCGAAGCTCGATCGGCTCAAGGGGGGCACCCCCGTCGGCAGCCGCGCCATCGCCGAGTGGATCGCGCGCACGCGGCCAAAACTCCTCCTCTGCGGCCATATCCACGAGTCGTGGGGGACCGACGTGTACGAGGGCGTCCCGTGCCTCAACGCCGGGGCCCTCGGAGAGCCCTACGGCCAGGAAATCGCCTGGATCGTCGAGTGGGAAGACGGCCCTCGACGCGTGCGGTCCTTCGAATGGAAGGGCGGCCGATTCACGGAGCGGGAGTGGCCGTTCGCGCGGTAGCTTGGAGGAGGGCTACTTTCGGCCCTCTCGTCGCAGCAAGGCCAGCTCCTCCTGGAGCTTCCGCGCGCGCTCTTCGGCGTCCGCGCGCGCCTTCGCCTCGGAGTCGCGCGCCTTTTCGGCGACCGCGCGCGCCTTCGCCTCGGAGTCGCGCGCCTTTTCGGCGACCGCGCGAGCCCTAGCCTCAGAGTCGCGTGCCTTCTCGGCGTCCGCGCGCGCCTTTGCCTCTTCCCGGAGTGCGGCCTCCGCCTCCTTCAGTCCGCGGAGTTCTCGTCCTGTCTTGGGGTCTACCAGCCGGAGGACTCCCTCCTTGTCCACCAGCTCCAGCCCCAGCTCCCGGCTCGCAACCCGCCCATCCACGACCAATCGCTGGACATACTTGTCGCCCTTGAGCTCCCAGGCCTTCATCCGCCCGGGCAGGTAGTCCAGGAGCGGGTCGTAGATGTAGTACTCCTTCACCTTCAATACGTCTCGGTACAGCTCGAGCTTCCGCCCCAGGTCCTCTCGCTTGGTCTCGTCGCTAGAGACCTCGATCACGACGCACGGCGCCCGGTCGCTTTCCTCCCACGTCTTGTACACCCTGCGCTTGCCCTTCACCACGCCCTTCACGACGAGCACGTCGGGACTGACCCTCTTTCGCGTGTTTCCCTTCTCCCAGTAGAGGAAGAGGTTTCCCGAGACGTACACCCGAGGTTCCTTCTCGTATCGTTGGTCCAGGGCATCGATCAGGTAGTTCATCTGAATCCGGTGGACGTCCGTCTCGGCCATGGGCATGCCGTCCGACTCGGGGTAGACGATCTCCCGGGTTCCGCGCGAGATTCGGTCCCGGGCTCGGAGCGCCTTCATCGGTACCTCCAACGCGCTGCATGCTACCGCTGCCGATCCTGCGGGTCAATCTCCCGCCCCCGCCGGGCCTCCTCCAAGCTGCGCCTGGCCCGCGGCGCGAGGGCGTGCTCGGGGTGCTCGGTCAGGAACCGGTCGAAGTCGTCGCTCGCGCCCCGTGCGTCTCCCAAGGCGAGACGCGCCACGCCCCTGAGGAACATCAACTCGCCTTCGTCCGGAAAACGCGCAAGACCGCTCTCAGCGAGGTACCGCAGACGCACCCATTCCTTCCGCTTCGCCAGGAGCCGCCCCGCGCTGATGTGGGCATCGCCGTCGATCGCCCCAGAACCGGCCGCGCTAAGAAACGCCTCGAGCGCCTTGTCCGTCTCCTTTCGCACCTGGTACAGCGAGCCGAGGTTGTACCATCCCTCGAACGACCTGGGGTCCGCGCGCACCGCCGCGAGGAAGTCCTCCAGACTCCCGTCCAGGTCCCCGGTGTCCATGCGCAGGTTTCCCCGCGCGATTCGCGCCTCCGCGCACTCCGGGGCGATGCGAATCGCCTCGTCGAGGAGCGCGGCTACCTGGCCCTGTCGACCGTCCGTCATCGCGTAGACGTCCGCCATCCCTACCATCGCGCGCGCCCGCGATCCGCGGTCCACCTCGGAGGCATTTCCGTACGAGGCGAGGGCGTCCTCGTTCCGTCCCACGCGACGATACGCCTCGCCCAGCGCCAGCCACGTCTCCGCGCTCCGCGGGTCCAGTTCCGCGGCCTTCTCGAGCTGCCGAGCCGCATCGTCGGTGCCCCGCTGCAGCAGCACCTTTCCGAGCAGGAGGTGCAGCTCGGCATAGCCCGGAAACACCTCGATCCCGCGAACAAGCGACGTCTCGGCCTCGGTGAGCCGGCCGAGCCCCGCCAGGGCGGCCGACTCGTGGTAGACCACGAACGCGTCGACGCGTCGCGCCGCGGCGATCTCCAGGTCCTCCATCGCCCCCGCGTAGTCGCCCTGCTTCAGCCGGACGACTCCCCGTCCGACGCGCGCGACCATGGATCCGGGATCATTGGCCAGGACCCGCGCGTACGCGGCTTCCGCGCCCGGGAGGTCTCCCTGGACCTCCTTCAGCCGTGCCTCGACGTGCAGCGTGGCGTTCGGTCCACACGGATCCCCCCGAGGGGAGCGGAGGAGCGATCGAAGTTCCTCTTCCCGTCGGAGGATCGCGTAGCCATCCGCGAGCAGGCAGACGACCTCGTCCGACCACGGGCGGAGCAGGTAGAGGAGCTCCAGGTCGCGCACCGCATCCTCGGGACGGGCCTCGATCAGGCGGAACGCGCGCCTCAGGAGCGCCTGATCGCCGATCGAGCCGGGTTCGCCCACCAGCTCCCCGTACCGCCGCATCGCCTCCCAGCGGTCCTTCCCGGAGAGGTCGGCCGTGGCCGCGGCGGCGAACCGACGCTCCTGGGACCCCTCGGGCGCGAAATGGAGGACCCGATCGAATACCAGGATCGCCTCGTCGCGGAGGGCTGTCGCGGACGAAGTCGCGCCCGCCGAGTCGAAGCCGCGGCCCGTGCGATAGGCCTCGTCGAGGGCGATCCCCAGGTGGAAGAGGGCCGCGAGGAAGTCGGGGTCGATCGCGAGAGCACGTCGGAACGCAAGAATCGCCTGCTCGCGCTCACCCTGGATCCACAGGAGCCGGCCTCGCACGGACTGGGCCTCGGCGGAGTCCGGCACGAGGGCCTCCATCCCGTCGCAGAGGACCTTCACGCGGTCGAGCGCGGAGCCGGCCGCGGTCGCGCCGGCCCGGAGCCGGATGTCGTCGACGTCGGTCAGCACCGCCTGTGCGCGCATCGCAAGCTCGTGCACGCGGCCCTCTGCCTCCGCCCGGGCCCGCAGCCCCCTGAGTCGCGCGGAGGCGGCGTCGGAGAGCCGCGAGGCCTCCTCGTGCCCCGGCCACAGGCGAACCGCGCCGCTGTAGCAGGTGAGCGCGTCCTCGAGGTCCCCCCTCGCCTCCGCCTCGCGTCCGAGCTCGCACAGGCGCGCGGCCTCCACGCGACGCGCGAGCCGCTGCAGCCCCAGGTACGCGCCGCTCCCGCCCAGCGCGACGACCGCAATTGCGAGCGCCACCGTGGCGAGGCGGTGCTTCGATGCCTTTTTCCGGAGGTAGTAGCCGAGCGAGGCGGGGCGCGCGAGGACCGGCTCGCCGCTCAGCCACCGGCCGAGGTCCTCCCCCAGCGCGGCCGCGGTCGGATACCGGCGGCGCGGGTCCTTCTCGAGCGCCTTCGCGCAGACGACACGCAGGTCGCGAGGCGAGTCGGGGGCGACGCGCGCGAGGGGAGGAGGGTCTTCCGCGACGATCCGTTGGAGGATGCGCAGCCCGTCGTCCCCATCGAAGGGCTTCTTCCCCGACAGCGCCTCGTACAGCATGACGCCGAGCGAGAAGACATCCGACTCCGGACCCGCCGGTTTCGCCGAGGCCTGCTCGGGGCTCATGTAGGCAGGCGTGCCGACGATCTGGCCGCTCGCCGTCATGTCGGCCAGCCCCCCCAGGAGGTCCTTGGCGAGGCCGAAGTCCGAAACGCGGGGATTGCCGTCCGTCTCCAGGAGCACATTCCCCGGCTTCAGGTCGCGGTGGATGACGCCCTGCGCGTGGGCATAACCGATCGCCTCGCAGATCAGGCGGAGACGGGTCACTTCTTCGCGAAGATCGGTCGGGCGTCCCTTCGCGAGCCGGTCTGCAAGCGAGCCCCCGGGCACGTACTCCATCGCGAGGTAGGGGGCGCCGTCGACCTCGCCGACCTCGTAGACCGTGACGAGGTTCGGGTGACGGAGCCGCGCGGAGAGACGGGCCTCGCGCAGGAACCGCTCGCGCATGGCGGCCGAGTCGACCGCCTCACCGGCGCGCACGACCTTCACCGCGACGGCTCGGGCGAGCGCAGGGTCCCACGCGAGGTGCACCTCGCCCATCCCGCCGGCGCCGAGCGCGCCGAGACGCAGAAACCTTCCAAAGCGCATCGACGGGTCCGCCTCCGCCCGGTGAATCGCCTCCAGGAGCTCGGCGGGCGGATTCACGACCTCCGCACGCGCGCCGGGGGGAGGCGAGACGAGCACGGTGGCCACCTCCCCCGTCGGCGCCACCGGGAGCGTCCAGAGGTGTCGCGCGGCCGCGAGGACCTCTCGCAGGGAGGAGGGGTGCGGCGTCGGGGAAGAAGAGTCCATCAGAGTCCGAACAACTCCCGCATCTCGACTTCCAGGTCCGAGGGATCCACGACAGAGTCCCTCACCTCCTCGATGAGGAGCGCCTTGTAGCGCTGTCTCGCCCAGTGGAGCGCGTTGGCGACGTCGTGGACCGCCTTCCCGGCCTCTCTTGCCAGGTCCTCGCGGCTCGGCGGGCCGCCTTCGGGGGGACGGATGTCCCGCTTGAAAAAGCAGGCGTAGGCCCACTCGCGTCCCTCGTCGCGCGCCTCGGCCTCCAATCGTCGCAGCGCCGCCCAGATCGTGGCACACCGCCAGTCGGCGTCCAGGAGGTCCTCCGGGGCCTTCCCCTCCGGGTCCGGTACGTCGGGAAAGGAGCCGTCGCGCCGCAACGCGTCCATCGACAGGAGTCGGCCCTCGGGGGAGCGCTTCTGCGCCGCCGCGTGCCGTTTCCGGTCGAGGAGGAAGTGCTTGAGCGTCACCCGGACGTAGGCCCGGAACCGGCCCCTCTCCGCGGAGACGCCCTGGAGGAAGTCCCCTTCCATGAAAGCGAGGAAGTACTCCTGCGTCAGGTCGTCGGCCTCGGTGGGGTTGGTCCGCCAACAGCGCCGGATGAAGTTGTGAACCGGGCCCCAGTAGGTCCGGAAGAGGCGCTCCAGCCCCTGGCGGTAGGCTGGGGCCGCGGGCTGCTGGCTCGCGCGGATCAGTCCCCAGCTCGTCATCGGGAAGGTCGAAGGCGTCGGATCCGGATCGGGTTCCGCCATCGTGCGCGCACCCCAGGAGTTACGACGCGATTCTACCACAGGCCCAAATCCGTTTTTCGGGAATCGCGCCTCGCGGGGTTGCGCTCTCTCTCGTGGCGGTGAGGGGGAACGGGTCGTGCGACCCGCCCTCCGCCGCAGGAAGCCCATTCGGAGGTGGAGCCATGCATCAGGAACGAAGGACACACGCCCGGACAGGAGTCATTTCGATCGCGGTGATCTTTCTCGCTCTGGGCACAAATGCGTCCCACGCCCAGGACAACTACGATCGTCGAATCGACCACAACCGGTATTTCGGCACCGAGAACTACGGGGTTCGCGCCGAGTCGATGGGGCACGTGATGCGGGAGAACGTCTTCATCCTGAGACGGTGCGCCGCGGAGGTCGTCCATCGTGACACGGTTCGGCTCTTCGGGCGGAATATCACGGCATTCTACGGGAAGGTGGCGGTCCTCGGGCAGAAGGTCGTCGTCGGGAATGCGACGGGCCGGGCGTGGGCGGAGGCCTCCCTTGTCAACGGTCGATTCACGTACACCCCGTTCGACGTGAACCTGCGCGAGGGCGTCGAGGTCTCCCCGAGCTGGTCCCACCACCGCGAGGTCCTTTCCTGGGGCCAGACGTTCTGGCTCGGCTTCATCCCCGTTCGCCTCGAGGTGTCGGCGGGCGGCGTGTTCGAGGTGTACGCCCGACGCACGAGGGTGACGAGCCGCGGGCTGTCGCCGACCATTCGTTCCACCATCGGGGCCAGCGCCTCCATCACGGGGCGGGGCTTCGCGGGCCTGGGAGCCGACATCGGCGTCCTGAGCGGCCGCGCCGGCGTCGAGCTTCGTCTCAACCTTGCCCAGGTGTCGCTGGAGTCGCCCTGCTCGGTGGGCTGGGATGGGGTGGACATGCCGGTCAACCTGGTATTCTCAAACCGCCTGATGATTCGCCTCACCGCTCAGGCGTGCGTCTTCAATCCGTTCACCTGGAGCGACGAGTGCACGCGGCCGCTGCACCTCACGCTCGTCGACCACACCTTCGCGGAGCACACCTGGCAGCTCGCGCGGTTCCAGATGCAGTAGTTCCACGACGCGGGGCCGCGCCCGTACGGTGCGGCCCCGCTTCCTTGCCCCGAGACTTCTCTTCCGGAGGTTCGAGCCATGGCCACGAAGACGTCATCCACTTCGAATCGACGGTTTCAATCCGGCCGTGCCTTTCTGCCCGTCCTGGGAACGCTCATCGTGATTGGGCTGCTCGCCTTCGCAGGCCGGCGTGACGCGAACGAACCGCGTCGCAGGGCCGCGGCGGTGCCCTCTTCGGCCTCCACGGTCGTCGAGGCCCCCGCCGGCAGGCGGATCGAGTCGACCGTGGCCGCCCTTCGCTACCGCTGGGTCGCGGGAGAGACCTGGCAGTACGCCTGCGGTTTCCGCCAGACCATGGAGCTCAGTCCCTCGCCCGCCTTCGTCGAGGCGATGGCCGCGGACGGGATGCGCATCGAGATGCCGCCCTCGGAGGGAGGCGCGCTTGAGCTCGCCGCGGGCCTGCGCGTTGCGGTGTACGCCGCGCTCGGGGAGGACTGGTTGGTTGGCTTCCGATTCCAGGACGTTCGGTTCCTGACCGGGGCCTCCTCGGCCCGCCTGGGGGACGAGGTCCTCGCCCGAATCGGCGCGCACGGCGAGGTCAGGGAGCTGCGATTCGCCGACGAGGTCGGTGGGCCGTCCAGAAACATGCTCAAGTCGCTCCTGGCGACGCATCGGATCGTCCTGTCGGAGGACGGGGCGAGCGCGTGGCAGGGGACCGAGGTGGACACGTTGGGAGAGTCGCGCGTCGCGTACGCCGCGACCCCCGCCGCGGACGGCCGCTCGTGGCTCATCGAGAAACAGCGCGCCTCGATCGACGTAGGCGTGCCCGAGACGACGGCCCGCGTGGAGGGAAAGACCCTCGCGACCCTCGCGACGGAGTCGGGGCGAATCGTCGAGGTGCGGTCGGACGAGACGATCGTCCTCGAGGGGAAGAACCAGCCATACCTGGTCCGCACCGGCGTGACGGCCTCGCTTGTGCTCGTTGATGCGGCGGGGACGATCGACGCGGCAGACGCGGATCGCGCTCGGGCGGAGTTCGAGGGCCGACGCGCCGGCGACTTCCGTCCCGAGGGGTTGCGCGAGGCGGGGAGCGCAGCGCGGTCCCGGTCGGAGCGCGACCTCGCGGCGAAGCTCACGCTCGACGGCGTGCTCGCGGGCATTGAGACGGCGTGCCGGACCGGACGCTGGAAGGCCGAGGCGTACGACCGGTTCCTCGACCTCCGCTCCCTCTTCCGCCAGGACGCGGGGGCCGTGAGCAAGGCGCTGACGCTGCTCACGGCGCCCGGGCTGTACTCCGAGGAGGTCTACAGCACGATGATCGACGCGCTCGGCGCCGCGGGCTCCGCGGCGGCCCAGGAGGCGCTGCTCTCGGTGATGGAGTCCGGTTCGGTCCCGATCGGACTTCGGGAAGCGGCCGTCCTGGCGGCGACCCAGATCGAGTCGCCCACGAACGGGTTCGTGTCAGGCCTCCGCCGCGTGGCGCGCGGGTCCGAGGGGGACCCGGTCGCGGCGAGGGCGCTGGAGACACTGGGGATCGCGGCGGCCTGGATGGCAGAGGCGGGGCAGGAGGAGGCCGCAGGGACGATCGTCGAGGAGCTGGAGCTCGCCCTTCAGCGGGCCACGGATGTGGGGCAGCGGCGCGCCGTGATCTTGGGGCTCGGGAACGCGGCCGCGACGCGGTCGGTGCAGGTCCTGGTGCGCGCCGCCGGACAGGAAGACGAGGGCGTCCGCGCCGCGGCTGCGCTGGCCCTTCGCGCCATCCCCGTGGTCGAGGCCCGCGAGACGCTTGGACGGCTGGCGACGGACGACGCCTCGGCGTCCGTTCGTCGCGCCGCGATGCAGGCGCTCGCGTTCGCGCCGGACACCTCCGCGGACGAGGTCGCCGAGAAGCTCCTCGCGCGCGACGGCGCGGACCTGGTCCGTTCGGAGGCCATCCAGTACATCGCGTCGGCCGTCGAGCGCAGGCCGGTCTGGGGACGGGCCCTTCTTGATCGCGCGGCGTCTTCCGACCCGTCTGACGAGGTGCGGACCCATGCGCGCCAGGCGGTCGAGGAACTGTCCCTCGCCCCGGGGCGGTAAGGAGGTCCGCGGCTGGAGCTGGAGTCGCGCCCCTACGGGCGTCACGTGGGGCCGTGACAGCCTTACGGCTGTCACTCCTTGCGCGCCCTTACGGGCGCGACTCCAGTAGGGCAACCTCCTCCTGGCCTGTCAGCGCTGGAGCGTGAAGGGGTCTGGGAGCGGCAGGGTCGTGCAGGGGCCCAGGTCCTCGAATGTCGCCGGGTGCGCCGCGTCGCCCTTCTTGATCGCGTCCAGGTCGCCCACGACGACCATCACCAGCTTCTCCGGGTGCAGGTACTCCTTCGCCACCCGCTTCACGTCGTCCAGCGTCACCTTCTCCACGTTCTCGCGGAAGCGCTCGTAGTACCCCTTTTCCCGCCCCGTCAGCTCGTCGTCCGCAAACGTCGTCACGATGTCCTTCTTCGACGCGAAGCGGTTCGGGAAGCTCTCGATGTAGTAGCTCTTCGCCCCCGACAACTCCTGCTCCGTCACGCCGTTCGCAATCGCCTTCGACATCTCCTCGATGCAGAGCTTCGCCGCGTACGCGCACGTCTCGCTCTTCGACTGGAACGCGATCCGGAACGTCCCTGGGTAGTACGTCCCCGGCTGGAAGCGGCTGTTCACGCTGTACGCCAGCCCCTCGTCCGAGCGAACCCGCCCCGTGATCCGGCTCGTGAAGCTCCCGCCCCCCAGGATGTAGTTGAGCAGCGTCGTCGCGTAGTGGTCCGGGTTCGTCCGATGGATCCCCAGGTGCCCGATCGAGACGCTCCCCTGGTTCACCCCCGGCTTGGGGAACATGTACACGCCCGGGACCGGCTCGTGCGTCGGCACCGGAATCGGCGCCGCTGCCTCCCCACGATCCTCCCACCCACGGAACGACGCCTCGAGCCTGGCGAGCATCTCCTCTCGCTTGAAGTCCCCCGCAACGGCCAGGATGACGTTCCTGGGGCAGAAGTACCGCGCGTGGAAGTCGACCAGCGTCTGCCTCGTGATCCCCTCGATCGAGGCCTTCGTCGCCAGGCGCGTCTCCGGGTGGCCCCCGTACATCAGGCGGTCCCACTCCCGGTCCTCGATGTTCGACGTCCGGTCGTTGCGCCCCTTCATCCTCGTCAGCGTCTCGGTCTTGTACAGGCCGATCCGCCCTTCGTCGAACCGGGGTCGCTGGAGCACGTCCACGAAAAGCCGGAGCGCCTCGTCCTCGTCCTTCGAGAGGCACGAGAGCGTCACCTGCCCCTTCGCCAGCTCGACCTGCGCGCCAATCGTCGCCGCCAGGAATGCCAGGCGGTCGTCGAGGTCCACGGGGGCCATCCCCTCGGTCCCGCCGTTCCGCATCTGGTCCCCCACGGCCGACGCCAGTCCCTCCTTCCCCTCCGGGTCGAGGTACGTCCCTACGCGGACCGTCGCCTGGACATCGAGCGTCGGCAGCTCGTGGTCCTCCGCGATGAAGACCACGATGCCGTTCGACAGCGTCGTGCGGAAGTCCTCCGGCCGCGGCGGTCGGTAGTCGAGCGGCGGGTACGTCAGCCCGTCCGGGTGCTTCGGCCCATCGGCCAACGCCGTCGCGGCGAGGGCCAGGGCAATCGCGATGAACGGCCTCATTGCTGCTTCTCCAGCTCGTTGAGCGTGTCCTCGGCCTTCTTTCTCAGCTCCGGGTTCTTCACCTCGGCCAGCCGCTGACGCGCCTGCTCGAGGATCGTCTGTCTCATTGCCGGGTCTTTGATGTCATTCCACATCCCCTTGATCCGGTTGAGGGCCTTCTCGACCATCGCCGTCTCGGGGTCGACGTTCGGGTCGGCCCCCTTTCGGCGGATCCACAGTGTGTTCCGCCCCTGCGCGGTGAGGTACTTCTTCGCGACCGCGCTCACCTCCTCGGGGGTGATCTTCTGCACCGCCTCGAGCTGCGCCTTCACGTCGCGCCACGACCCCGAGAGCTCCGAGCGCCCCACGATGAACGCCATTCCCATGTTCGACCGCATGAACTGGACCATCCGCGCGAGGATCTGATTCTTTGCCTTCTGGACCTCCTCCGCGGTCGGGGGCTGCGCCTTCAGCTCCTCGAGGACCGCGAGCGCCTCCCGTTCCACCTCGGCGGGATCGGCGTCGTCCTTCGGCTTCGCCGTAATGGCGAACGCGCCCGCCCATCGACGATGGTCGATCTGTGCGCCGGCCTCGAGCGCGATCTGCTTGTCGAGGACGAGCCGCTTGTACAGCCGCCCCGACTTCCCCTTGAGGACCCCCTCGAGCACCGACAGGGCGGGCTCGTCCGCGTGCCTCGCCGCCACGGTGTGCCACTGCACCTGGATCGACGGCTGCGCATCCGCCTCTGCGGCCATCCGCCTCTCGCCGACCTGCTCGGGCTCCTTGGTAGCCACCGGGGGAGGCGCCTTCGCGCCGCGGGGGATCCCCGCAAAGTACTGCTTCGCCAGCTCCTCCGCCCGCTTCGGATCGACGTCCCCGACGAGCACGGCGATCGCGTTGTTCGGGGCGTAGTACGTGCGGTAGTGCTCCTCGAGGTCGGCAGGCGTGAAGTTGTCGATGTCGCTCATCCAGCCGATCACGGGCCAGGAGTACGGGTGCGCCTCCCAGAACATCGCCTCGAACGCCTCGTTGATCCGCCCCGTCGGCGTGCTCTCGACCCTGAGGCGCCGCTCCTCCTTGACGACCTCGCGCTCGCTGTAGAACTCCCGCCAGACGGTGTTGGTCATCCGGTCGCTCTCCTGCCAGAAGAAGAGCTCGATCTTGTTCGCGGGCACCTCGACGAAGTACTGCGTGCTGTCCTCGCCCGTGCTCGCGTTCAGCGACGTCCCCCCGTTGCGCATGTAGCGCTCCCAGAGGTCGTCCTTGACGATGATCGCCTTCTGGTCCTTGGAGAGCTGCTCGTAGAACTCCGTCCACGCGGCGACGCGGCGGGTCAGCCCCTCGGGGACGGCGAGGCCCTTTCGCGTCTGCTCCTCGATCTGCACGCGGCCGCGGCGGATCTCCTCCCAGGTCGACTCGATGAGCCCGTTGTACATCCCGTCGGCCTCGAGGTCGGTGATGCCGAGGACGTTCGTCCCCTTGAACATCATGTGCTCGAGAAAGTGGGAGAGGCCCGTGATGCCCGGCCGCTCGTTGACCGACCCCACGCGGAACATCACCGCGCCGAAGACGCGCGGCGAGTCGTGCCGCTCGACGACGAGGAACTTCATCCCGTTGTCGAGGGAGAACTCATGGACCGCGAGGTCCTGGGCAGACGCCGCGGTCCAGCAAGCTGGCCCTGCCAGGGCGGCGAGGAGGAGGACGATCGCGCGGGGCATGGCACCCTCCTGGGGTTGGAAAGGGAGTGGTTATACGCGCCGGGCGGGCCGGTGTGAAGTCACAGCCGCTCCAGGAGCTCGCGGCGCCGCCGGTCGTACTCCAACTGCCCGATCTGTCCCGTCAGGCGCATGTCGACGAGCTGTTTGAGCTGCGACTTCACCTCGCGGGAGAGGTCGGGGACCTGCGCCTCGGGGACGACCGCGCCGAGCGGAATCGCGTCGGTGACGGCGCGCATGCCCTCGTGGATCGTGGGGGACTTCCGCTGCATCGGGATGCCGGGGCGGACGAACGGGCTCGGGCCGCTCTGGGGCCGCTCGGGCTCGACGTCCGTGAAGCAGAAGATCGTGTCGCCGATCTGAAGGCGGTCGTCCGGCGAGAGGGGCGCCTGGCCCCGGATCTGCATCCCGTTCAGGAACGTCCCATTGGGGGAGTTCAGGTCGAGGACGTAGAGGCGGTCGTCGGAGGGGTCGTGCCAGATCTGCGCGTGCTGTCGCGAGGCGCGCGGGTCGTCCACGGGGATGTCGTTCGTCGACTGCCTCCCGAGGAGGGCCTTCCCGGCGATCGGGAAGACCTTCCCCTCGCCGAGGCCCAGCTCCACGACGAGCCATCCCTTCGGGCGTGCGACCTGGACCGGCGTGCCGACCGCGGGGACCATGTCCGTGCGCTTGTCGGAGCTGGCGGGGCGCAGCTCCTTCCGCCGCTCCTGGATCTCCGTCAGTCGCTCGGCGTCGACGATGCCCATCCCGATGAGGATCTCCCCGAGGGGCTGCGGGATGCGGTCCTCGGAAGTGTACAGCTCCATCTGCTCGTCGAGGGCCACGCGGAGCTCGTCGGCCCCCACGACGCCCTCCTTCTCGAGGATCGCCGCGAGCAGCTCGTCGGCCTGCCGCATCCGGTAGAACTCCTGGGCAAGGAGGATCCGCTGGACCTGTCGGGAGGTGAGGAGCTGACGTCGCTGGCAGATCTCGCCGATCGTGGCCGCCTGGCCCTTGCCCCGGAGCGTCGCTTGCTCGGCGAGCGCGGCGCGGACGTCCTGGTCGCGGAGGAGTCCCGCCTTGATCGCCACCTGTCCGAACGAGAGATCGGCGTCGCCGGCCATGTCGCATCTCGCTTGTGCCGGCGGAGATTATGTCGAACCGGCACGCGGAAGTGAAGGTGGATTCCATTCCTGCCGATCTTAGAGGTAGGGGAGGTTGCCTCCGGGCACCACATGATCAGAATTGCCGTCGCCGAGCTTCCCGACACGCGGGAGTTCCCCTACGCGATCCTCCACGAGAGCGGAGAGGTCCTGCGGGAGGCGGGAGATCCCCTGACGCGCGAGGACGTGGATGCGATGCGCCAGGCGTCGATCGCGGACGTGTTCCTGGTGGAGCAGGACGACGACGTCTACATGGTCCGGAAGATGCTGCGCGCGCACCGGGTGCCCGTGGCGGCGCTCTCCCCGACGGACGAGCCGGACGACCCGCTCCTGGCGGTCCGCATCAACCTGCCGAAGCAGATGCGGCCGATGCGGTTCACGGACACGACGAAGACGCTCCTCCTCCGGAGCCAGGTCCGGGACGTGCTGGTCAAGAAGACGCCCGAGCAGCTCCGCGAGTGGCAGGTCTCGATCTACCGCACCGCGCTCGCCGCGCGCGAGGAGGTCCGGGCCGCCGCGGCGCGCGAGATGGCGCGCGAGCTCGCCCGCACGGCGCGTCCCAGCCTCTTTCCTCCCGAGCCGACGGAAGTCGATCCGCTACCGTAGGCCGTCGATCCAGCCCTGGGCCCTCGACCGGACCTGCTCGTCCGCGTCCGTCAGCGCCTCGTGCACGCAGGCTCGAACCCCGTCCGTCTCTTCGTAGGCGCACAGGGCCTCGAGCGCGGCGTCCCTGACGCCCGCGTCGGCATCAGACCGTCGAATCCCACCCAGCGCGGGGATGCAATCGGCGACCTCCTGCTCGGCCAGCGCGCGGACCGCGGAGGCCCGGACGGAGGCGCTTTCGTCGGCTCGCGCGACGCGAAGGAGCGCCGATGCGGCGGAGTCCGTACGGATCCCGCGCAGCGCGGACGCCGCCACTGCTCGCATCTCCCCGTTCGGGGAGGCTAGCGCCTCGACGATGGCCGCCTCTGCCGGCGCCAGACCCGCGTTCCCGACGGCGAGCAGCCAGGCGCCCTGGCCGTCCGGGGTCTCGGGGCGAATCTGCAGGAGGGCCTCCCCGGCCGACTGGCGGACCTCGGCGGTGGCCTCTCCTCCCGTGATGAACCCGAGCGCCTGAATTGCGAGACGCCAGGCCTCCCCGCTCTCGACCTTCGCAATGTCCGAAAGGGCCCGGATCGTCTCGGCGCGAGGGCATTCGACGAATCCGAGCGCCTCGATCGTCGCAAGACGGACGGAGTCGTCGCTGCGGTCGTCGCTCGCAAGGCGGATCAAGGCCTCCTCGGCGAACGACTGTCCGCTGATGGCCATCGCCATCGCCAGGACGCCAGCCTCCGAAGCATCCAGGCCGCCGGACAGGAGGAAGGAGACGCCCTCGGCAACCCGGTCGGGGCCCTCGGCGAAGAGGGCCTTCAGGTCGAGCAGGACCAGTCCTCCCTCCTCCTCGAGGCGGTCGGCGAGCCGGGCCGCGCGCAGCCGTTGCAGAACCTGGGCGAGCGTTTCGTTCGGATAGATGCGCCGCGAGGCCTGCGCGGCCCCGCCTACGGTCTCGGGAGCCAGGCTCGTGGACGTGACGAACCGTCCCTCGGGCAACGGGTCCGTCGCATGGACGGAAACCAGGTCGAGCGTGGTCTCCTGATGCCCGTCGATGACCAGGTTCCTGCCGGCGGTCGTGTCGAGGACGCGCGAGGTCTCCTCCCCGCGCAGCGTGACGAGGTTGCCCGCCGCGAAGTCGAATCGCGCGATCCACGCCCCTTCCAACTCGACCTTCGGTGCTGCGCAAGCCGACAGGGAGACCGCATGGCCATCCACATAGAGCGAGGTGTACGTCTTGCGTTTCTCGATGATCCCCTCCGTTCCTTCCACGCCGACGAACCGGTAGCGGGCCTCGTGTCGACCCGTCGGGTCGTCCTCCGAGGAGGTCCACACCTGCTCCTCCGCCCGGGGAAGGGTGAACGCGAGCGCGGAGAGGACGCCTCGCAGCAGGTTCCGCGCGGCCGGGTCCATGCCCTCCGGGAGGGACCACTCCATGGCGATGCCGCGCGAGTTGAAACGGCCGACGGCCTCCTGTTCGAGCTCGCGGGCGAGGTCCGGTAGATCGACGGAGACCTCTCCTCCCGTGGACATGGAGACCTCGCAACCATCCAGCCGGAATCCGAGACGAAACCCGTCCGGACCGGCCTCGCGCACGAGGATGTCGAGGCGCGCGCGGATTCGCTGTGTCGTGCGGGACGCGGACGATCCGTCCGTCGAAAGGGACGCGGCGGAGTCCACCGCCAGGCGATACGAGAGCGTCGTCCCTGTTTCGAAGGCGTAGGCTGCGCGAAGACGGCCCGACGCAGCGCCAGGAAGAAGGAAACGTGCCGCGGTGGGGGCCGCGTGGGCGACGCAGGAGGGCGTGGGCGCCCTGCGAACGGGCGCGTCAGGGCTTGAGAGGGTCGAGAGGAGCACGCAGCCGAGCGTCGTAGCCACGCCGAACGCGAGACAAGTCCTCGGGCTTCCCATGGTTCACCTCCGTCTTGACCTCGACCCGGCTCGGGACGCCCGGCCCCACGGCCGGGCATCCACGAACCACCCCTTCCGCCGTTCCCTCCGTCCGCCTCCTACAGGGCTCCCGACCAGCGATACACCTCGTACGTCCAAACCCGATAAGACCAAAGGATGGTGGACGCCCGGAACGGACCCGCTTCGGCGAAGGCCGAGATGGAGACCTCTCCCAGCAGCGTGCCGGTCAGCGTGTAGGAGAGCGACGTGTTCGAGAACGAGAAGGTCGCGACCTGCTCGATCCTCCCCTGGACGATCGTCGCGGTGCCCGCGAAGCCGGCCATGATGCGGAACCCACGGAAGCTGAGGCCGACCCCAGCGCGGAGCGTGAGGGCAAGACCCGCCTCGATCCCCGACTGGGCCGCGACCTGGCCCGTCCCGTACTGGATCCGCCCGTAGACGGACCCGCTCACCGAGATGTCGGCGGTGACGGTGACGGGAATGAAGCTCACCCACACCGTGGCGCTCGTGCCGAGGACGGGATAGCTGTACGTCGCTCGTCCGCCGAGCGCGATCGTGCGGCCCGCGAGATCGATTTCCAGCTCGATGACGGCCTCACGGCTGCTGGCGCGCTTGGAGGCGCGGTTCCGGGTGCTGACGGCCCGGTATTCCCTGCCGAGGAGCGTCACGGTCTTGTCGCGCACCTGCACTATCCTCGACTCACCGGTCTCCCTGGATACCCTGGCGGACTCGGACAGGCGGGCCCCGAGATTCGAGCTACCCACGCTCCTCGACGTCGAATGCTGCCGCGTCTCGGCCGGCGACTCCTGAACGTGGATGGCGAGGATCAGGGCGACACACACGATCCCACGCAAGTACTGGCGCATCTTCCACCTCCTGTCGTTTGTTTCCCTGGCGGCCGCGCGGAACCGCTCCGCGTCGACCGTCTCACTCCCTGAATACGGGTCCGTGCCCTGCGTCTTACGGAGATTCCGGAACAGATCCAGGAGGCGTTCGCGGGGGAGCTTGCGCAGCGTCCCGTCCGCGGATAGAGTGCGCCGCGTGGGAGCCCATCGATGGACGTCTCTCCCGACAGCGCAGCCGCCGCCTTCCCCAGCACCCGGCTCTCGCTCGTGCAGCTCGCGGCGAACCCCGGACACCCGGACTACCGGGCCGCGTGGGAGCGCTTCTTCCGCTGCTATTGGCCGCCGCTCTATGCCTGGCTCAGGCGCAGCGGCAGCTCACGTCAGGACGCCCTCGACCTCCTCCAGGACTTCTTCGTGAAGGGGATCGAGGACCCGGTGCTCGCGAAGTTCGACCCGGCGCGTGGACGCTTGCGGAGCTTCCTCCTGTCGTGCCTCCGCAACCAGCGCATCGACGCGGTTCGCCATCAGCAGGCCCGGCCGGATCGGCAGCCGATCCCCTTCCTGTCGGGCGAAGGGATCGAGATGGACATCGCTGATCCGTCCCCGCTCGATCCGGACGCCGCCTTCGAGCAGGAGTGGGCCGGCCGCGTCCTCTCGCAGGCCATTGCGGCCGCGGAGGAGCGCTTCCGCGTCGCGGACGACGCGTCCTCGATCCGCGTGCTCCACGAGTGGGTCCTCCCGTCGGAGCGGCCTCCGGTCGACCAGCTCGCCGATTCCCTCTCGATGACGCCGGGCACGCTCTACACCCGGGCGACACGCGTTCGGCAAGCGGTCCAGGGCGAGGTCTTCGCCCTGGTGGAGGTGTACGCGGGCCAGGGCGCGGGGGCGCGCGGGGAGGTCGAGGACCTGCTCGCCATTCTCGCCGGCGGCGCCGCATGAGCGCGCCCGACCGGGACAAGCCCCTCAAGCCGGGGCTCGCGCGGGCGGCAATCGAGATGCTGGGGGATCTCCGCCGGGGCGAGGTCCACCCCGACGCCCCGACGGTGGCCGCGCCGCTGCCGGACTCCGCGACTCCGCCGACGTTGCGCTCGGATACGGGCGCGGTGTGGCGCCCCAGGGTGCCGCGCAGCCTCGGGCCGTACGACCTCCTCGAGGAGCTCGGCCACGGCGGTATGGGCGTCGTCTACCGCGCGAGGCACATGCACCTCGGGACCATTCGCGTCGTGAAGGTGCTGATCGCGGGGGAGCACGCCTCGGTCGAGTCGATCATGCGCTTCCAGAGGGAGGCGGCGGCGGTCGCGCGGATGGGGAAGCACCCGAACATCGTCTCCGTGCACGATCTCGGGGAGGAGCGCGGGATTGCCTGGTATGCGATGGAGTTCGTGGAGGGGAAGGCCCTCCGCGACCGGCTGAAGGAGAAGGAGTACGGGCCGGAGGACGCAGCGCGGCTCATGGAGAAGGTGGCGCGGGCGCTGCACTACGCCCATGGTCACGGGATCGTGCACCGGGACGTGAAGCCTGAGAACATCGTGGTGGGGGAGAACGGCGAGCCGCAGGTGATGGACTTCGGGCTGGCGAGGGACGTGGAGTCGCACGCGAAGCTCTCGGTGGTCGGGGCGGCGATGGGGACGCCGAACTACATGGCCCCCGAGCAGGTGGAGGGAAAGCACCAGGAGTGCGACGCGCGGACGGACGTGTACGCGGTGGGGGCGACGCTGTACGAGGTCCTGACGGGGGCGTTCGCCCATCCGGGGCACGCGGTGGCGCAGGTGTTCGAGCACATCCGCCGCGGGGACATCGTTCCGCCGAGACGGCTCCGCCCCGCTGCCCCGTGGGAGCTGGAGGCCATCTGCATGAAGTGCCTCCAGCGTGACCCGGCGCAACGATACCAGGACGCCCAGGAACTCGCGGACGACCTGGCGCGCTATGTCGCGGGCGATCCGATCCGGGCGAGGCGCCTCACCGTGGCGCGCGCCGCGACCAAGTGGCTCATTCGTCGCTGGAGACCCATCGTCGCGGGCCTCCTCGTCATCCTGGCTTCGGGCGCGGGAACGGTCTGGCTCGTCGGGGAGGTCCAGGCGCGCCGCCAACGGACACGTGAAGAGGAACATGGGAAGGTCGTAGGGCTCCTCGCCGCGGAGCACCTTCCCCCGGCCGGCCAGGCCTTCACGGAAGCGGAGAAGCTCATCCGCTCCGGTGTTCCACTGACGGATCCCCGTGCCGCCGCACTCCTCCGCTCCGCGGCCACACACTGTTCCCGCGTTCTCGACGTGGAGCCCAATCACGAGTCCGCCCTGTCGCTCCGCGCGCAGGCGAGGTTCCTCCAGGGAGACCTGTCAGGCTCGCTCCGCGACTACGACGCCGTGCTGGGCCTCCTCGCCGAACGCAAGGAGGTTGACGGTCCGACCTACCATGCCATCGCGCGCGGGTACATGACGCTGCTCGATCCGAAGGCGCGTGCCGGCTGGATTCAGATGGTCCAGACGAACGTCAAGAAGACCCTGGAGACGGAGCCTCAAGACTACGTGTTGCTCCGGGACATGGACGACTGGCTCCGGAGGATCAAGGAAATCGACCCGGGGAACTCGATCGAGTGCGACGAGGCGCTCGAATGGGTCCGCGGCGCTCGGGAAGAGGCCAAGGCGGACGAGGAACGTAAAAAGGGAGACACGTCGTCGGAGCCCAACCGGTAGCCCACCCCTCCGAACTTGCGAACCCTCGGCGGCAGGGCTAGACTTCCCCGGCGCATGGACAGGATGCAAGCTCCCGATCCGAATCGGCCCCTCAAGCCAGGCCTGGCGCGTGCCGCGAACGAAATGCTGGGGGACCTGCGACAGGGCGAAGTCCGCCCCGACGCGCCGACGGTAGCGGCCCCGCTGCCGGACTCCGCGACTCCGCCCACGTCGCGCGCGGACACCGGCGTGATGTGGCGGTCCAGGGTGCCTCGGAGCCTGGGTCCCTACGACCTCCTCGAGGAGCTGGGCCACGGCGGGATGGGCGTCGTCTATCGCGCGAGGCACATGCACCTCGGGACCCTCCGTGCCGTGAAGGTGCTGATCGCCGGCGAGCACGCCTCGGTCGAGTCGATCATGCGATTCCAGCGTGAGGCGGCGGCGGTCGCCCGGATGGGGAAGCACCCGAACATCGTCTCCGTGCACGACCTCGGGGAGGAGCGCGGGATCGCCTGGTACGCGATGGAGTACGTGGAAGGGAAGTCGCTCCGGGATCGGCTCAAGGAGAGGGCGTACCGGCCGGAAGAGGCGGCGCGGCTGGTCGAAAAGGTGGCGAGGGCGCTTCACTATGCGCACGGCCACGGGATCGTGCATCGAGACGTGAAGCCGGAGAACGTCGTCGTGCGGGAGGACGGGGACCCGCAGGTCATGGACTTCGGGCTTGCCAGGGACGTGGAATCGAACGCGAGGATCTCGGTGGTCGGGGCGGCGATGGGGACGCCGAACTACATGGCCCCCGAGCAGGTGGAGGGGAGACACCAGGAGTGCGACGCGCGGACGGACGTGTACTCGCTGGGGGCGACGCTGTACGAGATCCTGACGGGGGCGTTCGCGCATCCAGGGCACGCGGTGGCCCAGGTGTTCGAGCACATCCGACGCGGGGACATCGTCCCGCCAAGGCGGCTCCGGCCCGACGTTCCGAGGGACCTCGAGACCATCTGCCTGAAGTGCCTCGCGCCGGAGCGAGCGCGGCGCTACGCGACGGCCGAGGCCCTTGCGGACGACCTCGCGAGGTTCGTCTCGGGCGAGCCCATCATGGCGCGCAGGGTGGGCCTCGCGGAACGCGCCTGGAAACGGATGAGGCGGAACCGCGCCGTCAGCGCACTCGCCGTCGCGCTCCTCCTCACGCTCTTCGCCGCGCTCCTCTGGCGGCCCGTCAGCGAGTGGAACGCGGGACGGCAGGCAGCGAGCGAGAAGGCAAGACGTCTCGCTGTCGCGAGGGAAGGGGTCAATCGTGCGCAGGCGGCCCTGAATCGCGGGGCGGTGGAGGACGCCCGCGACCTCGCCGAGGCCGTCGTCAAGGAGTTCGAGTCGACAACGTCGCCGGACCCCGACTTTCCGTTTCCGGAGGCGCACGCCGTGATTGCCTCCGTTGCGAGACTGCAGCTCAACCGCCAGGAGGCGCTGCTCGAAGCCTTCCGCGCCTCGCGCGCCGCGATCGGGACCAGGTGGGAGGAGGCCTGTCGCCTCGACCTCGCCTGCCAGGTGTGTGAGACGGGGCAATTCGATCTCGCGAACGACCGCTTCGCTAGCGCAAGAGCGGAGAAGGGCCTGGTCGTGTCGCGTGAGGAGGCCGACACCCTAAGACGCGTTGCCGAGCTCCTCGCCTCGCGCGAGGAGGTCCCCATCCTGCCGCGGGTCTTCTGCGCCGGCGACGTCGATGGAGACGGACGCGACGAAGTCGTGGCGATCGGCCCGGGCGGAGCGGAGCTGAAGGTCCTTTCGTACGGGCGGAACGGCTTCGACGTCACTGCCTCGACCCCGATCCCACTTGAGATCCGCAAGACGGTCCGTGGACTCGACGTGATGGATGTCGACGGAAAGGCCCCGTCGGAGATCCTCGTCGCGGGGCAGACCGAGTCGCCCGAGAGGGGCCTCGTCCAGGTCCTGAGATCGGAGGATGGCCAGCTCCGCGTCGTTGCCGAGGGGGCATTGCCGGGCGGGACCCTGGATCGTCCCTTCGCCGTCGCCGACCTGGACGGGGACGGGACCCGCGAGCTGCTCGTCGGCCTGGGGGCCGGTGCCTATCGGGGAATCGTCGTGTTCTCCGTCGACGAGGCCTCGTGTCGGCTCACGACTCGCCTCTCCGTGGAGACCAAGGCCGACGTGTGGGAGCTATTCCGTCGCAAGAGGGAGGGACGGACCGAGATCCTCGCCTTTCTCGGAGCTTGGGGCGTGTGCCAGGTCTGGGCCCTTCGATTCGACCTCGGTGCCGCAACCGCGACCGTGGAGGCGTCGATCCCGGGCGCCAAGGAGTATCGCCTCGAAAGGAGGCTCGCGGAACAGGGAAAGGGACCACTCCTCATCGGCGCGCAGTGGACGGACGATGCGAGCCGGCCCCTACAGGAAGAGATGGGGAAGATCGAGTTCGGCCGCAACTACCTCCCCCCGGGGATCTACGAGGCCCCCGTCTCCCTGTCGAGCGCCGCAGACATCCGTGCGATGCCGCCGACGGAGGAGATCCCGGCCGTGGGGGAGATCGACGCCCGGCCCTGCCTCTTGTGGGACGCCAAAGGGGACTTCTGCTGGTCCATGGTCGTTCGCGACCTCGGCGGCGAGTCCCGCACGGCCATTCGGATCCACGAGCTCCGCAACGGCGAGTGGACGGAGATCGTTGGTTTCGATGCCGGCGAGAGGTGGACGATGTCCCCATGCTCCGCGGATCTCGACGGGGATGGCGACTCCGAACTGCTCATGAGGCTTGGCACGAGCTTCCAGGTGATCGGGACGAAACGCGAAACAGCCGATCGAGGAGGAAAGGAGGATGCCAACCCGACCCGGGCGTCCCTTCCATGGGCCTCGCGCAACCTGTCGATTGCCCAGGAGGCCGAAGCCCTTGGCCTCCATGACGAGGCGGCCAAGGGGTATCGCATCGCCCTGTCGGAAGCGAGCACGCTGGAAGAGGTGAGCCTCGGCGCCCAGGGGTTCCTTCGGACCCAGGTCGCCGCGGGGAGGCTCGCGGAGGCCTCGAACTTCCTCCTGGAACGGATCGCGGCGGCCCCCACGCTCCGCGCGCTGCTGGCAAGGCTCCTCCTGGATGCCGCCGAGGCGGCCGGTGAATGGCGCCTTGCGCTCGAGGCGGCCGACGCGCTGGCCATCGCTCCAGGGTTGTCCATCACCGAACACTCCGGCCTCGCGGAGCGGCGCGGACGACTGGCTCGCCTGGCGGATCCTCGCGTCGCCGCGGAGCTCTGCCGACCCGGAAATCCGCTCCCGATGCTGGCGACCTCGCCCCTGTGTGCCCGCCTGGGGGCGGATGGGTGCATCCAGTTCACGTGGCGCGCCCATGGTCGCGACGCGATCTTCTTCCCACTCGACTGCGACAAGATGGGTTTGCGGCTCTCGGGTCGGATCCAGCTCGATCGATTCGACTGGGGGGCCAACCTCGAATTGGGTGTGGTCCAGGGAGACCCATGGGTCTTCTCGAGGGAGGGTTGGGGCGAACCGGATGGCGGCGCCCCGCTTCCACGGCCCTGCGCGGAGAGCCTGTTTACGTTCATCGCCTTCGGTGAAACCTGGTCGCCGAACCGCGTGCTCGATCTACTTGCGCGTGAGAGCCACGGAGGGGGCTCCCGGCGGATGCGATCCCAGGTCGCGCTCGCCCCGGGCGAGCCGGCCGGGCTCCCGTGGATGCTGGAGTTCGCACCCCACCTGGAAACGCTGTTCGGGAGGCTGGAAGGCCCGCGGGGACAGGATGTGGCAAGCGTGTCGGGCGTGCACCTGACCGACGTCCGCCCGTACGTGCGGATCTCGGGTCACGGCGACGTGCGAAAGCTCGACTCCTGGGGAAGGGCGAGGATCGCGGGCTTGACGCTCTTCTCGGCGGGCGGAACCACCGGTCCCTACGAGCCTGAGCCCCGGTCCGCCGCGGAGCTGCTCTTCCTGGCGAACGGGCGTTGGATCCAGGGACGCACGTCCGATGCGCGACATCTCTACGATGCGGCCATCGCCGCGGGCGACGCCTGGAAGGCCGGGCAGGCCGCCCTCGTCGCGGCGGGCCTTCCGAGCACAAGCCGTGCCGGCTGGACCGAAGGCGCGATCCGCTGGGTGCCGGTCGACGCGCGGTTCTGGAGAGGACTCCTGAGGGCGGAGATGGAAGGGGTCGCCGCGGGACTGCCGGACCTGGACGAGGCCCAACGAAGAGACCCCGGGCGAGTGCGGGACCTGATCCGCCGCGCGGCCCTCCCGCTCATCGATCGCCCGGCGGCGACCGCGGCGCTCCGGGCGCTCCTCGAGCCAGAGACGGAGCCACGAGACTGGAAAACGGCCGGCGAGACCATCGTGAGCGAATGGGGCGCCGACGTTGCCGAGGCCCTCTTGAAGGACGTCGGGTACGGGGTCCAGCGACATTGTCGCGTGGAAAAGGCCCTCGACCCCGCGCGGGAAGGGGACGAGCTGGTGTCGTTCGACGGTGTCGACGTGAACGACTTCGGAGTGTACCGCCGGACCCGCGGGGCGGCCCTCGACGGGGGGAAGACCTCGGTGCCGCTCGTGCTCGTGCGGGAAGGAAAGAGGATCGAGGCGACGATCGATCCTCGCGATGGAATCTTCGACCTCGAACCCGTCACCCACGTCATCCGGGCTTCCGAGCGCTGACGCCCCGGCTCGTGGGCCCCTACGCCTCCACCCCCCAGAGGATCGACCCCAGTCTCAGAGAGGTCCCCACGGTCAGCGGCGCGCGGCTGCGCACACGCCAGGAGCGTGGCTCGCCCGGGTAGGTGATCACGGTGCCGACCTCCCCCCCGAGGTCGAGCACCCAGCACTGCCGCCGCGACACCAGGAAGGCCGCGTGCCTTCGGCCCATCCGGTTCCCGACGCGCCCGGCGTCCACGCGAAGCTGGCAGTCGTCCGCCCGCCCAAGCGTAACGAACCTCCCATCGAGCGCGAACACGGCGCCCTGCACCTCGGGAGAGACTCCGGAGAGCCGATACGACTCCCCGTGCTCGTCCATCCGCCAGTGCGGCTCTGTCAGGTCCGCCTCCTTCGCGAAGGTGGTGGGGTTGAAGGGCTCCTCCTTGGTGCGGGCGCGCGCAGCCTTCCAGGGCGCGCGCCAGCGGAGGAGTCCGACGATGGCGTCCGAGCCCTTCGGACGGCAGGGCCCGAACCAAGCGAAGCGGTCGGCGAGCGCCGGCGGCAGGAGCTCGTGCGCGTCGAGCGACACGATGACCTCATCGGCGTCCGCGTGGTCGCGCACCCGCGCCGCGATGTTGACCGCGCCCCCGCTGAGGCATTCGCGCTCGACGATCACGTCGCCGACATGGACCCCGATCCGGATCGCCAGCGTGGACTCCGTCTCCTTCCGCCAGGCGCGGAGCGCCTCCTGCATCGCCAGGGCCGACTCCACGGCGCGGACCGGGTCGCGGAACGCCCCGAAGACGGCGTCGCCGGCCCGCTCGATGAAGTGACCCCCGGCCTCGGCCAGGCAGCCGCGCAGGATCTCCTCGTGCGCGAGCGTCAGCTCGCGCGCCTTCTTGTCGCCGTGCCGCTCGAAGAGCCGGACGGAGTCCTTGATGTCGGTGAAGAGGAGCGCGACCTTTCCGCCCGAGGGGAAGCGCTCGAGAAGCCCCCCCGTCCTCGGGAGGCCGAGTCGGACCGTCAGGCGGCGTGTCTCCGTGGCGGCCACCTCCACCGCCGGGTGCATCGCCTCTCGCAGGTCCTCCTCGGTGAGGCCCAGGTCCGCGACGACGCGGTGGAGGAGGTTGTCGACCTCCGGGGAGATCGCCCCGTCGGCGCACGCCGCCTCCGCCAGCGCGGGGAGGTACTGCGCCGCGCGCTCTCGCGGGATCGGGGCGGGCGCGGACGACGTCCCCGCGCGGTTCTGAAGGGTCATCCTGATCACCTGGGATCGCGGGATGTCGAGTCGCTCCACGATGCGGTCGATGAACGCGAGGTGGGAAGACGACACCTCGTCGTGCCCTCCGAGCAGGCGGAAGACCCGCTCCAGAAAGGCCAGGTGGCCATCGCTCGTCCGTCCGGCGTTCACGCCCAGCTCCCATGCGACCTTCAGCGGTGGGGGATTCTACCGAATCGCCCGCGCGAAGTCCCGTCCGCGCACGCCCACGCGTGCGGCCATCGAATCGGAGACCCGGACTCCCTGCCCCATCGCTGTCGGCTTGCGTCCGCGCGGCCCCGGACGATAGACTCCCGTCCTACACAGCATGGACCCTACCACGGACAACTCACCCTCCGCGTTCCCGAGTACGCGGATCTCGCTCGTCCAGCTCGCCGCGAGCCCCGGCCGGCCGGGGTACCGCGAGGCGTGGGAGCGCTTCTTCCGCGACTACTGGCCGCCGCTCTACACCTGGCTGCGCCGGAAGGGGAACCAGCGACAGGACGCCATCGACCTCCTGCAGGACTTCTTCCTGAAGGGGATGGAGGGGCCCATGCTGGCGCACTATGACCCCTCCAAGGGCCGTCTGCGTGCGTTCCTCCTCTATTGCCTCAAGAATCACCGGGTCGGTGAATTCCGGAAAGAGGTGGCAAGGCCGGAGCACGGGGCCGTCCCGTTCCTCGTCATCGAGGGGACCGAGGAGGAGCCGATCGACCCCCTCTCGCTCGACCCGGACCGCGCGTTCGACGTCGAATGGGCCCGCCGCGTCTTCTCCCACGCCATCGCGGCCGTCGATGCCAGGTTCCAGGGTCAGACCGACGCCACCTCCCGCCGCGTCCTGCGCGAGTGGGTTCTCTGCGCGCAGCGGCCCCCCGTCAAGGTGGCCGCACGCATCTTCGGACTAAGCGAGGGGAGCCTCGCCGTCCGCGCCACGCGACTCCGCCAGGCCATTCGCGAGGAGCTCCTCGGCCAGGTCGCCTCGTACAGCGGCGACGGCCAGGGCGCCCGCGACGAGGTCGAGGAGATCCTCAGGCTCCTCACCGGCGACGCCCGCTAGCACATCGTCGCAGACCGTTCCGGTCCGAGACGTTGCGGAAATTCCAGAATTTGTCCTTAAGCAACGTAAGTCCCACGATCGGCGCGCATATTCCCTAAGGGAGGGACCAAGGAGGCGGGACGTGGACATGCGAAGCGCGGTGGGACGACGGGTCCGACGGCTGAGGCGGGACGTTCGCGGATGGACGCTCGCGGAGATGGCGAACGAGGTGGGGATCTCGCGCAGCTACTTGGAGAAGATCGAGTCGGGGAGGCGGGACCCGTCGATCGTCATCTGCGAGAGAGCGGCTGGGCTTCTCGGGGTGTCCCTGGTGGAACTGGTCGGCGACGGGGCAACGGGGTGGGACGGACTGGTGCTCGAAACGGTGGCCCGCTTCCGCGGGCTGGGCGTCGACCCGGAGGCGATCTCCGCGTGGCTCTCGAGGCGTCCGCGCCCGGAGCATCCGTGCGAGCAGGAATCTCCGGATCACGCACAAGAGCCGGCTGTGCCGATCCTCGTGGATAACGGTATGAGTGCGGGGTCCGGAAACGGTGAGGGAAGCTCCATGGCCAGGAAGGCCCCACGGCGCGACCGCATTGCGGTCAGCCTGGGAAGGCGGATCACGCGGCTCCGCCGCACGCTGCGTCCGATGGTGACGCAGGACGCACTCGCGGCGCGCATCGGCGTCTCCCGCGCGTACGTCTCGAAGCTGGAGCGTGGCGACGTCGACCTGCCGCTCTCGCTCGCGGCCAGGGTGGCGGCCGTCCTCCAGGTTCCGATCGGAAAGCTGGTCTGCGAGGACGGGAAGGGCGACGACGCAGAGAAGTGGCATCGCGTGGCGCTGGAGGCCTGCCGCACGTTCTCGGGGCTCGGCATGAAGCCCGAGGAGGCGGCCCCGTCGATCCGCTGGCTCACGAACCTCCTCGCCAGCTACATGCGGAAGGGGCTGAGGCGGAAGTAGGGGGCCTCACTTCTCCGTGAGCCCCTCCATCTGATCCAGGAGCTCGGTCAGGGACTCGGCCTGCCCCAGCGGACGGCTGGAGGCGATCGCGTCCGACGAGAGGGGACCCTCCACGCCCTGCGCGAGCCAGGCATCCCAGTGGCGGCGGGCCAGGGCGAGCACGTCGTTCCACGCCGCGTCGTCCTTCGCGAACTCCCGCACGGGCGCCGCCTCGTGGTCGCACCACTCGCGACCTGGGATCACGCCCTTCATCGTGAAGCGCCCGTCGCTCCCCGGCGCCTCGGTCAGCGACAGGTACGGCACGCCGTCCGCCGCGCAGGAGCGGCCCGCCGATCCGTCTTCGTCCTCGGGGTAGATGAGCGACACCGCGAGCTGCTGGGACTGCGGCCACGGGTGCTTGAGCATCGTCGACTCCACCGAGTACCACCCCGTCTCCGGCAGCCAGATCTCGACGATGTAGTGCGTCTGGAGCGGCCCTGACCAGACCGGGTAGCCCGAGAGCACCCTCGCCGGGATGCCGCACGCCCGGTAGACCCCCGCCGTCAGGTTCGCGCAGCTCGTGCACGAGCCCGGCTTGTCGAGCCCCTACAGCGCCGACAGGTCCCTCGCCTGCCCCTCCTGGTGCTTGTAGATGTCCGCGATCCGCGCCTGGACGCGCTCGACGAGGTCCGCGACGTCCTCCGCCCCGTCACGCAGATCCTTCGCCATCGACTTGAACCGCTCGTGCTTGCGCTGCACGCACCGCGTCGAGGCCAGCCACGGACGCGCCTCCTCGGGCGCTTCCTTCAGGCGATCCAGCCCCACGCCCACGGGCAGCGCGGGCGGCGTGCTCGGTCCGCACAGGACGTACGCCTCCCACTCCAGCGTGAACTTGTCTCCCTTGTCGAGGGACGGCAGCCGGACCTCGGCGACCCAGTCGTGCGGCTTCCGCTCGTAGACCCTCCACGTCCTCACCATCGCGCTCGGGTTCGCGCGCACCTCCCACGAGAGCGGCACCTGAGGCCCCCACGAGAGGGGGAGAGGGAAGAGCACCACGGGCTCGAAGGCGCGGTCGTGCGCCTCCACCTCGTACATCCCGCGCAGGCGGAAGATGCCCGGCTTGTCCTCGCCGGGCGCCGCCGCCGCTGCAGGCGCCGCGACTTCCGCCTTCTCCCCGGCCGTGAGCGTCACGTCGTCGAACCAGCACGCCCCCGTCCCGACGAGGAAGCAGAGGACCTCCAGCCGCTTCGTTGCCTCCGGCGGCACGAACTCGCACGTGATCTCCTTCCAGTCCGTGGTGCCCGAGACGTCGCGGGTCCCCTGCGTCGTTCCGAAGGCCACCACCTCGCCGGCCTCGTCAGCGCAGCGGATGCAGACGATGACGTTCCCGTCGACCTCCTCGGCCTTCACCCAGGCAGAGAGGCGGTAGGAGCGCCGCGTCGGCGGGTCGGAGACGTGCTGGCGCCAGACCCAGACCCCGCTCCCCTCGACCGTGGAGGCGATGCGGATGCACGCGGAGCCGTCGCGCCCCTCGCCCTCGCGGCGCTCCGAGGTCACGCCGTCCGAGCCCTCGGCCTGGTTGTACCATCCGCCCGCGGCGTCGTCCGCGGCCTCAGCCTCGAACCCCGGGTCCGAGAGCACCTGCACCGGCGTCGGGTCCTCGGCGAATGCCAGCGTCACCGCCACGAGCGCGACCCATGTCCTCATCATCGCTCCTCCTCCTTCACCGGTTGCACCGTGACCTCGACCTCGGTCGTCTCCCCCTCGGTCGCGCTGAACTCAAAGACAACCCGCCCCGCGGCGGAGTCGACCTCGCCCCGGTACGACCCGCTCGCAAGGCCGCCGCGCGTGATGAAGCCATCCCAGTCCGATTCCGTCCGCGACGGGTCGGCCCAGTCGCCCGGGGCAGGGTCGATCGGCTCGCCAAACGCGTCCCTTACGACGAGCGCCGCGTGCTCCACCAGGTTGCCCGAGTCGTCTTTGACGTGTACGCGGACCTTGCCCTCTGGACCGAGGATGAACTCGACGCGTTCGAGCGCATCGCTGGCGTCGACCACCTTCGATTGCTGCGCCCGATCGCGCGCGTGGACCGTGACTCGGTATCGCCCGTGCGGGATCCCCTCGACGAGGAACAGTCCGTGGTTGTTCGTGATCACGCGCTGGTCGCGCCCGAGGACCGGCTCGCCCGACAGGACCTGCCGCACGGTGGCGTCCGCCCCTTCGATCGGGAGTCCAGTGTCGTTGAACACGAACCCGGCGATCATCACGGGGTCCCCCAGGTAGATGTCGACGCCCTCCGCCGAGCCGCGCTCGGGGATGGCCACCGGGCCGTGGATCCTCGTCCCAAGCTTGGCGTGCACCACGTGGATCCAGTACTCCCCGCCCTTCAGCCCCGTCAGCTCGTACCTCCCCCCTACGTCCGTCAGCGTCTCCGTGACCCAGCCCGCCGCGTGTTGGGAGAGATCGGCCTTCGGGTCGCCCGATCGGTACACCTCGACCGTTGCGGCCTGCGTGGGCCTCTGCTGCCGCCCCTCGTAGACCCGCCCCGAGAGGATGCCCTCGCCGAGCGGGATGTCGTATCGCAGCTCCTTCAGCCCCTCGGGAACCCAGATCCGGTAGTCGTGGTTCCCCACGCGCCCCACGATCGCCCCCGGCGGTACGCCGAGAACCTCGTAGTTCCCCTGCTCGTCGGTCTTCGCGAACGTCGTGGCGACGTCGGCACCGTGCTCGGGCGAGAAGAAGGAGAGCTGCGTGTCGGCCACGGGGCGTCCCCCTCGGGAGACCCAGCCAAACAGGCGCACGCCCGAGGCGACCGAGGAATCAACCTGCGGCTGGGATTCGGGATTTCGTTCGGATCTGGGATTTTGGATCTGGATTTCCGTCGTCGCCCCGTTCGCGTCGGCCGGTGATCCGCCGGGCGCGGGCAGGACGTCTCCCGTCGCCTTCGTCGCTCCCGCCGGCCGCGTGCGCTCACTCTGCGAGGCGACCCGGACTGCCGCGGCAACCGCGATGAAGAGCGCCGCGGCGACCAGGAGCCATCCCCATCGGCTTGTCATTCGCTATTTCCCTCCCTGCCGGATCCGCTCGACGAGGGCCTTCCACCGCGGGTCGGCCCGCAGCGAGGCGAGGTCGTCGTCCCCTTCGAGAGCCACGATGTTGTTCAGCCCCAGTCCTGCGGCCCTCTCCAGGCACGCGAACGCCTCGTCGCGCAGCCGGACCGCCTCCTCGGCGGAGGGCGTCGACGTCGGTCTTGCGCCCGGCGCAACGACCCCGATCGAGAGCAGCGAGTCGATGCACGCCAGGTTGTAGCACGCCGCCGCCAACGTGTCCCTCCGCAGCTTCGTCGTGGGCTTCTCGGTCCCCGCCCCCTCGAGGGCGCGTTCAAGGGGCCCGCGCGCCATCCGGTAGTTCCCCTCGGCCACGATGTGCGAGCCGCGCAGGCCGTCGAGGACCCACGGCGGCTCGCCCGCGGCCGCCAGCCGCTCCCGGGCGCGTTCCAGGTGCGCCTGCGCCACCGAGTGGCCCGGCTCGATCGCCAGGGCGCGCTCGTACGCCTTCGCGGCCTCGGCGTCCTCGCCCAGGAGTTCGTACACCGCACCGCGGTAGAGGTGCGGATCCGTGAGCGAGCCATCGAGCGCGATGGTGCGGTCGTACGCCTCGATCGCTTGTCGGCAAGCCTCGTGGTCCGTCTCTCCGCGGAGCGCGGCCGACTTCGCGAGGCCGTGCCAGGCGTCCCCGAGCACCACCTGGACCATCGGATCGTCCGGAAGCAGGCGGGCGGCCTCCCGCGCGTCCGCGAGCGACCGGTCGAACAGGCCCTCGGTCTCCATCCCCGTGACCGCGCGCAGCCACGCCACGGACTGCATGACGCCCGATCGTGTCATGAGGAGTTGCGGGTGCGAGGGCGCCCGCCGGACCGCCTCGTCGAGCTGGGCCACCGCCTCCGTGAGGAGCGGCTCCCCGTCCTGGCCGCCCTGGATCAGCAGGCCCGCGTACATTTGGAGCAGCTCCGCGTACCGGACGCGCGCATCGATGTCGTCCGGGTCCCGCCTGACGACCTCCGCGAAGTCGTCCATGGCGGCCCGGAAGGTCTCGTCGGGCGCCTCTCCGTGCGCCATCTGCTGGGCGCCGAGGACCACGCGCTGGACGGCGCGACTGAATCGCGACGCAGCGTCCTCCGGATGCGCCTGGAGGACGACATCCAGGTCCTCGATGGCCCCGCGGACGAGCTCCCGGACGTCCTCGCGACGGAGTGCCAGGAGGGTTGCCAACGTCCCACGCTGAAGGCCGCGGACGGCTCGATGCGTCGCGTCCCGGGGAGCGATCCGAATCGCCTCGTCAAACGCTGCGATCGACGCCCTCAGCTCCTCGATCGGGTCCTGTCCATTGGCTTGGAGGACCTGGACGCGCCTTGCGTGGGCCTCGCCGAGGCGGGCCTGGGTCAAGAGCTGGGGCGCGCCGCGAGCGAGGGCCCCTTTCAGGTCCAGGATCCCCAGGGCGATCTCCTCGTCGGCCTTCTCGCCGCGCGCCAGGAGGAGGTCGGCCAGGTTCAGCCTCGCCGTCGCGCGCCCCTCGTATCCCTTGGGGTCGTCCGGCGCGGTCCGGACCATCGCATCGAACTCGGCGAGGCCCCGCGCGAAGGAGGCGCGGAAGTCCCCCTCGTGGGCCTCCTCCCACCTCCCCACCTGGAGCCAGGCCAGGCCGAGGTTGTACCTGGCCTTCGCGAGCGATGGTTGGGCGGCGATTGCCTCCGCAAGAGCATCGATCCCCGCGCGGAAGTCCTCCCTCGGGTCGAGTCCCCGGGCCGCCTTCGCGGCGCCACGTTCGACATGGACCGTCGCCCGGGCGGCGATCCCCGACAGGTTCCCTGGAGCGAGGCGGAGGTAGGCGTCGAAGCCCTCGAGGGCCTCGGCGAGAAGCTGCTCGCCGTCCCCGCCGTGGATGCGCTCGGCGTGCCCGAGGCACATCTTGACCTGGGCGCGGTTGAAGACGGCGAACGCCTGTTGCGGCCCGGATGCGAGCGTGCGCTCGTAATCGGCCAGGGCGAGGCGGTACTCCTCGCGCGGGTCCTCCCCCTTCTGCTCGATCCACTCCCCCAGGCGCGCGTGCGCGTTGCCGCGGTTGTTCACCGCGAGCCCCGTTTCGGACGCCCGTCGCACGGCCTCCTCGAAGTCGGCGAGCGCCTTCTCGTACTGCTCCGTGGGGGAGACCCCCGCGTCGCGATCGACGTCCCCGAGGCAGAGCCGCGTGTTTCCGCGGTTGTTGAGGGCGGAGCACGTCCCGGGGCGGAGCGCATCGGCGCGCGTGAAGGCCTCCAACGACTCCAGGAGGAAAGCGCGCGGGTCCTTCCTCGCGACGCGGGCGGCCAGGGCCTGGGCGTAGAGGACCTGCCCGAGCACGGTGTGCGCCTCCATCTGCTCGGGCCTCGCCGCGACCACCTCGCGGGCGTCCTCGAGGGCGAGGTCGATCTTCTCCTGGAGATAGCGCGCCCTCGACCGGGCGAGGAGGAGGCCGGGCTCGAAGGCGATCAGCTCCGGGCGCCCCAGGGCGTCGTCGAGGTGGCGCTCAGCGGCGGCGTAGTCCCCCTCCTGCATGGAGGTCATCGCCTCGATGGCGACGCCGAACCCCTCGGCCCCCTCCTCGCCGAAGATGCGCGCCTGCCTCGCCTGCGCAAGGAGCGGGGCGACGAGGTCGCGCTCCGCGGCGACGTCGGTCGGCGCCTCGGGGGCCGCGCCGATCTCGAGCCCCTGCTCGCCGATCGAGAGCTCGGGGAGCGGGTATTTCTCCGCGAACGCGGAGAAGTGGACGAGGGCCTCCATGAGGGGGCCGTACGGGACGTCGGGGTCGATCCGCGAGGCCTCCTGCATCCAGCGGATTCCCTCGTCGGGGTAGCCCGCGAGGCGCCTGGCCCACCCGGCGAAGGCGAGCATGGCGGCGCGCGACGTGGGGTCGTTGGGCGTCTCGTTCATGAAGGCCTCGACGTGCCTCCAGGCGCGCAGGTTCCTGGAGCGCAGCTCGTCGGCGGTGACGTCGGAGTAGGCCCAGCGCTCCATCTCGCGCAGTGGTCGATGGAGGCGGCCCCAGCGGCCGAGGACGCGGATCACGCAGCGGGACTTGCCGAGGAGGGCCTCGGCCTCGTCGGCGCGGCGCCGCTCGTCCTCCGCCTTGCGGTCCAGCCGGGTCAGCTCGTCGTCGGCCCAGCGGAGCCCGTCGATCGCCTCCGTGTTCGAGTGGTCGACCCGGCGCGCCTCCTGGAACATGTCGCGCGCCTCGCGCGGGCGGTTCTCGGCGCGGTACTTCCTGCCCATCTCGAGGGCGCCCGCGAGGGCCCCTGCGTCGCGGGTGTGGACGGCGAGGCCCCACGCGCCGATCCCGAGGGCGAGCACGGCGGCGATCGAGGTGGGGAGGACGACTCGCCAGTGCTTCACGGTGCGTCGGCGGAGGCGTTCGAGGGCGGACACAGGCCGCGCGTGCACGGGCTCGCCGATGCGGAAGCGGGCGAGGTCGTCGGCGAGGGCCTCGGCGGTGGTGTAGCGCCCCTCTCGGCGGACCTCGAGGCACTTGAGGCAGATGGTCTCGAGGTCCTGGGGGATGCCGGCGCGGAGCTTTGCGAGGGGGACGACGTCGCCGTCGAGGATGTCCTGGAGGAGCTCGGGCCAGGTCTCTCCGCGGTGGGGGGGGATGCCGGCGAGGCACTCGTAGAGGACGGCGCCGACCGCGTAGACGTCGGTGCGGGCATCGGTCTGGTCGACGAGGCCGCCTGCCTGCTCGGGGGACATGTACTCCGGGGTCCCCATGATGTCGCCGGTGACGCTCCACTGCTGGACGGAGCCCATGTCGCGGGCGAGGCCGAAGTCGACGACTTGGGGCTCGCCGTCCTCGCGGAGGAGGATGTTGTTGGGCTTGACGTCGCGGTGGATGAGGCCGTGCTCGTGGGCGAAGTGGAGGGCGCGGGCGACGCGCTCCATGAGCCCCGCGGCCTCGCGGAGGTCGAGGAGGCGCTCGCGGAGGACCTGGCGGAGGGGGCGTCCGACGATGAGCTCCATCGCGTAATAGGCGAGGGGGCCGTCCCAGCCGAGGTCGAAGACGTGGGCGATATTGGGGTGCTTCCCGAGGCGAGCGACGCCGGCGGCCTCGCGGTGGAAGCGGGCAATCGACTCCTCGGAGGCATGCTCGCCGGCGATGAGGACCTTGACGGCGCACTCGGTGCCAAGCGTGGCGTGGCGGGCGCGGAAGACGACGCCCATGCCGCCTCGGCCCAGCTCGCCGAGGAGGGTGTAGGGGCCGAGTCGCTCAGGGATCCGCGGCCCGGGGGTGTGGGCGGCTGGCGGGCCGGTGACGACGGTCTTCTCGAACGAGGATGTGTCGCCGTCGGCCGCTCGCACCAGGGTCGGCGCTTCCTGCGTGGACGGTGGGGATGTCGGCGGGTCCGCCTGGGGCGCCGGCGGCCTCGTGGGGGGCTTCGCGCTGTCGGGGCGGTCGGTCATGCATCCCTGCGGCGAGGATGCCACAGTCTACCGCGCCGGGGACGGCCGGTCACGTCCGGACGATCCACGATATGAACACGAGTACGGGGCGGATGATCGCGGCAGCCGCGGTCGAATCGAGGTAGACAGGGGCGCGCGAGGCGGCGTAGCCTATCGGCTGCCGAACAGAACCCCGCTTTCTGCCAGTCGCCTTCACTGAGCACGGCTCCAGCGGCGACGTCGTGGTGGTCCCCAAATGAACGAGCTCGTCGTTCGTGCACTCTTGAGCTGCATCGAGTTCTTCTCGCGAAGCGGGGAGGATGTTGTCAACCCTGACTCGGCCGTCCAGCAATTGGAGGAGATCGCAAGCTCGCTCAAGATGATGAGCCTGGAGGCCAGAGAGCGGTTCTGCGCCATTGTGGCGACTATCGCTGACAACGAAGAGGCCCAGGGAGCACCTGCGGAGCGAGTTAGGACTCGTGTCGAAATAACTGCTGGAAATCAGTAACACGACCGATGTAGAGGGTCGTGGAGTTCGCGACCCTTCGGGCGAAGTACAAGGCGTTCGCTTCCGCTCTGAATGAGCGCAGTCG
>Ga0080064_1000785_pt1 | contig 75458 bp, 13 predicted proteins | sample Subgrocontami54m_FD_69260 | JGI IMG/M metagenome (GOLD analysis project Ga0080064, IMG submission 69260) | Subsurface groundwater microbial communities from S. Glens Falls, New York, USA - GMW46 contaminated, 5.4 m (SPADES assembly) (version 2) ...
CTGGCACGTTTGACGTGCCGCCACGCCAGGTCACGGCCGGGGGTGGGTGCTGCGGATCGTGGGATTGTGGTGGGAATTCCTACTGCGCCGGGGCAGCCTGCTCGGGCGAGGAAGGCCGTGGGGTGTGTATTGAAGGAGAGAATCGGCCGCGGACGGCAACGGATGTTGCAGGGAACTTCTGTGCGGCGTTGGGTGAGGCGCAGTGCCAACAGGCCATAGCGGACCGGCCGCAATCATTTTTCAGCGACGCGGAGTATAAAGCGATCGCAGAAGGTGTGGACCCCAAAAAGATTATTGCCGATCTTAAAGCCGGTGTCGGCGTTGCCCTCACCGATGACGAAAAAAAGTTGCGTACAAGTGCCCAGGTGGCGGCCGGTCCAACGCCGGAGCCGGCAGGAGGAAGTGCCTGCGGCGGATGCGGCGGGCCCGGTCAGGGCGCCTGCGATGCTAATCCTAATGAAACCGGTATTACTTGTTCTTTCGGCTGTGATACCGGCTTCGTCTTCTGCAAAAGCACCGGGTCGTGCGCCGCAAGCTGCCCGGGCGGCAAAGAGGATGAAGATGTGGGACCCGAGGGTTCCAATGCGCTAGCCTATCAATCGGCCAAATACGACAAAGCGAAAGAAGCGGTTACGGGAGGAGCCGGTGGTACCGGAGGAGGCACGACGACTGCCGCCACGACAGAAAAAGTTGACCGCTCCGGATATAAATATCCCAACAGTTTCCGTCCCGGAGATAAAGGCTGCGCTATTTCGTGCAACTACTGCGACGGCTTCTGTGCCGATCCAGGAGGCGGCGGATGTAAAGAGCAAGCTCTAAATGTTTGTCCGGGCAAAACCGAAAAGGGCGAAACTGTGATAGCCGAAGTGGGGAACAAATGCTATACGCGTGATGGTCGCGAGTGTGTGAATGGGCAATATCTATTGGCCTACGACGAGTACGGAAATATTGAAATGGATATGTCTACGAAGGTCTACCAAGATTACCTTAAACGGCATACCAATTCCAAAGGCGAAATTACGAGTGAAGGAATTAAAATCGGGCTGACGCAAGCGATGATTGATAAAGCAAAGGACCATCTTGCTCCAGGAGGCGACTGCTTCAATGGTGGAAGTGCTACCGGTAGTCGTACACAATCCTGTTTTATCAATGCCACAGATCCGCTGTTAAATGCCATCACGTACGCGGCGATTAAGAAAGATCCCGAGCATAAACAAAACATTGGAACGTTTGCAAATGATCTGGGCATATCACTCAACGAAGCGTATGCGCTGCGCACGGAAATCGAGACCAATGTAAAAGTAAACCGAGCTTTTAATGATGCGCAAAATCTCATCGCCGGCGGCACGACGACCCAAGCCCTCCTTGATCTCAAGTCAAATATTCATATGACCGATGAGGAATGGAAGAAGTTTCAGGACAAACTTACCTATGAGCTGGTTGTCAAAGGAGATAATGAAAAAGTTCAAAAAGCCTGTTCGCTTGATGGAAACACTGACATACTTACCGGCGTTTGCCTTACCGTGTCCCTCGCGACGGGGAGATCATATCCCGATTCTGTGCTGCGCAACCAAATGATCGCAAGCCTGCCTCCGGATATGCGCGTGCGCGCACAAAGCGACCGTGATTTTTACCTCTACACCGAAGGCGGGCTTGAACAAATTAAAGATGCCTGCGGATCGAAATGCAAAGACGTAAAGACTATTCAAGCCTATCTGGACAATCTCTATAAACAGATGCCGGCCACCATTCAAGCCCAAGCCAATGCGGAGCGCATCTTCGATCTGGTCAGCCATCCCAGTCTTGCCCAGGAGTGGTGCCAGCTTGAGGGAAAATCCAACTGCACTGGGGCCGCCCTTACTGCGTATGTGCAGAATATGGCCAAGGGAACTTCGAGGGAACAGCAGGCGCTGGATACCTATAACGGGACACTTTTGGGTGAGTTTATGAAGTTTCAGGCAGATTGTGCCGCGGGTAACGATGGTAAAGTATGCGATCCGACGAAATTAAGTCAGCATACGATTGAGGGAACCGGATATTCCATGGATTATTTCGGATTATGTAAAACCGGTACGTGTAATCAGACGACGATAGACAAATATATCAATACTACTCTTCTGGGGAGTATCAAAGGCACACAGGCTCAAGAGCAGGCGCAGGATTCCCGGAACTACGCCATCGCCACATCCCCGGAGCTTGCCGCCGCTGGCTGTGCAGTAAGTAACGCAGATAGACCCGATATTCCAAAATCGTGTTCTCCGACACAGCTTACCAACTATACCAACCGTCTCATGGATGGCCTACCCCTTCCCATGAGGATTCAGGCCCAGGATGCCAACATTGTCAATGTGCTTTCTGATCCTAAGAAAGCCAATGACGCCTGTATCGCCGCCGGTGGCGGCAAGAATGCAGACGGTACGTGCAAGACATTATACGCGTTTCAACGAAGTGAAATAACCAGTATTCAGACTCCCGACACTGCCCGCGCTGCCAACGCTACGGTGCAAACCCTCAACATCATGGCCGCACTCACGGCTGATGATCCCGTCCGGGCATGCAGAGTGTTAAACGTCAACGGCGGACTTGGTTCCGGTTTTTCCTGCGGTACCAACGCCGAGACGGTCCGAAGTAATCTTCTGCCTCTTTTGGGCGACGCGCAGCGTGCCCAATTGCAGGCGGTGGTTGCAAATCAGGGGACACAGGCAACGCAGGAAACACAGGATGCCTACACTACTGCACTAAACGCCTGTCAGGAAAGCGGGGAAAAGGATTGTCCGGCCGCGGCGCGGAAAGTGGTAGTAGACGGTATTACAGGGAGTATCACCGATAAGAAAGAGGCAGCTGCTGCCATAGCACAAGCGCAAGTCGCCATGAATGAGATGGATGGGTACTGGGTGGCTTCTTTTTCTGATACCGAGATCATGAGCGCATGTAAAGAGCTTCTTTCCCGCTCCTCATCAAGCGGGGCGGCGGGTGCGTGCGCGATCGGGCCAGGTGGGAAAACACCGGAAGAGGTTCGCGCGTTTGTCCTCAACGCGTACATAAGAAATAGTGACGTCCGGCAGAAAGCGACAGTGAACGCCCAGAACAACAACCTCAAGCAATCGCTTGTCAATGCGTGGGAAGCGAGTCTTACGGGTAATCAGGCAGCTATCGACAGATACAACGCTGCCAAGGAGGCATTGATTGGTGCCGTGGGGGCAGTGGATGCGCTGGCTTTTGAGATGACGGTTAAATCATCCCCATTTGCCAAGGCCGCGTTGGATGCGTTTCAAAATTGTCTGGATACGGGCAAGCTCGATTGTACAGGAGATCCGGCCTATGTTCGGGCTATGGGGAATATTACATCTCAGGATGTGCGGGATGATGTAACTGCAAACGTGGATTCCATGCAGATCATGAACCGTTTGGTTGCCCAGTTTGAATCCGCGAGCGAAATACCTTCTCCCGACGCGCGTGAGCGGGCGCTTGAGAATTTTCAATATAGGCTTGCCGAACTGGCAAAAACGAAACCTGTTCTCGCAGGCGAGATCAGAGATGCGGTGAGTAATGCAGAAGCCAATAAAAGTGAGTACTACGCGCTGCGGGGGCAGGGCATCGTGGGTGACGGTCTGGCCGCATGGGAGGCGTATCAAAAGTCTCATCCGGACGCGACCACCGATGGATTTGCCAAGGAATGGAAAGATTGGAATCTGATGGCTGCCGCACTACAAGCTCGCGGTGTAACAGAAGGAGTCATTGCCGGATATTACGATGAGTTTAGCGCCGGTCGTTTGACTCCGAGCGAGTGGTTGAGTGAGGAGACGACCCCTAATCGTGCAGGCACCAGAAGTGTTAGCGTTGACACAACTCAAGTTGATCTTGTATACGGCAGCCTTGATGATGCTACGAAACAAGCTGGTGCCAAAGCTCTCGGATTAAGCATGCCGGAGTACGACACGTACCTGAAAGCCGAACTTGCCGACGCGTACAGTTGGTTGCCGTGGAGTAGTGGAGGGCAGCATGCGACGATTTCCAGAGGCGATCCGCTCATCAAAGACGCCCTCCTGCAAGGCATCATCACCGGAGACACGAGCACGGCGCAAAAATTGGATGATTTATGGAAGGAGAAGTCGCCTCCTGAACGCGGATGGAGTTCACTTACCAACTGGGTAACCGGTGGTTGGTCCGGTTATGCATGGGACAAAGATAAAAATGGCAATAAAGAAAACCAAGCGCTCGCCGAAATTGCCGCCCCGTATAGGGCAGCTGCTGCAGATATCGATTATAAACAGTTAACTGATGAAAAGAAGGCACTGTTTGTCGAGGGGATACTCTTGGAGGATAAAGCGAAGTGGGGTGACGTGAGCATGCAGGGCGCCAAGCGTGCATTTGAGGACGATCCGGATTGGTTGATCCGCGGGCTCATGGATGGGACGGTTAACATAGAAGACGTACGACGGATGGCCCAATATGCGCAGAGTCAATCCACAGGGTGGCGGGGTGTTTATATCAACACAACGCTGGATGATATTGCCAGGATTAGGAAAGATCAGGGGATTTTGGAAAGTACGCGCGCATCGCTTGGCCTAGTAGGAGAGTTAGTAAGTTATTTACCAAATAACATCTGTTTGTTCGGCTGCCTTTCCCAAAAAGACCAGGAAGCTGTCAATAAACGGTATGCAGCAGTATATAACAAGAGCTATTTGACTGATGCCACACCGGAAGAACTGGAGAAAGCCAATGCAAACGTCGCCGCCTACCTCAACGTTCAGGAGTCCCTGGGCAATGTGCTTCGCGGAGCGGAAGGGTGGCGGGACAGCGCCCAGACGGAAGGGCTCATGAACCGCGTGTCCATTCAACAGGCGGCATTAGGGAATGCAGATTACGTGGCCATTGAGCAGAATTTACAGCAATTAAGCGATGCCGAACGGGCGGCTTTGGGATTTATCAATTGGACGCACGGGGCCGCAACGAAGGGAGAAGTGATTCGAGCGCAGGCACTGCAAGATGGAGATTGGGTTGAATATGCGCGCGGCACGGTCATCGGCGGCGGGAAGCTCGCCGGGACATTGATGGCCGTTGCCGTGCCCGTTGCCGGCCTTGCCGGAACGACGACGGCCATTACCGGCCAGACGCTCATGAGCGCGGCAGGCACGGGACTAGGCCAGTATCTGGCCGGCGAAAGCTGGGCAGGGACAGCAGAAGCCTGCGGAGAGCGGGAGCGTCAGCTTGATCCGGGAGCCTGTACCCGTTCTGCCATGATGACCATCTTTATGACGACGTCTGCCGTTACGGGCGGGGCAGGACTTCTTAAAGGATCGACCATAGCCACGGCTGCAGACTACTCGACGGCGATGAAAGCCGTCTCTGGTCCAACGTCGGTAGCAACAAGCCGGGTGGCGCAAGGGCTCACGGGGCTGGAGGGGGCGCTTGGGACGAAAGCCGGGCAGGTGAGTCTCAATGTATTGGGCGTCGGGGCCTTTGGCGCGGAAGCACAAAACGTCTGCAGTAAAGAAGGATTTACCATCAATTGTGCTATTCAGGCAGGATTCACCGGCGTGACGCTGCTTCGGACGGTAAGCAACCTCGCAAAGTTCGCTCCCCAAAGCGTGCCCAATCGGATTATTGCCGGTACAGACTTGGGGGTCAACGGGCTGCTTTCGGCAAGCTCCTGTGCGGCAGCCATTGCCGGCGCCGCGCCGTTTGAAAGCTGCGCCACTGCCCTCATGTTTACCACGATGGCCGGCAATCACGCGATTGAAGCATTCAAAAAGCCCGGCGCCCACGGCCCGGGGACTGCAGAGGTGAAGGAGCCGGGGAAAGGGTACAAATCAGTACAAGAGGCAGTAAAAGAGTTTAATGGATTTTTTGATTCCAAAGGTAATGCAAAACTCATAGTAGATAATATAGAACTTTCCTATACAGATGCGGCCGGAAAACCTAAGAAGGTTACGGTCAGTGCTACGTCAACCGCGGCAAACAGAATAGCGCGGGAGCAACTTATTACTGATTTAGCATCTGCTACCACGGCTCGCAATAACGCCGTGCAAGCAGCAGAAGCTATAGCCAGACAGAAGCTTGATACATCAGCCGCCGCTGATGCGGTAAAACAAGCTAAAGAAGTGTTGTTTGATACCAATGGAAAGCCCAAAGTAACAGGCGAAGCGTTTGATACGGCTGCCCGCGCCCTCACGGATGCCAACGCCCGCTACCAGGGGGAAGTGGTGGTGATTCGGAAAGCACAGTCCTTGGATCCCGCGAAACATCCGGAGCTCAAAAGCGCTCTCGATGCGCTGCGGTCTGCAGATGCCAGCTCTTACGGCACTGCCATGGACAATCTTGTGCGCGCAAGCGACGCGGTTGAGTTCCGCGCCCCACGTCAGCAAGCGCTGAACGAAAAAATCAACGCCCTACGGGATGTGAAGCAGCAAGCCCAACAGGATCTTAAACTTGTCACGGTAGCACTTGAAGGTAGCCTAGCAGAGAAATTTGTAGCGGTTGCTGATCTCGTGACGAAAGGGATTGAAGCTAAAGATTTTCAATCTTATCGGGCCGAGAAAACAGCCGTGGTGGTTGCTGCTGACCGGCAGATTGCCGAGCTTACCCAAGCCCGTACCCAGGCCGGGACAGTACGAGGCAGGTTCGCTGATTGGGGTCGCGTCACCCCCGCCCAGCAATCAGTTGCCGATACCGTGGGCAAAAAGATCGTTACAGATATATTTGATACGGTAAATGCACAGCGCGCTATAGCAAACGCGCGCGGACAAGAGATCGACGTCGCCCGCGCCATTAAAGACATTCTTGCCGAACGAGGAAAGACTGGTAAATCGGGTATCTATGAAGCGGCTCTTGAAGAAGCGGTAAGGGAGTTTGGGTACGATTCTGCCCGCGCGAGCGAAATAGCTAGAACCATTTCAGACCGGATCATAGAACAACAACGTGCGATTGAATACGCCGCAGCGCAGGGTGTTTCCGGCGAAGCGGTCACTGGTAAACTGGACTTTGCCATCAGACCGAGAGGACTTGCCGCAATGCAAGAGGGTATTGCAGCCCGTCAAGTGTGGACGCGGGATGTGTGGAATGCTTCTGCTGAATCCGGCCAGGAGTTTGTGTGGGGCACCGTAGAAAAGCCCAGCAGCTTCCGGCTCTTTATCGACAAGATGGGTGATGGCCCGCTCAACCGCGCGCTTGCTGCAAGCGAAATGGCCCGTGTGTACAACCGTCAGGAAATTACCGGACTTACCGCAGATGCCAAAGTCGAAGGGGTAACCAGAGATGGAAAACCGGTTCAACTACGAGGCGCGGGCGAAACGCTTAAAAGCTTGACTGATACGTTATCCGGATCTCCCGATGGCGTGTATGAATTGACGATGGGAGGGGAAAAAGTACGTGTGGTCAAATACGGCGGAAAACTCTACGTAGGGAGTCAGAATAGTTCCGAAGCGGTTGCGAAAGCGTTTGCTACCAGAGAATCATTGACGGTCAAATCGCGGGTTACGGATATTCCGGTTGAGCCCGGCAAAAAAATTTCCGTCACGATTGGCACGGAAACGATAGAGGTCAATACATTTGGAGAACTTAAAGCGAAGCTTGCCGGCAAAAGCGGGGTTGCACGCGTCCGGATCGGTGGTCAGGATGTTCTCGTAGAAGTGCGCGTTGACGGAGAAATGTTTGTTGCCAAAAATGGAAATGATGGCAGGCCGCAGCTTATTGAGGACAAGATCGGGACTGAGTTTTGGATCGACGAGTCGATTGCCAAAACCAACAGTGCCAAGCGCGTCATTGCAGAGCTTAAACAGGGGATTGCGGATATTCAGGCGGCCAAAGGCGACCAAAAATTCTGGGGATTTGAAAAGGGAGAGAAAAACCAGATCCAGTACATCGCCGATGCCATCTTGGGTAGGGAGCCCGGCCAGCGTGGGACGCTGTATGAAGCCATCACCGGCATCGGGAAAACCACGACGATTATTCCCAGTGTGGCAGTTCTCAAGGCGCGAATTACCGGATCTCCGGTCGTCGTCATTCTCAATACGACGGCAGATGTCGCCGCATTTTTTAAAGATTCTCCACCCGAATTTTTTAAGAAGGTAGGGCAGAAAATCGTCGAGTTTGATGCTAACAATTTTAATCCCGGCAATCCCGCGCATACGAAAGCGCTTTCCGAAGCCAATATCATCGTGACGACCAAAGACGCGATCTTTGAGTCCATTAAGGGCAAACAGGGTGAGCCGTTTATCCGGAAAGCCAAAGGCGCCGTCCTCCTGGCCGACGAGGCGCAAAATACCCTGCGGCTGGAGATTGACTACATCATCACCCACGGCGGCCGTACGCGGCTTGCGGATCGTCCCGACGGGCAGAGTAAGATTGATCTCTTTACAGAGGTAATGAACGGGGAAACGCTTAAGAGTCTACGCGATATGGTAGCACGGGACGGTCTTGAGAAGACGCTCGATCAATTCGGCATCAGAGGAGTTGATGGCCGCGGCAAGATGGGGAATACGGACCTGCTAGCTCAAAGCTATCGCGATCTGGTCGAGCAGGCTATCGCCGCTACAGAAAAAGCGGTACCGGGCAGAGAAGCAGCGATCCGGGAATATCTGAAAGCCAACGGTCTTGAGCCTGGTCAGCCGGTCACGAGCGAGCAGGTGTTTGCCAAGTTCTTAAATGAGATAGCTTTTGCAGGAGATAATGCTTCTGCGCTGAAAGTTGTTCAAGCCAACGTCCGTGAGCGCGTATCCGCTTTCAACAGCATCGTCAATCAGTTCGCCCAAGTGCCGGGTAATGACTTTACCGCAGGGACCGGCGGCCTCGTGGTTCTTGCTGAAGGGGGCGCAATCTCGGGGAGAACCCCATCTCGTGCGTATGATTCGCTCGCGCTTGCCCAGGTTGGGTACGAGGTGCTTTCTTCCCGCGGGGTGAAGGATCTCGTATCACCTCCGCTGCGGGATGTTTCTATTAGCGAAAGCAGTATTGGTACAAATTATGCGAAGTTTCTCAAAAACTTCTCCGAGATTTACGGCTTTACCGGGACTCCTGATAGAGTAGCATCCCAGTTTGATCGGGTTTATGGGATTAAACTCGGCAGCGGTGGGGTCAAACAGTTTGACTTCGTCTTCGGCGATCCGGCTAAGGGATTTGATGCGAAGCATCGCATAAGCTCGGTTGTTGCGCTTGGACAGGCCAATATGGAACAGCTCCGTGGGGAATTTTCTTCCCTTGTTGAAAGGCAAGGAGACAAGCAGGTTACCCATATCGTCAATACCGATAGCAGCATCCCGCAGGGCGAACTTCTGGGATTTGCGCGTGAGCAAGCAGCAAAGGATTTGGGAGGAAAGTACGGCGAGAAAGGTGTTGTTGTCATTGTTAATGACCCGAATGGTAAACATTACTCAGTAGAATTTACTCGAGATGCTTCAGGTCGTGTGGTTGAAGGAACCCGCCGGTCGCTTACTGACGCCGATGCATTGCGCCTCGGAGATAGGGCTATCACGTCGGCCAAAGATCTTATAAATAATGAGCTCGGTCTCGCCCGCGCGGATGGTAAGCGGGTGTATCAGATCTATGAAGTTGGACAGCATTATGGGGTAGATCGCGTGACGCTTGCACAGGACGGGTTCGTCGTTTTTGCCAATAATAATACGACATTGACTGATTTTCTTCAGGGAGTGGGACGTGATCGCGGGCTCAATAATAACAATGAGGTCAACAAATACTCACGTATTGACGCGATCGTTCGTGGGGTGGATCAAGGGAATCAGGGCACGTTTACGGATCAGGTAGCGATACGTAATCTCGCTGATAAAGTTTTAGGCGTGGCGGAGAAACGTGCAATAGCCCAGTCTGAACTTGATGCGCTGGGAAGAATCGCCGAAAATATTGGTTTTGATGTGATCGGCCGCATGGAATCGGCTGCCAAAGGCGGCAGAATTTCCCAGGCCTGGCGCGGTGGGGAGTCGCCGCAGGCAGCATTATTTGAGGGATTGCGCGAGACGCTCCGCAGCCGCGCTGAGCTGGATTTTTCCATCGGCAAAAGCGAGGTAACCGGCAAACAGGATTTGCTGGAGAAGATCAATCGCATTCAAAAGATGCTCGTGGAGACCTATCAGAGTGATGCGTATCAGGCCTTGCCGGAAGGGGCCAAGCGCGTCCTTCGTGATGCACTCACTCAAGCCGATGGCACAGTCAAGACGGATGTGTTTACAGAAGCGGATCTCGCGCTTCGCGGGGACGGGAAAAACGGGAAAGGAGACCCTGCCGGCGCCCTCAATGAAGCGAAAAATCTTATAGATTATCTTGATCGTGTCAACGGGATTGTGAAGGCGAAAGATATTCCGGACACCATTGCACGCGGTTTAATCCCAACAGAAAAGAGTACGGAGTTTGCGGCTGCAAGCCAGCCGAGCAAGGAGCTGGAGGTTCTTCGTCCCGCCCAGCCTGCCCCGCAGCCCCCTGCGCCCCGACCTGCCGCTCCGGCAGCAGCCCCGGCACCCGCTCCGGTAGGCCCGCCCGGTCTCTACGCCGCCCGGGCCGCTCTAGCAACAAACCTTGCTCAAGCCAATACGAAATTGGATGAAGCACGAACAGCGCTTCAAAAAGCGAAAGAACCAAAAACTACGACGCTTATTCCACAGGATTTGACTGGCACCAAGCTCGTCGTTGGTGATCGTGCGCGCGATCAGGCGTCCGGACCGGAAGTAATTCTTAAAAATTTAAAGCAATACCTCTATGTGCGGACATCTTCAAGCGAATTTGAATATGCCGGCACCGTGGAAGAGATTGATTTGGAACGCGGAAAAGAATATGTACTCATGCCCGCCAGTGTCACTAATGTTTCCACACTATTGACACAGGGCGAAGTAGATGCATTAGACGGTGTGATTATTAATTTCGTAAGCCGTACACAAACCCCGGACACCACAATCGTCACGCAAGCGCAAGCCGACGTTGACAGAGCCAAAGGACAAGTTGATGCCGCGGTACAGAAACGTGATAGCGCGGAAGAAGTTCTTCATCAGGATATCGCCACCCGCTTGAGCCAAGCAATTGGGGGTGGCGTGACTATTCCTCCGACGAGCGATGCCGTCGCGCAAATTATTGAATATGAATCCAAAGCAGTAAGTGGTCTAGCGCCGGATCAAATCACTACGGCAAAAGCATCTGCTGAACAGGCAATAAAACAAGCTGCCGAGGGTTTTGGTATCACGTTACTGGATCCCGCGAAGACTCTCGCAGACGTTTCCGGTCCAATTATCGCCGCTGCCGCGCCGGCAGCAGCTCCCATTGCCAGTACGGTGAGGCCAGGGTCGGCGGCAGTCCCGCAGCCCACCGGCAGGTTTGCGTGGGTGAAGAAAGCGTGGAACAAGGTTTTAGATACGTTTGACGTATTGGGGAATGTGCGTCAGTGGAACAAAGCGCCGGGACTCGCCAAAGCGTTTACCATTCTGAACGTGACACCGTTGGCAGTTGGGTACGAAAGAGTCGGCGTGGCTCCGTCGCGGTCTGTCATCGCCTGGCAGTCCGTCGGGTGGGCAGTCACGCGTCTCCTGCCGCTTATTACTCCGGCTGCACCGGTCGGATGGGGTCTGATCGGCTATGATGCCGCGCGTCTTGCTCGTTACGTTGCAGTCACTCCACGAAATGTATTTTGGAAACCACTTTCAGTAGCCTGGAACGCTCTCTTTGCTCCTCAGACACCGGCTCCCGCCGCGCCGGCCGCAATCCAGCGGACTCCAGCCCAGCTTGCTGCCGACCGACAGGCTGAAATTCAACAAGCCCGGACTGAACTTGCAGCATTATCATCTGCCGACCAAAGTCGGTTGAACGATCTTGCACATACCATATACGGAAAGTTAAAAGCAGGGGAGAAGAGCTCTCGTGGTTTTGCGAGTAGCGAAGCAGACGCGGCGTTGGCGTATGTGGAAAATTTCATAACGGCTCTCCACAGAAAACTAGATTTTTCAGATTCTGAAGAGGGAAATGCGAAAGCGATTATTATCTATCTCCTGTTGCAACGAGAAAAGAATCTAGACGAAGCGTCGGATTACTACAAAGCTGTGCAGGATTTGTATCAGACGATGATAAAAGAATATCTTTCCGCAGATTCCGGACAGCTGATTGCGATAACTGATAAGCGGTTGATGAAAATTGCGATCGTTCCTCAAAAAGAATTCCAATATCTTGCCGAGGTAGGTGAACTGTCAGAATTTACGACAGCCTTTAGGAATGTTGAGAATAACTTGATTGTCATTCCAGAGGCAGCAGTTAGGGGTGATCCTTTGACCGCGCGAAACACCCTAGGTCATGAGTATGCCCACGCGGCAAGCGATTCCGAGGAACGAAATGAGATCAATAGGAAGTTACCTGAAGACCAAGCGTTTCTAGCCCGCGAAGGGGCCACAGTGTTTATTGAGACGCATACAATGTGGCGGTACCTAAAAAGTGGCAGACCAAATTTACCGCTCACCGATGCTGAAGCGTTTGTTTCTAGTCGAACAAATAACGTACGTCATTATGTCGATGCCTACAAGGTATACAAAGATTTTATTGTCAGGGAAGTAGCAAAAGGAAAATCCGAGAAAGAAATCATCGGCGATATTATAGCGGCACAACGGCATGGGTATGGGGCATTGGTGACAAAGTATTTTGGCGGTAACTGGGAAGAATTTGGGAAATTATTTGATTTTTCAGCTCAAGCTCCAGAGACTCCCCAGCCCGCTCCAGCCCCGCAGCCTCCTGCGCCAAGTCCAAGAACATTCCAACAGTGGAGAGCGGATCGGCAGGAGAAAACCGCCGCGGCTCGGGCGGATGTCAATCATTGGACACGGCGGACGGACGGATTCTTTGGAATCTTGAATGCACAACCTTGGCCACCGTCAATATCGACTCTGGTGTATGGAGGAACTCGAGGAGTGATATCGATAATACCCGGGGTGAGTTTGAGTCTTCTTTATGATACGTATCGTCTTGGTCGATGGATGTACGAGGGCATGCCGCCGGCTCAACCGGCCCCAGCCGTACCGGTAGCTGTTTCTACGGCGACGCCGGAGAAAATCGCCTACAGCGACGTTATCCCTGGTTTAACGGAAGTAGAGCTTACCAACGGCATCAAAGGTGTTGTGGTGGGCACGTCAACGGGTCCAGCGAAACACGAGATTACCGTGAGGGTGCTATCCGCTCCTGCGCGCATGAGAAACCTTAAACCGGGCGATGTACTACTTGCTCCTCGCAACTGGGAGAGAGAGGTCAAAAAAGCATCCAATCCGGTGAGCGAAGGAGCAAAACAAGCGCTTTCCGAAACACTTGCTAGGCACAAGGATAGGGTACTGCGTCAGGTATTTGCATTGCCTGCGGTAACTCAAGGCGCATTGGATATCATTCGGCAAGACGTGGAGAAAATCGTCAGCGCCGAGCTCGCTCTGACGGTGCCTGATGCCGAGCTTCTTGCGCTGGGCATTGGGAAGCACATCGATGAACTAATTACGCAGGCTGTTGCGCAAAAACCTCTCGTTGATCGCTTGGTGGCCGGAGCTATACAGAATGCACAAAAAGTTCTTGTTGACGGCGGCCTAGACGATGCAGCAAAGAGAGAGCTTAATGCGGCAGTTACAGCTTTTCTTCCGGGCGCGTCGGCAACAGAGGTGGAGGCAAAGAAAGATGAGCTCTTCGGTCGGGCCAAAGCTAAGGCCACCGAGATTCTTGCTGCCCGCGGGGCATTGGTTGCAGAACACGCGGTGTTGAAAGCCGAGCTCGAAAGCACCTACGGGCAGACTGTTGAAAATCTTAAAGGAATCACCGCTGAAGAGATAAAGCAAGAAGTTGAAGCGCTCCGTGCGCGAAGAAATGCCGCAAGAGACCTTGCAAAGGAGCTCGCCGCGTTTGACGCACTCGTGAAAACAGCCCCTCCCGGTACTGTTATTCCTTCCGGTATCAATCGAGCAGATATACAAGCAGTCCGCGATGCCAACGCAGTGCTTGCCGCTAACATTGGGACAAATAAGGACGCGATTGGTAAAGCGCGACGTTCGTTTGCTACTCTTTTGAGTCAATTGGGGGAACTCGATGCAGAAGAGGCAAAGATCATCCAGCCGTTCCCCGTAAATCCAAGTGTGGCAGATGCCAACGCAGCAGTAGCAGGACTTCAGTCGATCGTGACGGCGGCAAAAGCAGTTCATTCGAGTAATCTTTTTGCAGAACCTAAACTACCCTCGCCTCCTGTGAGTCTCAATCCGATCAGTGCGCAATTAGAAGATCAACTAGCGCAGAAAGGACTTTCTCTTAATGCGATTGCGCCATCCATCCCTTTTGACCCAAAGATCCACGCCGCGCTTCTGTACAGTAATGAAACAATACTACCGGAATTTTTTGAAAAGGCTAAGGAACGCAACCGCACAGAGGGCACACCGGCAAACGGGTATATCGTCGGCGTGGGTGTGGCCAACGCGCTGAGCGCCATGCACCTTTTTGACTCGCAGTCACCGCCCAAAGGCGTCGTGCTGTTTGATGTAGATCCCAGAGTCGTGATTCTTGGCCGGGTGCTTGCGAGAGCACTTGCACAATCGGCTACCTATAAGGATTTGCAGGATTTCTTTGGGAATGAAGCGAAATTGAGAGAAGTCATACAAGCTATCATCGCCGAAGAGCAAAATTCAAGCGTTAAGAGACAGTTTGGTGCAAATATTGAAACTGAAGTCATCAGCAGTATCAAGGATTATGGACGCGAATTGCTTCGTGGGAGATATGATGGATACCAGGATGGTAAGGCTTTAAGTGCGAACAAATATATTAAACGCTCTCTTGAGACATACTTTATCCAATGGAAAAAGTTAGCCCAGGATGGCAAATTTACCACCCTTCTGGCAGATGTGACGGATGGTCGGTTTATGGAAGCAGTGGCCGGGTTGCCGGAGTTCCGGTCGTCCAATAACGTCGTGTACCTGAGCAATGCCATTGATGTCGTGGTGGAGTATTCCAATAATTTCAACGGCATGACGGATGCGGTAAAACAGCTCGAACCGACCGTGGGACACGCGAATACGTACCTTGATACGCTCTGGTCCAATGATTATCACTTGCAAGCAAGAAACAGTGTACCGGTGTTTGTCCCGACGTTACTGCCTCAATTAAATGGCACCTATGGTCGTGGGGCATTGGTTCATCAGGATGTTCCCAGTGATGGTGAAGTTCTTGGCCCGTATCGTGGAGATCCCGAGGTTCAGCTGCCTTTCATCACCGTCGGTCGAGAAAAGAATAACGCCCTTGTTTTTGAAAAATCAAGCATGTCGAGAGAACACGCGAAATTTTATTTTGATAAGCAAACCGGATGGAGAGTGCAGGACAGTAGTAGTAACGGGACGTTTATTTCACGGAATGGGACGACAATAAAGGTCCCTGTAACTCCATTGATAAGTTCTTCCGTTATCCATGATGGTGATGTCATAGGGTTTGGGACGGAGACGTCGGTGCGTGTGTCCATTATTCCTTCCGAATACCTCGGAAAAACCTATCAGCATCTGCGCTTGACGGTTGTGAAGGGTGGGAAGTTGCGTCAATCACAACCGCAGGCTCCCACCCCACCCGTTGCCGGATCATACAGTTTAATGGTCTTAAATTACATTATTACAGAGACAGAAATGCAAGATTTGGTAGCAAGAGCAAAGGGATTTCCCGGCATTGGCCCGGTAGGATATCGAAAAGTGGGGGGTCGACGCTACATGTTATATGCGCAAATACCGGATGCGTTGGAAACTCAAGCCCCTCCTGTCGCTCCTGTCGACGGAGAAGGAGCAGATAATGCCGCTACATACTTAAGAGGTCAGATCATGGAGCTGAAAAATATATATAAATCTGAGGGTAGCTATGAGTTATATGATTTTGCTAAGGGAAGATCTCGCTATGAAAGATGGTCAGCGGTACCGGCGGCTGGCGCAAAGCCTATTATTCAAAAACTTGAGATTGATAAAACCTATACGCTTGGACAAGAAGCTGCCAGTGATATTGTTGTTTCAGACCCACGAATATCACCCACACAAGCCAAGATAACTATTCGGAAAAGCGGCGATACCTACATTGCAGAACTCATTGATCTTGATTCGGCCAACGGAACGTTTGTAACAAATACAAAGATTGATTCTAACACGAAGGAGGAAGTTTGGCTCGGAGCACAGATTGTCATGGGCGATACGCTGTTTGTTGTGGAACAACAGGATAATCAAGTATTTTTGCGGCAGGAATCCATTGCTTCTTTGCAGGCTAAAACACAGATAACAACATTCGGAAATGTCCAGATTGCCGCACATGACGGGACGAAGTATAAAGACAGGAAAGTGAAACAAGAAGATGCATCCGGCACTCCCGAACAGTATACGACGGTAGAGACGCAGAAGCTTGAAGAGTATAACCCTTCAGAGATAAAGGAACGCGTTGTAGAAGGCCAAATTACACCGGAGCTTATTGCGCGCTTCGGGAGGCTGTCTGTTGTTTCTGATGGGATGGGCGGGCACGGCGGGGGGGCGTTTGCGAGCCGTTACGTTGTGGGCCGGATGTTTGCTCTATACTACGGGGTCGACGGAACATCACCGCTTGCTCCTGAACGTTTGCCAAAGGATCGATTGAAAGCGATCTTGGTAGCGGTAAATCAGGAATTAGAAAAGATAAATGCTGCAAATGAAGATGCGGAAGCGGGAGCTACTGTCGTGGCAACCGTTCAGACTGGCGATACGTTAGATGTAGCCTGGGTTGGTGATGCGCGTGCTTACCTCAAACGTGGGTCCGAGCTTATCCGCCTGACGCATGATCACGGGCTCGTACAAAGACTTGTCGATACGAATCGAGTTACGCCGATGGAGGCAATGACACACCCACAACGGAATGTTGTATATAGGGCGATAGGCCAAAAAACACTAGAAGAATCTGATGTCGGAACTTCAGATGCAATGGCTACTATAGATCCTAGATTTGCTCGATTCTTCTCTGAGGGCATTGATCTTCAGAGTGGTGACCTCCTTTTTCTGACAACCGACGGTGCCGTCGATTATCTCAATGATCAGGATGAAGGGCCGAAAGAGCAAAGTTCGCTTTTGGCAGCACTTGCAAAAAATAACCCCGTTGCCTCTGTGGTTAACGATGCCATCGGTGCAACGATTGGCATAGGCCATGGGTATTTTGATAATCTCACGGCTGTCACAGAAGTCTTTGACGCTCCCGCTCAACCACAATATTTTGGATTACAAAGAGGCGAAAAAGATACAAATCAAGCTGCAGCAGACATTCAATTACTGCTTGAATCTGTAAAGTCATTTGATCAGGAAGATAAGTTTATAGCAGCTCTTTCACAGCTCGAAGACATACAGGATCGTATCCATGAAGGTTTACTCAATGGAGCTTCGGTCATCAATGGTACATCCTTTGGAGACAGCGTCAATGAAGCTATCACTACGATAAAACGTGCATATCGCGACGATCTACTCTCACGGGCAAAAAACAGTGCATATCAAGCCGGAAATTCAGGAGCGGCATCTCCGGTAGAAAGCCTTTGGTATGAGATCGTGGCTGGGAAAGATAAGCTAGATATTGTAGATTTGTCAGAGCGAGCGTTTGTTCGGAATTCATTGAATGCAGCATTTCAGTATGGGCAAGTAGTCCATGACTTTAACCAATTGCCCGTAAAATTCACTCAAACCCGTACGTTGCCCCTGGGGTCGCTTGGTAAGCTTACCGTTAGTGTCATTGAAGCGGGCGTGGCATTGGTTCAAGCATGGGTTTCGGAAATACGTGCACAGGGGATCGTTGATCAGTTCATTGGGTTGGTGCCGGAGGCCAATAGAGATGCAGTGCGGCCGCTCATAGGAAACTTTGTCCGTTCGCTTTTGTCCGGTGTAGCTCCCGAGATTGCCGTGGTCAATGACCTTCTTGCCGCCTGGCCGGAGGCGCAACATACGATTGAACTGCTGCAGGCCGTTATGCCGATTCTGGTTTCCGAGACCGCAGATGTTGCCAATGTGCATAAAATTCCTCCGGCGGTTGCTTCCGTTAGAGATGTGGTCAATACGCTTGAGGAAACCACCGTCGGACAGAATCAAGAAGCGATTGAGAAGATGGTAGGTGACGCACTTGCGCCAAGGCTTGATGCGTACTACTTCCAGAGAGGTCAGGCTCTTGTCAGCGCTGCAGCGAAGCTTCTTCTTTCCCGCCACCAGCGCGTGCAGAAACAGAAAACACCTCCATTACTGCAGACGCTTCCCTGGAAAGCTGAGGAAAAAGTTTATGTTTCCTACGTCGAAGAAGCAGCAGAACTCATCCGCGAGGGGAAATATAGCGAGGCGATGCGCAAACTGTCTGAAAGCGCAGCAAGTGGGATTGCGGAAGGGGTCGGATTTATCCTCGATGATGGTCGGGGAAAAATATTTAGTGATCTCGCGGATCAGACGCAGGCAGTTGCAGATGAAGTTGCTTATAATTCTATGTTCCACCGAAGCGGAGTCATAGAGCTTGGTTGGGCAAGCGGGAGAGACAGCAAGCTTAGCGCGAATCAGGAGCATAACATAGCGCTTGTGTACCTTGAGGAATGGCTCCATGGCCTCCAGGAGCTTCGTGAACGGTATAGTCCGGACAACGGCAACGTGAGCACGCAGGGACAGACCGACGCATCGGTCGATCACGAGATAGATGTCGCGCTTTTTATGCAGGAACAGGGCATCACGCTGACACCGGCGTTTCTTGGGCGGTATGGACGGGGTGAATTTATTTCGGGAAAACCGATAGTTGGTGACGTTGTGTATGAAATAGGAAGAGGAAACGAAATGGATATCGTTATGCCGCCTACTATGAACACCGTCTCCCGGGGACATGCACAAATTGTAGGAGTCGATGGTACCTGGTCAATCATGGATCTCGATTCAAGAAACGGAACTTTTGTGAATAAGAAAAAATTAGACGTTCGTGTATATGCAGACCTCCTTGATGGCAATACGGTTTCCCTTGGAGATGAGACATTTACCGTGAAGATTTCTGAGGGGGCAATCGCTTTTGTTGATAACACCGGCCGTGACTTTGTCCGTATAGCGAAGGACGGCACGATAACGGAGGGCTATAAGAAGCCTGATCCCACCACACTCGCAGAAGCTGGCGGAACCGTGACATTTGATCCTGCCAATCATTACGCGCGCATCATTCCTATTGGTAGATTGAAAAAGGGGAATACGGTCATAATTTCCGGTGATGCTGGCATAAGCAGACGTCATGCCGAAATCTCGTTTGTTTCCGGCGAATGGGGAATACGGGATGTTGGGTCAACACGTGGGACATACGTCGACGATGTACGGGTTGGAGAGGATACCAATGTCATAGTTCTTCGTGACGGTGCAACGATAAAGCTATCCGATAAAACCACATTAAAAGTCTCTATTGATAAGACAGGTAAACTAACTCTTACGAGAGTTGATCCGAAGTCTTCCACCTCCGCCAAGCCCACGGTTCCTCCCGCCACCGCCGCGTCTGAAAATCCTGCTTTATTAAGTCTTCTGGATTATGGTATTTTCAATCATCCACAGCTCAGTAAATTTCATGAAAATATCCGTTCTATCCATAAGGTTGTACGCTCAAGTGAAGTAATGTCTCGCAATCTCCCCGTCTATTATCCCGGATCCGGGGAAGATATTTATTACCCATTAGCCTTAACCGACGCGACAGAATTTGTATTTGTGGATTATCTTTATGCTGATGGAAATGGAAACTTCACCGCTACGAACGGACCAACTGATGATACGTTTCAGAGAATTGGAGCCACCAATGTTGAGATCAAAGAGGAAGGTACATTAGGACAAGGAGGGAAAAGGATAATTACTTTTGAGTGGGGAGGAAAAAAGAGAACTATTTATTTGTACGCAGAGGACGCGACCAAGTTTACTCCTTCAGAACTCAAAAACGGAGCGAGCGCTATTCTTCTGAAAGGTCGATCTCCTAGCGGTCGAACTGCTGGTGGAGAGGGACCGGCAGATATCAATCTTCCAGAAAACATGAATCACCTCTATGAGCAGCTTGCTGTTGGAGGATTTGTTTTTGGTCCCGTGGTTGACTTTCTAAGTCTCTCTACCGTGGGTTTTACCACGCTTGTGAGCGCGGAACGAACGGCTGACTTATTTAATCCAAGAATAGGCTTTGACCTGTGGCAAAAGACAAAGAATGAACCTCTTCTTCAAAGTCTCATTACGATCGATGAAGAAATAGGAAAGGCTCAGGCGTTGCGTGATGGTTTATATACAGGAGAGATAAGTGAGAATACACTACTGTATTTTAAACAATCACTAGGAGAATTAAAAATTCTCATTGACGCATTACTCTCCGAACGTCGGCAGGAAATATTTTCGGTTATTGAAGAAACTATGTTGCACGTACCTCAGGGGGTTGATAGAGACGGAGTGATTGGTCGAGGATTGCCAAAGGAACAGGTAGATGTATTTTATCAAGAAGCAGCAAAGATATACAGAGAGATTTTTTCACAAGTCCAGCCGCCCCAACCGAATTTTGGGCGGATTGCTGCTGCCGTAGAAACGGATACAAAGGACTTTTTGGGTCAGCAAATTGTCATCGATGAAACATCGGTCAAGGACAAATTTGAACAGAAAGCAGAACAGTATCTTCAAAAAGTCCGCGAAGCGGTAGCTGCCCAAGTTTCTGAAGAGCCCAATGCAGCAAGCCAAGCCATGGGCTACGTTGCCCTCTCGTGGCTTCAGAAGAATGCCTTTTTGTACAATCCTTCAGATAGGGAATTAGATCGAAGAAAAAAACTCGGAGATAACGAGAGAACACCACTTGAAGATGGCAGAAAGCTTGCTGTAGAAACGGCTATTAGGCTGCTGGGCCAACTTCATGCAGTTGACAAAACTACGCGAAGCGCATGGGGAAACTATGCGGAAATTGGAAAACCAGTGTTCGATGTCTATTACAAACGAGTCCAAGCCATCGTTTATGGTGCCGCTTTTGATGAAGCGAGAAGAACTATAGAGGTGGATGAGTTGGCAAAAACAGCTCGGAGTCATGCGTATGAAATAGCCGGACACCTTGAACCACCAGCCAATATTTTCGGCTATGCGCTCTCGATAGAGAGACTCAAAGGGATCGCGATGGAAGGCAGAACACGCTATACATATGGTCTACTTCAAGAGGCGATGAAGGGAATATCAGGTATACAAGTTGTCCTCGGCGAAGCTAAAATTCCAAAGACAATGGGTCCGGCGATCAGCACATTTCTTACCGCTCTTGGGGAACAGGTGAAAAGTATACAGGGTACAGATACTGCTCAACCACTCCTGGTGGCTTTGAAAAGCCTCTTGCCGGCAATGAATTTGATATATAAAGGTGGAGAATTAGCATCAATTATCGCGAATTTGGCGGCAGAAGTGCCAGATGCCCGGGGTATTAAAACGGCAGTTAATTTAGAAGATTTATCAACTCTGACGGAACAAGAAGCTCAAGCTCGGTTACTTGCTGGTCTACCTGTTCGCCTGTATTACCCACTGAGTGATGCCGGAGAAGTTACTCGTATCAACGCTGATGGATTTGAACAAGAATTTAAAGTAATCGACGTGCCAGGAACGAATAAATATTTAGTTCCTGTGCGATTCCGTCTAGTTCCTCCTCGAGATTCAAATACGCCTTACGGGTACATAGTCATTAATGAAAAAATGGAAGATGTATTGAAAATCGAACAAAATAACCGAAATTTTGAGAATCTCGCCTTGGAATATAACGGCGTGTTATTAAAAGAAGAAGATATCAATAGTTCATATACCTACGAAGTGGTTATTTTTGACGGAAGCCGATGGCAACAAGCTTTAAAGTTGCCAAGTAAACCCAGAGAAGGAATATGGTCGGCATCTCTATCGGAGATCACCATCGGTGACGCGACATATATCAGAGAAGCTTCTTTGAGAGATGTTGCAATGGTAAAATCAGAACTTACATCCGACCTGACAGGATTAGGCGGTACTCCAGTCACTCGTGTGTATTCTGATGATGATGTTTTACTCCATACGTACGAATTTCATGGGAGGCAAACCGTAGATGTATATGTCGAAGACATTGTAGTGTACGCGTTGGGTAGGATGGATGAGGGAGATGTTGCCGTAGTATCCGTTGATGGCAACGTTGTGGCGGTTTATCGACTGAGTGATAAGAAAAAAGGTACGTATCAGCGTTACATACTCGCCCCCGCCGCGCCGGCAGATGCGTCAAGCCGTGAGCGAGTGGATGTTGATAGCGGGTCGTATTATCAGTTTGTCGATACTAGAGAACAAGATCTTCACATAGGAACGGATGGACTCGTTTTTGATCCAGAAGGGTGGAAGAAGGGATATATACACATTGCTCCTTCATACAACGTAACGAACAGAACCTGGGGCTTGCTCATGAGTGCTCGTGAAGGTAGTGTCCTTACCGGAATATCCATATCAGGAGTCGATTATAGTAGTCAGAGGGATGCGCCGGTTTCTATAGGCGATCGCGTTCAATATGGGACCACCGAGTTTATCCTCGAAGGAATTGATACAACAAGGCAAAATGTTCGGTTAAAGCTAAGAATATACCGAAATGTTGTGCTCCCCGCCCCAGCACCGGCAGCGCTGGGTATACCTGCTGTAAAACGATCTGCCGAAGAATTGCGGCAGGTAGAACTGGAAATTCAGAAAATATTGGCTCTTTTCCCGCGTAATCGAGTGCAGGGTGAAGCCGCTGATATCACAGAGTCGGTACTTGCGAATTTTACTCTGGAAGAAGCGCAATCTTTAGAAATACAACTTCTTGCACTCATTAACGAGAAGACGTGGCAAGCCACGAGGCAAACATTAGGTTTACAGATGTTGACGGTAGAAGATGTCATTGCACATCGGGACGCGACCCGTTATCCCGCTATAGCAGAGAAGCTTACTATAGTTCTTGACGAGCTCTATAAGCACATTATCGAGCGGCTAGCGGTGATATATCTTTCGCCGCAGGCGCCAATAGATCCGCCACCGATTGTAGAGGAGTATCGCCGTGGTTCCCGAGTAGTATCCGCAAATGATCTAAAAAAAGAATTGCTTGGAATGTATCCAGGAGATAAAGCAGGGTTTAATACTCTGGACACGAAGCGTGACGGAGTCATCCGGATCGGTTCAATTCGCACAAACACCATAGACGCCGTGCTACATGCTACCGAGGTTGGGGGATTATTCATCACAAATCCTACGGGAAGCGAGCAGGATCAGAGGATATTCATGAAGATAGCCGGGAGTGCGGCTGTTGGCGAGTCCCGTTGGAAGGAATATTTCCCGCCCAGGCGGCTCTTGCCGGGAGAGCACCTGGCGACAGAACTCGTTGCCCGGGGAATTCTCCCTTCTTCTGCACCTTCCGGCATGGCGACCGTAGTTGGCCTGGTGTTAGCAACCCACCCTATCGGGAGCTTAGTGGACGGGTTGATGACTGTACCGGAAGATATCGTCCAGGTACAACAGGCGTTTGCCGAAATTTCCAAGAGCTTTGCAGATGCGAGGCGGTATGAAACGCAGTTTAGTCAGACGATTGGGTATCTGTTTGCACAACAACGTACAAATGTCGCTGCGTGGCCTGCATTGTTTTCTCATATTTTTGAAGCAAAACGGTCGATTGCCCATTTTGAAGGTTTTGTGGGAGATCGCCATAACAACGGATTATACGTTGGGAATGCGATAAAGACTCTTCGTGGTCGGAGCATTAATCCGGAAGTCATTCATCAGGATGTCGATGCAGCCGTTTCAGCAGAAGTAGAAGATACCATAAAAGTTTATACAGAAAAGATTCGTGTATACGGCGATAGACAAGACTGGATACAGAAGGAGATAGAAGATGCAGTCGCTTACATCGACACCTTCGGTTTGCCTGTAGCATGGGCGGATGGGTATAAAGAACAGATCCGAACAGCACTCAACCCGTTACCTCCACCCGCCCCCGCCGAACCCGCAGCCCAACCGGATTTTGGGCGGATCGCTGCTGCCGTAGAAACGGATACAAAGGACTTTTTGGGTCAGGAAATTGTCATCGATGAAACATCGGTCAAGGACAAATTTGAACAGAAAGCAGAACAGTATCTTCAAAAAGTCCGCGAAGCGGTAGCTGCTCAAGTTGCATCCGAGCCCAATGCAGTCAAGCAAGCCATGGGCTATGTTGCCCTCTCGTGGTTACCGCAACATGTTTCCATTTATAATCCGTCAAAGGATGAAAAAAACACGAGAAATGATATAAAACAGAACGGAACCGAGGTGCAGAAAAAGGAAGTTAATGACAAAGAAGACGAACGGAAGTTATATATAGAAATCGCTATCCGTTTGCTCGCAGACATTGAAGCCATAGTTGAAGACAAAACAATTGCCTTAGATCCAAAAGTCCTTGATGAGTATAACAATGACATGCGACGCCCCGTATTTGAAGGATATTCTGCACGTATCTTTCAATGGGTAAGGGGAGCGGTAGCCAGTGATGAGAGGCGCAAAATTCCAGTGGAAAATCTCGTTGATGAAGCTCTCGGACGAGTCAACCGTGTTCTTCCGGCAACTAACCCATCTGATACTGTTGTAAGCTGGTTTTCCAAAGAAAAACTGACCTCAGCGGTCTTGGATTCACACGCAAATTTTGCGTATCGGGCGATACTCGATCTTATTAAAGTACACGGATTAGACAAGACAATGCTTGCAGTTCTTAGTACAAAACCGCAAGGTGATGAAATCCGAAACGCAATCAATGGATTCCTGAAATCATTGGGCAAGCAAATCAAAGGTATTCAAAAGGAAACAACTGGTATCAAGGCAGTATTGGAAAGTCTCCTGCCGGCGATGAATTTGATAGGTAAAGGTAAACAGTTAACGGCGATTATTGCGAATTTGGCGACAGAAGTGCCAGCAGATGAATATGCTCCCGCCGCACCAGAGGACGCCGTGTCTACAAAGATAGTTACTCTGTTGCAGAAAAGAGAGACTGATATCACGACGCGGGGCAGAATTGGATTGCTGCAAAAGTCCAAGATGCAGACAGTATTTGATCAGTGGGTAGGGATTGCTCAGGCCAATCCAGAAGATGTGCCCCGCGCTATTCGCTCTGTGGCAAACGGTTCTCAAATTCCGATTGCGGATATGCGACGGGTAGTTCTTGACGTCCTCGAACGGATAGGCGAGGAAGGTATAAATGCCGGTTCAACTCACCGGAGGTTGGTGGACATCCTTACAAATGCGGGCTTTGACGCGGACATATTGATGGAAAGGCTTCTTACGGAGGGCGTGGTAGAGGGAAGTGCGCCGCTGGACGTGACGCGTCGCATGATGGGCATTTTTCCCGGAGGGAGGATAGATACTGGTCAAGGTCGTGACATTGCCGAAACAGTTTTCACCAAGTTACGCACCATGCAGGATCAACTTTCCAATGAGTTTGAAGAGATAGCCCGAGAGGTAGAAACAGCCATACAGGAAGCAGAACCTCCCGCCCCTGCCGCCCAGCCAATCGTTCCACCGGAACCGCCCACTGGGCCGAAATCGCCGGCAGCAGCCCCGATTGCAAAAGTCGAGCCCCAGTGCGTCACGGGAGATACGAAACTGCGAAGACGCAAAAAGTCAAAAGTCAAAAGTGGCGGCCCGGATCCGGAGTGGGAGGATGTCCCCATCAAAGATATAAAGGAAGGCGATGAGATTCTCTCCCTTAACGAAGCCACCGGTCTGTTTGAGCCGGCGCGGGTAGAAAAACTTTTGAAGAAAGGCATCCAGACCGTCTGGAAGTTGACCACCGCCTCCGGTAAGACCATCAGAACAACGAGCGAGCACCCGTATTTGGTGCGTGAGTCCATGCCGTTTGTGTTTGTCGACGAGACAGGAACGTTTGACTCGGATGGATCTTTCATGATGGGCGTGGGCGCATTGCATGTGTCCGGCGATCTGTCAGGGATCAATCGTGAGTTACGGGAGGTTTTCCTTACGGCAGTCAATACGCTTGGTCAGGAGGAAAAGACCTTTGAGTTTAAATTTAACTATATTAAACCGACCAACCTTTTATTTTACAAGAGTCTCTTGTCTGTACTGGAACGGCATCAGGATCAATGGGAATTTCGCTTCGAGATGCAGAAACGCTCCGGAGCCGGTTTCTGGAAGCAGTACCTGTATCTTCTGTATGCTGTGTTACACACTATTTCCGGACGGTTCACGGTGTTGGCTGATTATCTCAATCAACCAGGGATAAATTCCCGCCCGATAGAGACAGCGGTTCGGGAGATCAAGGGCGTGAGCAATATTCTTCAGGTGGAGAGTCAGGGCTCGGTGTATGTGCAGTTGGTAGACATTCTGCTTGGGGCAGTCGCGTTTGAGAGATCCCACGGGACCAATGTATACCGTAAGGAGATTGCCAAGGATGTGATAAAACTTCTCAAGAATAAAAAATGGGCGGGTGTAAGCCAAGCTTATGCCGCCCTGAAAGCCGGTATGGGATTGCTCCGTTCGACTTCACCAGAGAGTGTATCATCGCGGTGGACCAAAGTCAAGCATCTGAAAGCAGGCCAGCAGATCGCGGTTGCTGCGCAAGACGGCCGGCTCGCTTTTGAAAATATCGCCACGATTGAAAAACAGGGGCAGGAGGAAGTCTTTGATATAGAAATAGCCGGCACCCACAATTTCGTGGGCAATGGCATCGTGGCACATAATACGAGCGTTGGAGAAGCCGCCCCCCTCGACTCCGCCCCCGCCGCGCCGGTAGAAGCACAGCAAGTGGATGAAGGAGGATTGGCTGGAGCCTTAGAGCGGCTCTTTGCAGTCGCTACGGATGCAGTGGTCACGAGTACCGTGCCTCCGGTTGCGGTATGGAAAAGATTATCCGCAGGGCTGCGGACGCGCCCGATTGCCACACGGACCAATCAGGAGCGGCGGTTGCCCCAAGTTGTCCAATCCGCAGCCCGCGTTTATGCTGAAAGTGTTCGTCAGGGCATGCGGGTTGCAGGAGAGATTCGCATCGTGCTTGCGCAAAATCCACAGGCCGATGTCGCGGCGCTTATCACCCAATTGAGTACCATTCAGGATGCGCAACTGGCAACTGCCAAAGCTATCCGTCAGGAGGATAAGGCGGGTGCCGGGGTAAGGTTGGTCGGCCTCCATCCTCTAGTGGCAGACCGGAAAAAACTCAACGCAACGCTTGAATCGTTATATACCAAACACAACAGTCTTTCGACGCCCAATGATATCGATGCATTCATTCAGGGTCTTTTGGAAGAAATCGGCGCCGTTCAGTTACCGGCGCTGGGAGAGGCGGTTGCTCTGCCGGACGGAGGAGAATTTATCCGGCAGTTTGTGGGCCAAATCAACAGACTAGCGATCGGTCGCATGGTCATCGATCAGTTTGTGGACCACGACAGCCAGCGTAAAGCCTTCAAAGACGCGGTCAATGCGTTTTTGACGGCGAAAGAAGCGAGACAGACCAATACTGTCTTCAATCGCGTGTATGTGCAGGATAATCCACTCTCCGCAACCGCAATGGTTGCGCTCTATGGACTTATTGATCCGATACGTGAAGAATTTGCGGGTAACAAGCAATTAATGGAGAAAATGAGAGAATTGGATACACTTTTTTCACAAAATTTTCAGCGATATGAACGCCAAAATGATGGATCTGAACGGAAAATAAATGTGTACTTTGATCAGCCTCTTCAAGACAAAGTCTCCTTCCTCACGCGACTCGTCACTCTGACGCGCGAGATAGCCGGAATTGCCGTGCCTCATTCCGACCAGCCAGCGGGCGTGGCGGTTCCGGATAATTTACTTGCCGATCCGCTTGCTATGCTTGCGTTTGCGCAGAAAGAGCAGGGTGCCGGCCGGGAGTTTCACGGCGACACGGATGGGGCAGGAACGCAACACTCCCAAGTGGTTGAGGAGCTTTTAGATCACATCATAAAGAATCCGGACACGCTTACCGCGTTTGGGATAGACCCAAGTCTCGCGCCGGTTCTTCCGGCGATCGTCCGGTTCTTTGGCCAGTTTCACGAAATCGGTAATTATCTGGAACTCAAAGACGGCGCGCTGGTTGTCCTTTCCCGTCAGGAACATGTTGGAGCAGAGGCGCGTGCCGAGGCAATTTGGAAGTTTATCGCTTTGAAACAGGGCATTCAGGATGAGATTATTCAGATTGTTGGCCGGATGATTGCAGAGACAGACGTTGGCAACGGGCTCGGATTGGTAAGTGTAAACGATAAACGTAGCCCGCTTGGAAGGCTCGGCGCCCTTGCCGATCAGATGGTGGCGGGGTTTGTGCCGGACGGGGCATACGAAAATCCACAGACGAACCTTTCCTTCCTTCTTATGGACGAGTATCTGCGAAGAGGTGCAGTACCCCCCGGGTATAACGAGAATGACCCCATCGCGTTTTTGCGTTTCATGGATATGATGGCAGAGAGCCCTTTGGGTAAACAATTTGTTCAGCTTTTAGATGTGGCAGGCGAATGGAAGATACCGGGGCAGGAGACGGGGCGGAAACCGTCTGCCCAGCTTGCCTACACGCGCTACAAGCAAGCCCAGTTGCGAAATATAGTTCGGGAAAAATTAGCAGACAAGCCGCTGCCACTGGCCGATCTTCCGGCGTTCCTCCAGAAATTACCGGCGGCGTACCCCAAACCATCCGGACAACCGTTGACGTCGGAAAAGGTTGAGTTAGACCAAGAAGCGGCCCTCCGGCGGGTAAAGGAATTAGTACGAAGGCCACCGTTACAGACAGTGAGGGAAGCGTTGTTTGGTCTGGGCGGTGCAGTACGAGAGCTTCGCCCGATTGATGCATCAGTAAAGGCAAGACTCAAAGAACAAATACAACAATCTGCGGAAGAAGCTGCCAGAGTCCGTGATGCGGCGTCTGTCGAAAAGGGTAAAGGTATAGCGCGCAAGATCACGGAAAGTTTAGCTGATCTGGTCAACAAAGCCGCCGATGTCCAGGACATAGAGAATGTCGTCAATACGATTATTAATAATCAGAAGGGGCTTCTTGTCGCAAATGCCAAAACTACCGGCCCGATTCTCCTTGCCATTGCGCGCGGAGATGACAAAGACACCGTGATCGGGATGATTCACGCGGAACTCATGAAGGGAGCAAATCAGGCTGCTGTCAATCGATTAGAGATTACGCGAGGAACGCTTGCGGCATATGAAGAAGGGATGTATGCGGCCGTGTCAGATGCATTAGATCTCCTTCTTGAAGAGACCGCAGATCGCCGTCTCGCCCGTCTGGATCCGAACGACGAATCGTTTGAGAAGATTGTCTATAACAGAATAATGAATGAGATTACAGCAGAAATAAAAGCAGAAGGAAAAGAATTAGCTCGTGTAAGTCTCCGTGAGCGGCTAGCCATGGAAACATTTCCCACTAACCTCGTTCTTCGCGTTGCCTTACGCAATACACACCCGGAGCTTCTCGATAATAACGTGGTAGATGCGCTTGTGGACGAAGCACAGCAGCGAACGGAGAATGCACAAGATGCACGCAAAAGAGCCGCTGCAACCCGCGCTGCACGCAAGGCCGCGCGAGAAGAAGAAGCACGCAGGGTCGCGCAATTGGAGAAGGAAAAACAGGCGAGCACATTGTTAAAACGAGCATTGAAAAAGATAGATCAAACCATTCAAGTTTGGCGCGACGTAGATGAAAGAGCTGCCCGGGCAGGGCGGGCAGGGCAAGAGCCGTGGCTGCAGTTGACGGGAGGAGTATTATCACCCACCGCATGGATGCGGGCAGTCGTGCCGCCGGTTGATACGTATGTACGAGCAAGAAGTGCTTATGAGGCCAGCATTGAAGCACTGAACAAGAAACGGTTGATTTTGCAGCTTGACGCGATGCTTGATTTGGATGCAGCGTACGGGCGTGCAGTACAACGTGAGGAAGCTCAACTGCAGGAGCAGGCAGAGTCTGCTCGTCAGGAGGCAGAGGCAGCCATCCAAGTAGCCCGGATGGCCAGATTTGGAAATATACGTACTGTTCTTGCTCGTCGAAACCAATCTGTTCCCGAGGTATTTCGCAATGCCACGGAGCTTGAATATCCGGAAAGTGAACAGGAGTTTGTGGACAATGCAACAAATAGGGGAGTTTTTGCCAACGCGTTTGCGTCAGCCGGATTGAGTAAGGAGCAATCGGCGGGCTATGGGATAAACGACGCCGAATACCAAAAACTTATTACGTCGCTCGGGCGCACAGTTTGGCAAAAAAGCAACTCCTTTAATACTATGCGGGATGGTGCGGTTGACGATTTAAAAAATGATCAAACATTTATTGCATATGCGCTTGGCGGTACACCAGGAAATAATCAGCAAGCTCTTGCACATGCAAAAGCGACAATTCTCAAACACGGTATCACAGCAGAAATATATGCGACAGTCGTTCCCGGTGAAGACTTTGATGGGTTTGTCTCACTTATGGTTAAAGAAGCCTCTAGACAAATTTTATTGGCATTACCGCCGGCCCGGAAGGTAAAGAAATCCAAAGTGACCGCCGATACCTCTATTATAGGGAGATCAGTGCAAGGTTATGTTGGATGGTCGCTCTCGGATGAGGATGGAAAGCGTACAAATTTACAAGCACAGTTTGATGAATCGGTGCGGAAGCACGGGAATTTAGTAGAGCAATATGATGGCGTTTATAAAGAAATGCAACGTACATCCGTGGAACTATCCGGCTATCGTATGAGTCATTCGTATGGAATGAATCCGTTTACGAAAGATGGCGCAGATCTTTTGAAAGCGCTAAAAGAAACGAAACTTTTCTGGGAAGATCCAAGTAATCCCAATGCCCAGGAGATTGAACTCAAGCGTATTGGGTCCGGGGCAAATCGCGCTGTGTTTGCTATGCCGGATGGTCGAGTGATAAAAATTGGTTTTATGGATGAAACGGGTGGGTGGCAGGACGAGATTGAACGACGGCTGGCCCTCGGAGACCGTGCATTTCCCAAAGACGGGGAAAAGCACCTCCTCCGTACGGAGCAATGGGGATCTATGAAATTAGAACAGGGTGTCGCATACTATGCACTGTCAGAACCATTAGAAGTACAGAGTCATGGCAGAGAGGAGAAAATACCGAACGATCCATCTCAGCGTGCCATTGCCGCGTACTTCTCCGGTGACACGATCGCAGCGGACAATTGGGGGAAGCGTAGCGATGGCACTCCAGTGTTACTCGATATTATGAATTGGAATAACTCCGATATTCGTACCATACAGCTCGATCTTAAAACAAAGATAGAAAGGCAACATCGTGTGATCGCAGAGCTTGGTAAAGACAATGACATAGTCAGTATATTAAGTCTTTCAAAGCGTCGCATTGCGCGAGGAGACAAATATTTTCTTGAGGACGAATGGAAGCAGGTCGTTGATGGCACGATGAGTCTAGATCAAGTTCGTGGACGGGCAGTAGAGGTTCAGGAAGCAGCACTTGAGGATTATCAGCCTTGGGAGCCTGCAAGTTTGTTTGCCAACATGGAAGAAGTTATTCGTCGTCTGGATGCGTTAAAGGGCGGGGATACGGATTTGGCACTTGGTGCGTATAGCGCGCAAAATATGGAACCAGATCGCATCCGTATTCATCCGCAAATGCAGTACAAGGTAACGAAGGCAGGAAAGGTGGAGAACGCCCCGATTGTAGACGATCAGTGGGATGAAGTCATGGCAGGAAAAGTACTGGTGTGGGAAGGGCTGGATGGGCAGGTATATGTAGTTAACGGGCATCACCGTATTCAATTTTTGGAGAGATTACCGAGAGAGAAATGGCCAAAACAGATCGCAGTCGTCTTTTTGGATGATGCATATCTTAAACAAGAAGGACTTTCTTGGTTGTTGGGGGATGGAGGCGCGATTACGCTTGATGTTGCTAAAAGAGTCGGCGCACTATTGAATTTACGAGAGGGTCGGGGGACGAGGCAGGATACGCTCAAGTTCGCGCTAGACTACAAAGTGACACTTGAAGACCTCAAGCGCGCAGGTATCTCTTCTGAGGCACAAAATATTTCGTGGCTTCTCTCGGTTTTAGATCTTCCACAAGAAATACTCCTGGAAGTCGTTGTGGCGAAAGACGTAATTATCCTGCCTGATGGTACACCAAGAGAGAATCGTGACATTAACAATGCTTTTAACTTTTTAGCATCACTACAGGCCCTGCCTCAAGCGGCGCAAAAGACTGCATATGCGTTTTGGAAACAGGAATTTAATGGAGGTCAATCGTTGGGGGATGCGAGTCGTTTGATTGAAGAAGGAATACAACAAAGAAATAGGACTCTATATACTGGCGTTTTTGAGAAAGAATTGTTCGAATTTATTCGGGAATATGCAGATCATGCTGTCAATATGCTTGAGTCGGACCCCTCACACGTTGCGCAAATTACCAGAGGATATATGAAAGCACTATCGGATGTTCACGAATCTGATATAGAGGCTTTTCACGAGTATATACGACGGAACCATCAGCGTATTCCCCTCGTTCTTAAGCACATCAGTTTTAGCTTTCGTGGCGATCGATTGTCGAGGATAGATTCATACGGTGCCAATTTGTTTTTTCGACAAGCGCTTCTTTATTATGCGACGGGTAGATTACATAGTGGATTAGAAAATAGGCTTGCCGAAATTATTGATCATCCGGTGAATACAGGCGTAATAGTTGAAGAGCTTATTACCGCAATGAATGCCGTTGGGGACCCGGTCGTGCTTTATCCAGGGTACTTCTACCGAGATTTTAGGGGGACGCTTCTTTATAAATCTCGAAAAGTTTTTTTTGATAAAGCATTATCGAAACAAAACGATTATTATCCTGATTCAAGTTATACATATGAAGGCGATATTATCAATCTGAATTTTCGTGACAGCGCAGGAAACGTAGATGGTTGGTATGTTTCGGTGTGGCATTGGGATGAAGATGAAAACGTTTTTCAAGAAGATAATATTTCTATAGAAGTCGACGGAAAGAAAGGGACAAAGCTTTTGCTCGGTAAATCCGGTGTCATACATATACAAGGTTTGGTATACCAGTATGTGGTATCAGAGGATAACGCGCTCATCCTACGGCCCCTCCAGATAGGAGATTTGAAGCAGGAGAAGTTTGATGACAATGCGCTTCTTGATGGTCCATTACGCGTTGCATCTGAAGATGAACTCATGCTACTGAAAGACCTTCCGAAAACATATCCTTATCTCTATCAAACGCTCGGTCAGGAGCTGGTAGATGACGCGAAGGAAAAACAAAACCTTATCACATTCATACAGGGACTTATAGAAAAAAATCCTGTAGACAAAGCTAGGGAAATATTTATTGCGTCTATGAAGGATGAAAAGAACAATAAAATAACAGAACCAATCTATCAAAAACACTACGGCGGGCGTGCTAGTATGGTAAAGAAATATCACATCAGTTCAGTCGACGAAGAAGCTGTGCTCGATCTTGTCTGGGGGAAAGTGTTTGACGGGATAAATCAAAAGATGACAGATACGTCTCAATTTGACGCTCTTTCTATCCCTACTGGTCTTATTGGAGATGTCCGTGAAGCCGTCGTTACCCAATTTGAGAAAGTTATTAGCTCTGTTGGCATATCGGATGCAGTGTTGGGGAAAAAGATTGCCCAAACCCTCGTTGACAGCCTCTTCGTCGGTGGCGCGCCGTCACTCTCGTTGGCAGCAGATTTAGAAGCAGCTCTCCCTCAAGCACAACGTACATCAGAGATCATTGATGCAATCGTCCGCGAACTCTACGCCACCGGCAAACTCTTCGTGGATATATCCAACGCAGGCCAAACGCTTGCCAACATTCCCCAGGCACTTCCGATCGTAAAAGAAGTGTTTGAGAAGTTTACTACTGACACCCGTGTCCGGAGCATAGAAACAGCGAAATTCTTTGCAGCTGATGAGCCGGTAAAACGGGCGATAGACGAAGCAGTCGCAGGCAAAGGCGACGTGACGACACTCACCGGCGACATCGCCGCCGTCCTTTTCTACCGCCTCAAACGCACGCTGCCGCCAGTTCCAACACCATCCGGTGGAGATACGCCTCCAGGTGTAGGGAAACCGCCAGATAGTGTACAGACCGATACGGTAACAAGAATGATCGATGAGTATGTGTCCACTTACGAGAAACAGAATCAAGAGTTAATTCGGGGATTTATGATTCAATTAGCAAGATTTTTCATGAAAGATTTAAATATTAATCACAAAGCATCTGATGAAGTTACTGTTAACGATCGGATTGTTGAGCCGATTGCAATTGACGAGCCTAACAGAGAAACCTATCGGTTACCGGATAATCAAGTGCTAAAGATAGCACCCCCCGGCGGGTTCGGTTTAGAGGGCATGGATCAAACTATGTATGAACTTTATCTTTGGTTTACTCATCGTGAGAAGGAAAAATTTGTTGAGCTATTTGGTTGGGGAATTGAACGTACTAGAGGGTACGTTTATCTCATAGAAGAAGAGGTAGATCCAATTAAAGGCGAGCCCATAACAGGAGAGAATATTGAATTAATAAAACAACAGATTGCATCGGCTCAAGCAGCGGATGACGCTGATAGCGTGAGGTCTGTTCTTGTAAAGTATGGTATAAGGTCGGAACAAGATTTATATAGAATCAGCGAATTATTAGATTTTGGCGTTAACAGGTTAGGTTTGAATGATTTGAGCAATCTCCAGATGGGGTACAAACGAGATGGGTCAGGTGCCATAGTAATTATTGACTTCGGTTCAATTGAAAGATCCTTGAGGAGCCGTGAAATCTATCATTCTATCATGAGCGCGAGTGCTTACTTTGCCCAGAATATAGCGCCAAGTATAGGGAACGTGGTGACTGAAGAACCAGGGATAGCAAAAACGGCAGCACTGCTGCAGCCCGCTGTACAATTGTCAGTTTCTCTCCAACTCCCCCTCATTTCCGCATTTGAAACGGTGTTGCAGAGTGTGGGTGTGACGGAGGTGGAGTTGGGTAGGACAATTGCCCAAAAACTTGTTGAGAGTCTTTTTATCGCAAATGCGCCACCGGTGGCGCTGGCTCTGAAGGCAGAAGAAACCGTATTTCCTGCAATTCAGGAGTTCTTGAGTGGTAAAACTATCACCGTCCCGTCTCTTGAAAACTTTGCCCGCGAGATCTACGCCACCGGAAAACTTTTCTTCGATATATCCAAAAAGGGTGCTGTCCTTGCCAATATTCCTAAAACTCTTCCAATTGTGGACGGATTAGTCAAAAGTCTTAGTAGCATGGAGCCAATTATTAATAGACCGGAATTAATCATTGAAGAATCAGCAACAAAGGAAGTGATAAAAAAGGCGATTGAACGTTCAAGAATCCTTCCACCCGATTATCCAAAAGATGATCTGTCTGTCATTATTGATGATCTCGTTCCTGTCCTTTTCTATCGGCTCAAACGATTACCCCCGGCCGCACCGGAGAGCCCTGAGAAGCCACCGTCAACCGGCATCACCGCGCCTGATATTGCCTTGGAGCTCATGAGAACTGGAGAAAAATCAGTGGACTATACGAGATTAAGCCAAAGCATTTCGGCTATAAAATCACGTTATGAGCAATATAAAGAAAACTTATCCGGACACAGGGCGGAATTCCGTCCCTTTGTAGAAGATGTAGTTTTGATTGCTTTTGGTTTACAAAGTAAAAACAGTATTCCCAAGGAGTTTCAGTCGACATTTGATGAGATTGTCGAGTTAGTGCAAACAGTGAATTTTGAAAAAACATATGAACTCCTCAATGCCGCCAAAGACGATAGGATGGCGCTTATGATGGAAATGATGGGGTTGCAGAGTCAGTTGGGCGAAAAAATCACAGCATTTACTACGCAGTTTGTAGATTTGCTTCTTGATGGACAGATAAGCCCAGCAGCATATCCACTGCCTATTATGGGTCAGAGTTTCACAAACACGCTTCTCGTTGTTCATGCATATGTTTTTACATCGGAAGAAGCCGCTTTGGTCGCGGTAAATCTGCTTGGTGAGCCGTTCCGCAAAAGAATTCATACTGCAATTACGGATCTTTTTGAGAATCAGGGATTCGTTTTGTTGCCTTCTGAAGAATCTCTTAGTTATTTTCCAAATACTCTCAGCTTTGTCATTAGTGGAGCAGGGTATGAGTTCGCGAAAGCAAATTTTCCGGTTATTGGTGCAGTTGACGGGGTTATGGATGTTATGGAGCGCGTTACCGATGCGTTAGTGGTAAAAGTCTCAGATCCCAATATAGTCGAACTCATCAGGGCATTTCAACAAAGGATCACGACATTAAACTTGGAGCGAGCAGAAATATCTCATCTGGTGCAATCTGTCGTACAGGCGATATTGGAAAAGGATATCTCGCTTGTTCGGGCGGTAATAGAGCTACCTGGAATATTGGAAGATGTGGTACGCGAGGTGCAGCATGCAGAATTTCCAGAAGGTACAGATTATCGCTCATGGGATCAACGGGAGGCTGGTTTTCTGGGAGCTACAAGCAATGGAAAAACAGTTCGAGAGACTCTCGTTAGCGCCCTTGCTAAACACAATCTGGGATCATTGGTCGAGCTAGAGCATCTTGGACAGTATCTATACTATCGCGTGAATAATTTGCATCGCCGGAGATATCAGGAAACTATTTCCGTTAGTGAGGCGATAGAAGATATTGATGGATCTGGATGGGAAGCATTATATAGCGACGCAAAATCCAGAATACCTGATATCGGTGCAATTTTGGGGAAGCCGTATCGTGAACGATACGCGATCGTTGATCGGGCCATGACAGAGGCTGCAGTAAAGACACTGGGTACGACTACTATTGGAGAAAAAGAAATAGAAGCTTTTACAACGAATAGAGCGAGTTTTATTGGTAATTCAGCCGGTACAGTAAAAGCGCTACGCTTGATCGATCAGTCATTGGGATTGCCGCCGGAGTTATCCCGTGAGTTGTCTCGTTTGGCCGAAGAATCTAAAAAACCAACCAGAAATGCCGGGCAGGAAGTATTTCAGATTCTCCGAGAGTTTTATCAGCGTAGTCGGACAGATAAGGAATGGTCGAGACTTCAAGAAGCAGAGAAAAGAAATATTTTTAGAGAAGCGATTGAGACATATAAAACAACCAGAGCTGTAGATAATATTACTCGAGGGTTTGCTAAGATTTTTGGTTTTACTTCTTCTTATTATTATGAGCAATCTTCATTTTTGACAGATTTAATTAAAAGGATGAATGAGATGGATTGGACTACTTTAGGGTCACCTTCGACTGGAGAGGACATAGAAGCATTTATAAATTCATTGAAAGCGTATGGTAATCTGTCTGACATTCTTCTTCTTGACAATGCTTTTCTTTCTTTAGAAGAGTTTTATCAGCAAAATTATCGGTATGATAATTTTCAAACAGAAGAAGAAAATGTAGCAAGAATACGAAAACTATTAGAGAGAGACGGTTTTATAGATAAGGGAGGAGCGCCTGACGGCTCTGCTCCATTCTCACCACCTCCCGGTCCTGGGGAGCCGCCGGGTGGGGGGAAGCCTGGTGGTGGGGTTCCAGAATCAGGAGCGCAAGCAAGACCAGCAGGAACTGCAAAAGCGCCAATTCTTCCGGGCGCAGCACAAGGTCTCGCCGAGTGCGTCACGGGGGACACGCTTCTGAAAAGAAAGAAGAAGTCAAAAGTCAAAAGTAGAAAGTCAAAAGTAACGGGTGGATGGGATCCGGATGATTTTGAGGATGTGCCGATTAAAGATATCGAGCCCGGAGATGAAATTCTCTCCCTCAATGAAGCAACGGGGATGTTTGAGTCTGCAAAGGTAGAGAAACTTTTAAAGAAAGGAATCCAGAAGGTCTATCGCCTTGTGACAGGGAAAGGGAAAATTATCGAAACCACCAGTGAGCATCCGTACTTGATACATACGAAACAGACGGTGCCGAAAAAATTACAGAAGCAAACCACCGTATTTGACGTTGATCAGTCAAATAGAATGGAGGACTTCGCGCGTGATACCGTCGTAGCCGTTGCCAATGAGGTGCATTCGTATACGCTCCGTATTACCCGTGAAATGAAACATGAGCTTGTCCGCATTTGGCAAAAGTCCAACAGGCGGGCAATGTTTGGTCCGGAATTATTTGCTCTCGTGGTTCGATACCTAGCCTATCATGCCACGATTCCCGTGACCAAGCTTGTCATAGACCGTGAGTATGACCGCCATGAACTTGAGATTGCAAATACTATCCGCCAGGCTCTTGGGGAAGTTTCTATTGAAGTTCGCTCTATCGGAAAAAATTCTCCGGCTCACCTGGCGGCATACTATTTGACGACCGGTAAACACGAAGGAAAGCTTACGGGGCAACAGAAAAGGACCCTGGCCAATTCGATCCTCAAAGGGTTCTTGGCTTCAGAACTTCTTCACCATGAGTGGTTACATGGATCAGCGAGTTCACATGGTCCTTTTACTGACATCAAGTCTACCACCCTCTGGCAGAAAGTCAAGTACCTCAAACCCGGCATGGTGATTGCGACGATAGACGGTTGGGAGAAGATCAGCACGATCTACGAGATAGGCAGAAAGCACGTGTATGACGTGGCGATTGCAGGTACCCACAACTTCGTCGGCAACGGCATCGTGGCGCATAATACTACGACGGATTTTCGATTACCACCGGAGGCGGTAGTTACTCAATTAAATTTGACGCAAAAAGATCGTGACGAACTCGCCGATTATGCCGATGAACGGGCGTTCTTGTCACGTGTTGTGCAGGTGGAACAAACGCTCAAACTGCAGGAGTTGAACCCTGTTGATTTTGGCAAAAAAACTGCAGAATGGAGGCGCCAGCTAGATGGAAAAACCCCGCAAGAGAGGCAAAAGATTCTTGATGCTATCATCCCGGAAGTGTTTGCTCTGGTCCGCGAAGCAATCCGGCGAGAAAAAAAGATAACAATCAACGACGTACAGCTTATCAACAGTTGGCTCATGGCCCGCGGGTTGGCGACCGAGCAAGACACCGGTGAGGGGAAAACACTGACGTTTATCGCGGCTGCCTATCTCCATGCCCTGACGGGTGATGCCGTCCATATCGCCGTGACGAGCGATATCTATGCGAAACGGGATGCGGACATAACCAGACCAGTATTTAATATGCTCGGGATGCACGTTGGGGTAGTAACAGAAAAGACAATCGAGGGCAAAGCGAAAAAGGAGGCGTACGAGGCGGATGTGGTCTATAGCACTATCCCGACACTTGGCCTTGACTACCTGAGGGATAATCTTCTCATTCCGAAGAGCGATACGGGTGTACTACCTGAGTTATATTTTCAAAAACCACTTGGACTACTGCTCGTTGATGAAGTGGACAAAGAGCTTCTCGATGGTATGAGAGAGACATTGCGGAGAGTCCGACCGGCGGATGCTCAAACAAAAGCGTCCCTCTATGAAGAGACGGCGGATTTGGTATGGCAACTTCGGCAAATAGATGAACGCTACAAAAAAACGTCAGGAAAATACGCATTTTTCAATATCGACAGGCAATCAAAAACAGTGTCGCTGACGGAAGTAGGGTTGCAGTTCTTGGAAAAATTACGTCTACCTATTCGGGATGCCCAAAACCCGGAAGACTTTAGCGAACAGCAAGCAATTTTTGATGATCATTTGAGGACATCGCTTCTTGCTGAGTTTTTTTATATAAAAAACGAACAATATAAAGTCGAAGATGGCAAAATAGTGTTTATTCAGGAGTCAAGCGGAGTAAGCGCAGAACGCAGCCGTTTCGCAAGCGGCATACAGGAGGCGATTGAAGCCAAAGAAGGGATGCATATCCAAAGTTCCGGGACGGTAATAGGTACCATACCCCGTCATGCGTATGTCGGTAAGTATGCGCGTGTGGCAGGGACCACGGGGACACTTCTTGATGCGTTATATAGTGATCGGGAACTTGAGGCTATATATAAGGTGAAAACCAAACGCATTCCGCGTTGGAGCAGGTGGCAGGCATTGCTCGGATTAAACGGTATGGTACCCGTTACGGTGAGTTGGCTCAATAAAACAGATTGGACGGGATATGCCCCGGAATCAGATCTTCATATGGTGTCGTTTGAGCCTCATGAAGAGCCAACACGGTATTTCAAAACAAAAGAAGCCAAGCATGCTGCAATAGTCGCTCATGTCAAGGAGATTCATGCATCCGGTCAACCAATTCTCATCGGTGTGCAGTCACCAAACGATGTAACGTTTTGGGGTGAGCTCCTGAAAGGGTTGCCTTTCAAGACGCTAGACGCGACAAATGCACAAGACTTACCGAACATAGAAAAAAATGCAGGAAGACCGAATGCAATCACGATTGTGACCAATTTAGGGGGGCGAGCGGCAGATATTCAGGTACCAAAAGAGTCGCTTGAGTTGGGGGGCCTCTATGTCATAGGGACAGAGCGCAATGAATCGCCGCGTATAGACGGACAACTTTCCGGTCGCGAGGGTCGTTGGGGACAGCCCGGGAAATCTGTATTTTATGTATCTCTTGAAGATGAATTGTTAGAAAAACATATCGGGGAGGTTGAACGAACGAATATCTCTGCACTATCCGACCAACAATTCTCTACAGCTATGGATGCTCTGGTAAAAAAAGCATGGAACGTCGCTGATAAAAATGACCGCGGTGTTCATAAGCAACTCGTAGATTATGAAGAAAGCACTGGTGGTAAACGGGAAAGCATGAATGAGCTTCGAAAAGCCATGACGGTTGCCAAACCAGAGACATTTATTGCGCAGGTGAAAACGTTACTCGAAGGAGATATCGGCGAAGATCCTTCCCTTCAGAAACCAGACGATGATGGGAGTATCCTCGCGTTGAGACAGCAGGAACTCTATGAGAAGAGATTGGCCCGGCGTAAAGAGGTGAAAGCCGCGGGTCTCGTGGCTTTGGAAAAAATCGTGAAATCCGGTTCAAATAAAGCACGGATCCGTTTGCAGCGATATATCCTTCGGATTTTAGACCAGCAGTGGCAGGACTTTTTGATGGATATTGATGATTTAAGTACTTCGGTAAGTTTGGCGGCCTATGCTCGTCAAGACCCTCTCGCCCTATTTCAGACCAAATCAGCCTATCTTTACGACACTATGCAGCATAGGATTCAGCTTCGTATGGCAAAGCTCGCGACAGAGCTTGTTGAGATGGGGCTACAGTCCAATGATGTGCCGCCTATGTTTGTGAGCACTACTCCCTTCTCAAAACCAAGTCCGGCACAGCAGGCTGCAGAAGATATAAGAAAACTTGCAGGGGTTAGCTTCAAACGTTATCGAAGGTGGCGCATGGGTCCGGGGCAACTCATTCTCCACGATGAAGAACTTCTCTCCCGTGTGCAGGCGCGTGTTGATGCGGCCATAATTGCTCTCTTTCCTCCGGGGTCGATTGTTGACCCGCTCAAGTTTGCTATTGCCCGCATGCAGGCGGTGGACTGGATGATCTATGGAATTGGTGAGTATCTTACACTACACCCCGAGACGAAGGAAATTCCTGCCGACGTGGTGAACGATGAACTCCTCAATATTTATGTTGAGAAGGTATTTAAGGGGTTGACAGAGGAACAGATGGCTGCAGTGGTTGCGAAGGTTCCGCCGGGTCGATGGGATAATGCGCGTGAGCGTGTCAAGAAAATATCGAATATAGCTGCCCGTGTCGGTGTGCTTTCTGTGGTACCGGGCGTTTTTATAGGTATGGCAATAGGGGATGCGATGGGGATGCTGCAAGCGCCGATTATTTCTACCTCATCCATACCTGAGACGACCGTGGATATGGAGATGGTGGAGGATACGTGGGAGATCGATGAACACGAATCTATCGCAGAAAGCCAAAATGTTCAGATCGAGACAGCAGTAATAAATAGTGAGGTGACGACAGAACGCATTTCTGTAGCGCAACAAGTACGCGATTTTACCCAGGATGATGCAGTCGGTCTATCGTTGAAGACTTCAGAGGATGGTATGCAGTACTGGGGATATCAAGATCCGTGGGAGCTTCAGACGGATCATCGCATGCATATTCGCGATAGATTTCCCCGATATGTCTTTTTTGAGGATCAAGCTGTTCGGGAGGCCCTAAATGAATCCACGGATAATGCAATAGACATCGAAAGTACCGATATATATCTGGATGTTGAACCCAGAGATGTAGATATTCCAGCTGAACTTCAAAGCAAGCTTGACACAGATTTATTGGAAAATTTTGTCTATATACATCAGCGGGGAGAAGTCTGCGAACTTTCTTCGACGGTGTCAATCATTAATACTCTTCTTCATCGTCAAGGAAAGCCGGGATATCACCCGTGGGTATTTGCAGATTTACTAGCCCAGGAAGGGCAAGCACCCATCACGAATGAATTTGATTTTCAGACATTTACCCGTGATCAGCGATTTTATATTGATAATTTTGGTGTTTCGTTCCGCGCTGTGGATTTAGAACAGTTCTATGGAAAACAATTAGAAAATACAGTTATCACGCATGACGTGAGAAAGGGTGATAAAGTCATTGGTCAACGACAAGAGATCTATAGAAATTATGAGAATATTGCCGATCCGCAAATACCGGAACTCGTTGCGAATTTCATCAACGACAAAATTGCGAGCGGTTCTATGCTTCAAGTTTCGGTACAGATAAAATCTACTACTCCTGAAGGCCTAGGCGCTCACATGCTGACCGTTTTAGGAGTATATGAACAAGAAAATTCAGAGACAGGGATGACAGAGTATTTTCTGGTGACCGCAGACCCAAATGGTGGATATATAAGTGGTACGTGGGATGCGGCAAGGAATGGTGGGTGGAAAAGTGCAGGTAATACTATAACCATCCCTTTAACGAGTGATAATTTCCGTTTGATTTATAGAATGAACGAGTTTTTTGCGGAGACTCCTGAGCAGGATGCTAGACAAGGGTTTGCGCTTCGGGTTGAGCAACAGAGTACAACGGATTTCGTAACAGAGGAATACACTATTGAGCAAGTTGAAAATGGAGTAATTACTATCAAATTTGCAGATGGCACAACACAGGTTGTGCCGATGTTCGAGGGGTCTTCTTATGATGATATACAAATAGATCATGCAAGCGGAAAAATTACGTTGGGAGATTATCAATGGGATCCTCTGGCGAATGGGAGAAAAGGGGACTACATTTATGTATCAGTCCCTCGTCCTGAAGCTATGGATAGTGATGATAGATTGCATACGTCTCTGTCTAATACCACGGGTGATGCTGTACCGGTCCAGGTGCCTCAAGTTCCAGTTGCTGTAGCACCAGAGGTATCAGCAGAAGAACAGTCAAGTAGTCGAATCACCGTTACCGCAGAAGATTTTTCAACTGTGGGTTATGTTGATCCCGGAAAATGGGCACCTGATGAATATGTGCCGTATGTTGCGCGTTGGGCAGAGCGTTTTGGTGTACCTAGGGATTTGGCGCTGGGAGTGTATGGGAGAGAGCAAGGGTTTACCGGTGACATTGGTGGTTTATTGCAAGTTACGCCTGATGCTGTCGAAACTGCGCTCAGCCAAATGGATGATGTGGAGCTTCGTGAAATGGTTGATGCGGCAGGGTTACGAACTACTGGCGAGAGAAGTGATGTGAGACAGAGAGTGCTTCAAGCATTTAATGATAATAATCCGGTGGTCCAAACAGGGATAGGTATATTCATTTTACATAAAAATTATGAAAAGCTTGGTCCATATTTGTCTACATTAGGATATAGTCAAGGTACTGCAAGAGCAGATAAATACCTCTTGCAGTTTAATGGAGATGTGATAAAAGCCAATCAGATTCTGCTGGATGTATACAATCATTTTGCCGGCAGATCGACACAATACGATATTGTCAAGGTCACGTATACGAATCAGTCAACATCAGACTTATCCTTCACTAATCGAATTTATAATGCAATAGATATCACCGTAACGGTTGAAGAAGACGGGCAGAACAAGACGTATTATTTTGGTTCCGTTAATTATCTCATGGGGGTCGTCATTGATCCGATAAATTTTAGTCCGGGAGTCATGGATTGGATGGACGGCAGGGGGCATAAAGCACGTGAATTTGGAAACACTCTTCATCTATTAAATAGTAGTTTTATGTCCGGAACTACATCGGAATCTAACCTGGTTGGTATGCAGATTCCTAGTGCAGTGGATGATTTGCTTGGGAAAAAGGCTGATGAAGAGCCAATGCGTGTGGATTTTCAGGTAAGTGCAACCACTTCTCAAGTGGAATTGATTAATCAAACAGCGTTGGGACGATTTAGTTTGGTATTAGAAAAAATCGTGCATGATTATCAATCTAGCGGTGTTGCTTCCACGATGACTCCGAGCACATATATTGCTCAAGAGCTAGAAAAAACGGAATTTACCGATGTACTGTCCCGAGAAGATTTTCAAAGTGCTCTTAAGTTTGTGGACGATAATACGAAAGTTGTCCCCGGCCAAGAAGTCCAGTGCGTCGGCTGGGTTGAGCTTCTGCAGAGCAGTGGTTTGGATAGTACGTCGGCGGTGCATGTGCAAAGTAGGCCACTCAATGCAAAAGACATGATCCCCAAAGCTATATTAGATGGAGATAAAACAGCTGATGCAGGGGATCAAGTCAAAGCGATACGCATCGATTCGTGGGATGAAATTCAGCCCGGCGATGTGTATTTTCTCAATACGGCAGATAGCCTTGGACATACGGGAAAAATTATCAACGTTATGCAGGGTGATCATGGATTGAAGTTTATACTTTCCGAAGCTAATAAAAACAATGATGGAGAGGCTCGTACTTTTGTAGTAAATAAGGATGAATTTGAATCAAGGCTTTTGGGGTTAGGAAAGATAGTTGTATTTCGACCCTATACGACGGCAGAACTTGCGGCGGCTGGTGTCATCGACGTGCATGCGAGTGAAGAATCTAATCCAGTTGGCAAGCAAACTGCAAGCGCAGTGGATGATTTAATTCAGAAAGATGATGTGATAGGCCACGTTGATGTCATGAACGCTCATCACGAATCACTCATGGTTGCTCCTGGGTTTATAGGAGCAATCGGCGCCGTATGGGAGAGGTTTCTCCGTTTGATTCGTAAAAAATGGAAAGGGAAAGGCAGTGATAGCGAGGAGACGGAAAGAATGGTTTTTCGATTGGATAAAATTTTGGATGATTATCCATTTATGCAGAAACGAATAGTTCTCTTAGCTAAACTTTTTACAGGAGTAGATGCCAGAGAAAGACAGGCATTTATAGAAGGCCTATTAGATGAGGCGTTTCTCTTCACGCGGGATTTAGCTGATCGCAGATATTCGACAGATGTGAATGTATTTACTAGCTGGCGTAAAGAAAAAGCACGAAATATTATCCGTCAAAGCGAACGCATGGGGTTGGAGTTGGATGTTGGGCAGAGAGCGACCGCGGATCTCGCGCTCGTAAGTACCAGGTTATCATGGCTTGATAATAACGTATTTATAGAAAGACAAGCATCGTCTGCAACCAATTTGTGGGAAGAGATTACGCGTTCTTCTGGCTATCGCTCTACCACAAAAGATTTGACCATAAATCAACATATACTTTTTGACGCGATCCTTAAGTTTGAGATAGAAGAAGCTCCACCTGCTCCATCGCCTATCCAGAGAATGTGGGAGGGAGAAGTGGCCAGTGGTTTGCCGATAGAGTTACTCAATACTCTTTTTGTCGCCGCGACACAGGCGAGTACGCCCGCTACGTCCCCGGAGGACGTCCTTAGCTATATCAAGTCCCACAGTCCCGAGTACAAAAGCGCTCTTGAGCCGTTGTCTCCCACGCAGCTCGCCCAATTTGACGCCCAAATTATCGGGCAACTTGAGATTATGTGGAGCGGCGTAGAGGCCATCGGGGGAGGATCCAATGAAGTGACGATCGGGCAGACGGTGTTCACGCGCCTTGATGACCAAAGCAATCGTACATTTCAAGTGTATGTGGGCCCGAATGACCGCGTGATGATTAACGGTAGAGAGATTACCTCCGGAGTCCATGCGGTAGACGTCGATGACGATATCCGTGTGACTTCAGGTGGTCAGTACATCATGGGAAGGATCGGTTGGTCCCAGGGCCAGCACGTGTTTGTCCGTAAGGATGAGGGTGTTGCCACAGGGGAAGAAGTTGTACGAACGGTTCAAGAAGGAGTGAGAGTTTATGGTCAAATTATCGATGCTCTTTCTGCTATCACGAGTGTAGAAATGTTGGATTCGGAAACGTTGTCTAGACTGAAAACACTTGATGGTTTCGTCTCTGTTCTTTTAGACGACGAACGAATATATAGATCATCTGGTCAAGCCGTGCCGGAGGCACTCGCGGACGCAACCTATCGGCTGAACGTCTTGCGTGCTATTGCCAGGCGGCAGATTGCTAATAAAAGGAAGACATTTACTGTTGCACCGAGCACGGAAAGCCGTACATTACCAGTCAATTCAATGCAGGTCATTAGCTTTCCGGATCATCAAGAAACAACAGTAAAGGTACTTGGATTATTAGGAAGTGGACATTTGAAAGACACATATTTAGTAGAAGTTACCCATCCTTCTGATACACAACATATTGGGCAACGAATGGCTTTGGGAGTTTCTAATGACGTTAAGGGTAGTGAGGGAAGAATCGGTGTAGAAGTTAACCTCCTTGAACAATTTGGAGAGAGAGAGGTTTTGGCGGACCGCGTACCGAAGGTATATTCCTCTGTGGGCTCACTCACAATCGACGGCGTGGAACGGAAGGGGTTTCTCATGGAATATATTGACGGCGTTCCATTGACTACCATTAGGTCAGACCTTCGTCCGGAAGATAAGATCAAGCTCGTAGTTGAGATTATGCTTCCTATTTCATCGTTTCTTCAGGCGCTTGCAGAACCGGGACGGTTTAGCGTAGATAGAAAATCTAATGACATTTATGTCGTGCCAGCCAAGGATGGGTCATTACGTACCGTCATATTGGATTGGAATGTTGCTGCGACCTATGGAGAGATTGCTATACCAGAGGATATCAATAAATTGGCGCGTATAGCAATAGACGTACTCGATGTAGGTCCCCCTCCCGGTCGTTATGTTGCCCATGGGCTCCTCAAGGATTCTGGCGACGGCACATTGACTCCGGTCGGTTTTGATAAGTTTTCTTTTGATCGGTTTGAGCCCGATGTCCTGGAATATCTAAATTCTCTTAAAACGGGAACTTCCTATCGCAAGCTACCGGATGGGAGATATGTATCTATGGACGCGACCTTATTGCTTGCGAAAGACGGAACGGAACATAAAGTCTATCAATATTTTGGAGAGGAACTTACGGAAAGCCAACAGTATGTATCCTACCGTAATACGCTTATAGCGGGGTATGGAGACTTAGGAACCTTATTCGTCAGCATGATTGAAGGGAAGATAGAAACCTACGACGCGCTCGTGGCATCGGTGCAGGCGATAGCACACGATATTGTAATAAACAGTGCATCAGAAGAAGATGTGCGTTTATTTGCGCAACAATCGCGAGAAGCTCATAGCGATTTGGATTTGAGTGACATAGATAGAGCGAATCTTTTAATGAAAATACAGGGTAGGGAGCTCTACGTAGCGCATAATGGGCAGGGGGCAACCGTTGGCTTTATCGCAGTGAAAGTGAGTGAGGATACTCCTCATGCTGGTAACATAAGTCTTTTATATGTTGATCCAACCTATCAAGATGGCGGGGTAGATACTCAACTTCTTAACGTTATCAAAAGTCAGGAGGGAGGGACACGGTGGAGTGAGCTTACTCTTACTCCATTCTCGTTTGGGTGGAAGCTGGATGCTACGGAAGCAGAGAAAGTAGCAACTGCAAAAAAACTTCGGGACTTTTATGAGCGCGAGGGTTTTTATCAGAATCCGGATGCTCTGCTCAATTTCACTTGGAAGAGAAGCGAACCAGAATCTTTACGTCGGTCGGAATCACGCATTCTTCAACCATTAAAGTCCGGACTAACACTTGATACGATAGAGGAGTATGCAAAACGTCAGAGTTTTGCCTATGCTAACTATTTAGATATCACGTTACCTCTTGCGGAACCGGTAGTGGACCGGCAGATGCCATCATCGTCGCAGCTTCCGCAAGATCTCGTATCGTTATTAAAGACGTTTGGATACAACAAGGATGTGATTGATGCCGCTTACGCAATAGTAAGACTAAACGATCTACGCTTGAATAATGAGCTGACAACAATCACACGACAATTATTGGATTACTATCAATCTCAGATAGACCCGTTTGTTGAGGATGCCGAGCGGCGGATCCGTGAGAAAGATGACTCACTGAAACAGGAGGCAGTTGTAGAAATCACCAGTGGGCTCATTGATGCAACAATACAGAAATATCTGTACGGGCCGAGCGACTACACAAGCAGAGAAGAATTTATAACCGCCAACGGGAACAGTCTATTGGAAGATGTCCAGAAACTTACGACGGTACAAAGGTATCTCAATGTTATCCCGGGGGACGATGTGCGGCAAAGGAAACTTCTCGAGATTGAAGCACTGATTCGGTCTCGCGCAGAGCATTTATTCAATGAGTATTCTCTCCAAAGCGCTCTGCGCAGGGAGGTACGCAAAATTGCAATTGAGGAGCCTGAGACGTTCAGGATAAATGAGAAAAGAATTGAAAAGGCTATTGCTGTATTAGAATCGTTATTTATAGACGATCAACAGTTTGTTATAGAGATTGATGCGGATACGGTAAAACTGAATGGTCGTTCTCTTGCCCCCATCCAAACACGTTCCGCACGACGTATATATGATCTAACGGATGGGAGAGAACTCGTACTACTTGGCGACAACATCGATGAGCTTGTGCACATCATTGCTCGCAATAGTAATAACGTATCAATGCTCCACTGGGGAGTAGCGCAAACAGGGCAGGTGTATATGATTATGGAAAACTACGGAACTGTTAGCACGCAGAGTGATCGAGAGGAAGATTGGATAACTCTTCATAAGAAAAATGCGTTAGTTAAGTACTTTGATCTTGTTAATCACAATCGACAGTTAATAGAAGCTGGGCGTAAACCAAATCAGACGATTGAAGAAAAAAAGGAAAGATTTCTTTTTCTCCATGGTCTTCGTTCTGCAGAAGAGGTGGAACAGCTTTACGAACTCTTTAACTTTGCGGAAAATTATGGCAAAGTGAAAGCTTTTTCTACCGATTCAAATGGACATTATATAGGGAGAAACAAAAACGGTCGATTAGTCATGTTGAATTTTGTTCCGGAGAAGCCTGTCGAAGAAGATGAGTTTGAGCGGATCGTGAAGCGATTAATACAGAGACATATAACTGATTCCTCTCATGCTCCTGCCTTATCACCGCAACCTGAAGTGCGTGTTGCTATAAATAATATAAGCGCTGTTCAACGAGCGGATGAGGCTTTTCCACAGAATACGCTCGATGATCTCGTGTATGCTACCTCTTTGCAGATACCGCCCAACACGACACCAGATACTATCCTTGCATTTATCAAAATCACCGACGAGTATAACGGAAAGGTCCGATATATCCTGGCTACCAAAGACATGACACCCGCAGAGCAGCAGGCCTTTGATGCGTATCTTCTTGAACGAATCAATACATTGCTCGATTCCGGCACCGGAGGGGGAGGCGAAGGGACGACGGGTGGAGCCATACTCTCGGAGAGCTCCAACACGGGTACACCGATATCAGAAGGACAAGCGAGTGCTTCGGCAGTAGCAGAAGCTATACATCTGCAGGAGTTTGTAGAAGCCCATGCTGGACAGAGCGCAGAAGAGATTTTAAAACTCATACAAGCGGAACCTGCCTACATTACCGCCCTTACAACACTACATCCGGAGCAACGACAAAATTTAGACAACTCCCTCCTTGATTTTATCAGAATATTTTTACGTCCCGCACAATCACAACCTTCACTTGCCACCATGCTTCGATCTCCGGGTGATCGCCCGGAAGACGATACGTATGTCCGGAACTATGGAGTGACGACTCAATACGTACGCGATCATGTTACTGGTAGTGTTGAAAGCGCGGTAGCGTGGCAAGATTTTATACGACAAGCACACGGAGTCATGATTGGTGGTACAGCGGATGGTAAAAGATACGAAGGGAGATCGCTGGGTATCTATCCGGACGATCCGAAAGATTTTCGTGTTGATGACAACGTGATAGATAAAGGAACTATTCCGTTTATGCGCCTTGCTGTGAGGTTTGCCACCATGCATAACGACCCCTTTGCACATCATTATGAAGTTGAATTTGATCAAAACGACGGTTTCGACGTGCCATCAGGAAAGTCCCGTGGTATGGCATTTATGGTTCCTCCGCATACACAGATACCCGTGGCTATCGAGCGTATGCGTGGTTATATTTCAGAAGCTTTGCGAAGTAATGATCCGGTCGTGATAGTCAAAAATATCGCATTGGCATACCGAGCGATTCGATTTCATCCGTTTCTATCCGTAAACAACTCTTTATTTATGAATATGATCAATACTGTCCTTTCGATGAAGGGGATGGGCCAGCTTGCACATTATAGATTAGATTATCTTGCCATGGTTTTGAATGAGCAAACCTTTGTCCATGCCTTCCGATGGCACTATGATAATTTTGCTGAACATCCGGGAGATACAGAACAAACACAGCACGCACGAGAGAGAGGATCGCAGTTTATGGATTTTATGAACCGCGCACATGAAGCAGAGGCAGATATATTTGATAGCGAGTTTCCAACAATATCGGCAGCTATCGGTCTTACTACAATTGGAGAAGTGCGCCCTCTCCGGTCACATACATCACAATCTGAGACCGGCGGGGGAGGCGAAGGGACGACGGGTGGCGCTATACCGTCGAAGATGTACAGAGGACCATCTGTTTCGGATGTGACGGCATCACACAAAACTATTCCCTTGCCGCCGCTTCCTGCCCCTCGTGTTCATCCGGTACGAGGGATCTATGAACTCGTCCAGGGGCTTATTTCTCCGCATCGAACGTATCTGGCCCGTTATAACGAAACAAAACATAGTGCGTATGCGCACCCCTCCATCGGTCGGGAAGAAACAGATCGTTTGGTAAATCTCGCTGATACACTCGCTCACGCCATAGTCCGCAGAGATCGAGAGATCGATACTCCCAGTGAGTATGCAAAGAACCTCATCGGTCTTGTAGCTTCTGACCCGTGGCTTCGACACAACCGTCCCCTCGCCGCGGCATATATATTTGACCATTTGGTGAAACGGCGTATTGCGGTCGAAGACGCAAAGAGGCTCAATGAAGAGTTTCGTCAAAAGAATCCGACCAGATTTTCCCAGATAGGAGGTCAGGCAGAACGTCTCTATTTGGTCTGGAACCAACGGTTTGGCGGAGAGCAGGCGCTCATGAATCTTGGGTTGACGCGGGCAGATAGCATTGCCATGGATTATGTCCGTCTATGGCACACGATGGCGGATCATGGGATTTATTTCAATGGTACGGCCACCGACGCGTCAGGAGAAAGTCTTCTTTTGCTTCAAGCCGGGCTTGTGAGGCGGGAGCAGGATCTTGCCAAGCTTGCCCCGTACATGAAAAGGACAGAACAAGCGTTTCGGGACGTTTGGGCGGAGTATTTTCCGGACTATCGTTTTACCGATGCCATGATACCCACGGTTGGGCATATGCGCATCATGATGCCCACCAAAGAAGAGCACCGTTTACTCCGTGAGGCTAACAAGGAATTATTGGTTAATAATTCCAACTATCACCTTTCAGGGTATGAATTAATCTTTCTCTATCCGGGCGAGCAAATTGATGCGTCAGTCATTAATCACGAATTTGCCCATGCGATGACCAGAAACCACTGGTGGAGTCTGATAAATACTCACCGTTTATCCACAGATCATGCGATGCGGATCAATGAAGGAGCTACCGTCATGTGGGAATTTGCACTTGGGAGAAAACAAGGGTTGTCGGACAACAAGATACTTTCACCCTCTCATTCCTATTGGCCGTATTATCGCGCGTATCTGGCGCTTGCGGAGCGTATAGCAGAGCGCCTGAGTACAAGAAAGGGTATTCCGCTTGAAGACGCACGCAAACAGGCAATCGGCAAGATTTTATGGGCACAGCAAACCGGATATTACCAATTAATAGCCATGGATAGCGGATATACCGATCCGTGGGTCGAGTTTCCCAAATTGTTTTACGAAAACGAGCGTCCTAGTGTGTTATTTTTGCACCTGCTTGAGAGCATAAGAGAACAAATGACGTACCGAAATTTCGCAAAAGTCGCGGTACAATTTGGTTTTCTAGCTACGATCGCCACATCGCTCCTCTCGTCCCTTTCAGGAGTACGAATTCCCGTAGTACGATCTGAAGAATCCATACAGGACTCTGTGTCACTTGATACCTCAACGGCAATCCTAAAACCTGCCGAGCCCGAGATAAAATCTAGTACGGCAAAGTCGGCTGCCTCCATAGTACAAAAAATAAGTATAGGCATTAAAGCGGTGTATAAGCCCGTCTCCGACTGGAAGAATCCATTGATTGAGCGAATACTAAATAGTATCTGGCGAAGATTCGTCCCCTGCGGCGCGTTCCAATTCCTGCCGGTCGTGTATGCTCAGGGGGTTGGAGTGGCTTGTGGTGTGGCCCCGGCGGGTGTTGTGAAGGCGGTACAAGGCGTTACCAACGCGCCGGTACTCAGCGCGGCAATGTTAGGTGTTGGTACAGATACGGTGTCACCCGGCAAAAGCGCGATCCGTCCGGCATTCAGTAATGCAATTCCGGCAGCCCGTCAGATCCAAAACGGAAGACAAGCGATTTTATTGCAGGACAGTTCAGTTTTGACGCATATACGAAATACAGCATCCGCTCTCTGGAACAGTTTGTTGGGTAGTAAGCAGCTATCCGGGGATAGTCTTAAAAATATTATACAAGAGGCACGCGGGCTGCTGGACAATCCGTCTGCTGATTTTGAAATAGTCCTTATTAACGGAACACCGGTTACGTTTGAAATAGACCAAACCTCTTCCAAAGTGATCATACATCACCCTCATGCTACTGATCGGTCAAAAATATTTGGTCCTAAAACGCGTATTGTCGTCGACCGAAAAGATTTTCAGAAATCGGAGAGTTTGCAAATTGATGGGGATTACTATTCAGTAAAAGTCGCCGTTGATTCACTCCGTCAACAAGTCATTAGCTATAGGGAAGATTGGCAGTTTCTCTTCTGGAAGAACGCCGAAATAATCTATACATCCCGTCCACACGTCACGGGTATGAGGATCGGCGCAGAAAGAGCGCTGATCAGAGCATTCCAACAGCCGATAAATACAGCTATAAAAACATTGACTTCATTAGGCGGGATAGGGTTTATCGGCAATGTCGCTTTGAGTTTCGGCGTCGGTGAACTTTATCTATTTGCCAATCCTTCTATTGCGTCATTCGTTGGTTTGTTGTCGACTGCTCTGGCAGTTCCTTCTCAACAGATACCTTGGTCTGTAGCGTGGTTTGTCGAACAAGGATTGAGTGTTGCAGTTTTTGGTGGTCTCATTGCCGGATTGAGCGGATTAGTTATATCTCTGGCCCGGATAGGATTATCGATTCCTGAAAGCATGGCGCGCTTGCGGCAGCTTTTTCATCGCGGCGACCATTCAAATCAGGCGGGATTCAAACGATATTCTCGGAGGCAGTTTCTCAAATTGGCAGCTATTGTCTTTGGAGCATACGCATTGACTCGGGTTCCATTATTTTTGCGTCCTCTCACAACGGCCCCAGCAGTACAATCCGGATTCAGAGCACTGTTGGCGCAAGGATTACAGGATCCCACAGCTATAAAAATCATGATGGAGCATGAGGCCAATACGTTGTATTCATTCGTTGAGCAGTATCCGTACGTTTCTAACCAAGGAATACCGGTCAAGATAACGAAAAATCCTTCCTATACAAATCTAGTTTCAGTTCTTTCTCAAGCGGTCGATACGTATAAAAGTGTCAGCGGCAAGACGCCGTATTATCATGTTTCTTCCGGATATGTAGACGCGACACAGCTCTCTGATCTACTCCTTAGTGGCGGAAAAGATCCATTGCTCCATGACAAACCGGAAGACATCATGGACGCAATCGCCAAAACGAATCCTTTTGCCGGTGCGGCACTACAAAGTGCATCTTCAAATTTTGGCCGTATTGAACAATTTCTCTTTGTGCCGGAGTCCGGTATTGCGCGCCGTGCTCTTGCCAAAGTAAATAGCCAGCTGGAAAGCCAAGGTCACCCGAAGGAGACAGAACAGTCGATGGCAGAATACTATAGTACAAATAACTGGTCTTCGTTTGAGCCGCTTGCCTCTTTACTTCAAGAGCAATGGGAATCAGAAGGTAAAGGTATCCTCGGTTTCATTGAATCTATACCAAAAGAAAAGGGTAGAAAAGCGACTGTATCAGATATCCTTGCCTATTTTCTCGTACGTAATGATGGTGATCTCGCCGCAAGCTTGATAGATACATCCATCAGTCTGAAAGCGCTTTCTCGCATGAATGTTTTTAATGACCCGGATTTACTTCGTACCATTCGTTTTCATATCAACACTATCGAGGATTCGTTCGGGAGAATAGGTAATTATGCTGATATTGCTCGTCAAATTACGGGCGGAAGGTCATATGACAAAGAAGACCAGATGATTACCAAAGACCCGTCTGATCCTAATACCATCATACGTCAGGATATTTCGATTATTAACCAGATTGGAGACCTGTATCATGTGCTCTATGGGGTTTCGCTTCTGGCGAATTTCCCTCCGGGGTTTATACAGGTTATGACCATAGCTCACAATGAAGGCCGTTTTACTGATCAAGGACGTCTAAAGTTGGCAAAAGATTATGACCACCTGTCCGGATTGGGAGACGTCATGCGGTATCTTATGACATTTTCTCAAACATCGGGTGTCGTCGCAAAAAGTTTTCCGGACGGCTGCTCGGATTGTGAGGTCGTAGAGCGGCTGACCACGAAGGCAATCGAGAAGATCGAAGAGGCCATCGCCGGGAGAGATACACATCGTGCGTTAGTTCTGCTCAACGATCTGGAAGTGTATAGCAATAGTCATAGGATGGAGAATAGAGTCTTACAGACGCTTCTTAACGCCCAAATAGCCACGCTGCGTACGCGTATAACCAAGTCCCGCGCGGATGCGGTCATCGCAGGGTACTATAGTGACCGTGTTCGCCGGTCGCTTGGTACGCTTGCCCCGCAACATCAACCCTCTGTTACTGCCCATCTTGACAGCTTGATGGATTCGGTGAGCGTTTCCGGTAACAAAGCCTCTTCACTATCGGAGTATGGAGGAGCATTTATTCAACACATCGCGATTCACGAAATCCGATTTGCGCTAAAGGGTAATTCCATTTCGTATGCATTCCGCGCTGCCTGGCAGGGGTACATTCGTTTGGTCACTCTGGTGACGCAATGGGCGCAAAAAGCGATTGCTGCGTGGGCGGGTGAGGCGGAAGAGAAACTCTGCGGCGGGGGCGCGGACGGCGGGGGAAATATCGCGTTACTTTCCGGTGGAACGGCGGGGAGAGTCTTTTCGGAAGAAGGCGATGTACATGAGAAGAATAACGATAAACATGAGCATATAGGAGATGTTCATGCTCGTGAAGAATCCTTGCAGGTTGTCGGCGCTAATCATAATGATTTACTCCTTTCAGATACAACGAGTGTCATTGAAGATGACGGTACCATTGTAGGACGCGTGTTGTCAACGATCGTCCGCCCCGTCTTTGCCGCCGGCCCCGTCGGCCGCAGTGGCGGGTGTTCACCGGCAGTACGAAGCGCGATTCGTGATTTTGCTGATGCAGCAAAAGCAGCCGTCCCGCCGCCGTTTATGACGATAGCAGGTGCTTTGGAAGCCCTCGGCGGGGGAGGGGAACCCGTTGGTAGCGGGCGGACCGGCCAGGATTCCGTTCAACCTACCCGTGCGGACCGACCATTTCAGAGCGGTATCATTCGGGGATATATATCAAGACTTCAGATTGCTTTCCCGTCGCTCACAAAATATCGTGCATATCGGGATAATGAGATAGCTTTTCGGGAAAAAGTGAATAAAGCACTAACTTTTGATGAATATATTGCGCTGAGTGCTCGTGTCGATGCGATAACATCTGAAATTCGACGAGGTGCCGATGAATATGCAATTAATTCTACACTGCACCTTACTAATTATGAATATACAGTTGTACGAGATGCAGCGTTTTGGTTAAAAAACGACGAATCGATAGTACGGGCGTATCTTTTTACTATGCTCGGAGAAAGGGCAATGGTAGTACACACTGAGAAACAAGGTATACGTCGTATGCGTGACGATGACGTGGCACGCGCGCAGCGCGAGCTTGATGAGTTGCTGGCGAAAGCGAACCAACAAGTTCTTATTGATATAGCCTATGCAAGAGAGCCGGATCAGGCGCACAAGTGGTCGCGGTTCCAGTGGGCACAGATAGGGTATTTGCATTATTTTACTCAACTTCCGTATCATAGCGTGAATCATTTTAGGGCTGACGAGGAGGAGAAGATACTTTTACTCGCAGGCCTTCTTCGTAGAGAGCGCGATCTTGTGGTGCTTCGGCCATTGGTGAAAAAAGTAGATGAAGCCAATGCCCGCCTAAACGCATCGTATACCGTAGACAAGTCTGGTACTACCTATGCCCAAGCAGATCCGAAATTGCTGCGTGTTATGTTGTTGTCCAAAATAGAAAGAGATGCGCTCGTGGCCACTGGTGTATCAGACGACTTATTTGCAGGACTTCATGATAGACAAACAGGAATGATACTTATTGTCGATGATGGGGGGGATGATTTTAACTGGATGCTTTCTGTAGTTGCGCATGAATGGGGGCATCTCATAGCAAGTATATATGGAGCGGATACTGAATTGACACAACGATATGGATGGGATGTAGCACATAAAGTGTATGAAGGCACAGTACAGTTTCGTCAGAATTTATTGGGAAACATTATGGAAATCCCCGAGGATTTGAGATTGACGAAAAATAGTGATTATAGTGAGTGGCATCGTGCAGTTGTATTGATAATTGATTATCTTGTAGCGAATCGGCAAATGACGAGAGTTCGGGCAGAACGAATGATATTAGATGCACAACAACACGGATACGAATTATTGGCATCTGAGCTTGGGGGGTGGGATGCATTTCGCGATCTATTTACGCGTAAGCTCAACGAGGCAAAACAAGTGAGTATAGGTAAAAAATGTATCGTTTCCGGGCCGTTTGTACCTCGTGTGTATGCCGATGGTGGGGCTGGCAGCGGAAGTGGATCACTTGTCTCTTGTGGCCTATTGGTGACCCCGGCCCGTGTTGTACGAGCGATTATGCAGGGACATACAGATGAGGTGAAAGAGTGGGCTCGCAGTTTGTTTGGTGGCGCGGGTGGTGGGACCGAGGACGGGAAAGGCAACCCGTTCTTTATCGGCGGGGCAGGCGCCGGAGCTGGCTTGGCTCTTATGGCACAACGTACGTTTCCACCGGATGCATGTGGGTTTACCTCTTTCGATAAACTGCGAAAGTTCCTTTTCGAATTATTCGGTCTCAAAGATGGTCAGAAGTGTATCACTCTTGAAAACGTTTCCGGGCGCCCCCCCATTCCTGCGGGAAGCGAAGGAGTACTTGGCATGAGCTACCGCTGTGAAACAAATTCAGATGGAACCGGCAGCATCTATCAAATTCCTTCGTCCGGCACGGAAGCGCTCGTCGGTACGTGTAATCCGGGGTTTGGCTGTAGTGCGGACGGCACCCGGTGCGACCGGACGGTTGATGAGAGTCGACTGCAGTTATTCCTCAATGAATTGACTGCAGAAGTCCAAAGAGGCGCTCTCCGTGCGGATGATGTCCGATTGAGGCGCCTGTATGACTTAGCCCGGACGCGCGGGATATTTGTCTATCCTGGCCATTCCTTTCAGGATTGGCAGATTGATCGTATTGACGCAGTATGCGCAAGTCTTCCGGACTACTATTGCCGTGGGCAAGTTCTGCAGATTAGTGTGCCTCCGCTTAGTGGTGGCGCGTACTGCGATGGCCAGTACGTTCCCCGTGATCAGAACGCAGTTCATGGCGGAAACTACAGCATGATTAACTGTTCCGGGGAAAAAGCCAAATATTTTGACGGCATCCTGGTCCATGAACTCACCCATACTGTGACGACGGATCTCTTGGGAAGTTCCCGGTTCGGCCGGATTTGCAATTTGAATGATACAGCAAGAGCGTACTGCAACAGATATCCGTCGACTCCCAACGTCTCGCCCACGTTTATGGACGACTATGCCGCCGCTTCCGGTTGGTTTTGGGACGAAGCGTTAGGAAAATGGAGTCAGACAGGATCTGATGCGGCTACGGGTGAGGATTTTGATCACGATGTCAATAGTGGGTCAATGGATAATTATCGATTAAAAGATATTTGGGAACACTCGGCCGAACTTGCAAAGCTATACTACGCAGATAGCGATCGTTTTAAAGAGACGTGGCCGGATGTCTACCCGTTGTATCGCGAGATTCTCTTTGACGGAAAAACGTACAAAGACGGGGTGCCCGTTGATACCCGTCGCCGTGTGGTGCCGAGTCCGTAACGAACCCGGAGCTTGCACCGTCATGACACCCATGATAGTCTGGAGGTGGGTATGAAAACTTTTCTTTTTTCCTTCCTCGGTTTTCTTCTGGCCGGTCTTCTATTGACTGGTATATCTCTTTTCATTCCCTGGTCCCAGGTTGACTGGGGATCGTTTGCCCTCAAACCCGCCCGCACAGTGACGGTCGTGGGGGAAGCCAGAAGCCAGAAAAAAAGCGAGATTGCCTCATTTAGCGCCGGGGTGAATGCAACCCACGATGAAAAAGAAAAAGCGATTGCCGAGGTAAACGATAAAGTGGCGGCAATCGTTTCTTCCGTTAAGGAGTTTGGTATCAAAACAGAAGACGTCAAAACCCAAAACCTCAATATTTATCAAAATCAGGAAACGTACTACGAGGAGGGTCGTCAGAAGCAGCGCCCCGGGCAGTGGAGCGTGAGCAATTCTATAGAGATCAAGCTCCATGATGTAGACCGCGCTTCATCGCTTGCCGATCTCCTTGGAAAAAGCGGAGCAAATAATATCTACGGTCCCAACTTTTCCCTTGATGATGACCCTACGGCAGCAGACGCACTTTTTTCTGAAGCTTTAGATAACGCCAAAACCAAAGCGACTAACATTGCTAAAGCCTCGGGCAAAAAACTGGGGAACATACTCTCTATCATAGAAGGCGTCTCTTCCTCCGGTCCCGTGCCGATGTACAGGATGGAAGCAGGTGGCGGGGGAGGAGCGGGTCTTGAGCCCGGCAGCGGCACCGTGAGTAAATCCGTGACCGTCGTGTTTGAGCTCCGATAAATCTCTGTACAGTCTATAAAGACACTTTTCCCTCCTTGACAACCGTTCGTTTCTCGCGTTTACTGGAAGGTAAGGGAGTAGTAGTGTGCGTTTTTCTACACTGTTCAACATACTTGTCTGCCTTCTCCTTTGGGTTTTTTCTTCGGGAGCCGTTTTTGCCATCGAATCGCCCCGGCAGTACTTTGATTACAACCGCTACTACGAGCCGCAAATTTTGGGCGTGTTTGCCCAGGAGTCAAGCCCCAGCGGCGAACCCACAAGCTACAAAGATTATAAAGAGTTTGCCGGTTACTTCCTTGCCTTTACCAAAGATTTGACGCCCACGAGCCCTCTCTATTTCCTCAAGCCGCTGCAGGAGCAGGTCGCCCTCGTCTTTACCACCGGCAATCCGGTCAAGCGTGCCGAGACGCTTCTGGCTTTGGGTGGGGAGAGGACGAGCGAGATAGACCAGCTCGCGGGGGAAGGCAAGACCGGAGCGATCGGTTCGTTGGTCGCCTCCTACAACCGCACTATGGATGACCAGGCCAATACATTAGAAAGCCTGAAAGGCAAGCCTGAGGCGACCCCCCTCATGCTCGAAACTGATAAAGAAGTTTCCAAACACATGCTCACCCTTGAAGAAATAAGTCTCAAAGTCCCTGAAGCGGCTGTGGCGCATATCAACGCGGCTATCACCAAATCAGAAGAGGTGGTTGACCAAGTGGCAGACGCTTCCGGGCGCCCCGCGGTTCCCCAGGAGATGATTGCCCGGCTCCAGTCCTATAAAGCCCAGGGGCTTCTTTCGGAGGAAGAGATTGCCAAAATCGTCTCGGCTGCCACACGAAAAGACGCGCGAAGTGAGTTTCGTAAACTCGCAGACAGTCGCGTGGTGCCTTTGGCTGACGTCAAAAAGTTTGATGAAGCAGCTGCCGCCTATTATCCCGAAGGGTATGCTAAAGCCGTGGAGGGCCGTAAGTTCCGCGAGCTTACCAGTTTGGAAAAAGACCGGCCCAGCGAGACCGTGGTGCAGGCAGTGCAGGAGTTTGCCAAATCGTACAAACCCGGTGACGTCGTCCCGCCGGGAATCCGTTCGTGGTGGGGCCCGTTGGTTCGTCAGGAAGAACTTCAGGCTACATTCCGTCCGGACCTTTTGGACGCGGCTGCCTACTTTAAATACCGCCCGGAAGAGCAGCAGAAGTATACCGAGCTTGTCGAGCGTATGAAGCCCACCGAGAAAGACATGCAGTACGTACGCGGGTTAGTCGCTGCCAACCCCACGGCGGCAAATGACCCGGCCTACAGCCGGATCCTAACTCTGGGTGATCGCTTCGGCACGGCAGACCAAATTGCCCCCTCCTCGCCGGTTGCGGCCAGTTGTTCGCGGGAGTCCCACTGGGTGAATGTAGCGTTTATGCCTGGGGGCGGCTACTGCGTGCCGGATCTCGTGTATCAGTCGCTCTCCCAAGGGAGTGCCGGTGGGGAGACGGCCTGCCCCCCGAACTACCGGAGGCTGGCAACCGGTGGCGCATGCTATCCGGATAATCCAAGCGGCCCCGGCATCACCCAATATCTTCCGGCTGCTGGCAGCTGCCCGTCGGGCTACCGCTGGCAGACCGACTCCGCCGGACGGCGGGGCGGCTACTGCAGCCCGGATTACGTGACCGGCAGCGGTGGATTCCCCAGCCCCGTGAGCCCGCCGTCCTACTGCCCGCAGGGCAAGATGTTTCGCGAAGGAAAGTGCGAGGATTATAAGGCGCCGCCAACCGAAGGGTGTGGGCAAAATAGTTGGTGGAACGGCATGAAGTGTATCGAGCAAAAAAACTGCGGTGAGGGCAAGTATCAGGACAGTAACGGCGAGTGTAAATCGTCAGCCGATGAGTACAAAAAATACCAGTCACTGTGTCAAAATCGACCCATCCCGCCTGGCGGGTGCGGCGCGGGCTGGTGGGACATGGCAAGTTGCAGTTGCGTGGGCGGTTCGCCATCAGGCGGCGGGGGAGGCGGCGATACGGCCTCAATGAAATCTGCCTGTGAGCGCGGCGGTTGCCGGTGGACCGGCGTGGGAAACGCCTGCGAATGTCCGTCTGGAGGTAGTGGCGGCAGTGGTACGCCGTCCCCGGAATCACAAGAGGCCACCTGTCGCGCGGGCGGCGGCAGATGTGTGAGCTGGGTAAACGGCGCCTGCGGGTGTGAGAGAAGCGGAACAAGCGGTGGGGGAGGCGGATACACGGGTGGCGGCTACACCCCGTCGAGTTCTTCCTATAGTCCCGAGGAGATGTGCCGCCGGGCACCCAACTGTTCCTGGGCAAACGGTGCGTGTGGATGCAGTTCTTCAGGAGGCACGAGCGGTGGTCCGCCAGCTGGCGGATCAGGTGGAGGATATTCCGTTGGTGGAAGTGTGCCGCCCTCCTGCGGGAGCGGCTATTACTGGAACGGGAGTAGCTGCGTGCCGAATCAGTCCCAACCACAACCACAGCCACAGCCAACGAGCGCTCCGGCACCCAGTTCGCCACCTCCGAGCGAGACTCCGGCGTCTAGTCCGCCACCAGCATCCAACCCACCCCCGCCGCCTCCGGCCGAAAGCTCCCCGCCGCCCCCCACTCCTTGATGAACGAGTTCGGGGGTTTCCCACACTCGGTCTTCTTTTACCGACACGTGCCTGTCAATTAAGACACTTTTTTTGTAGGTATGATTATTGATTACTGGTTCATGCGTGTCCGGATGGCGTTCGTCAAAAGGCTTACCAGGACTATTATCTCAAGGATCAGGAGTGTAATTTTGAGTCGTGATGGTTCGTAGGAAAAGACGACTTCGTGGGTGCCGGTTGGTACGAGGGTCGCTAGATAAAAGGGGAAGACGGTGAAGGTTGAGGCAGGTTTGCCGTCAATCGTCGCGCGCCAGTTTGGGTGGAAGGATTGTTTTAATACCACAATGCACTCCGTGCACTGTTCCGGCACATCAACCTTCGTAGTAAAGATCATGTCCGCCTCTTGAGATTCAGAGATAATTTTTATATCGGGTTTGGTGTCGGACATATAGACTGGTGGTTCGGTAAAGAGATTATGGGTTGATCCGTCGGGAACTTTATACGTGACTTCGTCAAGCATCTTAAAGTTCGGGAGGCCGGTCGTACGCGGATAGTCTTTGGCGAAGGTAAGTTCGGGAAATAATCCGTTTTTGTGCGCATCAGATTGGATCCACAACCGGACCACATTGCCATACGAGCGCTTATCTGTGGCAACGACCGCCGGCCGGACGCCGGTGGTGAAGTATCGCACTTTTTCAATTTCATACAGCTTCCATGTTGGGGCTTCTTTAATGAGTTTCCAAAACTTCTGTGGTTCTTGTTTTGGTGGCGCAGCCACGTAGCGGATACCGAAGAGATCGTAGTCTTTTGCTTTATCCTCGCTGAAGTACTGCTCGACGTCGGAATTAGGCGACCAGGTTTGCGGGAGCCACAAGACCGTCGGGATGCCAAATGTTGACAACTGCATATAGTACGGGGTCTCGGCGACTTTAAAATCTTTGCCCCACGAGCCCCCGCGTCCGGCAAAGACTCGTCCTGGCGGGAGAGCGCCAATGGCGGCAAACAGCGCTTCCTCGTCACTTTTCACCTTGGCATGATTTTCGTTTGCCTGTTTTATGAGCCGGTCATTGTGGGTGGAGTAGGAGACAGTCTGCTTATAGATTGGTGGTATCACCAGACCTAGGATACCCAGGTAACATAGGTACCGGAGTATAGGATGTGGAAAACGGATGCGCTCTATGATCCACCAGACCCCAATCGGCATCAAGAACAATCCTGCCACGTGTACTCCAACGATAAAACGGGATAAGTGAAACTCTTTCATTCCCGGAATAAGGTCAATGAGGGGCCCCCACGTCGTCCGCCCGAAGTAAAGGAGAAGCCAGAAGAGAAATAATACCGGAATCATGAAGTATGAATCATGAATCAGGGGAGGTGCTGTATTACGTTTCTTATTCCATGATTCCTGATTCGAGATTCCTGATTCGCCTCTTTTTGGCCATGCCGCTCCAATGAGCCCCACAATCACAAGTACCGTCATCCACGGCCCCCTTCCCCAGTCAAACAGGTCGCCGTTGAGGAGTCGCGTCATGACCTCTTTGGCGCCGTAGGAGGCGAACTTCCACGGCGGATCCCAGAAAGAGATATTGTGATAGTTATCGTTTAAGAAGATGGGAATGACCCAGTAGGAGAGGAAAAAGATGACGGTTCCGGACAGAAGGAAAAATTTTACAACGGTTTGCTTCGTGAGTTTGGCGAAGCTCAAGGGAACCAAAGAGAGCATGGCAATGATCCCCAAGCCCAAGTGCCCCATGGCGGTGGCAGTGATGAAGATTACCGGAAGCAGGAAGTTCGAATCATGAATCATGGCAAAGAGAAATCCTTTTGATTTTTTTCCTGCCTGATTCCTGATTCCTGATTCCTGATTCGAGAAAAAGCGTACGCTATAAGCGAGCGCCAGCGGGAGAAACACCATCGCGAATAACTGACTACTCAGGCCATACCCACGCCACAAAAACGATGGGGGATCCAGTCCATAGAGACCGTCTGTTGAGATGTGGCTTGCGAGAAGTGCCCCGATTCCGGCAGCAAGCCAGGGAAGTTTTATCACCCGTAACGCAAGGAAAACGGACAAAGGAAAAAAGGAAAGAAGAAGATAGATCACCCAGTGATAGTAGGTGAATAATGAAATTGATACATGAAGCAAACGATAGGAACCTACGATGAGTATTTGCGGCACGTGGCCATAGTAGAAAGGTAAATTATACCCTTCTGCCCAATTGGGGACCCAATGATCGACGAGATACGAGGTAAAACAGAGCACATTTATCGAACACTTTTTAGCTGCAAAGTCCCATATCTGGTTTGTCCTATCAACGAGAGCGTATTGGAATGCATTGTCATTGGGATCCACCGTCGCCGTTGGCTCCAGCCGGTAGAGCCAGAGATTAAATCCTATGGCAAAGAGGAGCATTGCTATCGAGATGAACTTTTCGACACGAGGGTATTTATTGTTATCCATAGTCCTAATAAACAAATCTACAAATGACAAATCTACAAATGAATGAGCGAGTTATTGAAATGATTCAATCATATATTATTTGTATATTTGCAGATTTGCAGATTTGTAAATTGTTATGGCCACAGCGTTGGCCGTAACCAATCGGTATGGTCGTCGTCTTTTCCGTCTCCGGCATCTGTTGTGATAAGCCCCAGTTTATTTATTCCCGTTACATCCACTTCGGTGTGGCGCGGATTATCGTATCTGCCAATTTTTTCGGATTTAAAAAGGAGCTTGTCGTCGCCGAATATTTCAAACACTGCCGTCCCTTTGCCGCCCGCTTCCGTGTCGATGCCGTAATCCGTCGTAAACTTCTTGAAATGTCCACCGATATCATAATTCATAAAGCTCGGGGAGTGGGTGCCTAGCCCAGTACGGTAAAACGCATACTGGACAGAGAGGTAGGATTGTTTGGGATATCCCAAAAAGCTATTAACGGGCATATTGATCGACCGCTTCCCGTAGCCCTGCTCGGAGACGTAGGGCGTTAATTTCGTGAGCGACACAGGCTTTTTCAAAATTAACGGCAGATTCCCCACAAAAAGTAATGTAATTAGAGTTGCGACCGCAACAGCAAATACAATTCTTTTTGTTTTCGTTATCAGATATGCAAGAAAGACGCCAAAAAGGGCAAGCAGCACGATGGAGGTAGTGATCGTGAAGAAGGGTTGGGTAAGGCTTGAGAGAAAGGGAATGCCGTTATTGGGATAATTGACGATAAGGGCGGTGTGGAGGTTGTAGAAATAGAAGATGGTGAAAAGGAGGTAGAATAAGGAAAAGAGATGAAAAGGTCTCACCTTGCCTCGCAAGGTGAGACCTTGCAAGAGAAATGGTGCCCAGAGAAGAAGAAACACAGAGAGGGGAAACGCATACCGGTCATGGGATTGGGTTTGAAAGAGGAAGAATGCTCCGTTGACTAAAATTAACGATTCGAAGAACGCTTGAAGCGTTGACAACTTTAACGCGGCCGCGTTATTGTTGTCAATGGATGGTTTTTGGAATAGTTGCCTAAGGAGTGCAAATAGATAGACGGACGAAAACAGGACAAGTCCAACGGTTTTTGCATTCATGATCCCCACCGCCAAAAATTTATCGCTCATTGCCATCCCTTTGGCTCCTGAGGCGATCCACCAGAGATTGTAGGCGTTTAAGCTCATGAGCGGGAAATAGTCGTAGTTTTCCGTAAGACTTGCGATCACGCGGTCCATATTTCGTGAAAGAAAAAATTCGATATTGAGGCCAAAAAACGCGAGTGTGCCTCCCGCAATTGCCCGCACCAACCCCTGATACCCCAACGTCTGCCAGATGAACAGAAAAAACACCGGCCCGTAAATCATATTCTGAAGCTTGGTCATGACGGCTGCCATGTAGATGATGCCGGCTAAGAATGGCCGCTTCTTAAGCGACAAGAGACAAGCGACAAGAAACATGAATACGCCCACACTGTCCACCTGCCCCCACCACGCCCCGTCGATGAGGGAGATGGGGGAGAGGAGGTAGGCGAGGGCTAACAGAAAACCGGTGTTAGAAATTCGAAATTCGAAATTCGAAATTCGAAACAATGACCAAAATTTAAAATTCCAATGACCAAAACGTTTTGAATTTTGAACATTAGGATTTTGAATTTGTTTCGGATTTCGTGCTTCGTGCTTCGAATTTATCCAAAGGATGATCCCTGCAATTCCAAAATCGGCGAGGATCGGAAACATTTTGGAGATGGTTAAAAAAAGAAGATTGGAGTTGTTCCAAAACTCATTAAAATTATGCGGGTCGGCAAAGAGTTTATAGATCCAAACCATGACGCCCAGTACATACATAAACGGCGTAGGATAGTTACTGTTACTGACCTTGAGTCCCTCGATAATGCCTTTATCAACGGTCGCCAGCCCCCACGCCTTCCAAAACGAAATATCCGCTTCAAAGCCCGGATTGGGAATCAATGCGAGGCGCAAAAATAATGCGATAAGGAGTCCCACCCAAAACCACTTCGGAAACTTCATAAAGACCATGTTACACTATCGACAATCTTATCAAACACCCCCTGCGGCAGCATTTTGCCGGAGAGCCAGATGACCAGTTCGGGGCGGCCGGGGACTTCCAGGAACACATGGTCAAATGGGGAGGTGCCGCTGGCATCCAAATATTTAGCGCGGTAGCCTTTGAGCCCTTTGCTGTTGGTAAACTCGGTGATATCGGAAACCCCTTTCCATGTATAGTCCTTCCACCAATCCCGTACATACTCTTTTTTAGATTTTTTTTTGTCTTTAATAGTTTCGACGCGAAGAAGAAGGTTCTCCTGCGGATTGGTGTCCCCCCAAAATATGGTGACGGCATCAAACGAGTCATTGGGAAACACGCCGAGAGAAAGGGAAGAGGGGTAAAGAAAAGAGTACGGATATTTTTTTCCCGTCTGCGTCGCCCAGGTGCTATCTGTAGGAACAGAGATTTTATTTGGTGCTTGTGATTTGATGCTTGGTGCTTGGACCGACTCCGTCGGGCCGAGGTACGTCACTCCTCCTGGTAGCACAATCCCGCCTGGGCGGGGTCGGCTGTACTGATAGGCAAGAGAGACGATGGCAAGGAGGATGAAAAATACCGCCCCGATGAGCGGAAGGGTTTTTTTGAGGTCAGTCATAGTTTCATACATCGATAAACGCATCCTTATCTATTCCCGCTTCATGCAGGAGGCTTAAAAGGGTACCTTTTCTGATGTCTTTGAGGTGTAGCGGGACGACTGCGCGGCGTTTGGTCACGGGATGCTTCATGGTGAGATGACTGCCGACCTGATGGTGTTCCAGAAACCCGAGTTTTTTTAATTTCTTCACGACCTCGCGTGGTTTGAAAGAGGGGAGTTTAGGCATACGCCAGTGGATGTCTTGCTTCCTCATGCACATCTATCGTGGAAACGAAACTCACATCCAGGGGTGCTGCTTCGTTATCTTTTGCGAGGCTTCCAAGGTATGACTCTATCGCTTCTTGCCCTGCCGCAGCTGCTTCTTCGATCGTTTTCCCGTAGGTGACGCACCCAGGCAGCGCCGGGATGATCACGGTATATCCGCCCTCCGGTTCTTTCTGAAAGATGGCAGTGTAGTGGTGAATTTTCATACACGAGTAGTATAGCACAGTTTTCAGTCATCGGACCAGTTGGATGCGCAAATTATTGATCGCGGGCGATGTCGAGAATCGGTGCAGGTCGGCAGCAAGATCAAGTGTTTGGCCGTTTCGGATTTCCTTGCCGTCTATTGTTACTATTGCAGTGTTTGGCTCAAGAGTTACTGTATATTTTTCCGGGACGAGGATTGTGAAGAAGTTGGTTGATCGAGTGGCGGCCGGTGGTACGCAGGCACCGTTTTTACAACGAAACTCCTGCCCCAATGAATAAATTTTGTTGTATTTCGTCGGCAAATAGTTGGATAAAAGAAACGAAAGATCCGGCTCCGGCGTTTTCCAGAAAACAAAACCCACGCGGTCCATGACGAGAAATTTGGTTTGGCGGCGTACAAGAGATTCCCGAAGAGTTGGTACCGGGCGGGATAATTTGTCGATAAACTCCCCATACGGGTGGCAGCATATCGTGTATCCGTCCGGCCGGAAGATGAAGGATCCCACCATGTCATAAAACGTCTCGTCGGGGCGAGAGACGGCAAGGACATCCCGTAATACCTGTAATTGCTCTGCGTTTGATGCACCTTTCGTGACACGCTCTCGGTATTGGATAAAGAAGGAAGAGATAACCGTTATAACGATTATAACTTTTATAACAGTTGAAGATCGTACGGTGGCATTTCCGGCGAGGATGCTTGCCATTGCCGTCAGCGGAATAAAGTATTGGATAAAGGGGACGGGAAAAATAAAAAGGAGTCCGATGCCAAATGCAAAATACAGCGCCACCCCCACCCCGAGCCGCTTTTGCTTGATCCATAGGAAAATAAATCCTACGGCCGAAAGTATCCAAATAGCTGTATTGACGAGCCACGGCAGGCTTACGCCCCCTTGTGTCAAATAGACGAGAGGAAACGGAGAAAGGGCAAGGAAAGGAGAGAAATGCCCTTTTCCGGTGTTAGCCACCAGCGCATCCCGGAAGATTGATGTGTACGCCGCGGGGAGTACTTGCTGGTATGCCAGGTAAAAGAAAAAAAGGAGGACCGGTACGGAAAAACCGATGAAGGTAGGAGCAATCCGCGGTTTTTTTGAAGAAGTGGCAAAGAGGTAGGCAAGCATCGGCATGGCAAAGATAATTTTTGGATGAATAACGAGGCTTAATCCCGTAAAAAGTCCTATGAGGAAGCTGTTAGTCGTAAGCATTGCCAGAAGTATCATCGCGACCATAAGCATATCCGGCCGGATATCGATTGTTTTATCTATCGTCATCGGGAACGAGATGAAGATGAGGAGAGATAGCAAAGCGCCGGTTTGTTTTTTAAAGAAAGATAAACTCACGCGGTAGACCAAGATTGCCGTGAAGATATAGAGCATGAGCTGCAAGAGGCGCGCGGCGATAGGGACGATGGCAGATTGCCCTAAAAGGAAAATTGGAAACAAAAAAAATTGATACGCCGGAAGGATGATAAAAAAGAAATCCCGGTACGGCACATTTCCCGTCAGGAGAAGGTAGCTCCAATGGAGGTGGGCAAACTCATCCGGATCAAACGCCCGCGTGATGGCAAGGTTGAGCCGCATGAGGAGGACAGCGACGATTGCGATATAGTAGACTATTCTCATGGTAATATTCCTTATCAGTGTAACGCTTCTCCTAAGCATTTCTCAAACCCTTCTTTATATCTGGAGTACCCCAACGGGTGCCGTATACCCCTTGGTTCATAATTTTATCGAAGATTATTACCAGTATCTGGATATTATGCGGCAGGGATTTGACGGATGGTGGGGGGCGACGAGTAGGTTGACGCCGGAAGTATATCCGCGGATGTTTGTGAGCGTGTTTCTCCTCTTCCTCGGGCATATAGCACGCCTTCTTCATATCTCTTTACCTATGGCCTACACCGGAGCGCGGATTTTCGGAGGAATGGCGCTCATGGTATTGGTCTATCAATTGATCCGCCGTACATTTCCACAATCTTTTATAAAAAGGATTGTCGCATTTTGTTTTGTACTCTTTGGTACGTATGTTTGGGGATGGGGTCCAAACGGGCCGGTCGTGGCGTCTCTCACCCATGCGTGGACCGAGCTTGACCCGATCTTCCGCTGGTCGTTTATTCCGCACCATCTGTGGAGCAAAGTTGGCATGCTTGCCGTGTTTCTTTTGCTTCTCCGACCGCAAAAAACGGCTAAATACATGGTGACATTAATTTTCATCATTTTTTTGACCGGTATGACCAATCCGGTTGTGTATGCCACCTTGGTTCCCACAGTCGGGCTTTGGTTTTTGTTGGAATGGAAGCAAGATAAATTCCATTTGGTTGTGGTAGGAATCGTTTCCGGAGCAGTTCTCCTGTATCACCGCTATCTTCAGGCAAACATCTTTCCGTGGACAAGTTATCTCGTGTGGGAGCAAACGCTTCGCTATAAAGTAAATCCGCTTGATTATGCGTTTAGTCTCGGCCCTACATTAATTTTGTTTATCCTTGCCGTTCCTACTCTCTGGCGGTTGGGGAGCGTGGGAAGATTGTATCTTGCGTGGGCTGCCAGTAGCTGGATCATGCTCTACATCGTCGGTCCCTTCGTGCCCGTCACCCCGGAGCGCTACTTAGGTGGCTATCAATTCATCCCCCTTGGGATCGGCGCCGCTGTTTGGATTATTAGCCTCAAAAGGTCTCGCCTTTTGAGGCTGGGAATTGTCGTTTTGCTATTGGGCTATTTTGCCATTGGTTTGTATGCGAGTTTCCGTGAGCACGCGGGGTATGTGGCGGCCAACCGGAATAACCCCCAGGTCTATGTGCCGAAAGAGCTCATGGATGCGTTTTCGTATCTGTCCCAACACGGCAATCTGGAAGACATCGTCATGGCGCCGTATGAAATAAGTACGATGATACCGGCGTTTACGGGGCGCAGGGTGCTCGCCGGCCATGCCATGTTTACCAAAGACGTCGCGGCAAAAAAAGCTCTGATCAATGAGTTTTTTGTCGGAAACAATCCGGTTTTACCGGAAAATTCTGCATGGGTTCTTGCTCGTTCTCCATGGACACCACCGAAAAATTTTCTCATGACGAACATATACAGTAACACGGAATATATGGTATTGAGAGTTCATTGAAAAAATCTTATTTCACCGACACGTGCCGGTCAATAAAGACACGTTCATGGAATGTGGGTGTTGTATGATTTGATAAATATCCCATACAATGGGATGCATGAAAGAAAAAGTATTTGTCTTCCTGATAGTAATATTTCTCTTGGGATCTCTTACCCCAACACTTTATGAAATTGCCAACCGCGATCGGCTGCCGGGGGTACGGGAGTTTGAGCTCGTCCATAATTTTCCCACAGACTTTAACTTTTATCTTTCAAGAATCCGGCAGGGGATAGAAGGCAATCTTACGGTGCGGGAGCAGTATACGAGCGAGCCACACCAGGGTTCGTATATTCATATTTTTTATCTTGTCTTAGGCTGGTTGGGAGCTTGGACGCGTACCCCCTGGCATCGGGCAGCGGACGTGTATCACGTCGCGCGCATTGTCTTCGGAGGGCTCCTCCTGGTCATGATTGCCGAGTTTTGTAAGAAGATGTTCGAATCAGGAATCAGGAATCAGGAATCAGGCAAAAAAAATACATTAACTCTTCTTTCCATGATTCATGATTCAAAATTCATGATTCTGGCATTTTTACTCGCCGTCACCGCCTCCACCTGGCCCAAGCTTGTTTTTTATAATGGCGGCTGGCGCTTTGGAGGCTACATGCCCTGGTGGTCCGTTATGGATAGTTTGCAGCGCATCACCTTCATCCCGCACCTTCTCGTCGGCCAGGCACTTATCATTTTTCTTATCATGGCCCTCGCTAGCGAAGCGACTATGAAAAAGCCGGGGAACTGGATAGTATTAGGAATTCTTGCTTTTATAGAAGGCATTATCTTTCCGCCGGGTCTTCTTTTTGTCGCCGTGACGGCTGGCGTATTGACAGCATTGGATTTTAAACAGATAGTCGCGCGGATGACGGTTTTGGGATTAGGTTTTCCGTCGCTTGTCTACATCTCCCTCATGACAAGTTTCTATCCATGGAAGCGGCTTGCTGAGTTTGACATCATCAAGCCCTTACCGTTTAATTACACGGAATATTTGCTTGCCGTCGGACCGATACTTCCTATCGGGATCATCGGACTTCTCATCGTTTTATGGAAAAAAGAGAAATCACTTTTTCCCGCCGTCGCCTGGATACTTGCGTGGGCACTCCTTCTTTTTGTTTTCCAGTTTATCCCGTCCCAGTCGCCCCTTCGTTTTAGCGAAATGACCCCCCACGTGCCGCTGGGAGTACTGACCGCGTATTTGTTTTTTCGGTTGCGTCGTTTTCGTTTCTTCTTGGTCATTCCCGCCGCTCTTATTATTCTTGGCGGCGGGGTGATGTATTCATCGTGGTTGTGGCAGCGGGATTTTGTGAGTCACAAAATGCGCGCGGCGTATCCACTCGTTCCCACAGGGAGCTATGTTATGTATCCTTTAAAAGACTTTATCGCGGCGATGAAGTATTTGCAGGATGCAACGCCACGCAGTACCGTCATCCTTTCAGAAACGACGGCAGGTAACTATATTCCGGTCCAGAGCGGCAACACCGTCTATGTGGGTCACGCCAATACCGTCCGCGCAGAAGAGAAAGAGGTGAGGGTAAAAGAATTTTTTAGCGGCCGGATGAAGGCAGAAGATGCCCTCGCCTGGCTTAGGCGAGAGAATCTCCATTGGATCTACTTCGGCCCGCAGGAGAAGGAAGACGGCGGGGTGAGCGACCTTTCTAAAATCTACCCATTCCTTAAAGAAGCATACAAAAATAAATTCGTCACGATTTACCAATCGTTATGAAAAAGGAGTGGTATTTTATCATTGCGGCACTTATCTTTGGCGTCCTTTTCCGTCTTTGGTTTATTTCTCTGTCTCCCCAGCCGTTTGGGTGGGACCAGTATGAATATGAGATGTATGCTGCTAAAATTTTTCGTCACCCATGGATGATGGCCTCTCACAGTTACCGGAGTTACCCGTATCCGCTCCTCTTGGCTCTTTTTTACAACGTCGTGGGATTTGGAAACCACCAGGCAGTTTTTCTTCTTCAGGCGGTCATGGATAGTTTAGTGGGGCTCATGATTTATGTGATTCTCCGTTACGGAATGAAAAACAAATCTACTGCCTGGATCGGACTACTCCTTTATAGCATCAACCCGTTTACCGCTGGCTACGTCGGCGTACTTCTGGCAGAAGTGATGACGGGATTTTTCATTACCGGAACTATTCTTTTGGGTATGGTATTTGTGAAAAAAGCAAACCTCGTGAATGGGATTATGTTCGGATTGTTTGCAGGTCTTGCCGCCGAGACGAGAAACGCCGCGTTTCTTTGGACTATAGTACCCATAGGACTCGCGGCTCTGTTGGTGCCCTTTGCCAAAAAAAAGCTTGCGTTTATTTCGATAGTTGTCGGAATGTTTTTGACCATGGTCTATCCGCTTGTCACCAATTGGCGCGACTATCACGAGCTGAATGTGACGACGGTAGATGATTTTTATGCGAAGGAATTTTTTCAGGGAGCACTCATCAAAACGCTCCCGCCGTTTACTTATTCGTATCCGGCAGAGTCCGTGCGCATGTGGATGGAGTATTATTCGGAATATGATCCCGGCCGAAGCAGGCTTGAGCGGCGCCAAATGGCCCAAAAATACTATCGCAAAGCACGGGATCTCATTTCTGCTGATCCGGTGGATTACCTGAAGGTGCGGTTTTTCAAAATGTGGTACGTCTGGCAGAAAGAGAACATTTTTTTCTACACCGAACCGGGATTTGAACGTCACCGAACGCTGATATACTACGGCAACGCTTTTCTTCTCACCGTAGCCGTTTTTGGCCTCATTTTTTGGCCGAGGCTCCAGCCTCAAAGGGTCTCACCCTTCGAGGCTAAATTTGTGCGGTGGAGCATCATCGGCACCATCCTCTACGGCACCCTCGCTTTTTCCCTCACCCATGCCGAATACCGCCTGACCATTCCGTTTTATCCGCTCCTTATTGCCGCCGCGGCCGTGGGGATAGCGGCTCTCTACAACCATGTCCGCAACGTATAATCCTTCCCATTACCAGGCTATCTCCCGAGTAGAATCCAAGCATTTTTGGTTTTGTGCCCGCGGCCAAATGCTTACGGTACTTCTTTCCCGATTTATCCCCCAAAAAGACCGGAGGACATTTTTGGAAATCGGCTGTGGGACGGGCATCGTGCTTTCACAGTTACAGACGCTCGGGTTTGATGTCACTGGTTTGGATGTCAATGAGGCAGCTATCACCTATGCGAAAAAACGCTGTCCTGACGCAAAACTTATCCGTCAATCAATCTTTTCATTTACGAGTCCCGAGCGCTTCCGGGCAATCGGAGCTTTTGATGTCCTGGAGCATCAGGCGCGGGACACGGAGTTTTTGAAGCGCTGCTACGGACTCTTAGAAGATAACGGGATGCTTTTTCTCACGGTCCCTGCAGGTATGTGGCTTTGGAATCGGATAGACGTAGTATCCGGGCATAAACGCCGGTATGAAATGGATGATCTCCGGGATAAACTCATGCGGGCAGGATTTACGGTACAATTTTGTAACTACTGGAATTGTAGCTTGACGTTACCCTGGTACATACTTTATAGAGCCTATACGATGCGTCAGAGACCTGCTTCTCCGATGGAGGCGTACTTGCAAATGCCGCACGCATTTGTGAACAGGGTCTTACTTTTTCTTTTACAACTGGAACAGATCGTATTTTTTCGCGTCCGGTTTACTCTGGGTGCCACAATCGTGATATGCGCAAAAAAATAACCCCGCTATTTCCGGTCGTAGGGCTTTATTGTCTTGTTGTTGTGTTGGTGTTTGGGCGCGCACTCTTGCCCGGGCCAACAGAGATGATTTGGGGCGATGACATCCACCGGGTGTATTATTTCTACCGGCAGTTTTTTAATTCGTTTCTTCGGGAAGGCATCTGGCCGTGGTGGAATCCGTATTCATTCTCCGGCGCGCCGTTTATTGCCAATCCGATCGTAAATATCTGGTATCCGCCCACATGGCTTTTTCTGTTGCTGCCGGTAAACATCGCCTACTCCTGGCACATCGCGTTTCATCTGTTGTGGGCGATGGTGGGGATGTATGTGTTATTGCGCAGTCTGTCATCCCGGCCTTTGAGCCGGGATCCAGTTCAAAATAATCTGGATCCCCGCGTACGCGGGGATGACAAATTTGCCATCGGTCCGTGGGTTGCCGGTCTCGTCTTCGGCCTCTCCGGTTTTTTTGCCGCCCGCATTTGGGCCGGGCACGTAGATGTGATTGCGGCAGCAAGCTGGATGCCGTGGGTCGTTTGGGCATTCTGGCAGCTTATTTACGGAGGGTGGACAAATTTCGGCCATGGCGGAAAAATGTCCACCTCACTGAATCGGCGGGTTGTGGTGGCGGGAGGGCTTTTTGCCCTGCAGATTTTGGCCGGGTATCAGACGATGGCATTTTTTACGATGGAGGCGGTGGGCGTGATGACGTTGTTTTTTTGTTTACATCGTCGTTCTGCGGCTCCTGCGATTCGTGCGATTCTTGCGGTTTTGTTGGGGGTAGGGCTCGCCGCTATCCAGATTATTCCGACGCAGGAGTTTTTCAAGGCAAGCATACGGACGTTTGATTTCCCCTACGCTTGGAATAGCTACGGGAGCTTGACTATCGAAAGCCTGAAGCAATTTTTAAACCCATTCATTTTTGGTGATCAATTAACCTATTCCGGCCCGCCGCCCAACTATCCTGAACACGCATTTTTTGTGGGGAGATTGGCGGTGGTTCTCATCATTTTCTTTTTATTACGTAGGTTACCTACGTTACCTAGGTCACCTATGATAATCGGATTTGGTTTTATTGCCTTTTTTGGCCTCTGGGTATCTCTCGGG
>Ga0080064_1000787_pt1 | contig 75430 bp, 75 predicted proteins | sample Subgrocontami54m_FD_69260 | JGI IMG/M metagenome (GOLD analysis project Ga0080064, IMG submission 69260) | Subsurface groundwater microbial communities from S. Glens Falls, New York, USA - GMW46 contaminated, 5.4 m (SPADES assembly) (version 2) ...
TTCGACCGCTGCCTGTGGGGCACCGACTGGACCCGCGCCTTCGCGGTCGTCAACTACGAACAGGCCGTCGAGCCCTTCCGCCAGACCGACCGCCTGAGCAACAGTGAACGGGCGATGCTGATGGGCGGTGCCTGCGCCAAAGCCTATGGCTGGTCGCCGAAGAAGGGCTAGGTTACTCACCACCCTAAACCGCGTCACTCGTGGAAGAGAAAGCCAATCCCCTCCTCGCGCTGAGGGTGCGCAACTTTCGCATTTACTGGCTGGCCCTCGTCGCGCAGGTTGTCGGCCAGCAGATGTTTGCGTTCACGCTGGGCTGGCTCGCCTTCGAGATCACGGGATCGCAGGCGCAACTGGGCTTTGTCCATCTTTGCGGTTTCGTGCCCCAATTCGCCCTGACGCTGCTGGGCGGCGTGCTGGCCGATCGCGTCGATCCGCGCAAGCTGATCGGTGCCGCGCAGGCCAATTCCGCGCTCGGAATGATCGTCGTCGGAGTAGCGACGATGCTCGGCGTGGCGCAGTTGTGGCACCTGGCGCTGGGAGCATTTCTGGTGGGACTGTCGGCTGCCATCGACGAACCCGCGCGCGCGTCGTTTTTCCCGCGCCTGCTGCCTCGCCCGCTGTTGGGCTCCGCGGTGCCGCTGATCTCCATGGCCTTCGGCAGCAGCCGCGTGATTGCCCCCTCGATCGCGGGATTTCTCATTGCTGAGGCGGGCGCGCCGACCACTTTCCTGGTGTCCGCGGCGGCTGTCAGCACCATGATCGCGGTGTTGTTCCTGGTTCGCCCAACGCGCGGCGAGGCGCCTTCACATGGCAGTCTGCTCAACAACTTCACGGAGAGCCTGCATTACATCCGCGGCAACGAAGTATTCGCCAAGGCCATCGCCGCGGCGCTGCTCAACGCGACCTTCGCAATGGGCTATATGAACATGCTTCCGGTATTCGCCAAGGATGTATTGCAGGTCGATTCGCGGGGCCTTGGAATCCTCGTCTCCGCCGCTGGCGTCGGCGCGTTGACCGGCTTTCTTTCCTATGCCTGGTTGCAGTCACGCATATCGCCGAGAAACCTGATGGTGGGCGCCCTGACCGTCTATAACGTGGTGTTGATAGGCCTGGCCTTCAGCGACTGGTACTGGCTCTCGTTTGGCATGATCTTTTTCGCCGGCCTGTGCCATGCTTATTTCCTGACCTGTGTGCAGGTGATTCTGCAAACCCTGGTCGCGGACCATTACCGAGGACGGGTGATGAGCGTGTTCACGCTGGTATGGAGCTTGATAGCTTTCAGCGGATTTCTGTTGAACACCGCGGGGTCGTTGGTGGGTCCGCGACTGGCGCTCGCAGGCGGCGCGGTGATTATGCTTGCCTACGTGTGGCTGTCGCTGGTCCGCGCTACCGCGTTGAGAAATCTGGTCCTGGCGCCCAAACCAGGCTGAAGCGCCTCGGCAGCGGTTCAGCGTCAAGTTCTAATCCGGGATGAAGGCGACCGCGTCGATCTCGATGAGGGCGCCCTGGAGCAGGCCCGCAACCTGGACGGCCGCGCTCGCGGGCAGGTTCGCGCCGAAGCGCTCGCCGCGCACGCGTGCGTATTCGGCGTACTCGTCCAGGCTCGTCAGCCAGGCGGTGATGCGAACGACGTGCTCGAGCGAACCGCCGACGGCGCGGATCGCCGCCTCGATCTGATCAAAGCACCCGTTCGTCTGCTCGGCCATCGAGCGGCCGGGGGTGATGTGCCCCGATACGTACACCGTCCTCCCCGCTCCGCTGACCGCCACTGCCTTGCTGAAGCTGGCGCCTCTCGCGCCCGGAACGCGCTCTATGCTCATCTGTGCCCCCCTGTTCGAAATTGGGTTAGTTTACGAGAATCCCGCGGGGATCGGAGTACGATTTTAGTCCCAGGAAAGGTGCTCCGACCCAAGCTCTCGAAATGGAACTTTACAGGAATGCAGGCGTATGCCAGAACCGCGTGCCGCCCGCATGCCGCGCTCACGGCGTCGGAACTCCAATGTCGCGATCGATCGTCACGCGACCGGCAACTCGCGTCCCGTATCCGACGACTGCCTGATCGTATCGAGGAAGCGATGCAGGTCGACCGCGGTGTCGAACGTCGGCAGGCGGTTCTGACCGGTCCGGACCGCCTCGGCAAACAATTTATACATCTGCCCGACGTTGAAGGGATCGCCGCGGGGAAACTCCGGTGGCATCCAGACGAAGCGATCGGGGATCGCAAGGTCGCTCAACTCGTGGCTGCGCTGCGCGCCTTGCACCCGCAGCATCTCGCCGCGCTGGGACGAGACGTCGCCGGTTGCAGCCAATGTTCCTTCGCGCCCGTAGATCACCATCCGAAAGCCCCCGCCCGCCCACGGCACGGCTGCGACATGCACTGAAGCCACCGCGCCGCTCGCGAGCTTGCCGCTGACGAGTATGTTGTCCGGCGAAGTCACATCCACCATCTTCTTGGTATCGGTCTGAAACCATTGTTTGGCCTGGGCCGTGACCATGCACGACACGCGCGCGAAGTTGCCCACGACGAAGCGCAGGGCATCGATGACGTGCCCGTTGGCGATAGTCAGTGGATTCGCGCCGAGCGTAACGTCCCGCTGCCAGGTGCGGGCTGAGGGGCGCTCCAGCGCGCCGTCACGCATGCAGTCGGCATGACAGGACAGCACTTCGCCCACATAGCCGGCTTCGATCAGCTCCTTCATGTAAAGGAGCGCGGGACTCACGCGCGATTGCAGGCCGACCGCGGTTTGCACGCCCTTGGCCCGGGCCAACGCCGCCAGCTCTTCTGCTTCGGCAGTGGTTCGGCCGAGCGGCCACTCGGTGTAGACATGCTTGCCAGCTTCGATCGCGGCCTTGGTCGGCTCATAGTGCGATGGCACCCGCACGACCACGGCCACCGCATCGATCTCCTTTGATGCGCACATCGCGCGAAAATCGGTGAACGCGAGCTTCGCTCCAAACGCTTTGCGCGCTTCTTCCGCGCTCTCGGGCCGGGTGGTGCAGACCGCTGTCAGTTCGACATCCGGGCTCGCCAGCAGCGCCGGGAAATGCGACTGGGAGGCCCAGGTTGAACGAACGTTGGCTCCGACAAATCCCAGGCGAATCCTGTTTGCCATGAAGCACGCACCTCAGAGTGGTTAGCCAGCAACAGATTATATAGGGTCAGTGTAGCTCTTCCGACGGGCAATATCGTCTGCGTGGAATCGAAAAGTTACACTGACCCCATTTTTTCGTGGGATATAATCGCGGCCATGAACGAGACGCGCAGACTCGCTGAATTCATGGTCGAGACCCGTTATCAGGATCTCCCGGCACACGTCGTTGAGGCAGTTCGGGTCTACATCCTGGACGATTTCGCGGCCGGCTGCGCCGGTGCTCGCACGCCCTGGTCGGACATGGTGGCCGGTCTTGTCCGTGAGTCGTCGGTTGGTGAATGCACGATCTTTGGTCGTGACTGGACCACCTCGCCAGCCGCGGCGGCGCTGATCAACGGTGTCGCGGTGGGCGGATTCGAGGTGGACCACCCATTTACGCCCGGCTCATGTCATCCCAGCGGCGCAGTGTTCCCGGCAGCACTGGCCGTGGCTGAGCGCCGTCATTGCAGCGGACGGGACTTCCTGACCGCCGTGGCCACGGGTTACGAGCTGCTCTGCCGTGTCGGGCTGGCTGCCACGCGCGCGGTCGAGGATGTGCGCGGGTTTCATGGCCCGGGGACCAACTCGGCGTTTGGCGCGGCGGCTGCCTCCGGAAAGCTGCTCGGCTTTGATGCTCATACGCTGAACCAGGCGCTGGGTATTGCCGGTTCCCACGGTGGCGGTCTGGTGGAGTTCCATCACGAGGGAGCCATGACCAAGCGACTCCATCTGGGCCGCGGCTCCCAGATGGGCGTGGAGTGCGCGCTGCTCGCTCAGCGCGGATTCACGGGCCCGTCCACGGTGTTGGAGGGTAGTCACGGATTCCTGCACGCCTATTCGCCGGCACCGAAAGTGGAGAGGCTCACGGAGCGCCTGGGCGAGCATTGGGAGTCGGCCGCGATGGTGCTCAAGGCCTATCCCTGCCACATTTCCTTTCACGCCGTGATCGATGGTTTGCGTGCGTTTCGCCAGCAGCATGCGTTCTCGGCGGCCGACATCGAACGGATCCGGATCGTGGGCTCCAAGCGCATGATGGAGGATCGCCACTCGGATCCGGCCCCCACCACCCTCATGGGCGCGCAGTACAGCCTGCCGTGGTCGGTGGGCATCGCGCTTACCGCCGACGTGGCCGATCCGCGCATCTGGGTGAATCTGGATTTCGCCGACGCCGCGGTTGCTCGTCTGGCGGCGATGATCGAGCGCCAGGAGGACAGCAAGCGCTTTGGCCAACCCGGTGGGCCGGCTGCCGAGGTCACGCTCACCGTGGCCGGTACCGACCACACGCTCGTGGTCACGGACTGGAAGGGTGCGCCCAGCAACCCCTACAGCTACGCCGACATCACCGGGAAGTTCCTGCGTTATGCCGACGGCATGCTGACCCCGGATCGTGCCCATGAGGTCGTGCGGCGGGTGGCGCGCCTCGAGGATGAAGGCGATATGGCCGAGCTGGCGCGACTGATCGCGGGGTAAGCAAGGATTCCCTGGAGGCAACCACCTCTGGCCTCTGACGGCGCTTGCGCGGCGCAAGCCACCCGTTCGGCGCCCAGCGGTCAAATCACACCGGGCGGGACCTGAGCAAAATGGTTACAACTCCACTTTACTCATGAGTAAAGTGGACTAAGCTTTGCGAAGAGCTGGAGCGACCCTGGTATGCTGACGATGCTTGCTCACAATCGGAAATGCGGAAGGAGCATCTAGATGTCTGCGGCTGATATTACGGGTCGGTTGGCACGGTATATGGTTGAGGCGCGGGAGCGGAGTCTTCCGCCGGACGTGGCGCGGGAGGCCAGGCATCGCATCCTGGACACGCTGGCCGCGATGGTGTCGGGAGCCCATATGAAGCCCGGCGAGATGGCGATCAAGTACGCGCGGGCGCAGGGCGGGGTCGCGGAAGCAACCGTCGTCACGACCGACATCAGGACCACGGCTGTCAACGCCGCTCTGGCCAACGCGATGTTCGCCCATGCCGACGAGACCGATGACTTCCATCCGACGACCAAAGCCCATCCGGGCTGCTCAGTCGTGCCTGCGGCTCTCGCGATGGCCGAGCGCGAAGGCAGTTCGGGACTGGAGCTGCTCAATGCGGTCACGCTCGGCTATGACCTTTGCTGCCGCTTTCTCCTGGCGCTCGGGGCAGATCTGGTGCGCGCGACTCACCGCAGCGCCGAGGGCACCAGCTCCACCATGGGCAGCGTGGGGGCCGCGGCCGCATTGGCCCGGCTGGATGAAAAGGGGATGCGCCACGCGCTTTCGTACGCCGCCCAGCAGGTATCGGGCATATGGAGCTGGGTCCGCGATGCCGAGCACGTCGAAAAGGCCTTCGACTTCTCCGGCATGGGCGCCCGCAACGGGATTACCGCGGCCATCATGGCCCAGATGGGGTTCAGCGGCGTTTGGGACGTGCTCGATGGCGAGCACAATGTGCTCATCGCTCTCTCCACCGACCCGCAGCCGGAGGAAATGGTAGCGGGACTGGGAAGCCGTTATTGCGTCACCGAAACCGCCATCAAGCCCTTCTCCGTCGGCTATCCGATCCAGGCGCCGCTGGACGCGTTCCTGAGGCTTCGTCGCGAGCACGGGCTGAGCGTCGACAACGTGGAGCGTATCGTCGTGAGACTTCCGGAAGACGGCGCCCGCATCGTCAATGACCGCGCGATGCCGGATGTCAACTGCCAGCACATCATCGCGCTCGCCCTGGTGGACGGCACGATCTCGTTCGAGGGCAGCCATTCCTATGAGCGGATGGCGGACCCGCAAGTGCGCGCCGTGAAGGAGCGGGTGCAGCTCATCGCCGATCGCGATCTCATGGACCCCGCAGCGCCGCGCAGCGGCCGGGTGGAGGTGACGCTGCGGGATGGCCGAACCGTCAGCCACTTCACGCGCCACGCCCCGGGCACGACGGAAAATCCGCTGGACACGGAGAGCGTCAACGCAAAGGCGCGGCTCCTGATGACGCCGGTGCTAGGCGCAGAGCAGACGGCAGGCGTGATCGAACGCGTGAACAACCTGGAAGCGCTGGCCGACGTGCGCGAGCTACGGCCGTTTCTGGCGCGAGAGGGCCGCTAGCAAAACGAAATTTGCGAAACAGTCGATCGAGTTTGACGTTTGCCTCGCGGGCGGTTTTCGCGAGGCGCGCCAAAGCAAAAGTTACACTGACCCTATTTACAGTGGTATAAGCAAAAAACATCTCCATTGATACACGAAGGGCGCTTCATGAAGTTCTCGGTTTGGGCTGCGTTGGGATTGGGTGCGATGGCGTTGACGCAGGCGGTGCACGGGCAGGATTATCCCAGCCGCCCGATACGGATGATTATTCCTTTTTCGGCCGGCGGGCCTAACGACATCCTCGGCCGCGTAACTGCCCAGAAGTTGACGGAGCAACTGGGCCAGCAGGTCGTCGTGGATAACCGCGGTGGCGCGGGCGGCATCATCGCCGCGGCGACCGTCGCGAAAGCGGTGCCCGACGGCTACACACTGCTGCTGGGCGGGCCGGCCACCTTGTCGATCAATCCTCACCTGCACAAAAAACCCGGCTATGACGCTCTCAAGGATTTCGCGCCGGTCAGTCTGATGGGAACTGCGCCCAGCCTGGTCACCATCAATGCATCGCTGCCGGTGCAAAACATCAGGGACCTGATTGCGCTGGCGAAAGCCAAGCCGGGCCAGCTCACGTTTGCGTCAGCAGGTCCGGGAGCGGCGTCCCATCTGGCCGGCGAACTGATGAAGACCATGGGGGGAATAGAAATGACGCACGTGCCTTACAAAGGCGGCGGCCCGGCGTACATCGATCTGCTGGCGGGCCAGGTCACGATGTTCATCGGCGGCATTGCCGCGGCGTTGCCTTTTCTGGCACAAGGCAAGCTGCGGGGCATCGCAGTCACCACCCTGAAGCGCACTGCTCTCCTGCCTGGCGTTCCGACCGTTGCCGAGTCGGGGCTTCCCGGTTACGAAGTCGTCAGCTGGTACTCGATAGTGACTACCGCAGGCGCGCCCAAAAACGTGATCGCGAAGCTCAACCGCGAGGTCGTCAGGGCGGTCGCGTCGGATGAAGTCCGGAAGCGCTTCGTCGAGCTGGGCACGGAAGCCGCTACCGGCACGCCTGACGAACTTGCGGCTTACACCCGCAACGATTTCCAGAAGTGGGCCAGGGTCGTCAAGGCGGCCGGCATGACGCCCAATTAGAATTACGGGCGCCCTTCCTCCGCCAAATCCCGGAATACCATAGAAGAATTGCATGGTCCGTAGAAACCCGCTCATTGCCCGCTCGGGGCAATTCCTTGATCTCCCGCTTGAAGCGCTCGCTACGCTAGCGACCCAGGTTGAGCTTGTTCGACTTGATCAGATCGGATCGCTTCGTCGTTTCCGAAGCGATAAAGCGCAGGAATTCGGGACGGCTCATCAGGAGAACCCGGCCGCCGAGGGGCGCAATCCGATTCTTGAATTCCGGCACCCGTACCGATGCTTCGACTGCCTTGAACAGCGTCTCGATAACATCGGACGGAGTCTTTGCCGGCGCAAATACGCCGAACCAGTTGCCGGCTTCGTAGCCCGGCAGTCCGCTTTCGGCCACTGTCGGCACATCCGGCAGCATTTCCATGCGCTCAGCACCGGTTACAGCCAGCGCTTTCAGCCGTCCGTTCTTAATGAAGGGTAGTGCCGTATTGGCATCGCCAGTCATCATGTCGACCTGCCCGCTGACGACGTCGGTAATCGCAGGGACGGCGCCCTTGTAAGAAACGTGCACCATGTCAATGCCGCCCCGCGCCTTCAATAGTTCACTCGCCAGGTGGGGAGCCCCGCCCGTCCCCGATGAAGCAAAATTGATCTTGCCGGGATAACGCTTCGCCAGAGCTGTCAACTGTCGAATGTTGTTCGGTGGAAAGCTCGGATTCGCGAAGACGACGAAATAAATCGAAACGACCGGCGCCACCGCGACCAGGTCGGTGGTCGGATTATAGGGAAGCTTTTCCAGTAACGGATCGACAGAGATATTGCCCGCAGTACCCAGTGCCAGCGTGTGGCCGTCCGGACGCGCGAGCGTCGCGGCCTTTATACCGATCATGCCAGCCGCGCCTCCACGGTTCTCGATCACGACCTGCTGTCCGAGACGCTTGGACATTTCCGCCCCGAGTTGGCGTCCAATCAGGTCCGTCGCTCCCCCCGGCGGGTAGGGAATGATCAGGTGAACCGGAGCGCGAGGAAACGGTTGGGCATTGACGGCTTGGCAGACACCCAGCAATCCAGCTAAGATAAGACTCGCGCTCGCAACGCACGGTACAAGTCCACGCTTGAATTTTCTCCCCTTGCTGCGGTTCCCGGCTCCGTCGTCCATTTTGCCCCCTTGCTTTCGGCGTGGTTTGTCGGCACCAACACTCAGTCTTGGGATTCGGAACTGAGATCGTGTAAGTGAAGTATATAGGAGCGTCTGAGCAAATATCAACGAGCCTCCTGATGGAAAGGTAAGCGGATGGCATTGGATTTGATTATTCGAAACGCCAGGCTATCAGGCGCTGGGGCTGATAATCTGACGGTCGATATTGGCGTGCGGGGCGGCATCATTGTTGCCGTAGGGCCCAATCTCGCCGGGGATGGCCCGGAACACGACGCCCGCGGCAAGCTCGTTTCACCCGGCCTCATCGAGAGCCATTTTCACCTCGACAAGGCGATGATCGTCGATCGCGTGCCGATGCAGCCCGACCGTATGGTCCGCGATCATATGAAGCGTACCGCTTCGATCAAGCACACCTTCACCGCGGAAGATATTTACGCGCGGGCCGCAGCGACCATCGAGCAGTGCCTACTGCACGGCGTCACCCATATGCGGACTCAGGTTGAGGTCGACCCGAATGTGGGACTGCTCGGGTTCGAGGTGATCGAGCAGCTTCGAAAGGATTACGCCTGGGCGATCGATATCCAGCCGTGCGTGTTTCTGCAGGAAGGTTGGACCGATGTGCCGGGCGCCGATGAGAACCTGGTCCACTGCCTGGATCGTGGCGCGCCGGTGGTGGGCGGCGGCATCCGCTATGATAAAGACGGGCCCGGTCAAATTCGCCGTGTTTTCGAGTTGGCGCAGCACTATGACATTGACGTGGATTTCCATCTCGACGGTGGACATGACGTGAAAAATCCGGATTACCCGCAGGTTTGCGAGATCACGGACCGGATTCGGTGGCAGGGAAGGGTCGCATTCGGGCACGGGTCCAGATTTTCCTGTATGCCGGTCAAAGAGCAGGCAGCCGTGGGCAAGCGGCTCGGAGAGTCCGGAGTGTCGCTCGCGGTCCTGCCGGCGACTGACCTCTTCAATAGCGGACGCCATATGGAGTACAGCGTGATGCGCGGCGTGACCGACGCCAATACGCTCATCGAACACGGCGCGAACTGCACGCTATCAACCAACAACGTGCTGAACCCGTTTACGCCCTACGGGGATTGTTCTCTGACGCGGATCGCCAATCTTTATGCCAATGTCGTTCAGAGGTATGGGCCGAAGGACCTTGGCGTTTGTTTCGAGATGATCACGGATCGGGCGGCGAAGGTGATGCGGCTCACCGATTACGGTATCGAAGCGGGCAAAGCAGCGGACCTGGTGGTGTGGGACGAGGAATTGCCGTCCGACGTTATCGCTAAATGTGCGTTGCCGCTCGCCGGCTTCAAGCGCGGCCGCCGCATATTTCTGCGTGAATTGCCGACTCTTCAACGGCCTCCCAAAACTCAACTCTAAGGCTGGTATGTCCCGACACTTTCGAATTGCGGCGGCACAGTTAGGGCCGCTACACCTGTCCGACACGCGAACTGCGGCTACGACGCGGCTGGTGAGATTACTGCGCGAGGCCCATGGCATGGGTGCGAAGTTCGTGGTGTTTCCCGAACTCGCGTTTACGACGTTTTTTCCACGCCATTGGTACGAAGACCTCAACGAAGTCGATCGCAGGTTCTTCGAGTCCACGATGCCTTCCGCGGAAACACAGCCGCTCTTCGAGGAAGCGAAGAAGCTCGGCATAGGGTTCTATATCGGGTATGCGGAGCTCACTCAGGAGGAAGGCCGCACGCGCCGCTTTAACACCGCGATCCTGGTCGGTCCGGATGGTGCCATCGCAGGCAAGTACCGCAAAATCCACCTCCCCGGCCATGCGGACCATAAGCCGGAAGCTGCTTTCCAGCACCTGGAGAAAAAATATTTCGAAGTCGGCAACCTGGGGTTTCGCGTCTGGCGTTTCATGAACACCATTACCGGCATGTTGATCTGCAATGACCGGCGCTGGCCCGAGGCATTCCGCGTGCTTGCGCTCCAGGGTGCCGAGATCGTCGCGCTCGGCTTCAACACGCCGAGCGAAAACCTGAGCTATCCGGAACCGCCTGCGCTCCGTGTGCATCATCACCTCATCATGGCACAGGCGATGGCGTTCCAGAACGCGACCTGGCTCATCGAAACGGCGAAATGTGGTTTCGAGGATGGCTATCGCATGTTCGGGCACTCGCTGATCGTCGCACCTACGGGTGAGATTGCAGCAAAATCAGCGAGCGAGGAAGATGAGGTGATCTGTTTCAATGCGGACATCGACCTTGCCTCCGATCTCAAGCGCACGATGTTCAACTTCGCAGCGCACCGCCGGCCCGAGCATTACCGGCTGATCGTCGATCGCATCGGCGCTGAAGTCACGCCGGCGAACGGCCCGTGAGGACTGGCGGATAACGGGCGGCGGTTGGAGCCATAAACCGTTACGCCCGGATTATTCTGGCTCGATACCCGCCGCTTTCGCGATATTCCTGTAGCGCTCGATCTCCTTCGGCAGCAGGTCGCTTAACTGTTCCAAAGAGAGAGGCCACGGCTCGGCGCCGTCATTGCTCAGAAACTTCTTCATTTCGGCACCGGCCAATATTTTGGCGACCGCGGCGTTGATGACGTTCGTCCGGTCGGGCGGGATGCCCGCCGGCGCGAATAGTGCCCACCACAGTTCGTAGTTGTATCCGGGGACGCCTGATTGCGCGAGCGCCGGAAGCCCTGGCATGAGCGGTGAGGGATGCAAACTGGTGACGCCGAGCGCGCGTAGCCGGCCAGCTTTCAACTGCGGGCTGATTGCCGGCGAGCTCGCGAACAGCATCTCAACCTCACCAGACACCAAAGCGATCGCCGCCTGCGCAACGCCCTTGTACGGTATGTGCGTCAGCTTGATGCCGGTTGCCGACGCAAACAACGACGCGGCGAAATGATTGTTGCCGCCCGTACCGGCCGAAGAGTAATTGAGTTTTCCAGGATGATTCTTTGCCAGTGCCACGAGTTCCTTTACGGATTTCGCCGGCACCGAAGGGTGCACTGTGAGCACCAATGGGGCCTTGGCTATCATGGCGACCGGTAGCAGGGATCGTGCTGGATCGAAGGGCAGCTTTTTCCGTATGGCAGCGGTGGCGGGATACCCGGAAGTGTGTCCGAGCAGCGTGTGGCCGTCGGGCTCGGCCTTGGCGACGAGTTCGGTGCCGATCATGCCGCTTGCGCCGGCACGATTGTCTATCACTACATTTCTGCCCCAGGTCTGCGCCAGCCGTTGAGCGACAGCACGGACAATTACATCGGCGCCGCCGCCAGCCGTGTAGGGCACGATAATTTGCACCGGCTTGGACGGATAAGTGGACTGCGCTGCGGCATTGGGCACGGCGCATACCCACACAGCGGAGCAAAGTAACGGCCCCACCAACCTTGATTGAGAGTTCATCGGTTATTCGCGAAAAGCTTCCTGGCCGCTTCAGGCTCCGCTTCGAAGTCGGCGACGTCGCCATGCGCCGCGTGAACAGGTCGCCGAAGTCGAGGTCGCCGGCGCCGGGCTGACCATCGTCACTTATCGCCCCCGATACCCGCAGCCTTGATCAGGCGCGCCCACCGGCTCGAATCCTGCTGCGTATAGCGCCTGAGCTCTTCCGGTGTCATCGGCGCCGGCTCGAGACCTTGCGCCGCGAGCCGGCCGTGGCTTTCGGGATCGGCGAGCGCTTTGACGATCTCTGAGTTGAGGCGCCTGATGATCGCATCGGGCGTGCGCGCGGGCGCGAAGATGGCGTACCACGTCACGAGATCGAATCCCGGCAGAGTCTCCGCGATCGGCGGCGCGTCCGGTATCACCGCCGACCGTTTGGCCCCGCCCGTGCCGAGCAGCCGCAGCCTTCCGGCCTGCACGTGCGCGAGCACCGTCGGCATGCTCGTGAACATGATGTGCACTTGCCCCGAGATGAGGTCGGTCACGGCGGGTGCCGTTCCCTTGTACGGTACGTGCACGATTTTGATCCCGGCGAGCGATTGAAAAAGCTCGCCGCCAAGATGCGGCGAGGTACCGGTGCCCACCGACGCGAAATTGAGTGCGCCGGGTTTCGCTTTCGCGAGCGCCACGAGCTCGCTCACCGAATTGGCCGCGACCGAAGGATGCACCACCAGCACCTGCGGGCTTTGCACCAGCATGCTCACCGGCGCGAAATCGCGGTGCGGATCGTAAGGGACTTTCGGCAATATCAGCGGCGCAAGAAACGTTCCCCCGCCCGTGCCGAACAACAGCGTGTAGCCGTCGGGCGCGGCGCGCGCGACGAGTTCGCTGCCGATGATCGTGCCGGCGCCCGGACGGTTATCGACGACGATCTGCTGGCCGAGCGCCTGCGAAAGCTTCTGGCCGACGGTACGGCCTACAAAATCGGTAGGTCCGCCCGGCGGATAAGGAATGACCAGGCGAATGGGCCTCGTCGGGTACGGCTGAGCCGCGAGAGTCTGCGCGACGAGCAATACCAACAACGCACCCCACCACTGTAATGACCGCATGCACGCCTCCGTAACCCGTCAATCCAATTGCACGCCGATCTGCTTGATGACCGCCTGCCAGCGCGCAGAATCCGTCGCCAGGAAAGCGCCGAACTGCTCCGGCGTATGGCGTGTGATTTCGCCGCCCAGATTGTTCATCAGCCACTCTTTCATCTGCGGCGTGTCAATGATGCGCCCGATGTCCTCATTGAGCTTGTTCACGATCGCTTTCGGCGTGCCGGCCGGCGCAAACAAACCCGTCCACAGGTTGGCTTCGACCGGGAGGCCTGATTCGATCAATGTCGGCACATCGGGGACGGCGGGCGATCGCTTCGCGCCGGTGACTGCGAGCCCGCGCATTTTTCCCTGCTTGACGAACGTCTGTCCGTCGAGAATGTTGTTGACCGCGTAGACGACCTCGCCGGAAGCGAGCGCCGTCATCGCGGGCACCGAGCCTTTGTACGGCACGGCCACCGCCTTGATTCCCGCGGCCGCGTTGAACATTTCCGCGGCAAGATGCCCGCCGCTGCCCATCCCGACCGTTGCAAACGTGAGCTCGTTGGGCCGCCGGCGGGCGAGCGCGACGAGGTCCGCGACGTTTTTTACCGGCAGGGTCAAAGCGGACAGCAGATAAAACGGATTCACGGTGCAGTTGACGATCGGCGCGAACGCCGTTGCGGCGTCGTAACTGAGTTTGCGATACAGATATCCCGCCGTGTACGTGCTCATCGAATGCATGATGAGCGTGTAGCCGTCAGGCGGGCTTTTCGCCACCAGGGCGCCGGCGATGGTGCCGGTCGCGCCGGGACGATCTTCCACGATGAAAAGCTGCCCATAGGATTCATTGAGCCTTTGCGAGACCATCCGCGCCAGCACATCCGTTGAACCGCCCGCGGGAAACGGCACGATGGTTCGCACGGTTTTGGCGGGATAGTTTTGAGCTGCAACCGGGAATGCCAGCAAGGCCAGCAGTACGCACAACGAGCGTTTCATATCGTCCCCCTTTTCCGGCAGATCGTTTTCACTTTAACGGGTGTCAGCCGATTTGTCGATAGGCCGCTCCACCATGATTCAGGGCCGGCATTGCGCTCGGCTGTCGGGTCGAACTGCTACAATTCGAGACCGTTCCCACGCCAAGCGGGCGCGGCTGCAACCGCTCTACAACCCGCACAGCATCTTAACCGTGAGTAAGCCATGAAGAATCCCGCCATCGAACGTGATCCGCTGATGAAATCCGAGACCCGTGATGGCATGCATGTCGATTGGGATGTGCCGATCGAAATGGACGACGGGTTATTGCTGCGTGCCGACGTGTTTCGACCGGTGGCCGGGGGCCGGTATCCGGTCATCATGACGCATGGCCCCTACGCGAAGGGTCTCGCGTTCCAGATCACTTTCAAGAGCATGTGGGACCGGATGGTCGCGGCTCATCCGGATGTGCCCGCCGGATCGAGCAACAAGTATCAGAACTGGGAAGTCGTCGACCCGGAGAAATGGGTGCCGGACGGTTACGTGTGTATCCGCGTCGATTCACGCGGCGCCGGCCGCTCGCCGGGCATCATGGAGGTATGGTCCCCGCGCGAGGCACGGGATTTTTATGATTGCATCGAATGGGCGGCGGCACAGCCCTGGAGCAACGGCAAAGTCGGGCTCAACGGAATCTCCTACTACGCGATGAATCAATGGCAGGTCGCCTCGCTGCAACCGCCGCACCTGGCGGCGATCTGCGTATGGGAGGGAGCAGCGGACTTCTACCGCGACGTTTACCGGCACGGGGGCATCGTCAATATGATGCCGCTGCGATGGTATCCGCGCCAGGTTGTCAGCGTGCAGCACGGTGTCGGCGAACGCGGCGCGAGGAGTGTTGTCACGGGAGAGCTCGTTGCGGGTCCCGAGACGCTCTCCGACGCGGAACTGGCAGAAAATCGCGGCGATCTCGAGCGCGATGTGCTCTCGCATCCGCTCGATGACGAGTATTACAAGGCTCGCTCGCCGGTATGGGACAAGGTCACGGTGCCGCTGCTTTCCGCGAACAACTGGGGCGGCCAGGGCCTGCATCCGCGCGGCAATTGCGAGGGTTACATGCGCGCGGCATCCCCGCAGAAGTGGCTCGAGTGCCACGGCCTCGCCCATTGGCCGCATTTCTACACCGACTATGGCCGGCTGCTGCAGAGGCGGTTTTTCGATTTCTTCCTGAAAGGGGAAAAGAACGGGTGGGACCAGCAACCGCCGGTGCAGCTGCAGGTCCGTCACCCGGGAGAGAAGTTCGTCGAGCGGCATGAGAACGAATGGCCGCTCGCGCGCACGCAATGGACGAAATTTTTTCTGGAGCCCGCAGGCCGGAGTTTGCAACGCGAACCGTCTGCCGCTGAAACGAGCATTGCTTACGAAACGACCGGTGACGGGGTAACGTTTTACACGCCGCCGCTCGATGGGCCGCTGGAAATCACCGGACCCGTCGCATGCAAGCTTTTTCTATCATCGGCAACAAACGACGCGGACATCTTCGTGGTTCTGCGCGTTTTTGGCCCGGACGGGATCGAGGTGACGTTTCAGGGCGCGCTCGATCCGCGGACGCCCGTCGGCCAGGGATGGCTGCGTGCTTCGCATCGCAAACTCGACCCGGCGCTGACCAGACCCTATCGGCCCTATCACACTCACGACGAGATCCAGCCGCTGGCGCCCGGCGAGGTTTACGAACTCGACGTCGAAATCTGGCCCACGTGTATCGTGGTGCCGCGTGGATATCGCGTGGCTCTGACGGTTCGCGGCAAGGACTATGAGTTCGGGGGACCGCCGATTGTGATTCCCCATGCGTTCTACACGTTCACGGGGGTCGGGCCGTTCTTTCATACGCACCCGCAGGACCGCCCGGCGGAAATTTTCGAGACCGCGAACACGCTGCACTTCGGCGCAACGCGCGCGCCTTATCTGCTGCTGCCGGTCATTCCCCCGAAATAAGTTGATGAACTCCTTCCCCCTTGATGGGGGAAGGTTGGGATGAGGGTGAAAAATTTGAGCGTCACGCTAATCACCCCCACCCTCACCCTCCCCCGTCAAGGGGGAGGGAATCTTGTCTGCGTCAGTCGACCTTGATGTTGCCGTCCTTGACCACCTTCGACCACTTGGCGACGTCGCGGGCGATTATGCGCCCGAATTCTTCCGGCGTCGTGTGCGTGGGCTCCCTGCCGGCGGCGCGCAGCCGTTCCTGCACGTCGGGCAGCTTGAGGATACGCCCGAGCGCCTGATTGAGCCGCAGGATGACCGCCCTCGGCGTTCCCGCCGGCGCCCACATGCCGTTCCATGCGGTTTGTGAATAGCCGGGAACCAGCTCCGCGACGGCGGGCAGATCGGGCGTCGCCGGTGACCGCTGCTCCGTAATGACGGCGAGCGCGCGCATCCTGCCCGCCTTGACCTGCGGGAACAACGCGGGCCCGGAGAGCAGCATCACATGGATCTGCCCGGCAAGGAGATCTGCCATCGCGGGAGCATCGCCCTTGTACGGGACGTGGACCATGTTCGTCCCGGTCATCTGCTGGAAGAGGACGGCCGCAAGATGCGGCGCGCTGCCGGTGCCGGGCGAGCCGAAGTTAAGCGCGCCGGGCTTGGCGTGCAGCAGCTCGATGAACTCCTTCAGGTTGGCCACCTTCATCGACGCATTCACGGTAAGCATGAGCGCCCCCGTATTGATCAGGCTGATCGGCGCGATGCCCTTGACCGGATCGTACGGCAGCTTGTACAGCGCCGCGGCGGTGACGTAGCTCGACGCTACGATGATGACCGTGTAGCCGTCCGGGTCGGCGCGCGCCACGATCTCCGCGCCGATCGTACCGCCAGCGCCGCCGCGGTTATCGACGACAAACTGCTGGCCGAACTCCTCGGACAGCCGCGCCCCGAGCAAGCGCGCGACGATGTCGGTGCTGCCGCCGGCCGGAAATGGCACGACCACGCGCACCGGTTTCACGGGCCATTCTTGCGTTTGAGCATGGGCCGCAGGCAAGGCTGCAGCGAGTGCCAGCAACAGCAATACACGCCCACTTTTCATCAGCATCATCGTGGCTCCCTTTTCATGATCAATGCAAATGACCTGAAACAGTATCGCATGCCACCGGCATCCGCCGCAAAATTCCCCCGCGCCCATGCTTCCACTCCCGCGCCGATTGGTGGTAGGGTAGCGGCGTGACGCTGACACCGCTGCCATCGCTCAAGCCGGGAACCGCCGGCACGCCGCTTGCCGGCATCACGGTCATCGATCTCGGCCAGATCTACCAGGGCCCTTATGCGGGGCTCCTGCTCGCCAAGGCCGGCGCCGATGTGATCAAGGTAGAGCAGCCGGCCGGCGAGCCGGCGCGGGCACGCGCGCCCGCGGGCAAAAGCACCTCGCTGCCGATGGCAATGCTGAACTCGAACAAGCGCGCCATCACGCTCAACCTCAAGACGGAGCGCGGGCGCGAACTGCTGAAAGCGCTGGCAAAGCGCGCCGACATCGTGCTGGAAAATTTCGCGCCCGGCGTCATGGACCGTCTCGGCGTAGGCTATTCCGTGCTGCACGAGATCAATCCGCGGCTCATCTACGCTTCCGGCACGGGCTACGGGCTTTCCGGTCCCGATCGCGACAGCCTTGCCATGGACGTGACCGTGCAGGCGGCCTCCGGCATGATGAGCGTCACGGGATTTCCCGACGGACCGCCCCTGAAAGCCGGTGCCACGGTGGTCGACATCGCGGGTGGTACCCACCTTTACGCCGGCATCGTCACCGCGCTTTTCGAGCGCGAGCGCACCGGCATCGGCCGCCTGGTCGAGGTTGCGATGCAGGAATGCGTCTACCCGACGCTCGCCACCAATCTCGGCGGATACTACAACTCGGGTTGCAAGAAAGTACCGCAGCGCACCGGCAACCTGCACGGCGGGCTCGCCCTCGTGCCCCACAATGTTTACCCGGCGAAGGACGGCCACGTGGCAATACAGTGCGTGATCGAGGAGCATTGGGCGAAGCTGCTGCGGGTAATGGGACGCGAGGACCTCAAGGACGATCCGCGCTTCGCCACGAACGCCGCGCGGTGCACGAATCAGGCTGTAACCGACGCTCTCGTCACCGAATGGACTACGCAGCATGGCAAACTGGAGATCTTCGGGATCACCCGGCGTCACCGGATTCCGTGCGCGGCGGTGCGCGACGTGGTCGAAGTGATGAACGATCCGCACATGCACGAGCGCGGAGCGCTGGAATGGATCGACCATCCGGAACTCGGCCGCATCGTCGTGCCGACAACTCCGCAGCGTCTGCACGGCGCACCGATTGTACCGACCGTGCCGAGTCCCGGGCTCGGCGAGCATAACGTCGAAATCTATGGCGGCTGGCTCGGGCTTTCGATGGCCGAGATAGCCGACTTGAAGCGTGACGGGGTTATCTAGCCCACGCCGTGCCTTGTATCATGGAGTTCTAAAGGAGGAGCGCATATGTTGAAAATCAGGTTTTTCCATTTCATCGCCGTCGTTGCAGCCTGTCTTGTGGCGCCTGTCGCAGCAGCGCAGGGCGCGTATCCGGAGCGGCCCGTAAAGATTGTCGTACCGTATCCGCCTGGCGGCCCTACCGATTCGGCGGCGCGCGTTTTCGCGGAAGGCCTTACCGAATTGCTTCGGCAGCAAGTCATCGTCGAAAACCGGGCGGGGGGAGGCACCAACATTGCCGCGGCGTACGTGGCGCATTCCACGCCCGACGGCTACACGTTGTACGTGGCCAATTTCGCCTCTAATGCGGTGAACAAGTGGCTTTACAAGAAACTGTCGTACGATCCCGATAAAGACTTTGCGCCGGTTGCCATGATGACGCTTTCGCCCCAGTTTCTCGTGGTGCATCCCTCGGTGCCCGTAAAATCGGTCCGGGATCTGGTTCGCCTCGCGAAGGCAAACCCGGAGAAATTGACCTGGGGATCTCCAGGCTTTGGTTCACCCAATCACCTCGCCGGCGAGCTGTTCCGGATGGAAACGGGCATCAAGGTCGTGCATGTTCCGTACAAAGGTTCGGTCCTTTCGACCCTGGGGCTTTTGGGCGGCGAAATCGACTATATATTTGATACCAACGCCATGACGTTCGTCCGTGAGAAGAAACTCAGGGCTCTCGCGGTCGCCTACACCAAACGCTGGCCTACCGAACCGGATGTTCCGTCAATGGCCGAACTCGGCTTTCCGCGCATTTCGGTGGAGCCCTTTTTTGCGCTGGTAGCTCCGGCGAACACTCCACTGGCGATTCGGCAGAAACTGAATGACGCGGCGCGCGTCATTGGGAAACGCCCGGAGGTCGCCGCGAAACTGGCCCCGATCGGAGTAATACCCCAGTCACTGACTCTGAAAGAGACCGCCGACTTCCTGCTCGACCAAGGCACCAAGTGGGGACCGGTAGTGAAGGCCTCGGGCGCGCAGGTGGACTAGTCAACGGGGAAGAAGCTTCGTTTGGGATGAAATGACGATCGGATTGCCTGAAGAGTACCGCATGCTGCAGGAGCTTGCGGCGAAATTCGTCGACCGCGAGCTGATGCCGCTGGAACCCGCGGTGCTGGCGCGGGAGGCGAACGGCCTGCCGATCGCTCTCACCGACGAGGAGGAGGCGCCGCTGCTTGCCAGGTGTCGCGAGCTCGGCCTGTGGGGCCTCGATGTGCCGGAGCAAATCGGCGGAGCGAACCTGCCGGCGGTGGCGCGCATGGGCGTCTACGAGGAACTCGGCCGCACCGTGACACCCTTCACCTTCCCGCCTGACTCGCCCGACCTGCACATGCTGATGGCAACGGCGAACGAACGCCAGCGCAAGCTCTACCTCGAACCTTATGCGCGCGGCGAGATGCGCTCGGCGATCGCCGTTTCCGAACCCGGCGCCGGCGCCGACCCCGCCGGCATGACCACGCGCGCGGTGAAGGATGGCGAGCACTGGGTCATCAACGGCCGCAAGATCTGGATCAGCTTCGTAAAAGCGGCCGACTTTACGATTGTCATGGCCCTGACCGATCCAGCCAAAAAAGCGCGCGGCGGCATCACCGCGTTCATCGTCGAGAAGGGTACTCCGGGATTCATCATCGGGCGCGAGATCGCGATGCTCGGGGGCGCGCGCACCTATGAAGTGGTGTTCGAGGACTGCCGCCTGCACGAAGACCAGGTGCTCGGCAAGGTCGGCGACGGCTTCGGTCCCATGCAGCTGCGCCTCACCGTGCGGCGGCTCGAGATGGGCGCTTGGTGTGTCGGCATGGCGCGGCGCGCGCTCGACATGATGACCGCGCACGCGAAGCTGCGGGTGACTTTCGGCGCGCCGCTCGCCGACCGCCAGGCGATCCAGTGGTGGATTGCCGATGCGGCAACGCAGATACACGCCTGCCGTCTGATGATCATGGATGCCGCTGCGAAACTCGACGCCGGCGAGGACGTACGCACCGTGACTTCGATGGTGAAAGTGTTCGGCACCGAGATGGCGACCGAGGTGATCGATCATGCCATGCAGGCCTTCGGCGCCATGGGCATGACCAAGGAAATGCCGTTGCAGCAGATGGCGCAGCGGGTGCGCGTGATGCGCATCTTCGAAGGACCGTCCGAAGTGCACCGCATGGTGATCGCGCGCCGCATCCTCAACGCGGCCAGGTAACCGGAGCCCGGTGAATTCGGGGCCACGATACGAATCTCGGCAGGGTCGGGCAAACCTCTCCTGTTTCCTTTGAGGCGGCTGGCGCGATGAATCGCGCGCCTTGTGTTCGCTACCGAACAGACAGCGGAAAGCGACTGCGGCAGCATTCGTGAAATCATGGGTATTTCTGGACATGATTATCTTGCGACACGCTCCGGAATCGTGTCTCCGGTTCGCCGCCGCGCCCGTATCTCGCACTTTGGCAGAGGTGGATGAATGCCTCAGTCAGCGTCTTCCCGTCCCAGGGTACTCCTGGCGTCAGTGTTCCGCCCCTTCGCGTGCGACGATGAGTTCGGCAGCCGGGTGATTAACCCGCTGGAGCTCTATCACAACCAGGTCACGCGGGCACAGGGACCTTTCTCGCTGCGTATGCATCACCGCTCCTGGGGCATCATGATGATCCAGGAGAACATCTCCGTGCCATCGACACTGCTCGACTTCCCCACGCGGAAGCGGTTCATCGATGAGTTGAAGGCCCGCCGGTACGACGTCGTCGGTATTTCCGGCATCATCATGAACGTCGGCAAAGTGCGCGAGATGTGCCGCCTCGTGCGCGAGCACTCGCCGCAATCGACAATCGTCGTCGGCGGCCACGTGGCGGCCACGCCGGGGGTCGAGCGGATGCTCGATGCCGATCACATCGTCAAGGGCGAGGGCATCCGCTGGTTCCGCGATTTTCTCGGCGCACCGGTTGACGGGCCGATCTCGCACCCGGTGATCCGCTCGTCGTTCGGCTTGCGGCTGATGGGCTGCAGGGCGCCACCCGGCGGCGGCGATCCGGCCGCAACGATCATCCCCTCGGTCGGCTGTCCCATGGGCTGCAACTTCTGCACGACCTCGGCTTTTTTCGGCGGCAAGGGCCGATTCGTCAATTTCTACGACACCGGAAAGCAGTTGTTCGACATCATGTGCAACGTTGAAAAGCGGCTGGGCGTGCGCATCTTCTTCATGATGGACGAGAACTTCCTGCTCTACAAGAAGCGCGCGCTCGAGCTGCTCGACCAAATGAAGAAGCACGGGAAGGTCTGGTCGATGTATGTCTTCTCGTCGGCAAACGCGCTGCGCAAGTACGACATGCGGCAGCTCGTCGAGCTGGGCGTGTCGTGGGTGTGGATGGGCTTCGAGTCGGCCCAGTCCGGATATCGGAAACTGAAGGACGCCGACACGGTCGCACTCACCCGCGAGCTGCACTCGCACGGCATCATGGTCCAGGGCTCGACGATCATCGGCATGGAGCATCACACACCCGAAAACATGCGCGAGGAGATCGAGCGCGCCGTGGCCCACGACGCCGACTGCCACCAGTTCATGCTGTATACCCCACTCCCCGGCACGCCGCTCTACGCCGAGATGGAGCAGCAGGGCCGCCTACTGAAGGAAGCCGACCTGGCGGACATCCACGGCCAGTACAAGTTCAACTTCCAGCACGAGCACATTGCCCGCGACGATTCCAAGTCCTGGCTCGATTTCGCATTTCAGCACGACTATGCCGTCAACGGGCCCAGCTTGTACCGGATCATGCGAACCATGTACGAGGGCTGGAAACGTTACGGAGAGGACAGCGACGCGCGTGTGCGCGCGCGCTTCAGCGCCGAGGCAGACAAGCTGAGGCTGGGCTACGGCGCTGCGTTGTGGGCAATGCAGCGATATCTGCGAGGCTCGAACCAAGCCGTCAGCGAGCGCATCGCCGAGCTGCGAAAACAGATTGAAAGCGAGTTCGGTGTCGTCTCGCGTGTCCTCGACAGCGTGATCGGACCGCTGCTGCTGTGGTCGGCGCGCCGCGAGGGCTCGGCCTATCCGCAGGGGCGGCCACTCGAGCCGCGGACGTTCGTGGACCGGAGGAACTGGGCTTAGAGTCTGCGGCTGATCCTCGATGCAGAGTGCGGCAGCCAACCGCCTTGCCTCTTCGAAGTGACGAGAACCTGCCGCTATAGCTCGCCCATTTCCTTCAAAAACTCCCGCAGCCTGATCAGTTTCACGTTCGTCTCCTGCGAAGTTTGCAGGCCGCGCATGACCTGCCGCAATCACCCGCCGCCGTCATATCCCCAAAGTCTTCCCGGAGCGTATGATTGCGAAATCCCGGAGAACTCATGGCCAGCATGATCAATTGGTCACCCCGTCCGTGTCCTGCACGCGCGACGCTCGAAGGACAATACTGCCGCGTGGAGCCGCTTGATCCGCTACGCCACGGCGATGAATTGTTTGCCGCGTCCATGGCAGACGGGGCCGAGGACCGGTTTCGTTACTTGTTTGATTCGCCGCAGGACCGTGCAGGCTTCGATCTGTGGCTCAAGCGTGTCGCAGTGCCGGAAGATCCAATGGTCTACGCGGTAGTCGACTTGTCGAGCGGGCGCTGCGAAGGGCGACAAAGCTTCATGCGAATTACTCCCGAACACGGCGTCATCGAGATCGGCAGCATATTATGGGGGCCGGCAATCGCACGCACCCGGATTGCGACGGAGGCTTTGTTCCTGTTTGCCCGCTACGCGTTCGACGAACTTGGGTATCGCCGCTTCGAATGGAAGTGCGACACGCGCAACGAACCCTCGAAGCGTGCTGCGCGCCGTTTTGGGTTCACGTATGAGGGCACTTTCCGGCAGCATATGGTGGCGAAGGGGCAGAACCGCGACACGGCGTGGTTTGCCATCGTCGATACCGAGTGGCCGCGCCTTCGGAAGGCATTCGAGCGCTGGCTCGAACCAGCGAATTTCGACCGCCGGGGACAGCAGAAAATGCGGCTTGCGGACCTGCGGGAGCCTGCCTGACCTTGCACATCATCGAAAGCTGCCTTGCGCAGGCGCGCCGCTCCTGCAAGCGACTCGTGCTGCCGGAAGGCCACGACGAGCGCATCGTGCGCGCGGCGCGGCGTCTGCAGGACGACGGGGTCGCGCGCCCGATTCTTTTGGGCACTCCGGACGAACTGCGCGCGGCGGCGCAACGCGCCGGCGTTTCGCTGGAAGGCATCACGACGACCGATCCGAAGCAGAGCGGCCGGATCGGCGCCTACGGTGAACTGTACTCGGCGGGCAGGCCGAATGCGAATGCGGGACTTGCGCAGCGTCTCGTGAGGAAGCCGCTGTTTTACGCAGGCATGATGCTCAAGGCGGGAGATGCCGAAGCAATGATTGCCGGCGTGGACAGCACGACGGCGCGGGTAATCGAAGCGGGGCTGATGACCGTGGGGCTTGCCGACGGAATCCGCACCCCGTCGAGCTTCTTTCTGATGATTGTGCCGGCCGCCTCAGGGCAGAACGACCGGACTTTCCTGTACGCGGACTGCGCGGTCAACGTCGATCCGGATCCCGAGGCGCTCGCCGACATCGCGCTCGCCTCGGCGCAAAGCTACCGCGCGCTGCTGGGCGAGGAGCCGCGCGTGGCACTGTTGTCCTTCTCCACCAAAGGCAGCGCGCACCACGCGCACACGGAGAAGGTGGTGCAGGCGCTGGCGATCGCCAGAGCGCGTGCGCCCGGGCTCGCAATCGACGGCGAGTTGCAGGCCGACGCTGCGCTGGTGGCGGAGGTGGCGGCCAAGAAAGTGAAAGGCGTAAGCGCGGTGGCCGGCCGGGCGAACGTGCTGATCTTCCCGGATCTCGATGCGGGAAATATCGCCTACAAGCTGACCCAGTATCTGGCCGGCGCCCGCGCCATCGGCCCGATACTGCAGGGATTTTCGAAGCCGCTCAGCGATCTTTCGCGCGGCGCGAGCGTCGAAGACATCGTCGCTACCGCAGCGCTCGTGCTCGCCCGCGCGTAACCCATTCCACTCCGAGAGTTACATCCTTTCTCGCACAGGCTCGTAGGGCGCAGCTTCAGCGCGCCATCAACCCAACGGCAACGCTTCGGCGCGATAAATCCGCGCCCTACATTACCGCTGATCGATCGGCAAGTAGGAGCGCGGTTCCGCGCCGTTGTAGAGCGTCAGCGGCCGGAGCAGGATGTTGTTCTCGAACTGCTCGAGCACCTGCACGGTCCAGCCGGGAACGCGCCCGACGGCAAAGATCGGCACGAAAAGGTCCTCCGGGATGCCGTTGAGGAAATACACGACGCCGGAGTAGAAGTCCACGTTGACGTTGACGCCGTGGCGCGCGTACGGCTTCATCGCTTCGACCAGCGCCTCCAGGATCTGGTACCACTGCGGCTGGCCCATCTCGCGCGACAGGCGTTCGACGCCGGCGCGCATGTGACGGGCGCGCGGATCTTCCGCGCGATAGACACGGTGGCCGAATCCCATCACCGGCTCGCGGTTGGCGCGTTTGGTTTTGACGTACTCGGCCGCGTTCGCCGCAGCGCCGATCTCCTGCGCCATGCGCATCACGTTCTCCGCCGCGCCGCCGTGTGCGGGGCCGGAGAGCGCCGCGACCCCAGCGGTAATTGCAGCGTGCAGGTTGGCCTCGGTTCCCGCGACCACGCGCGCGGCAAACGCCGAGGCATTAGAGCCATGCTCGGCGTGAAGAATCATATCGATATCCATCAGCTTCGCGGCGTCCGGGCTCGGTTCCACGCCCTTCAGCATGTAGAGAAAATTGGCGGCATGGTTCAGCTTCGGACTGGGCGGCACCGGCACGCGGCCGTTGCGCAGCTGCTCGTGCGCCGCCACGATCATCGGCACCTGCGACGTGAGCCGGATGCCTTTGCGCAGCGTGGCCTCATGCGAGTTGTCTGCGACCTCCGCATCAAATGCCGCAAGCGCGGACACCGCGGTGCGCAGCACGTCCATCGGATGCGCGCTCTTGACCGTGCGGATGATGTCGTAGATCTGTGGCGGCAGATTACGCGCGGCCTTCAGTTCCGCGGAGAATGCATCGAGCGCGGCGCGCGTGGGCAGCTCGCCCTTCATGAGCAGATAGCAGGTCTCCTCGAAGGTCGAGCGCTCGGCCAGGTCGTGAATCGAATATCCGCAGTAACGCAATTCGCCCGCGCGTCCATCGATGTAGCACACGCGCGAACGGTCGAAGTACACCCCCTTCAGCCCGCGATGGATCTCGATCTTTGCGTCGTCTTCGCTCATGATAGAACCTCACTTTGTCATGGGTACCAGCGTGACGCTAGAATACATTGCTGCTTTCCAACTTACCACAGTGCCAAAGGAGAAAGAAATGTTGTTCATGGTGAAGATCGTGGTGCGCCTGCCTGGAGACTGGCCGAAGGAAAAACTGGCCGAGATCAACAAGAATGAGACTGCGCGCAGCATGCAGTTCGTCAGGGAAGGCAAGCTCAAGCGCATTTTCAGGATCGTGGGCCAGCGCGCGAACTTCAGCATCTGGGAAGCCGCGAGCCCCGAAGAGCTGCACGCAACGCTGACCTCGCTGCCGCTGCATCCCTACATGGATGTCAGCGTTACCCCGATCATGAAGCATACGACGACGGAAGCGTGGGAGAAGGAACACGGCGCCATGCCGCCGTTTCAGTGATATCAGGAGCCAGGCGCCGCGGCTTGCAACGCGTACTCCCAGGTGTGGTGATCGGCGCCGCCGAAAACCGCATTGAGCGCTTCGAGCCGCCGGTACGCGCGTCCGACGAAAGTCTCTTCGGTCAGCCCCATCGCGCCATGCAGGTGCACCGCCTGCTGCCCGACGAATCTCGCGGTGTTGGCGATGTGCGCTTTGGCGGCATGGATCGCCGCCTGCCCGTCTTCCGCCGTCAGGTGGTCATGCGCATACGCAGCCAGATTCAGCATCGAACGGGATTCCTCGAGCGCAACGAACATGTCGACCAGCCGGTGCTGCAGGACCTGATTGGATGACAGCGGACGGCCGAACTGCTTGCGAGTCGCCAGCCACTCCTGCGTGAGTCTGAGCAATTCGCTCATGCATCCGACGCTTTCCGCGAGCACGCCGACGGTCGCGAAAACGATAGCTCCCCCGAGCGCGCGATGCGCCATCGCGCCGGTGCAAATATCAACGCCGTCCGCGTTCTCCAGCCGCACCGTGGCCGAGGGCAGCTCATCATCCGCGTGGCCGGGTTGCATCTGCACGCCCGGATTGCGGGCAGCGACGAGATACCAGCCGAAACGCCCCTGCTCCTCGGCGCTCACGATCAGCGCATCTGCATCCTGCGCACCCCAGACCCGCCGCTTGGTGCCGCTGAGTTTGATTCCCGGCGCCCGGTGTGCTGCGGTCGCAGGATCTTCGCAGGCAAAACTCAGACTGCGTTCAGAATGCGCAACGGTCAGTCTCGACTCCCCTGCGAGAAAACGCTGCAGCAGTTCCTGGCGACCCTCGAAGCGCGGCGACTGCGCAAGCACGCCGGCCGGCAGCAGCACCGAAGAATAATACGGCACCGCCGTCCCGGTTGCGCCGACGGCTTCGCAGATCGGGATCACATCGGACGCGCGCCCTCCCAGACCGCCCTCCTCCTCGCTCAACGCCGCCGCAATCCACCCCAGCTCGGCCAGTTCCGACCACTGCGCGCCGCGGCCGCGGCTCTGCAGAAACCGCGTGGAGCTTTCCAGCAGCATGCGCTGCTCGTCGGTGCGCTCAAGATACACGCCGGCTCCCCAGCAGTGATTTCGCGAGAATTTCGCGCTGCACTTCGCTCGATCCTGCGGCGACGGTAAAGCCGCGCGCATACAGCCGGTTGGCATTCAGCGTCTGCCAATGGCCCGGAATGTCCGCGTCGTCGGTCTGCAGGCGCTTGAGCGGGATTGATTCCTCGCCGATCGCATCGCACAGCAAATCGTAGATTTTCTGGTAAAGCTCGGTGCCGCGCAGTTTCAGCAGCGCAATCTCCGGTCCCGGCGGCGTGCCGGCCATGGTCTCGCCAAGATAGCGCAACGCGGTTTGTTCGATCGCGCGCGCCTGAATCTCGAGCGCCGCGAGCTGCATGCGAAACCAGTCGTGTTCGAGCAGCGGCTTGCCATGAAAAAGCGCTTCGCGCGCGATGACGCGGGCGAGCTTCAGCCGCTTGGTGGTCTCCGCGACGCGCGCCGCGGCAAGGCGCTCGTGAAAAAGCAGCGATTTGGCGATGCGCCAGCCGTCGTTCTCAGTACCGATGCGGTCTCGCACCGGCACACGCACCGAGTCGAAGAAAACCTGATTGAAGAAATGCCGCCGGTTGATGGTCGGGATCGGCCGCACCGTAACGCCCGGCGCGTGCATGTCTACCAGCAGAAACGAAATTCCAGCCTGCGGCCGCCCATCGGGAGCGGTGCGCGCGAGGCAACACATGCCGTCGGCCCACTGCGCGTATGAAGTCCAGATCTTCGTGCCGGTCAGTACGTAGTCGTCGCCGTCGCGCACCGCGCGCGTTGCCAGCGACGCGAGGTCGGAACCCGCGCCCGGCTCGGAATAGCCCTGGCACCACCAGACGGAACAATCGCGTATCGGCGGCAGCAGCCGTTGTTTCTGTTCCGCGGATCCATGCTCGCAGAGGATCGGCCCGAGCAGCTTGGCCCCCACGCCCAGCGTGAGCCCCACGGGAGGACAATCCGACAGCGCCAGTTCCTCCTCGAAGAGGTACTGGCGGACGGGGCTCCAATTCACGCCGCCATCGTGCTCCGGCCAGGTCGTGGTGAGCCAGCCGCGCTGCGACAGCAGTTTCTGCCACTCGACGTAGTCCTGCTTGGACAGCTCCGCACCAGCGGCGACGCGGCGGCGCAGTTCGGGCGCAACGGCATCGCGCGCGAATGCGCGCACTTCGGCGCGAAAGCGCCGGTCATCATCGGTGAGCAATGCTTCAAGCATGGCAACTACTGATCTGAACTCCTATCTGCCGGTGAACTTCGGTTTGCGTTTCTCCACGAAGGAACGAAATCCCTCTTTGGTGTCCTCGGTGTCCTGGATGTCGGTGAGCACAGTCCACGTGTAGGGTATTCCGTCAGTCGGTCCGCGATCGATTGCGCCCAGGATCGCCTTCTTGGAACCCTGCACGGCAAGCGGCGCCGCTTCTTCGGCGATATGGGTGGCGATTTCCCACGCTTTGGTCATGAGTGCTGCCTGGGGCACCACTTCGGAGACCAGCCCCCACTGATAAGCTTGCTGGGCGCTGACCCGGAAATGCCGTCCCTCGACAACCATGCGCATGACGATGCCCAGCGGCATTTTGTAGGCGAAGCCTGCCGACTCGACGCCGTTGATGAGCCCGATATTGACGTGGGTGTCGAGGAACTGCGCGTTTTCCGACGCGATGACGATGTCGCTGTCGGCCACCAGGTGCCAGCCGCCGCCGACGCAATAGCCGTTGACCGCGCAGATGAAAGGCTTGCGGATCGACTGCATCATGTCCGTCCACGGCTTGAAGATCGTGTAGCCCTCGGTCTTGCCCTTTTCCTGGGTTTTTTCGGCCGCTTCGGTCACGTACATGCCGCTGCAAAACGATTTCTCGCCGGCGCCCGTCAAAATCATGACCCACTGCTCCGGGTTATCGCGGTATTCCTGGAACACCTGCAACAGCTCGCCGGACGTTTCAACGCCAATGGCGTTCGCCCGCTCCGGGCGATTGAGCGTGACGCAAACGATGCGGCCTTTTTTTTCTACCAGAATGTCCTTGAACGCCATGATACTTGTCTCCCTATGATGGTTTTCTGTTAGCGGCAATGCCGTCGAGTTCCGCGAGAATTTCGCCGCGATGCTGGTCGAATCCCGGCACGGCGAGCGTGGGAGACTCGAGTTGCTCGTTGACCTTGATGGGCACTCCCCACGTCGGGATCTCGCGGCCGCTCGGCAGGCGCGTTGGCTTGATCATGTTCCGCGCAATGATCTGCTCGTCGGCAGCCACGTCGTTCATGCCGCGCACGTGGCTGACGGGAACCCCCGCGGCGGTGAAAACTTTTTCCCAATCCTGCGCCGTCCGCGCCCGCAGGTAATCCTGGATCAGCGGGCGCAACGTGTTGCGGTTCGTAACTCGCAGGGGATTGCTCGCGAACCGCGGGTCGCCCGCAAGCTCCGCGGCCCCGAGCAGATCGCAGAAGCGCTTCCACTGGTGTTCGTTGCTGACCTGCACCAGGCAGTACTCGCCGTTGCCGGTTTCAAATGCGCCCAGCGGATATATCCCCATCGTCTCGGAGCCCAGCCGCACGGGCAGCGTAAGCCCGACCAGCGCGCCCTGGAAGTATGCGTGCATGAAGCCGAGCGCGGATTCCATCAGCGAGACTTCGAGCAGCATGCCGCGCCCCGTCTTCGCCACATTGCGTAGCCCGGTCATGATGGTTCCCCAGGCGAGATACGCGGTCGCGATGTCGATGGGCGAGCCCCCGCAGCGCACTGGTGGACGGCCCGCCTCGCCGGTGATGCCCATGATTCCCGTGTAGGCCTGGATCATCGAGTCGTAGGCGGGTGCCTTGGCGAGCGGCCCGCTGCGCCCGTATCCCGTCACCGTGACCCACACCAGTTTGGGATGAGCCTCCTTGAGGTTGGCCCAACCCAGTCCCATTTTCTCGAGCGTGCCGGGGCGGTAGTTCTCGACCATTACGTCCGCCGTTGCAAGCAACCGGTGAAACAATTGCTGCCCTGCGGCGCTTTTGAAATCGATCGCAATGCTGCGCTTGCCGCGATTGCAGCTCACGAAGTAGACGCTTTCCCCGTCGACGAAAGGCGGCCATTGCCGCATCTCGTCGCCACCCGGCGGCTCGACCTTGATGACGTCCGCCCCCATCTCGGCCGCGAGCATCGTCGATACGGGACCCGCAATGTTGCGCGTACAGTCGAGAATGCGGACCCCCTGCAGGATCGCGGACATGTCCATACCGCTCATACTCCCTCACTTTCCGTCGTGTTCATCCATTCCGGCCGCGTAGTCATATCATGAATTCCCGGCCGCGGTTTTTCGTTTTCCTCTTGCAGTTGATCCAGGTCAAAGATTCCTGTCGCGGTGAGAATTCTTTACACCTTTCACTGGAAGACCGAGTCTGCGACAGGGACGACGCCGTGCCCGCGATCACGCACCATCACGCGGTCGGCCGCGTTCACCGGCCCTGGTATGACCGGCAGCGGCCGGCGCTGTTCGCCAAGGCGCTGAGCGCGGCGAAGCGGGCGCTCGATCCCAAGTCCATCGTCAATCCCGGCGTCTTGATCGACCCGCAGTAAACACGCATCCGATCAGCTTTCCTTGACGTCCTTGAACTTGACGGTGTGACGCCTGCCGTCGAATTTGTAGGTGCGCTTGCGGCTGCGCGGATACTCCGAGATATCGATGGGTTTGCGCGTGCCGCCCATCAGGTAGACCAGATCTTCCCGGTAGGGGTTTGACATCGTATGCGGCAGGGACTTGGCGGTGAAACCCATGAAATCCCCGGGGCCGACCCTGACTTTGCGTCCGCCGATCTCTGCAAGGCCGTGGCCGGACAGGATGTAGACGAATTCCTCGTCGCAATAGTGCGTGTGGTACTCGGTGGTTTCGTCGCCGGGTGCGATGCGAACGCAATGGATGCCCAGCTCCGTCATCCCGACGGCGTCCCCGAGCGACTTGCCATGGCGAACCGCGCGTGGATTCAGCCGATGCACGCGACGCTCTTCCTTGAGCTTGGCAATGGCGCCCGCCGTCAGCAGGGGAAATGGGTTCGATCTGGTTTTGGCCATCGGATTCCTCACAAGAAATGTGGCTAGAATAGCACTGCACTTTGTAATAATCGCACAAAAGGGGAATGACTATGTTATTCATGGTTAACATCGTGGTGCATCTGCCGGGCGACTGGCCCAGGGAAAAACTCGATCCGCTGGTCAAAGCCGAAACCGCGTGCGGCATGCAGAACATCAGGGAAGGAAAACTCAAGCGCATTTTCAGGGTCGTGGGCCAGCGCGCGAACTTCAGCATCTGGGAGGCGGCGAGCCTCGAGGAACTGCACGCAACGCTGACTGCCCTGCCCATGCATCCCTATTTTGACGTAACCGTGACGCCGATCATCAGGCATTCGACCACCGAAGCCTGGGAAACCGCGCATGGCGCGATGCCGCCGTTTTAACGAGGAAGAAGCTTATGACACCCGATGACAAATCGTCCGCTGCTGCAGGTCCGGTCAGCGAAGCACGCTACGCCATCCTTCCCAACCGCATGCCGCCGATCCCGACGAACAAAATGACGGAGGCGCAAAGGAAGGTGGCCGCTGAAATCATCGCCGGCCCGCGCGGCAAAGTCGAAGGCCCTTACTGGCCGATCATCCGCAGCCCGGGGCTCACGGAGGCGCTGCAGAAAGTCGGCGAGTATTACCGCTATCGCTGCCCGCTCGACCGCAAGCTCAACGAAATGGCGGCGCTGATGGCCGCGCGTTCGTGGTCCCAGCAGTTCATCTGGGACGTCCACATACTGCAGGCGCTCGACGCCGGGCTGAAGAACGACATCGCGCTGGCGATCGCGGAGGGCCGACGCCCTGCCGGAATGGCTGAGGACGAAGAGTTGCTGTACGACTTCGTGACGGAGCTGCTCGCCAACCAGGGCGCGAGCGACGCGACCTACGTGCGCACCGTGGCGAAGTTCGGCGAGTCCGGCGTCATCGACATCGTCGGCATCATCGGTTACTACACGACGCTCGCGATGATCATGAACGTCGCGCGGACCCCGCTGCTGGAAGGCCGGCCGTTGCCGCTTGCGCCGATGCCGGTCCGCCTCCAGCCGCTCGCGGGAACTCCGCTGCGCGGCCGGTAGGCGCCGGAGCATTTCGCAGGGCGCGGATTTATCGCGCCGTTGGAATTGGTTGCGTGCGTTGTTCGGCGCGATAAATCCGCGCCCTACCACCGCCTTATTACGGCTTGAAAATACTCAGCCATTCGGCCTTCGCCTTGATCTGATCTTCTTGCGAGACCTTCTCCCAATCGATCTTGATCACGTTCATTTTGTCGATCGACGGCGCATATTCGGGAGTCGGGCTCACGAACCCGGCACGCCCCGAGATCAACGCCTCCTTCTCGACCAGAACTTTCTGGCCGGCTTCCGACAGGATAAAGTCCACCCACAGCTTCGCGGCCGAGGGATGCGGCGCCTTGGCGAGGATGAACATTGCCTGCGGCAAGAGCACCACGCCTTCCTTGGGCAGCATGAACTTCAGTTTTGCGCCTTTTTGATTGTATTGGTAGGCGCGCGTCGGCATGCCGGAAAATGCCATCATGTCCTGCCCGGTGACAACCTGGCCCGCGATCTGCTCGGAGCGCACGATGAAAGTGGGTTTCATTGCCGCCAGTTTCTTGAAGTAATCGATTCCCAGCACCGGTTTGAGGCCTATGTAGGTCGCGAGGTAGGTCAGGGAAATCCCGGCATCGCCCACGCTCATGCGGCCGCTCGGCACCGCACCGAACACGTCCTGCCAGGATGTGCCCTTGAAATTGAGCTTGCCCGCATCCCACATCGGCACAAACATGTAGGCGCCGTTGAACATGAAATAGCCTTCCTTGCCCAGTCCCTTCTCGAACGCCTGTTTATAGGCGGCGTACTGCGGCGAGTCGTAGCGCATGACATGCCCGCCTTTCACCTTGGCGTGCACCCACGGCAGCGAGGCAATCGCGGCGACGTCCATCGTCACCCGGTCCGCAGCCACTTCCTGGTCCACCCGGGTAGCCAGGTTGGTGGTGACGGACAAGCTGTGACTGACCTTGAAGCTCGCAGGCAATCCGTACTGCGTGCGGAAAGCCTCGACCAGGGCGTTGTTGCTGGCGGGCTGGATGATGGTGTCCCAGTAGCTCAACTCGCCTTCCTTGATCGCCGCGGCGATCAGCGCGCTCAACTGCGCCTTCTGCGGCCCCGCTGCCGCCTTCAGCGCGGGCGGTTCCTCCGCCGCCGGCGCGATCTGCACGAATAATGCCAGTAACAACGCGACCATCAGTTTTTCAGCCAGCTTTGCCATAGTCATTCTCCTCAACGTTAATCGAAGCTACCGTTCGTCCGACCCTTTCCATTCCGGGAATTTCCTGCGGGAGAAAACGCGGCAGTCCTCCGGCCTGATGCGCACGGTAACGCGCTCACCCTGCCCGAACGTACTGTCCCCCGGCCCCACCGCCCGCACCCGTATCGACCCCGCCTGAATCAGATAATCCTGGTAAGTACCCACATAGACGCACGCTTCCACGCTTCCATCGCAGCAATTCGTGTCCGGGTCATCCTGTCCTGCAAGCAATCCGAGGACAACGCGTTCGCTGCGGAAAGCCAGGATCACCGGCTCCCCAACGGACGGTGCCGCGCCCCCCTGCCAGAAACAGCGCAACGTAACGTCCTTGCCGACCGTAACTCCAACCGGCCGCGCCGCGCCGTTGCCGGCAGCGCCGACCGACGCCACTGTGCCATCGAACATATTGTCGAAGCCGAGAAAGTTGGCAACGAATGGCGTCGTGGGATGGGCGAAAAGTTCCTTCGGCGGAGCCATGCCTTCTATCAGGCCGTGATTCATCACCACCACGTTGTCCGACAGCGCGAGCGCCTCCGCCTGATCGTGGGTCACATAGATTGCGGTGAAACCCAGCCGGTTCTGCAACAGTTTAAGTTCCGTGCGCATCTGGTCGCGCAGCTTCGCGTCCAGATTGGACAGCGGCTCGTCGAACAGCACCAGGCGCGGCTCGTGCACGATGGCCCGCGCGAGCGCGACCCGCTGCTGCTGTCCGCCGCTGAGGTTCGTCGCCGGACGAGCGCCGAGGCCCGCAAGCCCGACCAGGGCCAGTACATCGGCCACGCGCGAGGCGATCTCTGAAGCCGCCACGCGCCGGATCTTCAACGGAAATCCCACGTTTTCCGCGACCGTCATGTGCGGCCAGACTGCGTAAGACTGGAACACCATCCCGACCTGCCTGGTCTCCGGTGAGAGGTTGACCCGGCTCTCGCTGTCGAAAACGACCGTGTCGCCAATGCGGATACGCCCGGCGTTCGGCGTCTCGAGGCCCGCGATGGAGCGCAGCATGGTGGTCTTGCCGCAGCCACTCGGACCGAGCAGCGAGACCGTCGTGCCGAGCGCGACACCGAAGCTCACGCCCTGCAGCGCCATCGTGCCGTCGAAACTCTTGCGCAACGCCGTCACCTCCACGAAGGCGGATGCGCCGGAGCGGCCGGACGCGTCATGGGTATTCATCAGCTAGCTCTCCAGGATCGAGCTGCGCGTCAGCCGGAACAGCATGAACGCCACCACCAGCATGAGGGTTTGCACCATCGCCAGCGCCGCGACGTGGCCGAAATTCTGCTCGCCCAGAATCACCATCGCCACGCTGAGCGTCTCGGTGCCCTGGGCATAGAGCAGAATGGTCGCGCCCAGTTCCCGAATGAATATCACGAACAGCATCAGCCACGCGGCAACGAGCGCTGGCTTGATGAGCGGCAGCACGATCAGGCGCAGCGTTTGTGCCCAGGAAGCCCCGCTGGCGCGCGCGCTTTCCTCGAGCTCCCCGCCGATGGCAAGCAGCATCGCCGAGATGCCGCGAGTGGCGAGCGGCAGGAACCGCGCAACGTAAGCGATGAGTATGATCCACAACGTGGTGTAAAGCGGAGTGCGGATGAGCAGTATCAGGAAACCCAGCCCGAGGATGATGCCGGGGATGCCGAGCGGGAGAGACAGTATGGAATCCAGGATGGTGCGCAGCCGGCTGCGCCCGCGCTGGAGGTAATACGATTGCAGGGTGGCGAGCACCACGCCGATGGTCGCGCCCAGCACGGCGACGATCAGGCTGTTCTTCAGCGCGCGCCGCGTGAGATCGTTATGGAACAGCACCTGGTCGAAATTGCCGAACGTCAGGTAGGCGACGTCCGGCCAACCCGTCCAGAGCGAGGACAGTGACACGAAGATGAGTGCGCTCATGGGCAGCACCACGCCGGCCGCAACGTAAATGAGCTCCAATGCAAGCGCGGCGTAGCGCCACCTGCCGAGCTGCACGGTGCGCGGGCGGTAGCCCTTGCCGGTCACGGTTGCGTAGCTGCGCCGGCTCAGGTAGGCGCGCTGCGCGAGCGCGAAGAACACGGTGACGGCCATCACGAGAACCCCGATCGCGGCCGCACGGCCGTAATCGGACGGATACTGCACCAGCGTGTACACGGTGGTGGGAATCGTGGGTATTCCGCGCGACGAAGCAAGCGCCAGCGGAACATCGAACAGGCCCGCGCTCGTCACGAAAACAACCAGCGCACCGGAGAGCAGCGCCGGCAGCATCAGCGGCGCGGTCACGTGGCGAATCGTCAGCAGGAAACCGGCGCCGTGGACGCGCGCGGCGTCTTCCAGCGCCGGGTCCATGCGTCGCATCGGGCCGATGACAAACAGATACACGTACGGCGTATAGAACAGCGCCAGCACCCAGATGACGCCCCCGATCGAAAAAATATTGAAAAAATCGCTCGGGCCGGACAGATATCTGCTGACGATGTTATTCAGCAGTCCCGCATGGGGGGCGGCGAGATAGGTCCAGCTGACGGCGCCGACGAACGGCGACAGGAAGAACGGGACCAGGTTGAGCGTATCGAACCAGCTTCTGCCCGGCGTGTCGGTGCGGGCGACGATCCACGCGAGCGCAAGCCCGAAGAAGCAACTCAGCAAAGTCGCCACGAGTCCCGTGATCGCCGTGACGCCGAGCGCGCGATAGAACTTGGCGTCCGCGAACAGCGCGGCGAAGTTGTGCAGCGAAAGCGCGAGCCCGCCATCGGGGCCCGCCAGCACGCTGCGCGCCACCGTGGCAACGAACGGGCTCGCCACCAGCGCCACGCCGATCAGCACAGCCAGGGCGGGAAGCAGGACCTGGGGCCGGAGCACGCCGCGCGGCATCACGGATTTTACCGGCGCCGGGTGGCGCCATCCCTGTTTGAATTCCACGGCTATCGCTGCCCCCTGGCCGCAACCCGTTCGTTATCCGTTAGCGGTCGCGAACTTTAGCATAGAGCCGCGGGCTCGTCCGGCCCGTGGTGTGGTCCAGAGGATGGACATCATCGAGGAACCGTTCGTCAAACGGGTAGGTCGTGTAAATGTCCGGATCGCCGTCGGTCGTGATCAGATCGTTTTCGAGACGGAACCCGCCGACTCCGACTTCGCCGCCGTACGGCTCGAGATTGATCGCGATACCTGGCTCGAGCATGAACGGGGTCTTTTCCGACATCAGGCTGAAATGCGGACTTTCCCAGGGGTTCGTCCCCGCGCCATGCCCGAGCATGTCGGTGAGCACGTAGGGTTGTGCCGCTTTGTATACGTCGGCTGTCGTCTTGCCGGGCCGGCACGCGGCGCACGCATTGAACAGGGCATTGTAGGTGCCCTGGAAAAGTTCCCGCTGCCGGCGCGTGGGCATGATGTCGCCGCAGATCACGGTGCGCGTGAAGTCTCCCCAATAACCGGCGTAGCATCCGCCGATGTCCATGATCACGAGATCGCCCAGGCGGATGATGCGGTCGGACGTGTAGCGGCGGTAAGGCGCCGTATAAGGACCCGACGCAACGATGTTCGAGCACTGCGTCCATTCGCTGCCGAGCGCGGTCATCGTTTGCCATGCGATCGCCAGCACTTCGCATTCGCGGATGCCGGGACGAATCGCGCGGATCGCCGCGTCCATCCCCGCTTCGGTCATGCTGTTAGCGGCTTTCAGGCATTCGATTTCATCGACGGTCTTGATGCGCTTCGCATCGAGCATGATGGGATAGCCATCGACGAATTCGCACGTGGGAAAAACGCTCTGAAAGACCTTCGCCATGCCGGGCGTCCACACGTCCACGCCGATCTTCTTGTTCTTGAGCTGGTTACCAAGCAATCCCTGGAGGCGGTCTGCCCAGACCTGCGCGGCTTCCACCCCTTCGCGGAAGTTGGCGCGGGGCTGAATCTGGTCCTCGGTGAGCCAGGGCATGGTGATCCGCGCCTGGGGATAATCCTGGGTAAAGAGAATCGGGTCCGAATTCTTCGCGATCACGACGGACGCGTTGCCGATAATGAAGGCCGGCCCGAGATGGTGGCGGAACCCCACGCTGTAGCGCGTGTCCTCGGTGCGGAAAATGAACAGCACGTCGACATCGGTCTTGGCGAGCGTGTCCTTGATGCGCTGCAGCCGCTGCCGCCGCATGCGGTCGAAGTTGATGCGCTCCTCCCAGTCGACCCCCATCAGGCCGAGATCGGAACGGCCGGGAGTGCCCAGCCTGCTGCGTGCTTCATAGTCTTTCAGCATTTGTCGCCTCCATGGATTGGTGCAAGGCACGCCGGCAACGGCTTTTTCTTATACCAGCTGGTTACCGGCGCAGGTCTGAACTGCACCGGCATATTGCCGTTGTTTGCCATCCCTGTTCTTTGACTTAAATCAACTATCGGTGTTCTGGCCGCGGAACGCCCGCGTTTTCAGCGTTCGAGCGCCGCGCCGGGGTTTCATATTATGATCTCCGGCCGCCCCCCTTTAGAAAGGACCCCCATGATCTACGAAGTGAGAACCTACGATATCAAGCCGCGCTCGCTGGCCGAGGTCGAAAAGCGCTTTGGCGAAATGTATGAAAAACGCCGGAAATACTCGGAGCTGGCCGCATTCTGGCACACCGAAATCGGCCCGCTGAACCAGATCCTGCACGTGTGGGGTTACAAAGACCTCGAAGAACGCGCGCGCATCCGGACAGCCGCGGTCAAGGACAAAGCCTGGCCGCCGGCCATCGGCGAGTTCATCGTCAAGCAGCAATCGGACATCATGATCCCGCTGGCGATCTCGCCGCCGCTCAAGCCCGGCAGGATAGGGCCCTACTTCGAAATGCGCACCTACACTTATGCCTCGGGCGAATTGCCGACGATGATCAGGAACTGGGAAAATGCGATCGACGTGCGGCTGCAGTTCGGGCCGGTGTGCGCGATCTGGTATTCGGAATTGGGCGCCCTCAGCAAGTTCGTCCACATCTGGCCTTATCACTCGCTCGACCAGCGCGCCGAAATCCGCAAGAAATCCCACGCCACCGGACTGTGGCCGTCCTCGGTGAAAGCGATCAAGGAAGGCGGCCGGGCTGAAGTTCTGCTCGCCCAGGAAAACAAGATCCTGATGCCCTCCGCGTTCTCGCCGCTGCAATAGTTCTGCGCGGCTGTAGGGCGCAGATTTATCGCGCCGAATAATTTCCGCCGGATCGACGGCGCGATAAATCTGCGCCCTACAGCCATGGCCGGACGCGTCAGTTAGCGTCCGACCTCGCCGGGATCACGATCTGGGTCTGGGTGACGATCGCGACGGTGCGCCCGTCGGGATTCTTGATCGTCGTCTGCCACACCATCGTCGTGCGGCCGATGTGCAGCGGGATGGACACGGCCGAGAGCACCGGCCCTACGCCCGCGGCGAAAAAATTCGTTTTCGATTCAAGCGTTCCGGTGTGATAGCCGGGCTTCAGGTTGGCGACCGTCCCGGCGGCGCCCAGCACGTCCGCAAACGCCATGATCGCACCCCCGTTCACACGGCCGCTGCGGTTGATGTGTAGCGATTTGATGCGCATCTCGGCGGTCACCTTTTTGCGGGTGAGCGCGAGCAGGCGCACTCCGAGCGTGCGCGGCGTGCCGCTCAGGACCACTTCGCGTCCACCGGCAATGCCAACTTCCCTGATCTTGCTTGAACGTTTGGTACTGTTAGCCATGTAACCCCTTGGATTCGTTATGCGTGATTCGTTTATTGCCGTAAGCTAACCCCGGCAGAGCGCGAAATGCTGCCATGTTAAAACCCCGCAAGTAGAATATCCACTCCACCAATACCGACGAGGATTCCAACGTGGCCACCCCATCAAAACCTTCCGCCCACGCGGGCGGGGTCCTGACACGGCGCTGGATCGAGCAGCGCTGGCTGCTCGACAACACCATCCGCGCGGTCGGCATCGACTGGGACCAGCCGCGCAGCGTCACCTACAACACGCCCTGCGGCCCGGAGGCGAACGCCGACTTCGCCGCGATCCGCCAGCGCGTGCAGAAGTTTGCCGATATCTCGCCTGCTTTCGAGACTACCGCGCGCCGCCGCGAAGCCAAAGCGCGTGCCGCCGAGGAGGCCGAAGAGTTCGTGACCGCGCGCCAGAATTATTTCATGGCGGCCATTCATTACGCCGCATCGCAATGGCCTTACGACGAGAACAACGACAAGAACGCGTCCCTGAACCAGGCAAAACGCGACTGCTACACGCGTTACGCGAAGCTTGCGGACCACCCGGTCGAAGCGGCGTGGGTGCCTTTCCAGGGCAAAGCGCTTCCCGGCTGGTTGCACTTGCCGCCCGGCTACCGGGGCGGCCGCATTCCGGCGGTCTGGTCGATTCCGGGAATGGACGGTTTCAAGGAAGCGAACGTCGCGATGTACGGCGACCGCTGGCTCTCCCGCGGCATCGCGGTGCTTGCCCTCGAAGGGCCGGGCCAGTACGAGAGTGCCGTGCTCGGCATCCACGTGAGCATGCCCAACTGGATCGCGGCCGGCGGTGCGGTGGCGGACTGGCTGGCAGCGCGGCCGGAAATCGACCCTGCCCGCATCGGTGTCGTCGGCAGCAGCTTCGGCTCATTCTTCGGCACCATTGTCGCTGCCAACGAACCGCGTTTCCGCGCGTGCGCAGTTAGCGCGACTTGTCTCGAGCCGGGCTGTCACACGATCTTCGAGGAGGCCTCGCCGACCTTCAAGAAACGCTTCATGTATATGTCGGGGTACACCGACGAAGCAGCTTTCGACGAGTTCTGCCGGACACTCACGTGGGAAGGGCACGCAGGGAAAATCCGCGTGCCGTATTTGTGCGTGGCCGGCGAAGCCGATGAACTCAGCCCGCTCGCCCACACCGAGCGGCTGCTCGCAACGCTGCAATGTCCGAAACAGCTTGTCGTGTACCAGGACTCGCGCCACTCGGTCGGCAATGTTCCGTCGGCGAACCTCGGGCCGGCGCCGGCCGTGCTGGTTGCCGACTGGATGAATGCGCGGCTTGCCGGCAAACCGTTTGCGAGCGAGCGCTGGTTCGTCGAGGCGAGCGGCCGGGTAGTAAAAACGGCAATGAATTGAACGGGCGCCACTCCGACGCCCGGCGTGGTACGCGTGAAGCGGGCGAACGTCAGTGCGTGAGCAGCGCCATCATGATCAGCAGCAGCGCCGCCGCCTGAAACGCAACCCGCAAGACCATCCACTCGGCGCTATTGCGATGCCCGACTTCGCCGCCATACGCCATCGAGGAAATTCCGGACACCAGGGACACCACGGTCGCCGCCGCGGCCAGCAAGACCAGCAAAGTAAGGATGCTCATGATTTCCTCCTTCTGGTTTAACCCGTAACAGTCTGCTCGTGTCACGCCCCGCGTCTTTGAGGTGGATCAATGATCTGTTGGTTTTAATCCGCTCCGGATTCAGTCGGCCTTGATATTGGACGCGCGGGCAAGCCTGGTCAAAGCCACGATGTCCTCGGCGATCAGCTTGTCAAACTGCGCGGGCGTCGTGGGTGCGGGTTCCGCGCCTAACGAAACCCAGCGGCTGCGCACCTCGGGCTGATTGAGGATGCCCGTGATTTCCCGGTTCAGCCGGGTGACGATGGCGCGCGGAGTTTTCGCGGAGGTGAGCAGCCCGTACCAGAATTCAAAGCGATAGCCGGGCAGCCCGGACTCGGCAACCGTCGGGAGATCAGGAAGCTGGGACGCGCGTTGCGGGCTGGTGACCCCGATCGCGGGCACTTTGCCTTCCTTCACCAGATTGAAGGCGCTCGCGAACGGCGACAGGAAAAACTGCACGCGGCCCGATATCGTTTCGGTGATCGCCTCGGGGATGCCCTTGAAGGGCACGTGCACTACTTCGATTCCGGCCATGTTCTTGAACAGTTCGGCGGCGAAATGCGTCCCGCTGCCGACCCCGGCGGAAGAGAAGTTGAACTGCCCGGGCCTGGACTTGGCGAGCGCAATCAGTTCTTTCGCCGATTTCACACCCAGCCGCGGGGAGACGAGCAGCAACGCCGGGCCCTTGGCGGTCATGGTGATTCCGGCAAAATCCCTGATCGTGTCGTACGGCAGCCTGGCATAGACGGCGGGCGCCACCGCGTGCGCGTTGGATACCGAGAGCAGCGTGTAGCCGTCAGGATTCGCATTGGCCACAATGTTCGCGGCGATGGTGCCGCCCGCGCCGGGCCGGTTGTCCACCACGACCTGCTGCTTCCAGGTCTCGGTGAGTTTCTGCGCGATGAGGCGGGCGGTGATATCAGGCACGCCGCCGGGGGTGAAGCCGATTACGATGCGCACCGGCTTGACCGGAAAGCCCGCCGCCGGATCACCTCCCGCCGGCTGTGCAGCGTGGGTTCCAACGGTGGTCGCGGCGAACAACACCGCAATGAGGGAAATACTCCTGCAAGAATTCTTCATTGTGCCTCCTGGGACCGGGGAACCGAGCGGGCAGACGCCAGTGCCGCCACGCTCATGTGGCCGTGGGTAGTCTAAAGCTCCAACCCGCATTCTGTCGACAGTTCAGCGCAAAATCAGCCTCCTCGTTTGTCTGCGTCATGCTACGCTGTACGAAGTTGCATCCATCTGCCCAAGAACATATGAACATGACCCGCAACAAGGATGTTGAGGCACTGCTCCCGGTGATCCTGGGAGGCCGCATTCCTTACGCGCGCGGGATCAGGGCGGGCAACTGGATTTTCGCCTCCGGAATACTCGCCACTGACTTTATCAACGGACTTGCGCCCGAAGTCGTGAGCACTGGCCGCCCCCTTTCGGGTCAGCCCAGGTGGTACCGCGAAGCCGCGTGCATGTACCGGCGCGCACTTGAAGTACTCCAGGCCGCCGGCGCCGACTTCTCACGGGTGGTGCGGACAGATCAGTATTATCCCGACTGGAGAGCGGTGCCTTTCCTGCACCAGGCGCGGCGCGAATATTGCGGAAATTACATAGCCCCCAGCACATCGATACTTGAACCCCGGTTGCTCATTCCGGACGCGGGGATGTCGATGGACCTGATTGGCATCCGCGCTGATAGTGAGTGGGAAGTAAATGCCGTTCATCCAAAGGGGCTGGATCTGCCGTCCACCTCTTCATTCGTGCCGGCGGTTACCGTGGGAGATTATGTATTCGTCGCGGGCTTTCTGGCCGCCTGGCAGCCCGGGGATCTCGGCGGTATCGCACCGGAAGCCAAGCTGCCGGAAGGTCATCTATGGAAAGGCAACCGCATACAACTTGAGGCCGACTACATCGTCCGCAACAAGTTGATTCCAGCGCTGCAAGCCGCAGGATCGTCGCTGGACCATGTCGTCAAAGCGCAGGTTTATCTGGCGGATATCGGCGATGTCCCGGCGTTCAACCAGGTTTGGGCCAGGCATTTTGGCGCCAGGATTCCAGCGACCACATTTATTCCGACCCTCAATCCGGGATTTGCAATCGCGGATGCGAGATGCGAGATAAACCTCATCGCGATGAAGGACGCAGCGGCCAACGCAATTACGATTGCCGCACCCACGGCCATGCCGGTGTGTGACGGTCATCCTCTCGCCGTGCAGGCAGGCGACTTGCTGCTGTTTTCAGGTATGGTGGCGGCGGATGGAGAGGGCCTGATAAAAGGCGCTCGTGTTGATTCGCGGCAGCCGTATTTCGGAAGCAGCGTGGAAGCGCAGATGGAGTACTTGCTGGATCTCGCGCAGGCAACCTGCGAAAAAGCCGGCACGTCGCTTTCCAACGTCGTGCGCATTCAACAATTTCACACCGATCTCAATGACTTTTACCCGGCATGCAAAGTCTGGCAAAAGCGGTTGCCCGATCGGCCGCTCCCCCTGTCGGCGGTGCAGGTTCCTGCGCCGCTGATCGTGCCGGGATGCACGGTGCAGCTCGATTTGTGGATCTATATTTCATGACGCACCCTGACTTTGAGCGCGCCGCGCGCCACATCACGCCCGAAGCGGTACGCGACACGCTGATCGACATGGTCGACATCGCAAGCCCCACGGGACGCGAAGGTCCGCTGGCGGAATATATCGTCGGCCGATTGCGCAACGCCGGCTTGCGGGCCCACCTCCAGGAGGTCAGCGCAGATCGCCCGAATGCGGTGGGCGTGCGGCCGGGATCCGGAGACGGCATCAATCTGCTGTTCACCGGTCATATGGACACTTCGTACGGCGGCGATGAGGATTACCTCCACGGCGACGGCTACAAAGCGAAGGGCATCTGTCGTGACGGCTGGATCTGGGGACTGGGCGCCAACAACATGAAAAGCGGGCTCGCCTCCGCGCTCGTGGCGGTAGAAGCTATCTGCCGCGAAAACATCGAATTGCGGGGCGACTTGCTCTACGGAGCCGTCGTCGGTGAAACCGAGAAGGCGCCGGTCGACGAATTCACGGGCACCGCCGTTTCCGGATATGGTGTCGGTACGCGGCACATGGTGTTGCACGGAATCAGCGCCGACTATGCCATTCTGTGCGAACCCACGAATCTGCGGGTGTGCACCGCCAATATGGGGGTGCTCTGGGCCAAGATCACCGTGGGCGGCACGGTCAGTCATGCAGCCTACGCACGCCAGCCGGGCGTGATCAACGCCATCGAGGAGATGCACGTGCTGCAGACGATGCTGCAGCAGTGGATACAGGATTACGAGGCCGCGCACGTCTGCCTCGGCGAGCATCCCAACGTTACCGTCGCGGCGATGCGCGCGGGCAAGCCGTGGCAGCTCGCACGCAACCCGTTCGAATGCAGCCTCTATCTCGACATCCGGACTGTGCCCGGGCAGACGGCGGAATCAGTAAAGCGCTCATTGCGTGAAGTGCTGAGGGCGTTTGCCGTGGCGCGCGGCAGGCCGGAGCCGGCGCTGCAGTTAGTCGTCAATGATCCGCCCACGGCGATCGGAGCGGACGAACCCATCACACTCGCCTTGCGCGAATCGCACCGCCGCCTGACCGGCAAGGAATCGCCGTTGATCGTGCGCCGCACGGGCGCCGACGCGACTCATTTCAACCGCTACGACGTGCGATGCATCACTTATGGTCCGGGCGGACGTGCGCATCCCGACGCGAAAGGGTCCATGCATGCGGCGGGAGAACACGCCTCGATCGATAATCTGGTGGTCGCCGCGCAGGTCTATCTCGATGCGGCGCTGACGCTGTGCAACCGGCCTGCGACAGAGGACAGCGCCGTCCCGGCCTGAACCGGCTCGCCTTGGTGATATGCTAGCAAGACCGGCGCGGAACGCCGGCAAGCCGTTGCCGATTCAACAACCTGAAGGGCGCCATGAAAAAAACATTATTCTTCCAGGGCCTGCTGTGTTCAACGCTGGCCGTCGCGGCGACGGCAGATGTTGCGCATGCACAAGGTACTGCAGCCGGCACGAAACCGTACCCGGCCAGGACGATTCGCTTCGTGATCCCTTTTTCTGCCGGCGGATTTTCCGACATTCTCGGCCGTATCATCGGGCAAAAGCTGTCCGAGAGCGTCGGTCAGCCGGTCATCATGGACAACCGGCCGGGCGCCAGCGGCAACATCGGGGCGGAACTCGTCGCCAAGGCGCCGCCGGATGGCTATACGCTGCTCATCAACAGCATCAATTACGTGATCAATCCGGGCTTGATTCACCCACCGTTCGATCCTATCAGGGATTTCGCGGCCGTCAGTCTCATCGCTTCAGGCCCGCCCCTGGTGTTGGCGGTGCATCCCTCCATGCCGGTCAAATCGGTCAAGGAGCTGGTCGCACTGGCAAAAGCGCGGCCCGGCGAGCTTAATTTCGCCAATTCCGGTATCGGCACTTCTCCGCATCTCGCCGGCGAACTGCTGCGTGACATGACGGGAATCAAAATCGTGCAGGTTCCGTACAAGGGAAGCGTGCAGTCAATTTATGCCGTCATCAGCGGCGAGGTCGCGGTGACATTTCCCAACCTGACGGTCGCGCTGCCTCATATGAAGACGGGAAAGCTGCGTGCGCTTGCCGTGACCAGTATCAAGCGCGCGGCGGCTGCCGCGGAGTTGCCCACCATGGATGAGTCCGGACTGCGCGGATTCGAGGTAAACGGGTTTATCGGTCTGCTCGCGCCCGCCGCTACGCCGCCCGCCATCGTGAGGCTGCTCAACGGCGAAATTGTCAAGATGCGCAAACAGCCTGACTTTGTCGAACGCTTCGAGAGCAGCGGCATGGAACCGGTGGCGAGCGCGCCGGAGTCGTTTACGCGCTACATGGAGCACGAAATTACGAAGTGGAACAAGATCATCAAGGCTGCCGGTGTGCGTGCGGAGTGAAACCCGGGATGACGGCCGCGCTGTCCCGCATCGGCGATGGCAAAAAAACACAGGGAGGAAACTGAGTATGAGAATCCAGATCGCATGTGCCGTGCTGCTGCTTGCGGTGAGCGGAGTTCATGCCGCAGAGCCGGCTTATCCGGCGAAACCGGTACGCATCATCGTGGGCTTTGCGCCGGCCGGCGCCGCAGACATCACGGCCCGGATGCTGGGCCAGAGGCTTGCCGCGTTGTGGGGTCAACCGGTCGTGACCGACAATCGTCCGGGTGCGGGCAGCACGATAGGTTCGGAAATCGCCGCGGGCGCCACGCCGGACGGGCATACTTTGACGGTCGTGTCCGCGAGCTACGCCGCCAGTGCGGGCCTGTACAAGAAACTGGCGTTCGATCCGGTCAAGGCGTTCACGCCGATCACGATGATTGCGGCAGGCCACAACCTGCTGGCGGCGCACCCTTCGGTGGCCGCGAAAACCACCAAAGAACTGATTGCCTACGCGAAGACGAACCCCGGCAAGCTGACCATGGGTTCGGCGGGGACGGGAAGCGTCACGCACCTCGCCGGCGAGCTGTTCAAGCTGATGGCCGGCATCGATGTGACCCACGTTCCGTACAAGGGCGGCGGTCCCAACCTGACCGCGCTGATCGGCGGCGAAATACAGATATCGGTGATGTCGCTCTCGGCGGCGATCGGACAGGTCAAGACGGGGCGGCTGAAGTCGCTGGGCATCACCTCTTTGAAGCGCTCTGTGGCGGTGCCCGATATTCCAACCGTTGCGGAATCGGGTCTGCCCGGCTACGAGGCGAAGAACTGGTACGGCATACTCACGCCGGCGGGCACGCCGAAGTTCGTCGTCGCCAAACTGAATCGCCAGATCAACGACATCCTGCGCACGCCGGATATGATAGCAGCGCTCGTCAAGCAGGGCCTCGAGGCCGACGGCAGCACCTCCGACGCATTCAGCGTTTACCTGAAATCGGAGATTGCGAAGTGGGCCAAGGTGGTCAAATCCGCAGGACTGCAGGAATAGAAACCCTCAACCCCTGACGCACGCACCGGGAAAATTTCTGTGGCTGCCAAGGTAGACGAATTCGAGTTCTTTCTCGAGAAAGACTGGTCGGACGGCTTTCCGGTCGTCACTCCCACTGAAGAGCGTGTGCGGCGGATGCTCGAGGGCACGCGCCGCGATCCCGATGAAGTCGTCGGCAGCATCCCGCCCGCGCTGGAGGTTGCAACCGTGCGTACGATCGCGATCCACGCGCTGATGGCCGGCTGCAAGCCCGAATTCCTGCCCGTCGTTCTTGGCGGCACCGAGCTCATTCTGCGCGAGGAATTCAATCTGGGCGGCGTCCAGTGCACCATGCACGGGGTTGCGCCGCTGATGATCGTCAATGGCCCATACGCGAAGAAAATCGGCATACACGGCGGCAACGGGTGCTTCGGCCCGGGATTTCGCGCCAACGCGACGATCGGCCGCGCGATCCGCCTGATGCTGCTCAACCTCGGCGGCGGTATTGCGGGTCGCGCGTCAGCCACCGTATTCGCGAGTCCGCTGCGCTACACCGCGTGCCTCGCTGAGAATGTCGAGCGCAGCCCGTGGGAAAGCCTTGCCGTATCGCGCGGATATTCGGATGCAGACAACGTGATTACCGCCGCCAATGTGGAAAGCCCGCGTTTGCACTTCGACGACGTCAGCAAAGATCCCGAGCGGCTCCTGACCGGAATCGGCGATGCGATGGCGGCGGCCGGCTCGTGGAACATGTGGTTCGCATCGAACGTCGTGGTCGCGATGAGTCCGCAGCATGCGAAGTTGTGCGCGGATGCGGGCATGAGCCGGGCCGACGTCCATCGCCGGTTGTGCGAGTTGGGCGGACGCAGGCAGGGGGACCTGAAGCGGGGGGGCAACTGGCGCCCCGAGCGCGCACGCGCGATGGGCATTGACCCCGACGACGACGAGTGTTTCATCAAGGCGGTCAAGGAACCGGCGGGCCTGCACCTCATCGTCGCGGGAGGCACGGGACCCACCACGGCGGTATGCCACGGGTGGAACGATTCAAGCCGCGCGGTTCACGGCCAGTACGCCGTTTGACAATCCACGGATCACGCTCTTCAACAGGAGAAAATCATGACCGGCGATTTGCCATTCATTGATCCCACGGCCGGCGGCAGCAAGGCCAGGGTCGCGCGCGCTTCGCGCCCGATGGATCTCGGGGGCAAGGTGGTGGGGCTGCTCGACAACACCAAGGAGCAGGCCGACATCATCCTCGAGGTCGTCGCGGAAACGCTGCGCGAGCGCTACGGCGTGGCGAAGGTCGTCATGCGGCGCAAGCAGTTTTACTCGAAGCCGGCAACTGCCGGGCTGATGGACGAGATGGCAAACGAGGTGGACGTGGCAGTCGCCGCCCTCGGCGGGTGAGGGTCTTGCACGTTGTGCAGTGTGCACGACACGGTGGAGTTCGAAAGACGCGGCATACCCGCGACGCTGTTCCTGACCGGCGCATTCACGAACGCCGCAATCCATCAATTTCGCGGCAAGGGCATGGACGGTCACCCGTTCATCGAACTGCCGCATCCGGTCAGCAATCTCACGCCGGACGAGATGCGCGCGGTGACGTTGCGCTTCATCGATGACATGGTGCGCCAGATAACGGGGTGAGGACGCGGACGCGGATTGACCCGGTTTGCCGCCAAGACCCTGTTCACGACTCGGGATTGCACAGTGCGCCGGCCCCGCCAACCGGCGTCAAAATATGTTGATTGCCGATATCGAGTCGGATAAAGTCCGTTGCTCATTTCGGTGATTACGGGGGTAATCATGAATAGAAACTCAGTCCTGGTGTTCGTTTTGGCGTTGCTGCTGTGCGCTTTTCCTGGCCTGGTTGCAGCCGTGGAGGTCGGAGACAAGGCGCCGGATTTCGAACTGACGAGCACGAAGGGCGGCAAACTCAGGCTCAGCAGTCTTGCCGGCACGAAAAACGTCGTCGTTCAATTCTACGTACTCGACTTCGCTCCCACCTGAATCCAGGAACTGTCGTCCAGTCGGGACGACTATTCGAAGTTCGAAGCGGTCGATACCGAGATCGTGGGAATCAGCGCGAACGTGGGTTTCTCGCAGAAAGCCTTTGCCGATTTTCTCAAGCTCAATTTTCCGCTGCTGAGCGATTTTCCGGATCTGAAAGCGATGCAGGCGTACGGGGTTCTGAATGCCGAGCGCAGGCTGGCGAACCGCACGTACTTCATTGTCGATAAACAGGGCGTGATCCGCTACAAGAAGATTGTGGGGCGAGGCGAACCGCTGGTTCCGAACGATGCGCTGATCGAAGAAGTGAAAAAAATCAACAAGGGATGAAGTTGTGATCAGCATCATATCCCGCGGCCGGCTGGTCAGCGTGCTGGCCGCTTTCCTGTTCTTCGGCAGCGGCCAGCTTCACGCCCAGGCGGCGCGCACCCCGTCCATCAACTACAAGGCGGTTCCCAAGCTGGAGGAGATCAAGGATCGCCCGGCCGCGCCCGACTTCACCCTCCCCAACCCGGACGGCAGGAAACTTTCTCTCAAGGACTACCGCGGCAAGCTCGTGATGGTAAATTTCTGGGCCACCTGGTGCGAGTTCTGCCGGGATGAAATGCCGGCGATGGAACGGCTCTATCAGGAATTCAAGGGCAAGGGATTCGAAGTCCTCGCGGTGAACGTCAAGGACAAACGCAGCGATGCGTTGGCCTTTGTCAAGAAATTGAAGCTCACCTATCCGATCATGATGGATCCCGAGGGAGAAGTCGGGCTGCTCTACGGCGCTTTCGGCATGCCCACCACTTACCTGATCGACGAAAAGGGAATGGTGCTCGCGCGCCTGTGGGGTCCGGCGGACTGGTACAGCCCCGGAGCAAGAAACCTCATCAAATCGCTCCTGGACAGGAAAAGCCGGCCGGCCTGAGTTAGTCTTACTGCGTCACAAGATTCAAAAGGAACTCCTTCCCCCTTGATGGGGGAAGGTAGGGATGGGGGTGAAAACGTCTCGAGCCATGGCAATTCTTACCATCACCCCCACCCTCGCCCTCCCCCGTCAAAGGGGGAGGGAATCGGCTTTTCTGATGCAGTAGGATTAGCTCATCGCTCCGGACTCAGCCGGCGGCGCCAAGGAAATCGAGCACGATCCGGTTGTACTCCCCGCTACGCGTCTTCGAGAACGCGTGCCCGCCGCCGTGGGGAATCACGAGCTTGGCGCCTGGAATCGCGCGCGCGAGCGCCTCGGAATAATAGCTCGGCGTAATGTAATCATCGGCGCACGCCATGACGAGCGTCGGCGCCTTGATGCGTGAGAGTCCCGCACGACGATCAAACGCGAGCAGCGCGTTGATGCGCCCCACCGACACTTCGACCGGCGTGCTCTTGGTCGGCGCCGTGCGCTGCTCCTCCTCGATCTCGGCGTCGTGCGCGTTCACGTACTCAGGCGGATACAGCCACAGCGGGTGAAACCGTGAGTGCAGCTCAGGACCGCACTCCTGGTACATCCTGCGCCGCGCCTCGAACAGGCGGCGGAACCACGGGTCGCAGTGAGTCCACGTGCTGCCGAGAACCAGGCGCGCGACGCGCTGCGGCTGCTCGATGGCGAGCGTCTGGCCGATGGCCCCTCCGGTCGAATTGCCCACGATGTGCGCGCGCTCGATTTTCAGCGCGTCCATGAGCTCCGCGAGCTCGGCCGCCATCTGGTCGACCGAAAATATGCGCTGCAGGCGGTCGCTGCTCCCCATGCCGCGCTGGTCGTAGGTAACGACTTTGTAACGCGCAGAAAATGCGGCAATCTGCGGCTGCCAGTAACGTCCCACCCCGCTCAAACCGCTGACGAATATCAGCGGGTGCCCCTCGCCCGCCACCTCGTAGTAGATTTCACCGCCTGCGATTGCAGCCTTCGGCATTGGATCTTCTCCCCGGCAATTCGTCTGAATCGTTATTGTACGCGCACGCAGCGGCAAGCAGGGAATGCGCCGTCGATGCCGCAATTGCCCCCGGCAATCATGCGTGCAGTAGAATAGCAGTCACGAGGAGGAACAACATGAAAACAATATTGCAGGTTCTTGCAGCGTCGATGGTCCTTGCGCTGGTATCCAACGCCACGCTCGCCCAGGGCCTGGGCAAGCGGCCCGTGCGCATACTGGTGGCGTCCCCGCCCGGAGGACCCTCCGATACCCAGATACGCCTGTTGGTGCCCAAAATGAGCGAAATGCTGGGGCAGACGCTGATCGTGGACAACCGCCCCAGCAACAACGGCGTTGTGGCGTCGGAAATCGCGTCCAAAGCCGCGCCCGACGGCCTGACCTTCGCCGTGGGCAACAGCGGCACGCACGCGGTCAATGCGACGCTCTACGCGCAGCTTCCCTACGACATCGTGCGGGATTTCGTGCCCATCAGCCAGTTCTCGACGACCGGCCTGGTCGTGGCTGCGAATCCGCGCTTGCCGGGGCGTTCGGTCCAGGATCTCGTCGCGTTCGCGAAGAATCAGCCGGGCAAACTGAACGTTGCGATCGCGGGTGCAACCGGAGAACTCGCCGGAGACGCCCTGTGGGCAAGACTGAATTTGAAGATGACCAATGTGCGCTACAAAGGCAGCGCGCCCTCCGAGCTGTCCGTGGTGTCCGGGGAAACGGACTTGTCGATGCTGACGCCATTGGCGACACGGAACCACCTTCAGTCCGGCCGGCTCAAGGCCTACGGCATCACCAGCCTGAAGCGCTCGCCGGTTTTGCCGGACGTGCCGACGTTCGACGAACAGGGTGTGCAGGGATTCGAAATCCAGTTCTGGAACGGCCTGTTCGCCCCCGCCAGGACGCCGGCCCGCATCGTGAACGCGATGAACAAGGCGGTCGTGTACGCGCTTCAGGCGCCGGAAGTCAAGGAGCGCTTCCAGCAGCTCGGCCTGGTGATCGTCGGCAGCAGCCCGCAGGAATTTTCCGCGGTGGTGAAGCGCGACGTCGAGAAATTCCGGAAAGTCATTATCGACTCCGGCATTCCCCGTATCTGACTCACGCGGCTAGACTTTGCCGGCCTTGCGCTTCTTGGCGTGTGCCAGCACGCCCTTCTTGCCGGTGGTGGTCTTGGGCTTCCATGTGAGCTTGTGCTTGAGAAGGTCCTCTTTCTCCCACACGTGCGTGGCGTCGCCCATGTAGACGATGAACACTTCGCAGCCGTCCGGATATTCGTAAGGTCCATGACGAATGTCCCAGCCGAATACGTAATCGCCGGGGCGCAGGTCCTTGCCGGCCACGCACATGCGGCCCTTGGTCACGAGGATCGAATGCCAGCTGGTGTGGGTATGCGCGGGCTCGACGTAGCCCGCTGGAAACCGCTGCTTCATATCGATGCGCTTCATCACCGGATCGTAGTTCAGAATCTTGACCTTGACCCCGGGCGGCAGTTTCAAGAGTCCACGCACGTCGTCGCTTTCCCATTTGACGTCGCGGTCGTAAATCGCCCTGAACGTGTGGTCGTACTTGTCCTTCGCCTTGCTTTTTCTCGCCTTCATATTGCAGATTCTCCCGGTCTATTTGAATTCAATTCACTTCCACTTTGATTCCGGCATCCTTGATGACTTCGCAGAAATCGCCAAGTCGCACGGCGCGAAACCCGCTAAGCTGCATTCTATCGCAGTCGGAATGTCGAGCGCGAGCTTGAACGGCCTGGGCCCGGCCTCCGCGTTGCGAAATGCGTGACGCAGGCGCACAATCACGAGCGGCTTTTGCCGCGCGGATCGCGCTGTGTCACAAGCGGTATGGTGACCTGAATCAATCAACCGCGTATCGATCAATTACAACGGGCAAGGGAGCAGGCATGCTGAAAGCGGCAATTCACGGGTTGGGACGATGGGGCGGCCGCCTCATCGATGCGGTGCAGGGCAGCGAGAAAATTCGCCTGGTCAAGGGTGTCACCCGCAATCCGGCGGCGCACCAGGAGCTCGCGGCCAAGACCGGCATTGTGCTGACTGAAAGCTACACTGACGTGCTGCGCGATCCGCAGATCGACGCGGTTGTGCTCGCAACACCGCACTCGCAGCACTTCGAACAGATCGTGCAGGCGGCGAAGGCCGGCAAGCACGTCTACGTCGAGAAACCGATGACGCTCACGCGTGAGACTGCCCAGAAAGCGGTGGACGCGTGCCGCGCGGCGGGAATCACGTTGACCCTGGGTTTTAACCGCAGGCATGCACCCGCGTTCCTCGAGATGATGCGCAGGATCCGTGCCGGTGAAATCGGTGACGTGTTGCATATCGAGGGCCAGCATTCCGGGCCCAGCGGCTATCGCCTCAAAGGCGGCGGCTGGCGTTCGACCCGCGTCGAAGCACCCGGGGGTGGAATGACGGCGCGCGGCATCCATACGCTGGACTCAATGATCCAGATCGCCGGCCTCGTGAGCTCGGTCTACGCGTTCAGCGAGCACCGCAAGCTGCCCGCGGACGTTCCGATGGACGACACCACGTCGATGCTGCTCAAGTTCGCGAGCGGAATCACCGGTTATCTGGGCACCGTGTTCGTGACCGGTGAGTTATGGCGCCTGCACGTCTTCGGCTCCAAGGGCTGGCTTGAGATGCGGGGCAACTACGAGCTCAACGCATGCGGTCTCGAAGGCGCGCCGCAGAAAATAACGTTGCCGACAATCGACATGGAAAAGGCGACGCTCGAAGCGTTCGCCGACGCGGTGGCGGCCAAACAGCCGTTTGTCGTGCCGGCCGAGCACGCGGTCAACGGCATCGCGGTGCTGGAAGCAATCGTCGCTTCAGCGGCGAGCGGCAATCCGGTCCGGATCGATTAGGGAGCCGCTGGGTAAAGCTGTTTGAAAAATGTCGTCATTCCGGCGGAAACGTGAATACATTGGCAGGTTCGAACTTGTGCTCCTGTGAGCCGCGAACCCGGTCTATCATCGCGAGCAGATGCGGCGCCGCGGCGCAGAGCAGCGCGAAGTGTTCATCAGCAAGGCGCAGGCCGGCACTCTGCGCCGCACGAGCGCAAAGATCGACGATCTTCCGGTCGATCGTTTCGATTGCAATCGCGGGCGCGCTGGGCTTAATCGGCGCGAGCCGCGCATCCGGCGCAACGACGGCGCGCCGCGTTGACCAACTCATCGTCTGCTCGTAGGCGTGAGCAATCGCGAGTACGTTCGCGTCATCAAACGGCCTGCCGACCAGCTGCATCGATAGCGGCAGGCCCGCGCGGCTGAATCCGGTGCACACCACGACGGCAGGATTTCCGGTCAGCGCGAACGGCGCGAAACAATTGGGGCTCGGCCATTTCGCAAGGCCCGGATCGAGCTTTGGTGCGGGACCCGCGCCGGGTGTCACCAGCACATCGCAATCCGCAAATGCGTCGCGCATCTCGCTCAGCATGCGGCTGCGCTCCTGCTGTGCCCGCACGTAATCGGCGCCCTGGATCAAACACGCGACCAGCGTTCGTTCGAGAAATATCCCGCCAAAATCGTGCGCACGTTCGATCAGTGCCCGCCGCTGGATCGCGAAAGTCTCGGGTTCCTGGATCAAGGTCCACACGTCATGGTAATCCCGCAGCGGACGCAGGCGGACCTCGTGCGGACGCGCGCCCAGTTCCCGCAGCACCTGCAACGCCGCGTCGGTTGCGTCACGCAATTCATCGTTGCCGGCCGCATCCTGGGTGCCGAAATTCCGCACCACTCCGACCCGTACATCCTTGAGCTCCGATCTCAAACCCGCCCGGAAATTTTGCTGGCGGCCGCGCACACTTGACCGGTCTTGCGGGTCGTAGCCGACGATCGCATCGAGCAGGATCGCGCAGTCCTCGACCGTTCTCGCGAGCGGGCCGCAGTGATCGAGGCTGAACGAATTGGGAATCACCCCGCGGCGGCTGACCAGGCCAAAGGTGGGCTTCATTCCAGCGAGACCGCACAGCGACGCAGGCGTGCGGATCGAGCCTCCCGTATCGCTGCCGAGCGCGGCCAGTACCAGTCCTCCCGCGACGGCCGCAGCCGAGCCGCTGCTGGAGCCTCCCGTGAAGTGCTCCGGATTCCATGGGTTGCGCGCGGGGGGCCAGGCCAGATCGAACGAAGGTCCGCCGTGCGCGAGCTCGTGGGTCGCGAGCTTGCCCATGAGGATGGCGCCGGCATCATAGAGCTTGTCCACGACGCTCGCGTTCGTGCGCGGCACGTGGTTTGCATAGGCCCGGGAGTGGCCGGTCGTGCGGATTCCGGCGGTTTCGTAAATGTCTTTGAGGCCGAACGGAATACCGTGCAGCGGCCCGCGATGGCGGCCTTTGCAAATCTCGATTTCGGCTTGACGGGCCTGAACGACGGCTTGCTCGCCGGTAACTGTGATGAACGCGTTAATGACCGGGTCGACCGCTTCGATCCGCGCCAGCAGCCCATTCACCAGTTCCAGCGGCGACAGCTCGCGCGCCTCGATCAGGCGCGAGGCTGCTGCAATGGTGTCGGGCAGGTTCGCGGGCATCTCAGCTGCGGTACCGGCGCCCGCGTTACCTGCGCCTCTTCCTCGCGGCTTTTTCCAATGCCTCGATTTCGGGCAGGAGTGTCTTGATGAGGTTAAAGGCGTCAAGCGACGCGGGCCCGCCGCAATAGCAGAACGAGTGCAGGCACAGTTCGCGAATCTCGGTTTTGGTTACACCGTTGCGTATGGCGCCGCGCACGTGAATCCGGATTTCGTTGGGGCGATTGAGCGCGATGCACTGGGCGAGCGTCACCAGACTGCGGTCGCGCAGTGAAAGTCCCGGCCGCGTCCATACGTTCCCCCACGCAAACTCGGTCGACATTTCCTGAAACGGCATGCCGAACGCGCCTGCTTTGCTGAGCGAGTTCTCGACGTAATCCGGGCCCAGCACCTTTTTACGCATGGCCAGGCCTGCCTGGAACGCTTTGCTTCTCTTTGCTTTCTTGCTGGTAACGATCGCTGCTTCTCCCAAGTTAAGGTTGGCGGTCAGTGCGCCTTGATGTTGGCCATTTTCACGACGTCGCCCCATTTATTGATTTCCGATTTTATGTAGGCAGCGAACTCCTCGGGGCTGGAAGGCGTAGGAACGGTGCCCGCAGTCAGCAACTGGTCGCTGACGTTTTTCTGCCTGAGGATCGCGACGGTATCCTTGTTGAGCCGCTGGACCACGTCCCGGGGCATGTTCGCGGGTCCGACCATGCCGGTCCACGAATAAGCTTCATATCCGGGCAGGCCGGCTTCGGCTATCGTCGGAATCTCAGGCAGCGACGGGACCCGCTGCGCGCTGCCGATCCCCAGGGAAATGGCCTTGCCGCTGCGCACGTGAGGAAGTATCGGCGGGATGCTGCTGAAAAGGAGCTGGCCCTCGCCGGACAACAAGGACAGAACGGCAGGCCCCATGCCCTTGTACGGCACATGGACCATCTTGACCTTCGCCATCGAGTTGAAAAGTTCCGATGCCAGGTGCGACGAGTTGCCGACCCCGGGCGAAGAGTAAATTATCTCGCCGGACCGACGCTTGGAAAGTGCGATCAATTCCTTCACATTCCTGACCGGCAGCGACGGGTGCGACACCAGCAGCAGCGGGACGCTCACCACATTGGCGATGGCGGTGAAGTCCCGCAGCGTATCGTACGGCAGCTTCACGTAAAGATGTGGATTGACCGACAGCGGCCCGGCGGAGACGATCGCGATGGTATAGCCGTCCGGCGGCGATTTCTTGAGAACATCAAGGCCGAGAATGCCATCGGCGCCGGCGCGGTTGTCGACCAGGATTTGCTGCCCAAGGCGCTCGGACAAACCTTGCCCGATAATCCGCCCCACGAAATCCGTCGCGCCGCCGGGCGGGAACGGAACGATGAGTCGTATCGGTTTGCCCGGCCAGGCCTGAGCCAGCGCGGCGGCCGGACACAGGCTCAATACGCCGAGCGCCAGCGCGAACGTTCTCGACAGGGTGCCAGTGATCATTGCGTCCTCCTCGTGTTAGCAGCAGGCTCAAGCATCGACAGCGCTGCAGTGACTATCGCATGTGCGCGCGGCAGTAACGCGGCCTGTAATACCGGGGATGCCGGAATGCGCGTATCGGGCGTGCCCAGGCGCCGGACCGGGCTCTTCAAGTGCGAGCTGTGCCGCTCCGCGATACGTGCCGCCACTTCGGCACCAAAACCCATCGTCTGGTTTGCTTCATGGACCACCAGAACGCGCCCGCACGAAACCACTGCGGCCGCAATGGCATCATCGTCCAGCGGGGACAGCCAGCGCATATCCAGTACTCCGACGTCGTGTCCCCGTTCCGACAGGCTGCGCGCGGCGGACAATGCGTCATGTACGGTGGCGCCCCACGAAATGATCGCAAGGTCTTTGCCCTCCCGCCGCATCTTGGCGCCGCTGGCGGATTCGATCGCGCCGCCGAGCGTTACGGTGCCGGGGGTCTGATACTGTGCACGGGCTTCAAACAAAATGCAGGGATCGGGATCCTGCGCGGCGGCGCGCAGCATCGAGTACGCGTCCTGTGGAGTACTGGGGAGGCCGACTTTGAGCCCAGGAATGTGCGCCAGAAGGGCCTCCAGACACTGCGAATGCTGCGCGCAAGAGCCAGGTGTCGCGCCCTGCTGCGTACGCACTACCATGGGCGCTCCAAATTGGCCGCGCGTAAGGTAGCGGACATTGGCCGCCTGATTGATGATGGAGTCGAGGGCGACCAGCATGAAGTCACCCCACATGATCTCGACGATCGGACGCATGCCCTCCATCGCGGCACCCACCGCCGAGCCGAGAATGGCGCTTTCCGCGATAGGTGTGTCAAAAACCCGCTTTTCACCGAATGTTTTCTGAAGGTCGCGGCTTACTCCAAAGATACCGCCCGCGTGGCCGACATCCTCCCCATAGACCAGAGTGGCTGGATTCATGGCGAGCTCATCACGCAAAGCGCGGTTGATCGCTTGAGCCGTCGTCATTTCCTGTTCGGAAATCTCGGTGCCGGAACTGACGACTGAAGCTCGCGGCGCATAATTGTGATCGCGCGCAGTCGCCGCATCGGGCCTGGGCATCGCGAGGCAGCGCCGGACCACGGCGTCCATCTCCGCAGCCACTGCGGCATCGATCGCGTCTATTTCATCGGCGCTGCAACCGTTCGAATCAATCAGACTTGCCCGCAGCCTGGTAATGGGGTCACGCTCAGCCGCGTTTTTCTTGTCCGACAGGGGCCGGTAGTGCTCGATATCCCGATTGTAGTGTCCCCAGAGACGCACGGTCTTGCACTCGATCAAGCTGGGGCCTTTGCCATCGCGTGCCCGCTCGGCTGCCCGGGCCACGGCGTCGCGCACCGCGACGGCATCGCAACCATCCACGGTAACGCCCTCGATGCCGTAACCGAGTGAGCGTCGGCCGAGCCGCTCGATCCGCGCGATCTTCGCGGTTGGCGTCAGTTCAGACCAGCCGTTGTTTTCGCATACGAAGATGACCGGCAGGTCGCGCGCGGCGGCAAACACGAATGCTTCGTGCAGCGCACCCTGGCTCATCGCGCCGTCGCCGAAAGAAACGATGGCAACGCGCCCGCTTCCCTGGACTTGCGCTGCCAACGCGACCCCGCAGGCTATCGGCCCGCCCGCGCCCACGATGGAATTTTCGCCGATGAACCGCCGCTGCGGGGCGGTGACGTAAGGGGAGCCTGCGCGGCCGCCGTTGATGCCTGCTTCACGGTGGCAGATTTCCGCCATCAACTCATCCGGCGTGATGCCGCTTTCGAGCGCCCAGCCATGCCCACGATAAGTTGCCACGACCCGGTCGTCGGGGCGAAGCGCGGCTAACGCGCCGACCGGAATCGCCTCCTGCCCTGCACACAGGTGCACCGAGCCGACCACCTCGGGCGCATCGCCACGGCTCAACCGCAAGACCTGGCTTTCAAACATCCGGATGGTCTGCATGCCGCGATAGGCATCGAGCAAAAATTCCGGCGCGCGGCCGGCGGCGACATGCTGCAAAGGACGAGTTTCGGCCATAAGCCTGCATACCTCTGGAAGGGGTTATCGTGCTGAACAACAACAACGAGGGTAGCGGGAGGTTAGAACGCGCTTCGATGCGTTGTCAATAGTTACACGGCCTTTCCCACTGCATGAGAATTGCGATTGACCGCGTCTGCCAGGCCCGGAGATACTCTCCGCAATGCCTCCGATTTTCCTTTACAAGAGGAGCCTGTCGCCGTGAATGAAACGCAAGCCCCGACCATCGAGCGGATGCACGGGATGTTTCTCACCATGCTGCGGATTCGCGCGTTCGACGAAGCGGCGGGTCAGGCGCGCAGAGACGGCAAGCTCCGTGGCTCGGTGCACGAAACCATCGGCGAGGAGGCGATTGCGACCGGCGTGTGCGCGAATCTGCAGCCGGCGGATTACATCAGCAGCTATCACCGCGGCCACGGCCATTGCATTGCCAGGGGAGCCGATCCCGTTGCGATGATGCATGAGCTGTACGGGAAGGCCGGCGGCGTCTGCGGCGGCAAAGGCGGATCGATGCACGTGGCGGATTTCTCGCTGGGCATCCTCGGCGCGAATGGCGTGGTCGCCGATGGCGTGACGATGGCGGTGGGTGCGGCGCAAGCGGTGAAGCTGCGCGGTGAAAACCGCGTGGTGGCGGCTTTCTTCGGCGACGGCGCACTCAATCGCGGCCCGATGCTCGAGGCGCTCAACTGGGCGCGGATTTTCGACCTGCCGATCGTGTTTGTCTGCGAGGACAATTCCTACTCCGATCGCACGCGCACCGCCAGCGTGACGGGCGGGCCGGGAATCCTGGCGCGCGCGGCCGCATTTGGCATTCCCGCCGCGACGATCGATGGCAACGATCTGCTTGCGGTCGACGCTGCGGCCGGACAATTCGTCCACGCGGCGCGCGCGGGTCGCGGGCCCCAGTTCCTGCATGCGATAACGTATCGCTGGCGCGGCCACCTCGCGCTGGACCAGGGTCTTTATCGAGATCCCGCGGAAGTTGCCGCGCGCATCGCCGAGGATCCGATTGCGCGCATCGCGAAGTGGTTGACCTCGCAAGGTGTTGCGGCCGCGGTCCTCGAAGCCGACCGCCGGGAAGCGGCCGCGCGCATCAGCGCCGCGGTGGCCGACGCCGAGGCCGCGCCGTGGCCGGACATGAACACGCTGTTCGAGAATGTGCAGGACGCGGGAGCGCCGACATGGCGGTAATGACCTACGCGCAGGCCGCGCTGCTCGCGTTGCAGCAGGAGATGGAACGCGATCCGACCGTGTGGGCGCTCGGCGAGGATCTGGGGCCTGAGGGCGGGATATCGGGCCAGTATCTGGGCTTGCAGCAGAAATTCGGCAAGCACCGCATCGTCGACACGCCGATCTCCGAATCGACAATCATGGGCGCAGCTATCGGCGCGGCGATTTGCGGCACAAGGCCGGTGGTCGAGTTGCGATACGCGGATTTCGGCATCTGCGCGGCCGACGAAATCGTCAACCAGGCCGCGAAAATAAGATACATGCTGGGCGGCCAGGTACGCGTCCCGGCGGTGATCCGGCAGCCGATCGGGATGCGCGATGGCATGGCCGCGCAGCACTCGCAATCGACGGAAGCGTGGTGGGTACACATTCCGGGCCTGGTAGTCGTGGCGCCGGCAACGCCCGCGGACAATCATGCGCTGCTCAAGGCGTCCATCCGCAGCGATGATCCGGTCATCTACATGGAGCACAAGGAACTGTGGACAGTCACGGGAGAAGTCGACGCGGCCGCCGGGCCGATGCCATTTGGCAAAGCGAGTATTCGGCGCGAGGGCGGCGATCTCACGATCGTTACGTGGTCGGGCATGGTCCCGGTATGCCTGTCCGCCGCCGGCAAGCTCGCCGCGCGCGGATGCGGCGCCGAAGTGATCGACTTGCGCACGCTGTGGCCGTGGGATCGCGAGGCGGTCTTCGCGTCAGTGGCCAAGACCGGGCGCCTGCTGGTCGTCCATCAAGCGGTGCGGGTCGCGGGATTTGGCGGCGAGATCGTCGCGGAGGTCACAGAGCGGATGTTCGGCAGCCTCAGGACCGCGCCGCGCCGCCTCGCAGCTCCGCGCACGCCGGTTCCTTTTTCGGAACCGCTGGAAACCCGGTGCCGGATCGCGGACGATCGCATTGTCGCGACCGCGCTCGAGATGATCGAATAAGCCCGCGTGTGGCGGGACCAGGTGTGGCCTCGGACTTCGAAGCTTTTGACGTCCGGCCCATTCGGGTATTCTGTTCGGTAGCGCACATACGACGCAGGCTGCTCACGCCTATCCTGCCGATCAGGGCTTATCAATGTTTATCACGGGACTGGGGACGGCAACTCCGCCGCATCGCTACACGCAGGTGCAGTGCTGGGAAGCTTTCCAGGCTGCGGCGCAGTTTGCGCTGCTGGACCGGCGCGCGCGCGCCACTTTGCAAAAAGTACTGCTGCGCGACAACGGCATACGCACGCGGCATCTCGCTCTCGATTCGCTGGCCGAGGTTTTCGCGGCTGATCCGGATACGCTGCATCGCCGATTTGCATTGCATGCGCCCGCGCTTGCCCGCGCCGCCGCGACCCGCGCGTTGCAGCAGGCCCGACTGCGGCCGCAAGAGATAGACGCTGTCATCATCAGCACCTGCACCGGCTATCTTTGCCCCGGGTTGACCAGCTACGTCGGGGAAAGCCTGGGCCTGCGGCCGGACGTGCTCGCGCTCGATCTCGTCGGCCAGGGCTGCGGCGCGGCTATTCCCAATTTGCGCACGGCCGAGGCGCTGCTGTGCACAGGCGATTGCAGGAAAGTGCTGTCGATCTGCGTGGAAGTCTGCAGCGCGGCGTTTTATCTCGATAACGATCCGGGGGTACTGATCAGTGCCTGTCTGTTTGGCGATGGTGCGGGTGCGGCGGTGCTCGCCGCGACGCCGGATCCGGCCGCTCGGCGCATCGAATGGAAGGCGGCCGGGTCATTGCACCATCCGGCCGAGCGGGATGCGTTGCGCTTCGAACACAAAGACGGCATGTTGCGCAACATCCTCACGCCGCAGGTGCCGCGGCTCGCTGCCCGGCACGCTGCCCTCGTGCTTGACGGGGTTCTGGGCCCCCGCGAGTTATCCCGTGAAGACATCGATACCTGGATCATGCATGCGGGCGGCCGCAAAGTGATCGAGGCGCTGCAGGCAAGCCTGGGACTTTCCGCAGCCGAACTTTGCTGGAGCAGCGAAGTGCTGGGCGAATTCGGTAACCTGAGCAGTCCCTCCGTGTATTTCACATTGCAGGCGGCGCTGGAGGGTCGCGCTCCTGGCGGGTGGTGGTGGATGTCGTCGTTCGGCGCCGGCTTCAGTTGCCACGGCGCGCTGCTCAAGGTGGCCTAGTCGTGCGATACGGCGCGGTATGACCCGTAACGCGCTGGCCCGAACCCGGTCTTGAACATCCCGCGCACGATTGAGCCCGAGTGGCTGGACGAGCTACCGCCCGGTGATCCGCGCGCAATGCGCTCGCGCCGCGATCTGCGGCGCATCAATGCGCTGATGATGAACGGCACCCTCGTCGCGCGTGAACTGCGGCGTGCCTTTCACGGCAATCCGCCGCAGGCGATCATGGAAATCGGCGCGGGCGACGGAACCTTCATGCTGCGGGTCGCGGAAAAGCTCGCGTCGCGATGGCGCGCGATGGACGTCGTTCTATTGGATCGGCAGAGCCTGGTCAGTCCTGCGACGAGGCAGAGGCTTGGTTCCATCGGATGGAAAACACAAGCGGTGGCGGCAGACGTCTTCGCATGGCTCGCGCAACCTGCCGCGCCGATTTTCGATGCGATCGTCGCCAACCTCTTTCTGCACCATTTCGACGCGGCGCGATTGGCGGCATTGCTTGCACTCATCGCGAAGCGCACCCAGGTCCTGATCGCCTGCGAGCCGCGGCGTTCGGGCCGTGCGCTGCTTGGCAGTCATTTGCTCGGGGCTGTCGGTTGCAACGACGTCAGCCGGCACGACGCCGTGGTCAGCGTGCGCGCGGGTTTCCGAAATCAGGAGTTGTCCGGATTGTGGCCCACCTCCGGCGCGTGGGCTCTGCGCGAGCACGCGCACGGATTGTTCAGCCATTGCTTTGTGGCCGCGCGCGCTGGCGGCAATGCTGGGCCCACCGGGAACGCTGAACATGCCGTCTTATGACGCCCTGGTCATCGGGGCAGGACCTGCCGGCGCGACGGCGGCGCTCATGCTCGCGCGCGAGGGCTGGTCGGTCGCGGTGGTGGAGAAAGCATTGTTTCCGCGGCGCAAAGTCTGCGGGGAGTTCATTTCGGCAACGAGCCTGCCGCTGCTGCGTGAACTCGGCCTCACCGGCGCCTATCTCGCGCAGGCCGGGCCGCAGGTGCGGCAAGTCGGTTTCTACGCTGGTAATACCATGCTCGCCGCTGACATGCCGCGTCCGCGGGATGGGGCGGAAGCGTATGGCAGAGCGCTCGGACGCGAGCATTTCGATGCGCTCATGTTGGATGCTGCCGCAATGGCCGGAGCCGAGGTGTGGCAGCCGTGGAAGCTCACTGGAATGGAAAAGGTTGCTGGTGGTTTCGCAGCCACTGCGGTGGCGCAGGACCAGCGCAGGAGCATCGAGTTGCAAGCGCGCATCGTTATCGCCGCGCACGGCTCGTGGGAGCCCGGCATGCTGCCGACGCAAATCCCGGACCGTCCGCCGTGCGCGTCCGACCTGTTTGCGTTCAAGGCGCGCTTTCTCAATTCCGGTCTTCCCGCCGGATTAATGCCGCTGCTCGTATTTCCGGGCGGCTATGGCGGCATGGTTCACAGCGACGGCGGACGCGTGAGCCTTTCCTGCTGCATCCGGCGCGATGATCTGGCGCGCTGCCGGCGGCTGTGGCCAAACACCCAGGCCGCCGAGGCGGTCATCGCGCATATACGCACCTCGTGCCGCGGAGTCGACGCAGCGCTGGCCGGTGCGACGCGCGACGCGGCGTGGCTGGCGGCGGGACCGATAAGGCCGGGCATACGCGCATTCCGCCGCGATGGAATTTTCGCGGTTGGCAACGCGGCAGGCGAAGCGCATCCCATCGTGGCCGAGGGCATCAGCATGGCCATCCAGTCGTCATGGCTGTTGTGCGAGCGCCTCATTGCGCACCGGGATGAAGTACGGTCGGCTCGCGCAATGGCGGCGCTCGCCAGCGACTATGCCGCAATCTGGCGGAGGAATTTTGCGCGCCGCGTGCACGCGGCTGCGGTATTCGCGCACTTGGCGATGCGTCCGGTGGCCGCCCAGGCTGCCGCGGCAGTGCTGAAACGCGCTCCTGGAATGCTGACACTCGGTGCGTACCTGAGCGGCAAGGCGCAGTCGCCAAGCGTGTTGCAGCGTTCCGATCCCGCCTGATCCCGGCCCGCATCCTCAGTTGACGCGTATTGGCTCGCGGCATGCGAATGTCATTAAAGCGCGTCGCACAGGGAGGCCGCCTTACCGCGAGCTTCTCGTCACAGCCCTGGTGCCGGTCACTTCGACATGCACCCGGCGATCGGGCTGCAGGCAGGCGATGAGCCTGGCGCTCCTCGGGCCTTTGCAGTCGCCGGGTTGAGTGACGGGCTGCGTTTCGCCCTTGCCTTCCGCGTTGATGCGGTTGGCCGGGACACCTTGGCGCACCAGATAATTTCTCACTGCGTGCGCGCGGCGCTCCGAAAGCTTGCGGTTGTATTTTGCGGTGCCGAGGCGATCGGTGTGGCCGGTGACGAAGATCGCTTCAAACTGCGCACCACTGAGCTGGCGCGCAAAGTCGTCCAGCGCTGCCCGGCCTGCCGGCCTGAGCACGGCCTTATTGAAGTCAAACAGCGAGTCTGCCGAAAAATTGATGCTTTGTGGCAGGATCCGCGCCGGCGCAGGGGCCGGCACCGCTGCGCGTTGCCGCGGCGGCGGAGCTACGGCCACCGGCTTCGGCGCAGGCGCTGTCACCTTCCCGACGGGAGCGGGATTGCAGTCGACCTCGCGCGCCGGCGTCCAGTCGCTGTCGCGCACGCAGTTTCCCGTGGTCGCGCTGGTCACGATGTTGCCGTTGGCATCGACCAGGAAACCCTGATTCCTGGTGTCCTGTGCAATCGACATACCCGGCAGTAACGCCGCGGCAATGCCGGCAAAGACCAGTGTTTTGGCTGCGAGCATGACTATTACTCCTGTTTATAGGTGGCGTAACCACGCCCTTTGCGGTCGATTATCGCCTCGCCAGTCGCGCCGCTCTGTGCGCTGGAGTCCCTACCGGGATATTAACGCTCTTATGTACGGGACAGCACAGAACCGGCATTGTTTTCGGCATAAATATTGTATCAAATGAATATCACCCTGGGTCTTGCTCCGCTGGTATCGCTGATCGCCGGGATTCTCATTCTGATCGTGCCCCGGCTGCTCAACTATATCGTCGCGCTCTATTTGATCGTCATCGGAGTGATCGGACTTTTCGGGGCCGGCAACTTTCACTTTTGATGCGACTGGCGGCGCGAATTTTCCGCGCCCGTAACACGCGGTTCCTAATTGCGGTCGTGTCTGGGCGGATGCTGGGGCGGCACGCAGCCTGCAGCGGAATCTCGGGCGGAACGACCACCGATGCGGGTTGGACCAACGGCATCTCGGGCGATGGTTGTCACCGCCGCCACTACAACTGGCGGCGTTTCGGGGTCGCCCGGGCCTCAGCCTGCTGGCGCAAATACTCCCGGCGCTTCATGTCGAGGTATTCGCTTTGTGTCAATTCATGCAGCTGGCGCGGATAGCGCTCGATGGCCGCAAACCAGGCACGCAGGCTTTTTTCGAGCCGTGCCTGCGGCGGCACTGACAACGCGCCGAGAAAGGCGTCGATCGCGAGGTAATAGCGCATGGTGTTGCGTTCCACCAGGCCGCGCATCCCGCCAATGTGGATAAGCCCGCCGTCGAATTGTTTGCCCACGACGGTGAATCCCACCTTGCCGCTGCCGATGGTGGCGAGATAAGCCTGCATCGCGAGCCGTCCCGCAAAGCCATAGGCATAAGAATATGTGAAGTGGATGAAGGTCCTGCCGTCATCCACCGGGACTGCCTCGAGCGTGACCCGGTAGTCGCGCGTGCCGAACGGCCCCTCGTCCGCGGTCAGCATGACCTTCAGGTAGTCAGGGGTTGCTGCGGCGACCCGATAGGCAAAGTCCAGCCGGTAGGCCTCCGCCAGCGGCTGGTCGTATTTCTTGCCGATATTGACCTGGAGGACGCTGCCGCGGCTGTCAGTCGCAGCGCGGCAATATTTGGTATTGAGATGCAGCATCAGAATATCGCACCAGCGGGCCGGCCCGTTCAGTGCCACGCCCGCCGTCGCAAACGGGGAATCGATGAGCGCATAAATGTCGCCTGTCACGCCGCCCGCGGTCTCGCTGGAATCCATGTACAGCGGCCTCTGGAACTGGTTGTGGCTGAGTTGGTCCTGCAACACACCGTGCTTGGCGCGCAGAGCTGCGGCCAAATTCGCGTCGGCATCGCCCGCATGGACAATGCCCGCCCCCAGGCACGCCAGGGCGATCGCAAACAGCCGCACTGGCGTCCACAGCGCGTTTATCCCCGATGCCAGTCTCATAGTCACATTACGGTCCGTCAACGCATTACTCAATAACAGGCACATTCGTTTGCGTAACACGATGCAATCCCTGCCATTCGCAGGCCGTCAGTGCATTTGTAGCCCTTTCGCCCGAAGCGCACTGTGCGCGGGCACACATTAGGCGAACAAATTCGCGCGGCCGGCGCCGCAGCACTCATCGCCGGCATGCCTGGCGTGCGCCGCGAAGGCGTGACTGAGGGCGCGAACAAGTTCAGACCGCCGGGCTGATTCGCTATGTGCGGGGCCGCACATACTGAAAAATATTCCCGCAGGTTGGTCAATGCATGGCGTAGTGGCCGCCATGCCGGTATCGATTTATTATCGTGCGACTTTGGGAAGACTGTCGCGCTTAAGTGCGCCAGGGGACAAAACCACAGGAATTTTTTCGTTCTGCGTACGGCAACGTACAGATGAAATCTCTTATTGCTGTTGCAGGCGGGATCGATGAGAATCCGGAACTGGCCATTTGTTCGGCGGATTTCACTCAAGTGTGGACGCAGCGCGTCCCTGGGAGACGAAACGCCCGGCCACTCGTCGGAAGGCATTCATGAGGTCAGTGTGCCGGCTTTCAGTCGCAGCGCTTGCCCTGCTTTGCTGCAGCTATGCGTCCGCGGTGCCATACCCGACGGAGGACCAGCTTCGCGCAGCGATCGTGGAAGTCGCGATGATGCTGAAAAACGAAGGCCTCAAGTGGGGAATCCTCGACGCCCGGAAAGAAGGCCTGACGCGGCCCCTGATGGCCGCTCGACTGAACCAGGCCAGTGGCGTCTGCCTCATTTTCTACAGTACCAAGCCGGAGGACGGGCTGACCCAGTTTTTTGAAGCCATTCACGAAAAAGATCTGCCCGTGTGGCTCAGGGCGGTTGCGGTGCATGAGGCAACGCACTGCATCGAACATCGTGAAGCCTATATTCGCAAGCGCTTCGATAAGGTGCTGCCGCCGGATTTCAAGCGCGACAACGTAACCGTTCAGGGCTACCTGTCGGCAGTGAGAAGCGGCGCGCTGGAAACATGGAGCGAGGCCCTGGCGGACATCGCCTCGGTGCTCTACCTGAAACAGGCGGTACCAGTCCGATGGACGCAGTTCGCGATCCGCCTCGCAGCCATGCGCCACGACCTTGCCGGGAAGTGGCCGGCTCACGACACTTCGGCGTGGCTGCATCAGATCATCGCCGCGGATGTCGACCAGGCCGCGAACCAGGGCTTGTTTGAGACTGCGTTTCAACTGCGCAGGCAATACGGCCCCCGCGAGTAAATGCGCCTGCCATTCGGCTTGCGGAGTCCTTCGCACACCCGAGGCAAGCGCTACCAAAGTCCGGCAGGCTTGAATTCGAGGCGCATTGCGTCTACGTTCGCTGAGCGGGGGCCTCAGCGGGGGTCATGAAACCGAAATATGCGGCTACGACTCCGAGCACCGCGTGCAGCCAGACGTCGTTGCCGTAGATCGGGATCAGGCCGAACAGCGTATTGGTTGCGGGCAGCAGCCCCAGAATTACCAGCACGCCGTATGCGACCGCCACGATCTGCGCGTACACACGCGGCGCAAAAAAACCACCGTACGCGACAACGCCAAGTATCCCGAACAGAACGTGCACGAGATTGTGAAGCACATTCACCGGCAGTAATCCCATGACGAGCCCATAACCCATGGCCACCGTGAGTGGCGGCGCGTCCGCAGGAACCGGATGCAGCATTCCCGGAATGAAGCCACTGGCGCCGGCAAGCAGAAATACGATGCCGAAGACGAGCGCGAACGAGCGAGTACTCATGGCGGCTGCTCCATTATGGACGTCCCGTCCGGCGCGAATATCGTGCCGGAGCGTTACGATTACTCGGGATGCTAAGCGAACTGCGCAGCCGGCTCTGTGCGCCAGCGAACATAGCGGGGAGCCGGGAAACGCGGGAAAGGGTGGATATTTTGTGGGTTTCCCGCGTTTTGGCGGTTTAGGCTCCGCCCGCAATGTGCGCTTTCGTACAGGACTTGCGGGAGCAAAGGGGGATGATGGCGATGGGTGCTCAGGCTTCTTCCCCGGTCAACAGCTGCTGTACCCGGACCCGCGCAATGGCGACCCCATTGCGCGACTTTTCCATGTCATAGGAGCAGAGGTATGTCTGATACGCCGTCGCTCGAGCGGCACTACGCTCCCAGGGATTTTTCCGACCGGGTTGCCTATGCTTTCACCAGGGCACTGCGGTTCTTCGCCGACGCATTTTTCGCCCGCCGGTATGGCCATCGCGCGGTGGTGCTGGAAACAATCGCGGCCGTGCCGGGCATGGTCGGCGGCGCTCTGCAGCATCTGCATTCCCTGCGCAGCATGGAAAACGACCGCGGCTGGATCCGCACGCTCCTGGACGAAGCAGAGAACGAACGCATGCACTTAATGACGTTCGTTCACATCGCGCGGCCCTCGGGGATTGAGCGCCTGCTGATTCTGCTGGCGCAGGGCGTCTTCTACAACTGTTTCTTTCTGCTTTACCTGTTATCCCCCAAGACCGCGCATCGCGTAACGGGCTACTTCGAGGAGGAAGCGGTCTTCAGCTACACCGAGTATCTGTCGGGCGTGGACAACGGCACCCACGCCAACGTCCCGGCGCCCACGATCGCCATTGATTACTGGAAGCTTGCGCCTGACGCGCGGTTGCGCGACGTCATCGTCGCCGTCCGCGCAGACGAGGCCCATCACCGCGATGTCAATCATCGATTTGCCGACGAGTTGGCCTGACCGGCATCGCTCGGGCCGACGCGCCCCCGGCCTCGGTCTGGCGCCGGGGCGAGCGCCTCGAATATGGGGCGCAGTGTTCGATCCCCTGTTCATCGCCGCCTGCCGCTGGAGCATGGATAAGCGATTCCGGAGGTACCATCGGCATAGAATAGCCCCTGCCAAGTTAGCCCTTGGGCTGGTCTGCTAGGCGTCTTGAGGTTGCTTGTCGCTGCGGATGCTCGAATACGGTCAAGCCCGAAAACGCGTTTGAACAATGAAGACTGCTGCTTTGAAGTTCACGCCTTATGTTCGCTATCGAATAAATAGTCACTGGTCTGGTCGAGTCAGGACAGCCTTTCACGGGCTGTTTCCGGCCCGCCGCCGGAATGACACGCCCAGGCGGCCGGCAAGCTTCTTCATAACTCCCGGTTTCCCACGCTGGTTTCGCCAATAGAGCAGTTGCCCGAGCACGGCGCCCGCCAGCATCAGCCCGTTGGTAACCGCGAATACCACGTTGCCCAGGAGCACGCTGTAAACCGTGAAACCGGCCGATGCGATCACCTGACCGGCAAACAGCCACGGCGAAACTCCCTGCGAAGAGCGGTCCCGCCACTGCTTCACCACCTGTGCTGCAATGGTCAACAACAGGATCAGCGCCGCGGCCCAGCCGATCATGTCAATCGCCATGGGCCAGCCGCAGCGCCTAATTGAAAATCAAATAGATGATTACCAGCACGACGAGCGGCACACCCATGATCCAACCCAGAACATATTTGCCCATGATCGATGCTCCAATAAAACTCAGGTCATCTTGCTTTCAAGTCGCCAGCACTGCGCGAAAACGCGTTAACGACGCGCTCGCCGCGGTAACAAGCGGCGAATCAAAGGTTAGGCAGTAAGCCAACGACGGTCTGTGCGTTTACGTACAAAGACGGGCGGGCCTTCATCAGTGGCCAGAAAATGCGCGGCTCTCTCTTTCGACGGTCTGGCTCGGTTCCGGCTTAACCTTGCGGACTTTCGGTCATTTGCCGGCAGTACTTCTCAAGATTCGCGGGCAGGTCGCACGGACAAACGCCGCACTGCCTGTTGCCGGGCACCGCGTAATCAATGAACGCCGGATAGGGCAGGTTCAGGTTCGCCATAATGTTCCTGAACTCCTCCAGGGTCCGTTCTTCCCCAAGCCGGGGATTGCGCTTCTTTTCCTGCGCGATCGAGGAAACGTGCCGGCCCTGGTAGTCGTGCGCCGGGTACACCAGAACATCATCCGCCAAGGAAAATAACTTCTCTCTGACGCTTTTGTACAAAGCGCCGGCATCGCCGTTCTGGAAGTCGGTACGGCCACACCCCTCGATGAGAAGCGCATCTCCGGTAAAGACTCTGTCACCAGACAGAAACGCGAAATGCCCGTCAGTGTGGCCTGGCGTGTGTAATGGCTGAAGCGTAATGCCACCAACCTGAAACGGTTTGCCTTCTTCAATGCCGAAGTCGGCGCACGGCAGCCTTTCGCACGCGGGCGTCGCAATTTTGCTTCCTGCCCTCTTCTTCAGCTCCAGCGCCGCAGTGATGTGGTCCGCGTGGATGTGGGTATCCAGGGTATAGGCCAAGGTGAGTCCAAGCCGGCCGACCTCAGCCAAATCGCGGTCTATTGCGACGATGACCGGGTCAATCAGTACAGCCTGGCCGGTTTCCTCGCACCCGAGCAGATAGGTATAGGTGCTGGATAGCGGCTCAAACAACTGGCGGAAAACCATCAGGACTAGCCGAGATTGTCGCCGGCAAAGCCCCAATTGATCAGTTTGTCGAGCACGCCGTTCACGTAGTCCGCGCGGCGATTCTGATAATCCAGATAGTAGGCGTGTTCCCACACGTCGATGGTCAGCAGCGGTTTCACGCCCTTGGTCAGCAGCGTCTCCGCATTACCGGTCTTGACCACCTTCAGCGTGCCGGCCTCCAGTGCGAGCCAAACCCAGCCGCTGCCGAACAGGGTCGCCGCCGCCGTCGCCAGCTTCATCTTGCATGCATCCAGATTGCCGAATGAAGCCTCGATCCTTTGCTGCAACGCCGCGGGGGGCTCACCGCCGCCTTTCGGCCGTAAACTGCGCCAGTAGAAGGTGTGGTTCCACGTCTGCGCTGCATTGTTGAAGATTACGGCCTTGTCGGTTTTGCCGGCGGTCTCCGCGATGAGTTTCTCCAACGAAAGCTCTGCAAGCTCCGTGCCGGCTACCAACTTGTTCAGGGTATCGACATACCCCTTGTGGTGCTTGGCATAGTGGAACCCGATCGTGTTGGCGGAGATTACGGGATTCAGCGCGCCTTCCGCGTACGGCAGGGATGGCAGAACATGCAGCGCGGTCTTTTCGATCGTGTCAATGCCGGACATTTGATTCTCCTGGCTACTTCCGCAACGAGGGCCCCTAACTGCGGCGGCGTGCGCTATTTCTTCTTGTCCGGCTGGCCCCCGCCTTGAAAAGCGGGGCTTGAAAACAGGACAGCAGTAACAGCCAACGGCAGGTAACTTTTCATTTCACTTCCGGCGGCGTTATCTCGACATTGTTCTTGACCGACTTCACGCCCTTGACCTGGCGCGCCAGCACCACGGCGTGCGCGGCTTTCGCCTTGCTTCTGGCCGTGCCGAATAGCTCCACATCGCCGTTGACGGTTTTGACTTCGATATTGTCGGCCCTGACCTGTTTATCCTTGATAAACTTGCCTTTGATTTTGGTCGTGATCACCGAATCGTCAATCGGGTGATCCGAACGGCGCTTCCCGGCGGTGCGATCCTTGCCCGGCTTTTGGTCGCCGGCTGCCGCGGTTGCCGCCGGTATTATCTGGATATCGTTCCTGACCGAAGACACGCCCTTGGTATCGCGCGCGATCCTGACGGCCTTATCCGCTTCCGCGCTGCTCCTGGCTTTGCCGCTCAACGTCACGACACCCTTGTCGTCCGTATCGACTTTGATATTCCGTGCTCTGACCAGCTTGTCTTTGGCGAATTCGGCCTTGATCTTGCCGGTGATCACCGCATCGCCGACGTTTTCCTTGACGCTTTCCTTCATCGATTTGATATCGGCTGCATAACCGGCTGCAGGCAGGATCAACGCGCCGATCACTAGAATAGTCGCAAGTCTGGTATTCATGGTTTGCCCTTTCGAAGTTGGAAATTACCAGCGTGTCACTTGACACCCGTTGTGCACGGCCTTGGCGCGCCGCGCTGACGCTAAAGCTTGCCCATCAGCACCAGAATCAGCACGATCACCAGCACCGTTCCGATACCGCCGCTGGGCCCGTAACCCCAGCTGGCGCTGTGACCCCAGGTCGGAATCACACCCACCAGCGCCAGCACCAGCACAATCAAAAGAATCAATCCGATATTCATTTTGCTTCTCCTGGTTTCGATGCCACGCTTGCCTCGCCGGAATTGCCGCGCCGAACAGCGCTCATGGCAAAGGAATGTTAGCCGCCATGCCCGAAACGTTCCGTACGCTGGAGTACATACGGCCCCTATTTCATATTCTTATTGCTGCTGGAACAACACCAGTTGGGTTTCGGTACGCAGGTCGGCTTTCGTGGCGGTCATCGCTATTTCGTAGCGTGTCCCGGGGAGCGCAAATCGCGGTTGAAAGCTGAAAGCAAAGTTGCCATTTGCATCCGCGCGCAGCGATTGCTCGTAAACCTGCTGTTTGACGCCGAAAAATCCCGCAACCGACGAAAGTCCCTCAACCTGCACATCGACCCGGGCGTCCGGGGCGGTACGCCCGCGAACCTCGATGGTGGCGCCGCTGACCGCGGCGTTATTCGCATGGCTGAGGATTTGCAGCGGCAGCGACGCCGGCGCGGCCTGGGACGCCACATTAAATGTCCACGCGTGGCGCACTGCATTGCCCGCCAGGTCCCTGGCAGTCACGTCCACGGCGTAGCGGCCGGGTCGCAGATTCTCGCGGTAGTTGAAAAACTGCGGCGTGACTCGGGAACGCTGCGTGACGTCTCTGCCGCCGACCATGACTCTGACGCTTTTCGCATCAACGCCGACGCCGCCGCTGTCGTCGAAAGTCGCCGAGATCGTCGTCGGCGCACCGACCGCAACCGTTTCGCCGTCACGCGGGAATATATTGCTGATGACCGGCGGCGCCGCATCGGCAATCAAGGCCTGATTCAGGCGGGCGCCTACCGCCTGGCCGTCGGCTTCGAGCGTTCCGAATATGTTCACTGTAGCCGGGAAATGATCGAGCCGGCGTATCGTATAGGTGCCTTCATAGTTACCCCGCGACACCTCCTGCATGGGCACGTTCTTGGCGACGCCCTCAATCGTGAAAAAGGCTTTGGCGCCGGGAGTACCCGTCATCGCAAAACTCAAGTCGGCGCCGGGTTCGATTTTGCCGATGGGGGTGACCGCAAAGCGGTTGATCTGCGGCGTTGCGGACTGCGGAGCAGAGGCGGGTGGAAGCGCCGCTGCTGCGCCGGCCCCCTGACTGAGTGCGGACGCCAGCCGATAGGTTTCGCCGCTTACCCGGCCGCCCATTCTCAGGATCGCTCGGACGGTATTGCCGGAGGTGATGCGGTCTTTGCGCTTGATAACGTAGCCGCCTTGGTAGACGCCGCTCGACACCTCTTTCAGGGGAATGTTTTTCTGAAGTCCGCTGATGCGAACGCTGGCGTTAGCCCGCGGCGTGCCTTCGAGGGTGAAAGTGAGTTCGGCGCCGGGGCCGATTTCGTCATCCGCTGCGACGGAAAACCTGTCGATTTCCGGGGCAGCCGCGCGCTGCGCGTGGGCCGGCGCGGATATCGTTCCGGCCATTACCCAGGCCGCCAGCAACAGCAATAATGAAAACAGGTGTCTGGGAATAATGCGCATAAGATCCTCCTTCAATTCTGCAACGGTGCACGGAGATACGGTAGCCATATGATCCTGAGGACCATGATTCAGATGATTATCTACCTTCGCCGCAGGCGTTCTGTGCGCTGACGTACATAAGGCAAAAAAAGCCTCCGGAAATGAGCAAGACCGGAGGCTGGAACCCGCCAATGCATAAGGGGAAGAAAGACTATTGGCGGAAGGAGGAAGACAGCTGGCAATCATCCGCGAGCCCCGCGGATCGGTCCCCGGCACGCGTTCGCCCGCACCGCAGCCTGCAGGGCTATGCCTGCGTTGCGTGTCGCGTGCAAAAACACATATTCGTCCAGCGAAGGCGGGAACGTCGCACCCGAGGGCGCTGCCTGCGCTTCAGATCGCGGGTCCCCCGTAGCGCTCACGGCGATCGAAATCCGGCCAAAAGCAACCACCGACAGCAAACACAGCAGCCCGCAAATCCACACGGCCTTCACAGCAGCCCCCTTGATCTCCATGGCAGGACAATAGTCTCCTGCCGCAAACCGCGCTGTACGGTAGCGCACGGACGGGATAACACCGATCACTTACCTTCCAGTTCTTCTATGGAACCCTTGTCGGTGGCGCCCGCCGCAATCGCTCAGCCGACACCACAGTAGCTCACGCTATCGGGGTCCCGGGCTGCGCGCGGGATCGGCGCAATCGGGTCGCAACTCGACGCGCTGTCCGCGACCTCCAGAGTTGTTTCGATTGATGTTTCGATTCCAGCGCAAAGGCGGACGCTTCCTCTAATGTGCGTTACCGTACAGAAACCCCGGCGCGGACGCGCCAGAATGCTTCCCGTGCCCGCCACCGGTCCTTCCCCTCCCTGAAGCCGGTTGGCGAGCCAAGGCCCCCGGAGCATCCCCTGTCCGGGGGCCTGTCTTTTTGGTGCTGCGAATAGTCTGGAGTCGCGGACGCCGCGCCCGCAGTTTGCCCTTAACGTTTTCTGTTCTCCAGCGCTGCGGCGCGCAGGCCCGACAACGTCAGACGCGGCAGGATCGCATCGGGATCGATCCTAAGTTCGAGCAGTGAGGCGGTTGGCGCGTTCCACGCGCGCTCGAATGCCGCGGCGAAATCAGCGGTCTTCTCCACGATCTCGCCATACAATCCGTAGGCACGCGCGAGCGCCGCGAAATCGGGGTTGCGAAGGTCAGTGGCGATCACGCGCCCCGGGAAATATTTCTCCTGATGCATGCGGATGGTGCCGTAGATGCCGTTGTTGACGACGATGAAAATGACCTTCGCGTCGTATTGCATCGCGGTCGCGAGTTCCTGGCCGTTCATCAGAAAACAGCCGTCGCCCGCAAACGATACCACCGGCCGCGCGGGATGCACGAGTTTGGCGGCAATCGCCGAAGGCACGCCGTAGCCCATCGCGCCGCTGGTCGGCCCCAGTTGTGTGCGAAAGCCGGTGTATCGATAAAAACGATTGACCCACACTATGTAAGCACCGGCGCCACAGGTGACGATGGTATCAGGCGGCAGGCGCTCGCGCAGGAAGGCGATGACTTCGCTCATATTGAGCGCACCCGGCGCAGCCACGGGTTTCTGCCACATCTCATAGTCGGCACGCGCGGCGAGGGTGGCCTCCGCCCACGGCGCCCGCACCGGCGCCAGCGCGCGTGCTGCCGCCGCAAACTCCGGCATCCCCGAGTTGATCAGCAAATCGGCCTGATACACGCGCCCGAGCTCCTCGGCCCCAGTGTGCACGTGAATGAACTTCTT